>Ga0335082_10000460_pt1 | contig 42094 bp, 32 predicted proteins | sample Lox_Sample_41_FD_206718 | JGI IMG/M metagenome (GOLD analysis project Ga0335082, IMG submission 206718) | Soil microbial communities from Loxahatchee National Wildlife Refuge, Florida, United States - Lox_Sample_4.1 | ecosystem: Environmental > Terrestrial > Soil > Wetlands | place: USA...
GCTCTTACTCGGCGGATGTTGGATGCGCTCGCCATAGGCCGCCAGGACCGGGTGGTCGAGTTTGCTCCGGGACTGGGTGTGACGGCGCGGATGGTCTTAGAGCGCCACCCCGCTGCATATAGCGCGGTGGAGCGGGAACCGGCGGCTGCCGAGGGTTTGCGTTGTCAAATGGGGAAGACCGCTGCGCAGATCGTCGAGGGCGAGGTGCAAAAATCCGGCTTGCCGAATGGCTGCGCCAGCGTGGTCTACGGCGAGGCCATGCTCAGCATGCAGAGGCCGGAACAAAAGAGCCGAATCTTTGCCGAAGCCCGCCGTCTGCTTGCGCCCCGAGGTCGTTATGGAATTCACGAACTGTGTTTCCTGGCGGATGACATTTCTCCTGCGCTGCGCCGGGAAATTCAAGCTGAGTTGTCCAAGGAAATTCATGTGGGAGTACAACTGCTCTCACGCGCTGAATGGGCCGATATGTTTGAACAGAATGGCATGCATGTAGACTGGAGTTCCGAAGCGCCCATGCACCTTCTGGAGCCGTGGCGAATGCTGGCGGACGAAGGCTTCATCGGAGGCCTGCGAATTGTATTCAATGTGCTGTCAAAACCGGCATTGCGCCACCGAATCCTCGCCATGCGGCGACTGTTCCGCAGATATGAGAAGCACCTTGGCGCGATTTCCATCGTTGGAACTGTGCGGGAGGGCTGAGCCATGCCGGTGCAAATTGGAGCGCATGCGTCTAGCTTCACAGACCCCACTAGTCTGCTCTCCGATTGCCACCGGCGCATTGAGATGTTTCTGAATGTACTTCAGGAGACCGCTAAGCACGCTGACCATCCGTTGGGGGAAGAGGATAGAAAGTCCCTGGATACTGCCTTGCGTTATTTTCGCGAGGCCGCGCCCAAGCACACGGCAGATGAAGAGGAGTCTCTGTTCCCACGCCTACGACTGATGGAAGACCCCCATGTTAATTTGCTCCTTGGCCGGTTGGAACCACTTGAGGAAGATCACCGGCGAGCCGCGCCCTTGCATGCCAGGGTTGAAGTGCTGGGAGAACGGTGGTTAAATCTCGGTGCCTTAGCGACAGAGGAAGCGGAGGAGTTCCGCATGCTGCTCGTCGACCTGGTGGGCATGTATGGGCGGCATATCGAAATCGAAGATAACGTGGTGTTCCCAATAGCAGCGAAATTGCTGTCCTCGCAAGAGAAGATCGCTATCGGGAGAGAAATGGCCGGTCGGAGAAAGGCAAGAGCGCCGGCGTAACTGCAGAACCGACTCGGCGTATGAAACGAGGATATTGAGATGGCTTCATCAAGTGCAACGCAATCACAGATTCCCGAAGGGGAGTCCTTCTGTTTGCCGGATCTGGTTAGCTACCAGCAGGGTTCCGTCGTTAGCCGCGTCCTGCTAAAGCGGGAGAAAGGGAATGTGACGCTGTTCGCGTTTGACTCTGGCCAGGGGCTGAGCGAACACACAACACCTTTCGATGCGCTGGCGCAGGCAATTGAGGGCGAAGCTGAAATCGCAATTGCCGGTAAGGCGGTTGCAGTGAAAGCCGGGGAAATTATCCTGCTGCCGGCGCAGCAGCCTCACGCCGTCAAGGCCACGACTCCGTTCAAGATGCTCCTGACCATGATTCGATCTTGAGTTCGCTGCCTGAACTTCTGATTCGGGGGGCCGTATCGAACGGCCGGCAATTCTGTAGAATAGCCGCGTGTCATCACTCGCCCACGGACAAACGCTCTCCAAAGTTCCCATCTTTTCCGGCCTGACGGAAAGCGAGCTTGAGTTTCTTTCCCGGCGGGCGGTTCCGCGGAGCTATGCGCCGGGTGACATCATTTTTGACGAGGGCGCGCCCTGTTCCGGGATGTATGTAGTCGAATCGGGGAATGTCCGAATCTTTAAGAGCTCTGCAAGTGGCCGGGAACAGGTGCTCAGCATTGATGGGCCGGGCAGTTCGATTGCGGAGCTTCCGGTGTTCGACGGAGGGAACTATCCCGCCTCGGCTGCCGCGATTGATCAGGCCACTCTTGTTTTCGTGAGCAAGCAGGATTTCCAGGCGCTTTGCCTTGCTCACCCCCAGGTTGCGCTTAAAGTTCTGCGGGTCGTGGGTTCGCGCTTACGTCGCCTGGTCGGAATCATCGAAGAACTTTCCTTTACCACTGTACGTCACCGGCTGGCGTCCTTCCTTTTGCGCCTAGCCCAGAAGGAGGGGCGGCAAACTCCGGACGGCCTGGAAGTAACGCTGCCGCTCAGCAACCAGGAACTGGCCTCGCAGATTGGCACGGTACGGGAACTGGTCTCGCGCAATCTCTCCCGCCTGCAAGCGGAGGGTTTGGTCAGGATTGACGGCCGCAGCGTCACTATCCGTAATGCCAAAGCACTGGAAGCGGAACTGCAGGAAGCCTCGTAGAATCCATCTCCCTCGACGGCATTCTCGACCTCTGTGACAAAAGTCATCGCCCCACCCTTCCGTCCCCGCTAGCCTCAATTTGTCCACAGGAATTGGGCGAGTCTCTCACCCTCCGGAGGAGAAATCTATGAGTGTAGCCACCGAAAAAACCGTCCGCGAACTGGTGCAGGAATTCCCCAGCGCTACTCGCGTCTTTGAGAAATTTGGGATTGACTACTGCTGTGGCGGGCAACGTCCGCTGGCGGAAGCTTGCCATGCGGCCCACCTTTCGCTGAATGAGGTACTGGATTCTCTGGAAACGGCCCAGAAGGCTTCACCCATGTCCCCGAAAACGTGCGATTGGCAGACCGAGCCCCTGGCCGAACTAGTCGCCCACATCATGAACACGCACCACAAGTACACGCGGGAGGAAATTGCACGGCTCGGCCCGCTGTTGGCCAAAGTCTGTTCGGCGCATGGGAAGAACCATCCGGAGTTAAACAATGTGCGCGCGGTTTTCCATGGCCTCGCGCAGGAACTCACCATGCACATGATGAAGGAAGAGAAGATGCTGTTTCCCTACATCGTGCGCATGGAAGAAGCCGTCATTCAAAAAGAGCCTATTCTGCCGTCGCCTTTTGGTAGCGTGCAGAATCCGGTCCTAATGATGGAGCATGAACATGACGATGCTGGAGAAGCCCTGCGAGCTTTGCGGGAGATGACTGGTGGCTACACGGTTCCGCCCGAGGCGTGCATCAGCTATCAGACACTTTTTCAGGCCTTGGCTGAGTTTGAAGCGGATCTGCATCAGCATATCCATTTGGAAAACAACATCTTGTTTCCTCGCGCTGTCGCCATGGAAAGAGGACGCTAATGGAAGCCGCCACCGTCCTATCGACGCGCGTCGAGATCGAAGCTGGGCAGTCTCTCAGTCCGGCAGAGATCTTCGAGATCACGGCTGCGCGCGAAATGAAACTCTCCCGGTTGCTCATGCTTTACATCGGCACTGGACTGGGGTTCATGCTCCTGCCGGGTACGTTCCTGGGAGTTTGGAACCTGATCTCAATCAGCGCGCATCGCTCAGCAAGTTCAGTCTCACCCGCATGGATCCAGGCGCACGGGCATGCACAGATCTTTGGCTGGATTGGAACGTTCATCCTGGGCATAGGCTTCCATTCCATTCCCAAGCTTCGCCGCACCGGAAGCTTTGGCTTGTGGGCGCCGTGGACATGCTGGGTACTTTGGGCATCCGGCGTCACCTTGCGGTGGTTGACTACTGTGTACCAGTGGCACTGGCGCGCACTGATGCCCCTGTCTGCCGCGATGGAACTGGCCGCATTTCTAATTTTTTTCCACGCCGTCTCGGGGCATCGTCCGCACGATGCCGGCAGAAGTAAATTTGAGGAGTGGACATTTGCCGTCATCGCCGGAGCTGTGGGCTTTTTCGTTTCATTGCTGATGAATTTTGGTGTCGTGATGTTTCTGGCTTTGCGCGGCTCATCCCCCGAGCTGCCCCATCGCTTTGACCAATCTCTACTGGTCTTTCAGACTTGGGGATTTCTGGTTCCCTTCGTCTGGGGATTCAGCGCCAAGTGGCTGCCCGTCTTCCTCGGCCTGCGTCTGGTGCGTGGACGTCGGTTGCTCTGGGCAATCGGTCTGAATTCATTGGGAGTGTTGACCTCTCCGTTCTCGATCAAGGCAACCGTCGTCCTCTTACTCGCGGGAATCGCCACTGCGATTCATGCCTTGCGCTTGATGGAGCCTGCGGAGCGGCCGGCGAAAATCAAGGGAGTCCACTCCAGCTTCCCCCTGTTCATACGGCTGGCTTACATTTGGGCCATGGTTGCCGCGATCCTGGGAATCTGGGCCGCGTCTGTGGCGGACGCGGGCGGCATCTGGGGCGCATCGCGTCATGCCCTTACCGTCGGCTTTCTCAGCACGATGGTGTTTGTAATTGGCCAGAGAGTTCTGCCGGCATTTTCCGGAATGCGCCTGCTGTTTAGTACGAAATTGATGTTCCTGGCCCTCCTTCTTCTTACTGCCGGATGCTTGATGCGGGTCAGCTCGGAAGTTCTGGCCTATCAGGGACTGCTCCAGTCAGCATGGTCGTGGCTGCCAGTTTCCGCCGTGATCGAAATGAGCGCTGTTACGCTGTTTGCGCTGAACCTGTTTGCCACATTTATTAAGAAGCCGCCTTCTCCGCATTACGTTGCGCCGGTCACGATAGGACGACGGGCATAGTCGTGGCAGGTGTACCATGGTGGAACTTTCGCACTAGCAGAAGTTCCATAAGCCACTGGCTCCAGAGACGCAGGAACTTTAATGAGCAACGACGTTCACCAGCGAGGACCGCAGAACCGCCAGCTGCTCCTCGGCACAATCTCCTTTACAGTTTGCTTTGCAGCATGGGGATTGATCAGCGCTTTCGCCCCTCGGTTTCGCCAACTGCTCCACCTCACTGCCACTCAGACGGCATTCCTGGTTGCGGTCCCGGTTCTGCTGGGCGCCCTGGCCCGCGTTCCTATGGGTATGCTGACCGACCGCTTCGGTGGCCGCATCGTCTTCACGGTACTTATGTCTTTCGTCGCCATTCCCGTGGCGCTGGTCCCGCTTGCGACTGGATATCAGAACTTGTTGGTTGTGTGTTTCCTGCTGGGAACCGCAGGCTCTTCGTTCGCAGTAGGTGTGGGTTTCGTGTCGCGCTGGTTTGCGATGGAGGAACAGGGCAGCGCGCTCGGGGTTTACGGACTGGGAAATATCGGCCAGTCCGCCGCTGTGTTCCTGGGACCAGTGGTAGCTGCGGCGTACGGGTTTCGCAGCGTGTACTGGGGATTGGCGGTCATCCTGCTGGTGTGGGCGGTGATATTTGCAGTATTCGGCAGAAACGCAAGCCAGACGGTCCGCCCCAAGGGCCTGGGAGAAATGCTTGGCGTGCTGGGTAGCGAACCCCTGGCATGGGCGCTCGCGGGATTCTACTTCTTGACCTTCGGCGGGTTCGTCGCCTTCTCAATCTACTTGCCGACGCTGCTCCGCGACCAGTTTGGTTTGCGGCCCGCCGACGCGGGCTTTCGCACCGCGGGATTTGTGGTGCAGGCAACACTATGCCGTCCGCTCGGCGGTTGGCTGGCAGACAAGATCGGCGGCTCGCGTGTGCTTTCCTGGATTCTGCCGGCAGTCGCCGGCTTCGGGCTTCTGCTCGGCGCGCCTTCAATGTTGCCATTTACTGTGGGAGCGTTGGGAACGGCGGCGTTGCTCGGCATCGGCAATGGTGCTGTGTTTCAACTCGTGCCCCGGTATTTTCCAACTCAGCGCGCAACGGTTACGGGGCTAGTCGGAGCCATGGGTGGCATGGGCGGATTTTTCCCGCCTTTGTTGTTGGGAATGTTTCGCGACAAGTTAGGCGTGGTCTGGCCGGGCTTCCTGCTGTTGTCCGCAGTCGCGTGCCTTCTCTGGTGGATGAATGCACGGGTTTTCCTGCCGAATGAGGAAACTCTCGCGGCCAAGCTTCCGCCGGAATTGACGCGCACCGCGGACAAGGTCCGAGCCGGAGCCTGGGCAACCTTGTGGACCTGCGTCTTGATCGCCATGATCGTGCTGGGCTCGCGCAATTTGCAGAACTTCGATCCCGCGCTCGTCACCTATACCTTCGCGATTGTCTTCGCCACCTTCGGTGTCATCTACCACTACAGTGTTTGGATCCGGAAGCCTCCTACTTACATCTATTGGCAGCGGGGATGGCAGCTCTTCAAGCAACGAGGGGTCCTGCGCAGTGTCAGTCAAGTTGCAAGGTCGGCGGCGACTCACCTTCTTGCTCAGAATTTCATCCGCCGCCGATCGCGGCTGCGATGGGCTATGCATCAGCTGATTTTCTGGGGATGCCTGCTGGGGGTTGCGATTACGTTTCCCCTCGTGTTTGGCTGGATTCACTTCACCAGCGCCCCCACCGACCAGATGACCTACGTCACGCATGTGTTTGGGTATCCGGCAGGCAGTTTTCATCTGCATACCCTTACGGCACTGCTCTTGTTTCACGGCTTGGATATCGCCGCCGTCATGATTCTGACCGGAATCGCGCTTTCGCTGTGGCGCCGCATGCGCGATCAGGGCGCACAAGCAGTCCAGACCCTGGTGATGGATTTTTGGCCCCTGATTCTATTGTTTGCGATTTCCGTTACCGGGCTGGCGTTGACCGTGTCGCAGGAGTGGTTAGGAGGCAGTTTCTACGATTTCATCGCCATCCTGCACGCCATCACCGTGATTGCCGCACTGCTCTATCTTCCCTTCGGGAAGTTCTTTCACATTTTTCAGCGTCCGGCTCAGCTGGGAATAAAGCTTTACCAGCGCGCTGGCGAAGAAGGGGAAGGAGCACGTTGCGCACGCTGTGGCGAGCGCTACGCTTCCCGCATGCATGTGGATGATCTTAAGCAGGTTCTTCCGCAAGTGGGATTCAACTACACGATGGCCGGCCCGGTGGCAAACTGGCAGGACCTATGCCCGACGTGCAAGCGTAAATCGCTTTCGCTCGCGCAGTTGAGACTGAAAGAGGAGGCAAATGGCTAAGGCGCCGGCTTCAGAAGAACTTCTCAAAGAGCAGTTCGGGCCGCACCTGAGCTATGTGCCCCCAGGAGGGTGGAAAGACGAATCCATCCGCCCCGCCGAGAAGCTGGTAAAAACGCACTGTTGCTTCTGCGGACAGCAGTGCGGAATTCAACTGAAGGTCAGGGAAAACCAGATTATCGGTTTTGAACCGTGGGAAGAGTTTCCTTTCAACCGCGGCATGCTCTGCCCCAAGGGCGTCAAGCGGTACATGCAGAACAGTCATCCCGACCGGCTGCTTTCGCCGCTCATGCGCGGTGAACACGGCTTCCGTACGGCTTCCTGGGACGAGTCGCTGGATTTCACTGTGGCCCGTATGCGCGAGATCCAGACCAAGTACGGCAAAGATGCGTTTGCCATCTATGGCGGAGCGTCCCTCTCAACCGAAAAGTCCTACCTGCTGGGGAAATTCGCACGCGTGGCTCTGGGCACACGGCACATCGACTACAACGGGCGACTATGCATGGTCTCGGCCGGGACCGCGTATAAGCTGGCGTTTGGCGTCGATCGCAGTCCGATCCCGTGGAGCGAGATTCCTAAAGCGGAAGTGCTCTTCATTGTCGGAGCAAATATCGGCGATTGCGCTCCCATCACGACCGACTATGTTTGGCGCTGCCGAGACAACGGCGGGAAGCTCATCGTGGCAGATCCGCGAATGACACCCATCACACGCAATGCCGATCTTTATCTTCCGCTACGCCCCGGTACGGACCTCTCTTTACTGATGGGAATGTTGCACGTGATCCTGCGAGATGGGCTTGAGGACAGGGAGTTCATCTCCTCGTATACCACCGGATTCGAAGCGGTGGCGGAGTCGGCGAAGCAATGGGATCTCCGTAAGTCAGCCGAGATGACCGGTGTGCCACCGGAAGCAATTGAAAAGGCGGCACGATGGATTGGGAGATCCAAGCGCGCCATCATGATGCATGCCCGTGGATTGGAGCATCAGTCCAAAGGCGTCGAAAACTGCCTGGCAGTCCTGAACATCGTTCTCGCAACCGGCAACGTAGGCCGTGAAGGCGCAGGCCCCACCATGATCACCGGACAGGGCAACGGGCAGGGCGGACGCGAACACGGGCAAAAATGCGACCAGCTTCCCGGTCAGCGTTCGCTCGCTGATCCGGCGGCCCGCGAGTACGTGGCAGGCGTTTGGGGAATAAAGCCCGAAGAACTCCCGCAACCGGGCTACAGCGCCCAGGAAATCATGAACGCCATCCACCGCGGCGAGATCAGAGGATTGCTTTCGATCTGTTTCAACCCCCTGGTCTCGCTTCCCGACGCGAATTTCACCCGCGAAGCGCTATCGAAACTGGAGTTCTTCGGAGTCATCGATTTCTTCTTGTCAGAGACGGCTCACCATGCCGACGTAGTTCTGGCCGGGAGTCTGCATGAAGAAGAAGATGGGCTCGGATGCAACGCGGAAGGTCGTGTGATTCATTGGCAAAAGAGCATCGATCCGCCGGGCGACGCGAGGCAGGATTCACAAATCATTATTGATCTGGCACATCGCTTGGGCCGTGGCCAATATTTTCCATTCAAGAGTCCGGCGGATATCCTTGAGGAGCTTCGAGTAGCATCGCGCGGCGGCATCGCCGACTACCACGGCATCACCTACCAACGTATAGATAGAGAGAAAGGTATCTTCTGGCCGTGCCCCTCGCTCGACCACCCAGGAACGCCACATTTATTCGCGGATAGGAAGTTCTACACTCACGATGGTAAGGCCCACTTCAATGTGACCGAATGGCGGCCCAGCGGAGACCCGGTCAGTGAAGAATATCCTTACTTCCTGACGACTGGCCGCGTGGTGAGCCAGTATCTCTCCGGGACGCAAACGCGCCGCATCGGGGCGCTGGTCGATCAATATCCCGAACCGCGCGCGGAAATTCATCCTCGGCTAGCGGAGCAGCATGGAATCAAGGATGGCGATTGCGTAACCGTCACGACTCGCCGCGACGATCTGACGATTCGGGCCATGGTGGTCAAAACCATTCGGCCAGATACTATTTTCATTCCGTACCACTGGGCCGGCACACGCAGCGCGAACCGCCTTACCCATCGCACTCTCGATCCCCGCAGCAAGATTCCGGAGTTCAAAGTGTCTGCCTGCCGAGTAGCTCGGGCGGGTGGCCCAGACCAAGCCCCAGATGACCGCCTTGCTCATCGCAATGGAGTTGCTGCGTAATGTTCGGATACGAGTTCTATATTGATCCCTCGCGCTGCATTGGATGCCGCTCGTGCCTTCAGGCTTGCGAGGAATGCGAGACTCATCGTGGCCAGTCAATGATCAATTTCGACTTCATCGAACGACGCGAGAGCATTACCTCAGCAGCCTACGTTTGCTTCCATTGTGATGAACCGACTTGCGCGCAGGTCTGTCCCGCGGACGCTATTAAGAAAGGAGAGGATGGCATTGTCCATTCCTCGCTGAAGCCTCGATGCATTGCCTGCAATAACTGCGTGCTGGCGTGTCCCTTCGGTATCCCGAAGATGATGGAGCCCGAGCAGCAGATGATGAAGTGCGACATGTGCTACGACCGGACTTCGGAGGGCAGGCGCCCGATGTGCGCGACCGTTTGCCCGAGCCAGGCTCTGGCCTATGTGCGGCCCGACGAAATTGCCAAACGGCGCGAGAAGCCGACAAACATTTTTTACTTCGGCAGTCAGAAGATTACCACCAAGGTCTTCATGATGGCTCCTGCCGAGCGCGAGGCCATCACCCTGGACGTGGTGGATTACATGTGGGAGGAAAACCGTGAACTGGCTCCGGCGCGCGAGTAATCGCCAGCCTCTGTGGAAGGAAGAGTTCTCCGTGCACACCGCGGATGAACGTTATGTCACCCGAAGGCAGCTCACAAAGTTTCTCGTCCTGACGAGTCTCGGGATGTTCGCGGGAAACGTGTGGATCCTGATGCGCTCATTGTTTTATAAAGCGCCCAGCTATCCCGAGCACACAGTCGCTCAACTTGGCGAAATTTCGGTTGGCGAAGTGAAGCTGTTCGCCTATCCCACCGAGCAAGACCGTTGCATCCTGGTCCGTACCGCAGACGACAAATATGTCGCCTATAGCCAGAAATGTACGCATCTCTCTTGTGCCGTTTACTACTCTCAGGCCAGCAATTGCCTGGAATGCCCTTGTCACCAGGGCTTCTTTTCGATTGAGGACGGTAGTGTCCTGCAAGGTCCGCCTTCTCGCCCGCTGCCGCGTGTGCTGTTGGAAAAACAGGGTGAGCGTCTGGTCGCGATCGGGATGAAGGTCTAAATCATGCCTGTGCCATCGGAAACTCCGCCACAGAATCGAGGCCTCACAGCCATTGCCGGCGCAATGTCCCTAATCGCAGTTCTGTTGATCGTTCAGATATGGCTTTTGAGCGCGACTCTCGAGTCTTTCCTGGCTGGACATCACAAGAGCGCCTTGCCGGCTGCAGTGTTCTCCGGCCTTATATTTCTTGTGTGCCTGGGCCTATATACCTTTGTGGATCGTGTCGATGCACAGATACGAGGTTCTGGAAGCGACGGGTCTGATCAATGATTCGTTAGTTGGCCACTCCTCTGTAGGAAAGTTCAATACTGTCTGAATCACCATGACTGGCGATTGCGGAGAGCTGGTCACACATCCGGGAGGCAGCAGGGAACATGAAGACAGTCTGGGTCGCGGCCACACTCGACACCAAGAGTCCGGAAGCCACCTATGTCTGTACCCTGCTGGAAGCCGCCGGGCTGCCGGTAACCCTCGCCGACATCTCCACCTCGGGCAAGATCGTCTCTGCGCCTCAGTGCACCTGTTTTTTTTCTTCAGAGGACATCGCGGCGTACCACCCTCAAGGCCGAAGCGCCGTATTCACGGGTGACCGGGGCAGCGCAATCGCCGCAATGAGCGACGCGTTTGAACGAATAGTCAGAAGTCACGACGACATCGGTGGCATGCTGGGCGTGGGCGGCTCCGGCGGAACCGCACTGATCACGCGTGCCATGCGGGCTCTGCCCATTGGTCTGCCAAAAGTGATGGTTTCCACGATGGCCTCGGGCAACGTCGCGTCCTATGTCGGCGCCTCTGACATTGCGATGGTTTATTCCATCACCGACATGGCGGGCTTGAACCGGATTTCCCGTCGTGTATTGGGCAACGCGGCGCACGCGGTCGCGGGCATGGTGCTGCACCCTTTGCCGCCGGTAAGGCAGGAACGCCCGGCGCTCGGGCTCACCATGTTCGGCGTAACCACTGCCTCTGTCCAGCAAATCTGCGGCCTGCTCGATCCTCTCTTTGACTGCATCGTGTTCCATGCCACCGGCACGGGCGGCCGCTCGATGGAAAAACTGCTGGAAGACGGCTACCTTGGTGGGGTGCTCGACATCACCACGACCGAGGTCTGCGATCATTTGTTCGGCGGGGTGCTGGCCTGCACCGATGATCGCTTCGGCGCGGTGGCTCGCACTCGTTCACCCTACATTGGTTCCTGCGGCGCACTTGACATGGTGAACTTTGGCGCGCCCGAGACCGTGCCCGAAGGTTATCGTGGGCGAAAGTTTTACGCGCACAATCCGCAGATCACGCTGATGCGGACTACGGTCGAGGAAAATGTCCGCCAGGCCCGCTGGATCGCCGATCGACTTAATCAGTGTCAAGGGGAAGTTAGATTTCTGCTGCCTCTCGGAGGGGTGTCGGCCCTGGATGCGCCTGGGCAGCCTTTCTGGGATCCGGCGGCGGATGCGGCCCTGTTCGAGACCCTGACCGCCGAACTGGCGCAGACTGACCGGCGGAAGCTGCTCGAGATTCCGTATCACATCAACCATCCAAAGTTCGCACAGGCCGCGGTTGAAGAATTCCTGACAATACTGTCTTAAGGGAATAGTGCATGCCACGTTTTGCGCGCGAAGAATTGTTGGCGAAATATCGGGAAATGGTTCGCCGTCGTCAGCCCATTATCGGCGGTGGCGCTGGCACCGGCTTATCGGCCAAGTGTGAGGAAGCGGCCGGGATCGACCTGATTGTGATCTACAACTCTGGCCGCTACCGCATGGCAGGCCGAGGATCGCTATCGGGACTGCTGGCTTACGGCAATGCCAACGACATTGTGATGGAAATGGCCAGGGAAGTCTTGCCGGTAGTCAAAAAGACGCCGGTACTGGCAGGAGTGAATGGCACCGATCCTTTTTGCCTGTTCCACACCTTCCTCGACCACGTGGCCGCAATCGGCTTTTCCGGAGTACAGAATTTTCCCACCGTCGGATTGATCGACGGAGTCTTCCGTCAGAATCTGGAAGAGACGGGAATGAGCTACGCACTGGAGGTTGACATGATCCGCCTGGCCCACGAAAAGGGCCTGCTGACGACCCCTTATGTTTTCGACCCCCCGCAAGCAGCCACGATGGCGCAGGCGGGAGCGGACATTCTCGTCGCTCACATGGGTCTAACCACCGGCGGCACGATCGGTGCGGAAACCGCCCTGAGCCTCGAAGCCTGCCCCGGGCGAATCGACGCCATCGCCGAAGCTGCGCTAGAGGTACGTCCCGACATCATTGTGTTTTGCCACGGTGGCCCCATCGCCGAACCCGCCGACGCCACATTTGTGCTCAGCAAGACTCGCCATTGTCACGGCTTCTACGGTGCCAGTTCCCTCGAACGCCTACCTGCCGAGAAGGCGATCGTGAAACAGACCCAGGATTTCAAACGGATCAGCTTCTAGCCTTGGAGGAACGATGCCAAACACGGTTTACGTGAGCGCGGTAATCGATGCGCCGATTGAAAGAGTGTGGGGGGTCATCCGTGACTACAACGGCATGCCTTCGTATCATCCCGGAATCAAGCACAGCCTGATCGAAGGTGGCCGTCCCAGCGATCAGGTCGGCTGTGTTCGTCGTCTCACGTTGACGGAAGGCTTCGTCCGTGAAGTCCTGCTTTGCATGGATGACCGGAATTACGCCTTCACCTACGAAATTATCGAGGGCACTCTACCGGTTCGCGACTATGTGGCGGGCGTCCGACTCCATCGCGTAACCCTGGGTAACCGCACCTTCGCGGAGTGGTGGGCTGACTTCCAGGTGGTAGGAGCCGAGCGCGACGCCGTGGTCAAGCAGATCGGAAACAACGTCTTCGCCGCCGGCTTTACCGCCGTCGCTGCCAAGCTGGCCGGGCAGCGGTAGCCGTTTGTTCGGAGTGCTCCCGGCGGGCACTGAAGTTCGGTTGTGTAGATGTTCCCCCCAATCAGCCATTCGAAAAGTGTGTCAGTCACTTTTGGGGTTGACGCGAGGGGCCTCCTGGGAGCACAATTCCGCTCGCTATTTCTTTCCGCAGTCGATTTCTCAGCGACTTCCCCCAGCAGCCTCGGGCCTCTTAATTCGTCGGGCCGAACGAACGTAGTAACTGGCTGTAGTTGTGTCCAGGGCATAGCCCTGGAAACCTTGATTGCTCGGTGGGATTACGAGCCGTGAGAGGAGCCCAGTCATGCGCGGAATGGGGCAATATTCGGCGGTCGCTTTGCTGCTCTTCATTACCCTTGGCCTTCCATCCAACGGTCGTGCCGTTGACTTCGCGCCGGCAGCGCCCTACCCGGTTGGCACTGCCCCTTCAGCAATCGTCGTAGGCGATTTCAACGGTGACGGCAAACCTGACCTAGCCGTCGCGAACCTTGGGAGCAGTAACGTCAGCGTTCTGGTCAACAAAGGTGACGGGACGTTCCTCGCCGCAGTGACCTCCTCGGCTGGCACAGCCCCGCAGGCGATGGCGGCTGGCGATTTTAACGGGGACAGCAGGCTCGACCTCGTTTTAATCAATCAAGGTACTCCGCCCAGCGGCGCGGGCGGAGCGGTCTTTCTCTTGCCAGGCAACAACGACGGTACGTTCCAGGCGCCAGTACAGATTGCGGCCAATGAATTTCCAGGGAGCATTGCCGTCGCCGATCTGAACGCTGACGGTAAACCCGACCTGATCCTCGGAGACGCGGCCGGTGGCACCTTGACCGTTCTCTTGGGGAAGGGGGACGGCACTTTCCAGAAACCTGCGACTGTAACGCTCGCAAGCAGCGGGTCCGTAGCGGCTTTGGCAGTGAGTGACTTCAACGCAGACAAGAAGGTAGACATCGTCGCCGCCATTTCATCTGGGTCCATTTTCATCCTGTTGGGTAATGGAGACGGAAGTTTTCACGCCCCGGCACAGATCACTACCGACACGACCTCTCCCCATCTGCTCGTGGGTGATTTCAATGGGGACGGCAAGCTCGATCTGATGCTCCGAGAGGAAACGCCACGGCCTCCTAGCTGCAGAAGAGCCCCTTGTTTCGGCCTGGACCGAATATTCGTGTTCAACGGTAACAGCGACGGAACATTCAATGTCGCAGCATCGGTGCTAGTTCAGATCAATACAAGCACCGGCAACCTCGCCACCGGCGATTTCAATGCGGACGGCAAGCCGGACTTGATCGAGCCACGTTTCGGATCGGGTCTGTTTTTTCTTGGGCACAACGATGGCACATTCCTCGCTGTGCCGCCTGTCTGGACGGGCCTGGGTGCTTTCGTGAGTGCCGCAGACTTGAACGGCGACAATTTACCCGACCTGGCCGTTACCGACACCACCAATAACAATGTTGTTGTCTTTCTGAACGCCAGCCCAACCTCCGGCGCTGATCTGTCCGTGACTGAGCCCGCGACCCAGAATGTGGTCGTTGGCGGCGATGATCTTGTCTATCAAGCAGGGGTGGTGAACACGGGCCCCCAAGATGCCACCGGAGTTACTCTGAAGGAAACGCTGCCCGCCAGCCTCACCTTGGTCTCTACACAGCCAAGCCAGGGAACATGTTCAGGCACGACCACGATTACCTGCGATCTGGGCGCCATGGCGGATGCATCCTCAGCCACGGTAGATTTTACGGTTAGGCCTACTGCAGCGGGAATCTTCACGGACGGCCTTCACATCACGGCCACCGAGCCCGACCTGAATTCGAAGAACAATTCCGCTTCGATGACGATCACGGCAGTCTTGCCTGCGGACCTGGCCGTTTCCGGCGCTGCGTCCGAGACCACCGCGAAGATCGGCGATCAAGTCACATTTAACATCACTGTCACTAACCATGGCCCGGCCACGGCGACTAATGTCGTGTTGACCGATTCCCTCAGCGATGCGCTTCCCGTGACTTCGCTCACGATCAGCAAGGGAAGCTGTCCTTCGCCGATTACCTGCTCGATCGGCACCCTCGCGCCCGGAGCCAGCGCCACCCTGAGCTTCGCCGTCACGATGGCTACCGCCGAATTTTTTGTCAACAATTTGAGTGTAGGATCGGACCAGCCCGACCTGCTTGGAGACAACAACAACGCATCCTTAACAGTCGTGGTCAACCCTGCGGACCTTGCAGTCACGGAGACGGCTTCCGCGGTGAGTGTAGTATCCGGGACTCAAGTGACCATCACTCTCAACCTGGTCAACAAGGGACCCGCGACCGCAAACAACGTGGCCGTGACGGACTTGCAAGCAGCAGGCGGGACAATGGGTTCGGCGACTGTGAGTCAGGGGTCATGCAGCCCGCCCTCAGGTGGTCAGGTTACCTGCGGTCTAGGATCGTTGGGCCCATCCGCAACCGCAACGGTGATAATTCCCGTGACCTTTACCGACGTCGGGCAGTGGACGAATAGCGCAAGCCTTGCCGCCACCGAGCCTGACCCGGACAGTTCCAACAACCAGGCCAACCTGAATATTGACGTGGCCCAGGCCCCTGATTTCGTCGTGACTCCCGCGAGCCCGAGTCTGACAATGCAGCGGGGAGCATCGGGAATGGACGTGCTCACGTTTACCTCGCTGGGAGGTTTCGCCGGCAGTGTATCGCTGGCGTGCTCGGTGGCTGGTCCGGCTCCCGCACCGTCTTGCTCAGTGTCGCCTTCTTCGGTGACCACTGGACCCACCCCCGTTACCGCAACGCTCGTGCTCACAGCCCTCAGGGCAGGATTAGAGCCCGCGCACCGGCTTGGACTCAAAGGATTTTTCTATGCCGCATTGCTACCACTACCGGGCATCGCGTTCATCGGCATTGGCCTCACCTCCGGCAAGTCCAGAAAGCGAAAAACCTTGGCCCGGCTGCTGTGGGGTCTGGCGCTTGCCGTCCTAGCACTGCAAGCTGCTTGTGGAGGAGGCACTAACACTCCTCCACCGCAGCCGAAAATCTATACCGTCACGGTTTCCGCGAGTTCGGGCTCAATCTCAAAATCCACTCAGATCCAGCTCACGGTGCAATGATGCCGGTGGAGTGAAAAAGCAGGAAATAAGAGCGATGCGACGCAACGCGTGCGGTGGTGGCCCGCAGCTTCGAGGCCGGAACAAGGCCAAGAACGTTCTGGACCATCAGGCGGTTGTAGCGATCTATCGAGATGCTGTACCTCGAAGAAACGCTCACTTCACCGGCTGGTTGCCAAGTGTTATACGAGCGATGTTGGAGTACGCAGACTCACCCTCGGGGTTAACTGCGCGGACTCGATAGGCGACACGCTGACCCTTTTTGACAGTGGAGTCACTGTACTCCATCGTGTCGGCTGCCAATTTTGCGATTCGTTCCCAGCTTCCTCTTGCTTCCTTCGTTTCCTCGATCCGCCGCTCCACCACGATGCCCGTCCGATCCCCGCCATGGATTAGCCATGTCAGCATCGGAGCGAAGCCCACAGCGTTGACATTGAGCGAGTTCGGCGCTTCCGGAAGCACCGGCCAGTCGAAGTAGCTCTCGTCGGTAACCGCGATAATGCTATCTCGAACAGGCAGTCCTTCCAGTGTGTCGGTCGTCCCCTGCTTCCAGGCCACAGGTGTGATTTCGCCGCTGACTACGTCAACCAGCACGGGATGACTGATGCCGGTATTCTTCAAAGACAGAGTGGTGGACAGCGGCGGAAAGGAATTGCCCGGGAGACTGTGCGCCGCCATCCAATAGGCCACGATCGCCTTGCCATGGCTTGAGCGGAATCCGTAGGACATGAAGGGGAAGCCGGTTTGCCGACGCAGTGCCGGCAGATCAACCCCCGAGATTTCTATGGACGCATCGAACCTGGTGTCGGAAAACAGAGCATTTGTGTTTTGCAGCGCGCTAAAGACGGGCCGCGCGGTGAAATCGGTGTCGTGATTCGTCATTCCGTGGAGGATGCCGAAATCGTCGTATTCATTGCCATCCGCACCAGCGGCAAGCAGCCAAACGAAGGTTTTTACTCCCGCAGCATGGTTGTAAATCAACCCTCTCGGCACATATTTCGCCTGCACGGATTCATCTGAACCCACCCACGAAGGAATTGAATTGAATTCATCATCAAAGAACGGGATGTCGGGCTTGATCCCAGGGTAATGAGTGACCAACTCGCGCAATGCACGAGGCGATTCGTTCAGGTACGCGCCGTAATCCATGGATTCAGGGTTTAGATTTTGCCCGTAGCCAGGATAGGTGTGATAGGCGTACACGTCGATTCCCGAAGCGCATTTGCAGGTAGCCAAAGCCCGCTGCGTGAATTCGCGTGAAGGATCCGCCTGGCCACCGTAGATTACTTTCGCGCTTGGGTCGGATTGATGGACGGTCTGAATAAAGGGAGCCAGCAGATTTCCGTATTGCTCGGGATTCCCCCAGGAGTTCCAATATCCAATGTCCTGTTCATTCCACAACGCCCAAAAATGGATCCGATCATGAAAGCGTTTTACCATCCACGCCGCGTATCGATTAAACGCGGCAATCTGCTCCGGCGTGGTGGGGGCCCAGAATACGGAGTACAAGCTGCGATCATCGTTGTGAAACGACCCTGGTTCCGGTGTGCTGACATCCGGCAACTTCCCGGAGGGCGACGTGTACATGACATTGCCATATAGCAGCTGCACCTGGATGTTCACGCCGTTGTCCACCAGTGAATCTACGTAGTCGTCAAGTTCGGGCACTGTTGCCATGACCCCGCGCTTCTGTTCGATCCAATCCCAGCTTGTGTAGTCGGAACTGTTTTCGTACTGACCAATGCGGATCCAGTTGAACCCCGCGTCGAACATGCGCGTCCACCACCAGCGATTCCACGGCAGATACGGGTCTCGTGGCAGGTCCGAGTTGATGCCAAAGCCGTCCTGGATTTGTGATGAGCGCTTGGGAGGAACGTGGTCGGGCAGGTTCCGCTGTTTCTGTCCCAGGCACTGCGGAGCGAATGCACAGGAAAGTACGATTACCGAAAACAGAAGAAGGAACTGCCTGTGAAGACCACGTGATCTACGGGTTTGCATTTGTCCCTCCATCTAGACAAGCAAGAATTGAGCAATCCGAGTAATGCGCGATATCGTTTACGCCTCTCAGCCCGTCTGCGAGCAGTCACACGAGTTCATGAAAGCGCAAGGGGTGCCACGGCGCTGCGGACCCACGAGTCGTCCTCGCCTCCAGGAACATTCCGGAAGAGAGTCCAGCTTTCCGTGTGCTGAGTACTTTCTCCTGGACCCAGTTGAATTTTCGGGCCGAGGCTTTCAAGTTCGAGGAATTCCAGGTTGGCAAAAACCTCGAAGTTGCAGCCAAAGTCCGGATACACGGCACCGGGTATTGCAGGAGCACTCTTAACGAACAGCGTTCCGTTCAAAAAGTAGGCAGCCCAACCTGCCGGATTGTACACGCCGGTCATCTGCTCCTGAAAACGGCTAGCGAGGTTCGACTGTTGCCGCAATTGGACATATTCCGTGCCCAGGACCCATCTTGGATCAGCGAAATCCGTAAATGACCACAGCGCCAAAAGGCCGACCGACTGGAAGTGATCTTTATCCATCGCCGCACGCACGGGCAGGGGCAAAATTGCCCGGCCGCCGGGTCTCATCATGGTCGGAGCCCAGGGTGCCAGTTCGGTCGGACGGCTGTCCCGATTGGTGACGCGGTGCCTGACCATAACTCGCGACCCTTCCTCATCCAACTGGATCTCCAGCCCCTTCTGGAGATCGCTTCCCGGGGACGCGCTCTCCGCCGGTGCCGTAAATCGTACCGAGTTACGATCCTGCGAAACCGCCACCGGAGAATTGTCGGGAAAATAAGTGCGCTCGACCTCCGGCCATATCCAAAGCCGATGGCCACCGTAGAGCCGGAAGTCGGATCCGCCCGTTAGGCCTGCGTGCTCTGGAACTTCGTGAAAAATATTCCTGTCGCCCACGAAGCCGTACGACAGGATCCGCGGGCCCACATCGGCCAAGACCACCAGTTCGACCGTAGCGTTGGAGATCCTGTATGAATTTTCCCATCCCCGATAACTGATCCGTTCCAGCATTGAGTGTGTCGCGGCTCTCAACCGCGGGCCGGCACGGGGGTGGCATGGGTATCGTGAGCCGCCAGTTCTTTTGCGTTGGCCTGGATTTTCCGGATTGCAGCGACGATCTCACGCATATCGGTTTCATCTCCCAGCAATGCGGGCTGCGGAATCCAAACCGTCTCCCAGGCCGCTCGTTGGGTGTGCGGAAACGACTGCCGCAAAAAGGCATGATCAGCGGTGGCCTGCGCTCCGCTCAGCCGCTTGCGGTATTCTCCGTTGCGGAACATGTCCAGTTCGTGCAGCGGGGGATAGCTGGCTTGGTTGGGAACGCCTTCCGCATTCATGGCAGCAATGAAACTCTCGGTGGAGATGCCTGCGAATTGCGTGCTGTCCACGTGAAAAATGTAGGCGTATTGACCATTACGTGTGCAGCGTTCGTCAAGTCGTTGTGGAGTGATGCCAGGTATCTGGCTCAGTTCGCGATCCAGCCAGCGAGCGTTCTGATGACGTCGCCGGGTCTGCTCATCCAGGCGTCCGAACTGCGCCATCAGGATGACGGCCTGCCATTCGCTGAGCCGATAATTCGATCCGTAAATGAAGTGGCTGTAGAACCATTCTCCGGGCATGCGTCCGCAATCGTGGATGGAACGGGCCTGGCGCTCGAATTCGTCATCGTTGGAAATGATCATGCCGCCTTCGCCCGCGGTCATCAGCTTGCTGGACTGGAAACTAAAAGTTCCGCCGATACCGAAAGTGCCGACACGCTGTCCGCGCCATTCGCTGGCGTGTGCGTGGGCGCAATCCTCGACCAGGGCGATCCCTTTGCGGCCAGCGAGGTCCTTTAACACGTCCAGGTCGGCGGGGTGTCCACCCATGTGAACCGCAATGATCGCCTTGGTATGTGGGGTGATTGCAGCCTCAGCGAGTTGGGGATCGAGGCAATAGGTATCCGGGCGGACATCCACCAGGACCGGCAGCGCGTTCGCAAATAGCACAGCACTGGCCGTGGCGACGAAAGTGAAGTTGGGTACGATCACCTCATCCCCGGGTTTGAGGCCGAGAGCCGCCATCGTGACCTCCAGCGCAGCCGTCCCATTGGTGACCGCCAGTCCGTGACGAGCGCCGTGAAAGCGCGCGAATGCGCCTTCAAACTCGAGGGTCCTGGTGCCGGGGGTGCGCCACCAGACGCGACTCTCCAAAACCTCATTTAAACCCCGCCGCTCGGTGTCATCGAACTGCGGCCACAAAGGGAACGGTTTGCTTTTGGATTTCTTGCCGCCGAGCAGTGCCAGTTCCGACATATTCGATCTCCTCTAGGAAGCCTGACTAGTACTGGTTAAACTCCGTGGCATGACGAAAAGCCTCAACGTAGTGTCCATCTTTCTTGGGTTGTTCCTTGCGCATTTCGTCTTTTGCCTTTTGCAGGTCTTCAGCTGTCCAGTCCGGGCGATACTTGTTGACGGCGGGCTCAAACTGGCTGACTTGCTTCGCCGCAGCCTCGAATTTAAGCTCAGCCACACTCTCGATGTTGACGAAATAGTTTGCTTCTTGCGCCGAGGGATAGAAGAAATACATTTCCGGAACCTTGTACGGTTCCAGCCCCTGTTGCAGGCGCTGATTGGGAAAATAGAGCCAGAATTCCGCGGCGCGCACGGCGTCAATCGTGTTGAACGCGGCCATCCGATGATCCGTTTTGTGCCAGCGCTCGTACCATTCGCCGGGATCCACGCTGAGCAAGACGTCGGGACGGATTTTGCGGATGATAGCGGTGGCTTCCTCCGTGAGCTTGGGCTGCGGAGCATACTCCAGCATGCCGTCGTCGTAACCCATCCACATGATGTTTTCCCTGGGAGTACCCAGTAATCCTTCGGACGCTTCCTGCTCGGCTCGTCGAATGCGGGCCAGACGTTGGGAACTCATTTCCGGATCGTACGAACCTTTGTCGTCGTTGGTATACACAACGATCAAGACCTTGTTGTGGTTACGATTCAGGAGAGCTATGGTGCCGCCAGCTCCGAAGACGTCGTCGTCGGGATGGGGCGTAAAAACCAGGATCGTTTTGTTGTGAAGTTCTTCGAGACGAGTTTGCTGTGCCTGACCTGAAGCAAGAGTGAGACACAGTGAACAGAAAAGGACGAGCCAGTTCCGCATGCTGGAGTTCTCCCCGCAGTCCAAAACCAACCGGCCATAACGATAGCTCAAAGACGCGAATTCGTCGAACAGGCCAGCCAGGTTGAGATGGCCAGGCCTCAGAAATGTGACCGTGAGTTATGCCGGAGCAGGAGTCTGCCGGAGCAGCAGTCCGTCTTGACAGGCTGGATAGGGTGATGTCACAGTTGCCCACCCTGCCGTGGAGGTCCACGGCCGCTGTACGGATATCCGGGAGGCCCTATGCGCACCAGCTGGCGGTTGTCCCTGGTTGTACTTCTACTACTTTTCTTCTGCTCGATTCTGATCACCCCTGGCCGCCTGCTTGCGCAGGTGGACCGCGGCAGCATCGTGGGGCTGGTGAGCGACCCTGCCGGAGCTCGGGTCTCGGGGGCGCGGGTCACCATCACGAACGTCGCCGCCAACCAATCAGTCATCGTGACCACTGACGACAACGGGCAATACACCGCGGATCTTCTGCGTATCGGAGCTTACTCGGTGACCGTCGAGAAGCAGGGTTTTCAGAGGGCTGTGCAATCCAATGTGGATGTGGGAGTAAATCAGACGGCGCGGGTGGACATTGCTTTGCAGATTGGGTCGGTGACCGAGTCCGTGCAGGTGACGGCGGCTCCTCCGCTGCTGCAGACGGAAGCATCGTCGCTGGGAACCATCGAGACGGAGAGGCGCATTTCCGACCTTCCGCTGAACGGAAGGAACTTTATTCAGCTGGCCTATCTTGGCCCCGGCGCAAACGGCGGACAGACAGGAACCAACGTCAGCGGCGGAGTATTCGAAAACGAACGGGCCAATGAAGCGGTCTCGGTAAACGGACTGCGAGTTTCCAACAATAACTTCCTGCTGAATGGCGTGGATAATAACGAGTTCGGCCTTGGGGGAGTGGTTGTGCTCCCTCCGCCCGATGCCATTCAGGAGTTTCGCACCGAAGAAAACTCCATGAGCGCCGAATTCGGCCGCGGTGGCGCTGCCGTCAATGTTGTCCTGAAATCAGGGACAAACCAGGTGCACGGCGGGGCTTACGAGTTCATTCGCAACGATAAACTGGATGCCGTCAACTATTTCAATCAGGGCCAGCAACCGTTCAAGCGAAATCAATTTGGAGTTTTCCTGGGCGGCCCCATCAAGAAAAACCGCACGTTTATTTTCGGTGACTATGAAGGATCGCGTCTCCGCGAGAGCAACCCGTTCATTTCCACCGTTCCCACCGATGCGGAGCGGGCCGGGGATTTTACCGACCGCCTGACCGGAGAAACTTTCTCGCCCTGTACCACACCCACGGCGAACGACACCTTCGACACTGGCACGATTTTCGATCCGTTCTCCACCCATGATTACTCGTGCGCTGACGGGGCAGTAGTGTCACTGCGCAATCCGATCTCGAGCGCTGGCCAAGTGAACGTGATTCCTGCGGGCGCGATCAATGCAATCGGGCAGAATGTAGCCAACTTCTATCCTAAAGCCAACTTACCTGGGCTCACCAACAACTATCTCGCCAATCAGAACCACGTGAACAATCAGGATTCATTCGACGTGAGATTTGATCACCGCTTCCGCGATCCAGACCAGATTTTCGCGTCGTACAGCTTTGGCGATGTGCGCAGCCAGCGGCCTGGCCCTCTTGGTCCTTTGTGGGGCGGCTCCGATTGTTGTCCCAGCGCCAGCAACTCTCGCGCGCAACACGTAGGCCTGGGGTACACACACACCTTTTCGCCACAATTGCTGAATGACCTTCATGGCGGCTACTTTCGTTATGCGGTCAACGCCTTGCCCTTCAACTTCGGTTCGACTCTGTCTTCCGATCAACTCGGGATTCCGAATGCGAACCGCAGCACCGATCCCAATTCAACGGGATTGACCAATATCGATATCGCCGGTTTCACCTCACTGGGAGACTCGGAGTTCCTGCCTGAGCACGCCTTCGAGAATATTTTTCAGGTTGCGGACACGGTGACCTGGATCCGGGGCCGGCACTCCCTGAAATTCGGCATCGACTTCCGCCGTCAGCAACGCAACTTTTATCAAGTCACGGCGCCACGAGGGTTCTTCGACTTCGGAGGCGTCTATAGCAACGACCTCACTACCGCCAATGGTGGAAACGGGCTGGCGGACCTGTTGTTTGGCATCGCGGACGCCAACGAACAGGACTTTCTTATTGGCCTCTATCCGACCCGCTATTGGGACCTCGGCGGTTTTGTGCAGGATGATGTGCGGGTCCGTCCCAATCTGACGGTCAATCTGGGGCTTCGCTACAACGTCACTTCCCCCGCCAACGGGCGGGTCGGTAACTTCGACCTGAATCGTGCCATCGTGGTGACATCATATGGACAGAACGCGGTGCCGCATGCCGGCGTGGAATTCGACAAGAACGACTGGGCGCCTCGCATTGGGTTTTCCTGGTCGGTGCATCGCAATACAGTCGTGCGAAGCGCATTCGGCGTCTTTTATTCGGCCGAAGCCAATATCTTTGACGATCTGGGACTGAACCCTCCGCAGCTGACCTTCCTGGCCAATACCTTCAACCCAGGTGCGCTGCCCTCCACCGGCCAGCTGATATCGACCGGCTTTCCGAGCACGCTGCCGGTCGGGGACGCGATCAACATCAGCGGACCGGTAAAAACCACCGGACCGAAGCGCACAATTCCGCGCATCATGGAATGGAACCTGGGCCTGCAGCACCAGTTTAAAGAGAACTTTCTGGCCCAGATCGGGTACGTCGGAACCAGGGCCTACCACTTGTGGAATCACGAGGCGAGCGACCTGAACCAACCGTTGCAGATTCTCGATACAAATTTCTGTGGCCCCGACCCGAGTAACTGTATTTCGAATTTTGGCCGGAGATACTTTAACCAGCAACCGAACCTGACTGCGGTTCTGCCTCTGGACTACCCGCAACTGGAGATGTTTTATAACGCATTTCAGGCTTCTCTGAACAAACGCTTCGCCAACGGATTCAATTTTCTGGCCGCCTACACCTTCGCCAAGAATCTGGGAAACGCGGATGGGAACGTAGGAGGTTTCATCCAGAACTCATATCGCGCCGATCTTGAGCATGGGCCGGTGACTCCCGATTTGCGGCAGCGTTTCACCCTCAGCTATCTGTATGAACTCCCATTCGGCCATGGACGGCCGTTCCTCGGTAACATGGGAGGCGTTGCCGAAGCGTTTTTCGGGGGTTGGCAAGTAGCCGGAATCACTACGGTGCAGAGCGGCGAAGCGGTGACGGCGGTTATGTCCTCCGACCTCAGCAACACCGGAAGCTTCAGCTACCGGCCCGATCAGATTGCTAATCCCAACGACTTCTCGTTCAACTCTGGCTCTCAGGGTACTGACTTCGGGTGCACTAATCCCGGTCACCAGACTCTGGATTGCTGGTACAACCAGGCGGCCTTTACGGTGCCGGCGCTCGCGCCCGGAGAACAATCGGCCCACGCCTTCGGAAACTCGCGAATTGGGAACCTCCGTGGGCCAGACCTGGTCGATTTCGACGTTGTGCTGCAAAAGAACTTCAAGATTCGGGAGTCCCAACAGGTGGAGTTCCGGGCGGAATTCTTCAACCTGTTCAATCACCCTAATTTCGGCTTGCCCGGGGGCGGCTCAGCAGTCGCGGTGGATGTGCCTGGAGGCGCCAGCATCACCAACACTGCTACCGATAATCGTCAGATCGAGTTCGCGCTGAAGTACACATTCTAGCGAACAATCTGTATTGCGCAGCCCTGCGGATTCCTGTTGATCGACAACTCGGCCTGCCGATTGGATTCCAGGGTTCTGGGTTCCCGCGTCTTTGTGGCGCTGATCAGGCGCTGGTAAAGACGCTGCCCAAAGCTTCGGGAGCACCCCGTGGTTACTCTGCGACACTACCCGCCTCCTTGCTCGATCGCCTGTGGCATGCGGGCCCGCTGCTGGTAGGGGTGGCCGGGTCAATACAGGAAATACTGTACAGTCAAGTGTAAGTCTTCGTGTTTAGAATAGCCGCGGTCGCGTGCTTCTTGATCTTCCTCGTCTTTTTTAAAGGGGCTGGCGTAGCCATGGAACGGGTTTCCTCCGCTCCCGGTCCCGAACCATGCCGTTCTGTGTCCGAGCGAGGGTCGACCTACCCGATGTGAGAAGCACGAGAATCACAGGCTCTTACAAGCACAGACTTTACCCTGGTCAGGAGGCGATCGTGAAAAGAAACGAGCGTAACGGCGCTAGCCTCGGCATGAATTCACTCGAAAGGAGTTCCGGGAGCAACGGCCGTTCCGGCCTGGTTGCCGAAACGGCGCCGCCTGACCTTGGTGTCATGCTAGCGAGTCTACAGAGTATGCGCGCGGGCGATTTTTCGGTGCGCCTTCCCGGTTCCTGGACGGGGCTGGCGGGAAAGATCGCCGACACATTCAATGAGATTGTCGCAGCCAACCAGCAAATGGCACAGGAGTTGAATCGGGTCGGGCAGGTTGTGGGCAAGCAAGGGAGAACGCGCGAACGCACCCGGTTTCATGAATCCAAGGGCGCGTGGGGCGAGATGGAAATCTCGATCAACACTTTGATTGAGGACTTGCTGCGCCCGACTGCCGAAGTCACCCGCGCGATCGCGGGGGTAGCGCAAGGCAATCTTACACAAACCGTCCGGCTCGATGTGGATGGGCGGCCACTGGAAGGGGAGTTTCTGCGCTCCGCCAAAATCGTTAACACCATGATTCAGCAGCTGGGCGTATTCACGGCTGAAGTGACGCGCGTGGCGCGCGAGGTCGGCACCGACGGAAAACTGGGCGGCCAGGCCCAGGTGCCGGGCGTGGCCGGCACCTGGAAGGATCTTACTGACTCGGTCAATTCGATGGCCAGCAATCTGACCGGGCAGGTGCGCAATATCGCCGAAGTCGCGACCGCCGTGGCTAGCGGCGATCTTTCCCGCAAAATTACGGTGGACGTGCGCGGCGAGATTCTTCAGCTCAAGGAAGCCATCAACACCATGGTGGACCAGTTGCGCTCATTTGCCTCTGAAGTCACGCGGGTGGCGCGTGAAGTGGGCACCGACGGCAAACTGGGCGGTCAGGCGGTCGTACCGGGGGTAGCAGGTACGTGGAAAGATCTCACGGATTCCGTCAACGCCATGGCCGGAAACCTCACGGCGCAGGTGCGCAACATCGCGGAAGTCACGACCGCCGTGGCACGCGGCGATTTGTCACGCAAGATCACGGTGGACGTGAAGGGCGAAATTCTCGAACTCAAAGACACCATCAACACCATGGTCGACCAGCTCAACGGTTTTGCTGGCGAAGTGACTCGCGTGGCCCGCGAAGTCGGCACCGAAGGCAAACTCGGCGGGCAGGCCCAAGTTCCGGGAGTGGGCGGCACCTGGAAAGACCTTACCGACAATGTGAACTTTATGGCCAGCAACCTGACCGGGCAGGTCCGCAACATCGCTGAAGTGGCCACGGCGATTGCCAGCGGTGATCTCTCGCGCAAAATCACGGTGGATGTGCGCGGAGAGATCCTACAGCTCAAAGAAACGCTCAACACCATGGTGGACCAGCTCAACCGTTTTGCCGGCGAAGTCACGCGCGTGGCCCGCGAAGTGGGCACAGAAGGGCGGCTGGGCGGACAAGCTAACGTCCCCGGCGTGGCCGGCACCTGGAAAGACCTGACCGATTCGGTCAACTCGATGGCCGGAAATCTGACCGGGCAGGTGCGCAACATCGCCGAGGTGACGACGGCCGTCGCTGGCGGCGATTTGTCGCGCAAGATCACGGTGGATGTCAAAGGCGAAATTCTTGAACTGAAGAACACCATTAACACCATGGTGGACCAGCTCAACGCCTTCGCCGGCGAAGTGACGCGTGTGGCCCGCGAAGTCGGAACGGAAGGCAAGCTGGGCGGCCAGGCGCAGGTCCCCGGCGTAGCCGGCACCTGGAAAGACCTCACCGACAACGTGAATTTCATGGCCAGCAATTTGACCGGTCAGGTGCGCAACATCGCCGAAGTGGCCACCGCCGTGGCGCGCGGCGATTTGTCCCGCAAGATCACGGTGGACGTGAAAGGAGAAATTCTCGAACTCAAAGACACCATCAACACCATGGTGGACCAGTTGCGGGCCTTTGCTTCCGAGGTGACACGTGTGGCCCGCGAAGTCGGCACCGACGGCAGGCTCGGCGGGCAGGCCCAGGTTCCGGGGGTTGCGGGTACGTGGAAAGATCTCACCGACTCTGTCAATTCGATGGCCAGCAATCTGACCGGCCAGGTGCGCAACATCGCCGAGGTGGCCACCGCGATCGCGACCGGCAACCTGTCGCGAAAAATTACGGTAAACGTGAGCGGCGAGATTCTGCTGCTCAAGGAAACCATCAACACCATGGTGGATCAGCTCAACGCGTTTGCCGGCGAGGTAACGCGCGTGGCCCGCGAAGTCGGCAGTGAAGGCCGCCTCGGCGGCCAGGCCAATGTGCCCGGAGTAGCCGGCACGTGGAAGGACCTTACCGACTCCGTGAATTCCATGGCCGGGAACCTGACCGGCCAGGTGCGCAACATTGCCGAGGTGACGACGGCGGTGGCCCGTGGAGATTTGTCCAGAAAGATCACCGTCGATGTGAAAGGCGAAATTCTGGAGTTGAAAAACACCATCAATACCATGGTGGACCAGCTCAATGCCTTTGCCGGCGAGGTGACGCGCGTGGCCCGCGAAGTCGGCACGGAAGGCAAGCTGGGCGGCCAGGCGCAGGTTCCGGGCGTCGGCGGCACCTGGAAAGATCTCACCGACAACGTGAACTTTATGGCCAGCAACCTGACCGGCCAGGTACGCAACATTGCTGAGGTGGCCACCGCCATTGCCACCGGCGACCTTTCCAAGAAGATCACCGTGGACGTGCGCGGCGAGATCCTGCAACTCAAGGAAACGCTCAACACCATGGTCGAGCAGCTGCGTTCCTTCGCCGCGGAAGTGACTCGCGTGGCCCGGGAAGTGGGCAGCGAGGGCCGATTGGGCGGACAGGCCAATGTGCCCGGAGTGGCTGGCACCTGGAAGGACCTTACCGATTCAGTGAACGCCATGGCGGGAAACCTGACGGCGCAGGTACGCAACATCGCGGAGGTGACCACCGCCGTGGCGCGCGGCGACCTGTCGCGCAAGATCACAGTGGACGTCAAAGGCGAAATTCTGGAGTTGAAGAACACCATCAACACCATGGTGGACCAGCTCAACGCCTTTGCCGCCGAAGTAACCCGCGTGGCCCGCGAAGTCGGCACGGACGGCAAGCTGGGAGGTCAAGCCAAGGTGTCGGGCGTGGCGGGCACGTGGAAGGACCTGACTGACAATGTCAACGTCATGGCCGCCAACCTGACTGAGCAGGTGCGCGGAATCGTGAAAGTGGTGACTGCGGTAGCGAACGGTGAGCTCACCCAGAAGCTGACGGTCAATGCCAAAGGCGAAGTTGCGGCCCTGGCTGAGACCATCAACAACATGACGGACACGTTGGCCACCTTCGCGGATCAGGTGACCACCGTAGCGCGCGAAGTGGGCGTGGAAGGCCGGTTGGGCGGCCAAGCCAGCGTGCCCGGAGCCGCCGGAACATGGAAGGACCTGACCGGCAACGTAAATCTGCTGGCGGATAACCTGACCAACCAGGTGCGGGCCATTGCTGAAGTCGCCACAGCCGTCACCAAGGGCGACTTGACCCGCTCGATCCAGGTGGAAGCCAGCGGCGAGGTCGCCGACCTGAAAGACAACATCAACACCATGATTGATAACCTGCGCCTGACCACCGATCGCAATACCGAACAGGACTGGCTGAAGACGAACCTGGCGCGCTTCACCGGCATGTTGCAAGGACAGCGCGATCTGAGCAGCGTGGGCCGCATGCTGCTGTCAGAGTTGGCGCCCCTGGTCGATGCCCAGCAGGGCGTCATCTACCAGATGGAGTCGGAAGAATCCGCCAGCATGGTCTTACTTTCGGCCTTCGCAGCCGATGGACCCGACGGCCGGCTCCGGCGCCTGAAAATCGGCGAAGGGCTGGTGGGACAATGCGCGGCCGAGAAGCGGCGCATGTTGATCAGCAACTTGCCGGAAAATACGATTCCCATTCGCTCTGGTCTGTTCGAGGCCGTTCCCCGGAACGTGATCGTGCTGCCGGTGCTTTTTGAGGACCGGGTCAAAGCAGTCATTGAGCTGGCCTCCCTGAGCACCTTCACGGCCTCGCATCTGGCGTTTCTGGAACAACTGACCGCCAGCATTGGCATTGTGCTCAACAGTATCGAGGCGACCATGCAAACTGAAGGTCTGCTCAAGCAGTCCCAGCAGCTGGCCGCCGAACTGCAAACCCAGCAAAAAGAGTTGCAGCAGACCAACGAGCAGCTGGCACAAAAAGCCCAGCAATTGGCCGAGCAAAACGTGGAAGTGGAACGCAAGAACCAGGAGATCGAGCAGGCGCGGCGTGCTTTGGAAGGCAAGGCGAAGGAATTGGCCCTGACGTCAAAATACAAGTCAGAGTTCCTGGCCAACATGTCTCACGAATTGCGCACTCCATTAAACAGCATCTTGGTGCTTGGCCAACAACTCACCGATAACCCGGATGGCAATTTGACCCCCCGGCAGGTCGAGTTCGCGCGGACCATTCACGGAGCCGGAACCGATTTGCTGAACCTGATCAGCGACATTCTCGATCTGTCAAAAATCGAGTCGGGTACGGTCTCGGTTGACGCCGAGGAGGTGTTCTTCGCCAGCCTTCTCGATATGGTGGCTCGCCCCTTCCGCCACGAAGCGGAGAGCAGGCGGTTGAGTTTCGAAGTACACAGCGACCCACACCTTAACCGCAGCCTGGTCACCGACTCGAAACGCCTGCAACAAGTGCTCAAGAACCTGTTGTCGAACGCATTCAAGTTCACTGAGCACGGGGGTGTGAATCTTTCGGTGTCCGTCGCGGCCGGCGGCTGGAGCGATGACCATCCGATCTTGAGCACGGCAGCTTCGGTCGTGGCCTTCGAGGTTTCCGATACCGGAATCGGTATTCCGAGCGAGAAACAGCGAATCATCTTCGAGGCGTTTCAGCAGGCGGACGCCAGCACCAGCCGCAAATACGGCGGGACTGGCCTGGGCTTGGCCATCAGTCGCGAACTGGCCAGCCTGCTGGGAGGGGAGATTCAGCTACGCAGCACTCCCGGCCGCGGCAGCACATTCACCCTCTACCTGCCGCAAACCTATGTGGGTCCGTCCGCGCCGGCGGTTGCCTTGGCGGAGCGCAAGACCGTGTTCCTGCCGCGCCAGCTGTCCCCGGTCTCCGTGGAGCTCACGATGGAACCCATCGTGGACGATCGCGCCACCCTCGCGCCCGGCGAGGCGGTGCTGCTGATCGTCGAAGATGATCCGCACTATGCTCGCGTGCTGGTTGATTTGTCGCACGACAAGGGATTCAAGGTTCTTGTGGCCATGAATGGAGCTGAAGCGCTCGATCTGGCCCGCGAGTTCCATCCCGCCGCCATATCGCTGGACGTATTCCTGCCGGACATGCTGGGTTGGACGGTGCTCAACCACCTGAAGCAGGACCCGGCCACACGGCACATTCCGGTGCAGATGCTGACCCTGGATGAAGACCGTCACCACGGACTGGCCCGGGGTGCATTTGCATTTGTGACCAAACCCGCCACGCCGGAGGGGTTGGAGTCTGCGTTGGCTCGCATGAAGCAATACACCGCGCCGCGGCGCAAACGCCTGCTGGTCGTTGAAGACAACCCGGCGGAGCAGCTCAGCATTCGCGAGCTCCTCAGTCACGACGACATAGACGTCTTGATGGCCGCCAGCGGGGCTGAGGCCCTGTGTGCAGTCGCGGAGCAACCGTTCGACTGTGTGGTATTGGACTTGCGCCTGCCCGACATGACGGGGTTCGACGTCCTGGAGCGTCTTGCCGACTCTCCGGCGTTGGCCGACTTGCCTGTCGTGGTGTTTACCGGGAAGGAATTGTCACCCGAAGAGGATGCCCGCCTCCACACTCTGGCGCGCAGCGTGGTGGTTAAGGGGGTTGAATCGCCGGAACGGCTGCTCGACGAAACTGCTCTGTTCCTGCATCGGGTGATTGCCGATCTTCCCCCGGAAAAACAGAGGATGCTGGACCGGCTGCATCGCTCCGATGATGCCTTGGTAGGCAAGAAGGTTCTGGTGGTGGATGACGACGTACGCAACATCTTCGCGCTCAGCAGCGTGCTGGAGCGGCGGGGCATGACCGTACTCACGGCCGGTACAGGACGGGAAGGGATTGCGACTCTCGAATCCACTCCCGAAATCGCCATCGTACTGATGGACATCATGATGCCAGGGATGGATGGCTACGAAACCATGCAGGTCATCCGGCAGAACGTCTTGTTCCGGCGCCTGCCGATCATTGCCTTGACTGCCAAAGCGATGAAGGGCGATCGCGAGAAGTGCCTGGAAGCGGGAGCTTCTGAGTATCTGGCCAAACCGGTCAACACAGAACAGCTGCTTTCGGCACTGCGAGTATGGCTTCACCGGTAACTGGTTTAGGGTCCGGCGGCATACCACGGATCTGTGCGGCGAAGGGGGTGCTATGAGCGCGAAGAATAAAGTCAACATCCTCATGGTGGACGATCAGCCAGCCAAGCTGCTGAGCTATGAGCTCATACTGAAAGAACTGGGCGAGAATCTGATCAAGGCCGCTTCCGGCCGGGATGCACTGGAACATTTACTCAAAAAAGATATCGCCATCGTGCTCATGGATGTGAGCATGCCTGAACTCAATGGTTTTGAGCTGGCGGGAATGATTCACCAGCATCCGCGCTGTCAGAGGACCGCGATCATTTTTATCTCTGCCGTACACCTGACCTCGCTCGATCAGCTCAAGGGATACCAGCACGGCGCGGTGGATTACATTTCTGTGCCGGTCATTCCGGAACTGCTGCGCGCCAAGGTCAGGGTATTCGCAGAATTGCACCGGAAGACGAATCAATTGGAGACGCTGAATCGCGAACTTGAACAACGGGTGGTCGAGCGGACCGAGCAATTGGAACAGAGGGCGGAAGCCTTGCAGCTGTTGAATGGCGAACTGGCGCGAAGGAACCAGGAGCTGGATGCCATTGTGAAAACAGCTCCTGACATTATCTTCAGTCGGCAGGCGGACGGGTCCCGGGATTACATCAGCGCCCGATTTCATGAATACACGGGTGCAATCCCCGAATCCGCCAATGGTTTCGGTTGGCTGGACTACGTGCATCCCGACGATCTCGAACGCAGCCGGGCGCAGTGGATGGGTTGCGTGGAGTCGGGCGAAAATTACGAATCCGAATATCGTCTGCGGGGGCGGGACGGACAGTATCGCTGGTTTCGCGCACGGGCGCTGCCGATTCGAGGTCAGACCGGCGAGGTCATACGATGGTATGGGACCTGCGTTGACATCCATGACAGCAAGCTGCTGGAGCAGTCGATGCGCGAAAGTGCAGCCGAACTTGAGAGGGTCGTGGGCGAGAGGACAGCCGCGTTGCGCTGCCTTTCGGTGCGTCTGATCACCATGCAGGATGACGAGCGACGCCGGATCGCACGGGAATTACACGACGGGCTCGGTCAGGAAATGGTGGCCCTCAAGATGATGTTGAGCAGAATTTCGCGGCAAGAACCAGCCCTGCTGGAAAGCCAGATCAGCGAAGCCAATAGTCTGATTGATCACGCCACGCAGCAGATTCGGAGCCTGTCCCATCTCCTGCATCCGCCCTTACTCGATGAAGTGGGGTTGGTCTCCGCCCTGCGGTGGTACCTGGACGGCCTGAGTCAGCGCAGTGGTCTCGAGACCGTGCTTGAAATGGAGCCAACCAACTTTCCCCGTCTTGCACTCGAATTGGAGACGGCAATGTTTCGGATCATTCAGGAGGCGTTGACTAACGTCTTTCGCCATGCCGGGGCGCGGAGAGTCGAGATCACCCTGACGCGTCGAGAAAACGAGGTCGTTGTCAAAGTGCAGGATGACGGCAAAGGCGTAGTCGAAGGGATTGTAGAGATGCGTCCCGGCAGCACCGGCGTCGGCATCGGAGGAATGAGTGAACGTGCCAGAGAGTTCGGCGGTCGGCTGACAGTGACCAACGCCTATCCCGGTACGATCGTCGAGGTGATTATTCCGCTTTCGATTTCCGCACCCTCCGGCGGTCCGCGCTTGGACGCAGAAACAATGGCCGTCCTTGGAACGAGGGAGGTTCCTGCCTGAGTGAGGCTTCAACCGGATACAAGCCTTGAGCTAGTTCACTATTGTTAGTTCCGTCCGGCTGGAGCAGCGGCGCCAAAACGTGTCGAGCCGGGAGGGCCGCAGCTCTGCCGATCTGGAACTAGGTAAGCGGTGACCGAGAATAGCCAACACGATGCGGAGGTCCGTCAGTTTCTCTTGGACCAGATCGATAGTGTGCCCCACCTCGAGGCCTTGCTTCTGCTGTGGAATAGCCGGCCTAAGCTGTGGGAGGCTGACGAATTGGCCAGGCGCCTATATGTAGGCCGCGAGGTTGCACTCCGGCTGCTGCAAGATCTGGCGCGACAGCAACTGATCGATTCCGATGCTGGCTCTCCCGAACGTTACGGCTATCGAGATGAACCGGCGGACAGGAGCCGACTGATCAGAATGGTGGACGAGACGTATCGGCGGGAGATTGTCAGGATATCCACCCTGATCCACTCGAAGCCATCGTTACCGGTGCGGGATTTTGCTCGGGCTTTCCGCTTCACGAAGGAGTGAAAGTGAAATGGCCGCGGTCGTTTACATTCTCGGCGCCCTGACCAGTCTGACCTGCGCGGTCCTGCTTTTCCGGGGCTACTGGCGGGGAAAGAGGAGGCTGTTGCTGTGGAGCGGGCTGTGCTTCGCCGGTATCGCCGTATCGAACCTGCTTATTTTCGTCGACCTCATCATTTTGCCTGCCCGAGATCTCTATCTATTGCGGCTCGCGACCATGGGAGTCGCGATGGCGCTGTTGCTGTACGGTTTGATTTGGGAGAGTAACTGAACAATGATTGAGGCATTCTTGCTGGGCGCAATCGCTACCGCCTCGGCCACAGCCGGAGTGTTCTTCCTGAAGTTCTGGACCGGAACTCGCGATTTCCTGTTTCTGGCCTTCGCTGTTTTCTTCCTGACCGAATCAATCAATCGCGTAGCCTTGCTGCTGGCGGCAAGGCCGAATGAAGGCAGCCCGTGGATCTATCTGGTCCGTCTGCTGGCATTGGGGCTCATCTTGGCGGCGATCGTAAACAAGAACTACGGCGATAGGGCCTGAGGCAGCCGACTCTCTCTAGAGCGTGGTGAGCACGGGCCCGTTCTGCTTCGCCGGGCCGATATTTTTCTGATACACCCAAAAACCGGCCGCGGCGAGCAGTCCCATAACCCAGTAACACCGTGACGAGCGACGAAGGGGCCGCCGTCGCTTTCCTTCAGCTCGATTTCTCCTCGGCCTCGCGCCTTCGGGCGGCTGCCTGAGGGTCAGTGATAATGTCGACCCACTTCGGGTCAGGCACTGCCTGGGCGTCGTAGTTGTCATGCCAGTTCCACCACTTGTACGGCGGTGTTTGAGGGTAATCCTTCGGCGAGTCCTCCCAAGTCTCCTGGCGGCCGAGCGGCGTGATGTCGAGGTAGCTCCAGGTGCTCCCCATTGCCTCGTCGCCGCGGTTGTTGATGAAGTACGTGCGGAACACCCGCTCGCCGTCGCGGGAAAAAACGTTGTGACCGTGCCATTCATGGACGCCGAAGTCCAAGTCGAAGCTGTCGGTAATGGTGTACCAGGGCATCTCCCAGCCCATGCGTGCCTTCAGGCGCGCGATGTCCGCTTGCGGCGCGCGGGAAGCGTAGACCAGCGTGGTATCGCGCGCGTTCAGATGGGCCAGGTGGGCGACCTGATCGGCGCCCAGGGAACAGCCGCGGCAGGCGTGCTCCGGCCAGCCGAACACCCCGGGCTCGAAGAAGGCGCGATACACGATCAATTGAGGGCGGCCCTCGAACAGATTGAGCAAACTTACTTTGCCCTTGGGTCCGTCGAACTGGTACTGCTTGTCCACCGCCATCCACGGCATCCGCCGGCGCTCGGCGGCCAGCGCGTCACGAGATCGGGTCAAGGCCTTCTCCTTCACGAGTAGCTGCTGGCGCGCAGCCTCCCACTCCGCCCGCGATACGATTGGCGGTGCGTTCATCTCGAGATGCCCTTGTTGCTTGTCCCTCTCTTTGTTTGTTGCCATCTTATTTCTCCTTGTTATTCTTTGTCCTTGTTATTCAGATTCGGGATGATTTCGTCTGCTCCGTTCTTCTTGCGAGAAACTTTCACAGCCAATGCTGCCAGACCGCCGGTAGAAACCGCCCCGGCACGACTAATCCCACGGTTGCCAAACAGAATGGACACATTGTTCAACTCCTGGGTGGCCAACTCGACCGTTAAACCGCCTCTATAAGATGACGAGTAGAGTTTGGTGATTTCGACAAAGGAAAAATCAAAACTTAGCCCCGCCTTTGGAGCAGAAACCGTCTCACTGCGGGGTCCTCGGTCAGACCAATCGCCCGGTCGAAGGCATCCAGAGCCTCAGGTGTTTTCCCTAGCCGTTGCAACAGGTGAGCGCGAACCGCCCAGTACGGCTGATAGGCGGAGATATCCTCCGGGTCGATCCCATCCAACGCTGCCAGCCCTGCTTCGGCCCCATTCGCTTCGGCTACAGCCGCGGCGTATCCAGTTCGCGTGCCCAGGGTCGGCGATATCCGGATCAACTGTTCATAGAACGTCATGATCGCGTTCCACTGAATCGCCGCTCCGCGCCCGCTCGGCATGTACCGACTGAATTGCAGCTTCGAGTTGAAAACGGCCGATGCGACCGCGGCTGGCCGCTTCGGCGAGACGGCGTTCTGCCTCTTCGATTAACGGCATAGACCACTGCATTGAATCCTGCTCCGAAAGAGGGACGTACCGGCCATCCGGCCTCCGCCGCGCCATCCGGCGGGCTTCGCAGTGGAGCATGAGAGCCAGCAGACCGTGAACCTCAGCCTCCCCTGGCATCAACTGCAGAAGCACCGGCGCGAGCCAGATCGCCTCCTCGGCCAGATCCCGCCCGCGCCGGTCAACTCCGGCCATGTCGTCCCATCCGATCCCGAAGGCGGCGTAAATCGCATCCAGCACCGCGTCCAGGCGCTGCGGCAATTCACGCTGCTGCGGGATTTCAAACCGAATCCCCCCATCGCGGATCTTCGTCTTGCCACGCACCAGGCGCTGCCCCATGGTGGTGGGCGAACTCAGGAACGCGTGAGCAATGCGCGCGGCATCCAGGCCGAGAATGGTCTGGAGCATGAGCGGCGTGTGTATCGCTGGATCAATGGCCGGATAGGCACACACAACAGCAGTTTCAATCGTTCATCGGGAAATTCCGGCGACGAAGTCATGTCCCTGGATTCCTCTCTGAGGAGCGCGAGCGTGGGTTCGCTGGCCTCGGCTACCTGCCGATGGCGCACAAGATCTATAAAAGAGCGGCGCGCCACCGTCAGCAGCCACGCTTCTGGATCTTGTGGCACTCCGTCTCGCGGCCAGGTTTCGAGTGCTGCTATTAGCGCATTACGGAGAGCATCCTCCGCGCTCCCCACGTCGCGTGTGTGCGAGGAAAGGTACGCCACCAGGCGACCGTAAGACTCGCGAGCCACACGCTCGATAGTTCGATGAGTGGTTCGGTGAGTGCTCTCTGGTTCGCTTCCACTCATCCGGTGACTCGACGCTTGAATTCAGGCGAAACGGGTCGGACCTCCACCGCACCAATCGAGGCAGCTGGGCAGCGCGCCGCCTATTCGAGCGCAGCGTCCAGCGAGGGAAGCTCCAGGATTGCGAATTCCCCCAGTTGCTCCTTGGTTTCTGCGAAGGGCCCATCCTGTACACGCCGCTTTCCATCCTTTAGTCGCACCGTGGTTCCGGTCTCCGGGGGGTGCAGTGGATCGCCGCCGATGTAAATGTCGGCCTCGACGAGCGCTTTGTGGTAGGCCCGCCACGCACCGAGGTAGGTATTATTGCCGTCCGCATGCCGTGCCGCAAAAGCTTCTGGTGATTCGAAGATCAGCAGGGCGAATTGCATCATCTTTTCTCCTTGGGAAAGATTGTGAGCGCCTGTGGGCTCCTCAATGTATGACGGATGAGACGCGCCCGCTTCGACAGACTTCAGGAAATTTCGATGGTTCCGCGGGCCGGATCTTCCCCGCGAACCCGCCGAGGTTGGAGGCTATTGGAGCTCCCTTTTGCAACAATGCGCAAGGGTTTGCACGAAGGCATGGCCTCAGGCCGCGGGAGGTACCCATAAGTGCCTGTGCAGTAATGACGTGCGCGTCCTCCCTTTTGGTGCGAAACCTGCAGTCTGACCCTAAAGATGCCCTTGGCTCCCCCATGGTTCACGGGCAACAGGGTACGAAACGACCATAGTGGAGGAGCCGAATTTGTCCAGGGATCCCGGATTTCTCAACGACCTCAAGTTTGTCAACGACCAACCATCGACAGGCGACACCGGCCAGCACGAGAGCGAACTCCAGGCGGGTTCTGATGCCACCGAACTAGCAGACTTGTTCGCCCCGCTGCCCCCCGGAGGAGAATCCCGCCTCAATGAGGAATTAGAACAAGCCTGCATCGCCACGGGCGCCAGCGGCGCAGCCATCGCCCTAGTCCGGGAAGAGAAAATCGTCTGCCTCGCCAGTACTGGCTCTTCCGCCCCTGATATCGGGGTATGCCTTGATCCTCACAATGGACTCTCGGGTTCTTGTGTCCAGACTCGCCAGCTCCAGCGTTGCAGTGACACGGAGACCGACCCGCGAGTTGATTCTCAAGCCTGCCAGCGACTCGGAGTCAGGTCGATAGTCGTTCTGCCCCTGATGGACGGCAACGAGTTGTTTGGGATTGTCGAGATCCTTTCTTCGCGACCGAATGCCTTCGATCAGCGTGATTTGGACACCTTAAAGGCCCTGACTAATCGAATTGTCGAAAGTAGAAGAAGGAATTGGGTAACCGCCGCAGCCGTGCCAGGCAGCGAGCCTCTGTCTCGCCTGCACCAGACCGAAGAGCAGATTCCTCCAGAATCGGATAGGAAACGCACGCTCAGGAAATATGACATTTGGACGCCGATTCTCGGCACACTGGTGCTTGGTGTGGCGGTATTGCTGGGAATCTTGATAGGTTGGCGGTCTGGCTGGAAAGCCGCAACCAAGTTACGCAACCGTCCGGCGTCCTACCAAGCGAAGGCCCCGTCTACTCGTGCAGAGCTGCAGCCAAGCTCCGCGTCGACGGTAGAGTGCGGACAGTCTGCCTGGGCCGGTCCTACAACTGAGGCCCCGATTGGTGGATTGACTGTCTGTCAGGAGGGTCGGGTGATCTTCCGCTTGCCGCCTCCGGTGCCTTCACCAGCCCAGCAGCCACACTCCCCACAACGTTCGCTGAAAATAAAAAGAGAGCCCGCGGCGCGCTGAGCTACAAGTCTCGGCGGCTGCAGGAGGACACAATACTATGACTTTGCCCAATGAGAAGCAGGTACCGGAGACCAAAGATTCGTTCAAAGGTGATGCCGTGCATAAGCAGCGCCGGCAGATGCTGGCCGCACTGGCCCTGCTGCTCGTCGCATTGATGCTGGTGGTGAAAAAGGACCGCAACTTTTGGTTTCCACCCGCACCAGCACCGCAATCGGGACCAGAGCCATTAGAGGAGGCCCAGTCCCAAGAGGCAGCCGCCGTGTACCCAGCGGTTCCCGCACAACCGAAATCGAAACTGCCCACGTCGAAGAAGACTGCGGCAACGGAGTCAAGCTCAGCCTCCGCATCGGCACCTGTGGTGACGAGCCGAACCGTGCTCCCTCCGCTGGGAGTCGAAGTGGTGACTGGGAACGATCACAATAACGTCCAGGCAGGCAGCAATTCAGTTGAAGTCGACCTGAGTTCCAAAGCGTCAACCGCTTCCACTCAGGTGTCTTCCGTCCAACCGATGTCGAATCCGGCAGGTGTGACCAGCGCCGCCGAGCGAGTCCATCTTTCCCCGGGCACCGCGCAGGTCCTTTCCCACCGGGTGGAACCCAAGTACCCCCTTTTGGCCAAGGAGATGAATATTCAAGGCTCGGTCGTGCTGGAAGCATTGATCGGGCGGGATGGGATCATTCAGCAACTCCGTCTTCTTAGCGGACCCGCCATTCTTTCCCGGGCAGCGCGGGAAGCAGTGAAACAATGGCGATTCAAGCCCTACCTGGAAGCCGGTCAAGCCGTGGAAACTCAGGCCCGCATTGTCGTGAATTTCAGCATCTGGACTCAAGATATCAACACTTCAGCGAACTCAGCGGGCGCGCCATAACCCAGACTGCTGTGCGGTCGCTCGCCGTCAAGCTTCTCGGCACCCATCCTTAGCCCAGCGATAGTTGTTTCTCCTCGTCAAGATTGGCCAGGAAAAGTATCATCGCCAGAGCCACACGAGCTCCAGCAGTCCTCTTGATCCGGTGAAGTCGGCGATAGTCTTCGCCCTGGATGAAAGGTTTGCGCCCTTGGGAAAAGGGGTTGGTTTTGTCGCTGCGAGCACTAGGAGTGGCCGACGATTCCGTTGATTTGCGTCTAGTCGACATCGGATGTAGTCAGGAACGCAGCAGGCGTGTGTCATCACCCGCTTCGATCAGTCGCCCCTCAAGGTGCCGCCACCGCCGGGTGGAGGCAACTACATGAAAGCCCAGGTGTGCCGGCCGTTTATTCCCCAGATTTTTCCTGGCTACCGGTGCTATCTGTATCTGGATTCTGACTGCTGGGTCCAGAAGAGAGTCTCTGGACGTAGCTCTGGCAGCGGCGCGCAATGCGCCCGAGCGAGTGGTGTTAGCGCCCTTCGTTGACTACAGCTATTCCTTCAACTACGCCTCCGCAGAAGAGGAGAACTACCTGCGCTTTCTGAGCTACTTTTACAATTGGTACTCGGCCAGCTACGGAAGCGCGGTTGCAGAGCGATGGAAAGGGCGGGCCCTGTTTAGTAGTGGAGTCTTCCCCATGACTGCGCGTTGTCCACTCTGGGAAGCCTGGGCTGCGGAACTCGAAAAAAGTATATGCCCGGGACTACTCAAACGCTGCGGTGGCCTTCCACTTGGCAGAGCAAACGGCCCTGAACCACTTGATCTACTCCACCGGGGCCTATGCTCCATTGGAGGCGACCTACGACTACATTGCCACGTTGGAGCCGCGGAGCGCGACCCGGGCAGCGGTCAGGTAGTCATACAGTATCCGCCCCGGCGGGCGGTCGGAACTGTACATCTCAGCTACTCGAGCAAGATGATGCAGTCCTATTTGGAGAGAGGGGCTGCTGTGGGAGCGGGGAGCCTATTTGTCGGAAAAGGAGACCAGAGAGCTGTTGCGGACCGCTCACTACTGACCACTCTTGATAAGTCCGAGCGCAGGCCCGGCTCTCAGTCGTCATCGGAAGGCATCGGTTCTCCGACGATGTTGTAATACACATTTTTCGGCTTCTTCGGCTTAGCGGGCTCAGCTGTTGGTGCGGATGGGGGCTTCGTCGGGGCAGGGCTTGCGACGGCCGGCGCCAGGGAAGGTTTTGCGGCCGCCTCTGTTACTGGCGCCGCTGGGGAAGCGACTGCCATCGGTTGCGATGGCGGTGCTGGTGCCACTGGCGGAGCCGGAGAAACAACAGCGGGTACAGTTGCGGCGACCGGTTCTGTCTTCGTCACAGGCGTTGCGGGAGTGTATGGCGAAGGAGTTTGGGTCAATGCTGCCGTCGAGGCGGGCGGAGGAAACACGCGCGCAGGTTCGGCTGCGGCGGGAGCCGAACTCTTCACGGTGTTGATCGTCTTCGCCGGCCGCCCCTGGAAGAAATAATTCAAGACTGCCGCCACCAGCGCGGCAACCCCAAATTCCAGCACGGAAACGAACAGGTCCGGATAGTCATAGGGCCGCTGGGTGAACGACGTCGGCAATCCCGAAGATTGACCCATGACATCTCCCAGCCAGGGCACGACCACATTGTTCATGACCGAGATGATCAGGCCCCAGATCGCCTCGCCCAGGATCACCGCCATGATGATCCGGGCGATCCATCGGCGTGTGTCTGTCGCCTCGGACATGAAGGGTTTCACCGCCTGGTCCATGATTCCCCGCCTTAAGAAGATTGTTACACAGCGGCCAATGGCGCGAAAGCCAGCCGAAGCGCCGATCGCAATTTGAAATGCTCACGAGACGTTTGCGGCTCGAAGCATGGCCAACTTCGAAGCCTCGGCAAACTTCCGTTGAAGTTGTCGCGCCAGGGGATACGCTAGTCTCGCCGCGACCTGCCGTGGCCGGGAGAAGGCGAGGAGGTCGTACCAGACCTCATCTTCGTGGCGTCTCCATTCAACTGTGAACCGCTCCTCGCCCCTCTCGGCATGCTCCCACAGCGTGCCGTAGGCAAAACCGAACCGCCTGATGGGGCCGTCCTCATCGACTACGTAAACAATGCGGCAGGCATTCAGCGAGTGGAACCCGAAATGATCCACTGAAACCGCTACTTCGGTTCCCACCTGTATCGGAGCGTGGGGCCAATACAGATGCAGCCACGGGATATTGAACATTTGCCACCCGCGGATGGCCGCGACGGCTCGAGGCCACGTAGCCTCGCCCGCTCCCAGTTGGATCCGATTGTGGTCCAGGTTGTAGCCGGGCGGAATGTCACCGGCCGACGCGCTGACTTCGGGGTACGAGAAGCGCGACCTGCTGTGCTTGGCAATAAATCGCCGGACTTGGTCTTCCGATGGTGCGGTCAGGCGGAACAATGCGGACCCTTTAC
>Ga0335082_10000463_pt1 | contig 42039 bp, 37 predicted proteins | sample Lox_Sample_41_FD_206718 | JGI IMG/M metagenome (GOLD analysis project Ga0335082, IMG submission 206718) | Soil microbial communities from Loxahatchee National Wildlife Refuge, Florida, United States - Lox_Sample_4.1 | ecosystem: Environmental > Terrestrial > Soil > Wetlands | place: USA...
CGGACCAGCCGCCAACCGGCGTCATGAGCGCCGGTCCGCAGCCCGACGCGGCGGATGTGCTCGACCAGCATGTGATCAAGAACCCGGTCACCGGCGGCTGGCGCTTCACCTTCCAGTTGCGCCCGAACGGAAGCAACCCGATCGAGCTGCGTGCGTATCTGGCCTCTGGAGGCGACGCCCTGACCGAGACCTGGTCGTACGTGTTGCTCCCGTGAGCCCCCGGCCTCTGTGCCCTTTGCGGTGAAAAGGCCGCGTGGCAGCAAGCCAATCATGGGCAACCGACCCCGCTCGCCAATACCTGCCGCGCCGTCCACAATTGGGGTGTGCGCAGACGTCTCGCGATCGCGATGCTCGCGCTGGCCCTCGCCGCCGGGTGCGGAGATACGACGTTCCTCTTCGCCTTCAACTCCGGGGTCATCGTCGGTCCGCCGAGCTGCACGGGTCCGGGCGGGCACTTTCAGCTCCGCGACCAGGCCGGTCTGGTGTTGCTCGTGGTGATCACCAGCGACACGGTGATCGTCCTCGCCAACGGCGGATCGGGTAGGTGCGCCGATCTCGCCACGAACGCCCAGGTCGGGGTCGACGGCGGGCAGCGCGGCGATCAGATCACTGCCAAGACGGTCACGGTGACGGGCTAGCGCGGTGAACCCAAGCGGCGTGCTAGGGTAGGCGCCATGCGCGCCGCCGTTTCGGAAGCCGCTGCCGAAGCCGAGGCGGCGCCGACGCCCTGGCCGCGCTATGCGAGCTACGCATGGGGCGTCCTCGCCTTCAACCTGCTGGTCATTCTGTGGGGCGCCTTCGTCCGCGCCAGTGGATCGGGGGCAGGGTGTGGCAGCCATTGGCCGCTCTGCAACGGCGTGATCGTCCCGCGGGCGCCGGCGATCGCGACCCTGATCGAGTTCGGCCACCGCGTCACCAGCGGTCTGGCGCTCCTGCTCATTGTCGGGCTGGTGCTGGGAGCCTGGCGCGGCTACCCGCGCGGCCACGTCGTGCGCCTGGGCGCCGCCCTTTCGGGCGCGTTCATCGTCAGCGAGGCGCTGATCGGCGCCGGCCTGGTGCTGCTCGAGCACGTCGCCACCGATACCTCGGCGGCGCGCGGCTATTGGGTGGGCGGCCATCTGACCAACACCTTCCTGCTGGTTGCGGCGCTGACGCTCACCGCGTGGTGGGCTGCCGGCGGACGGCCGCTTCGCTTGCGCGGACACGGGATGCTCGGCGCGCTGCTCGGCGTCGCGCTGGCTGCGGTCCTCGTGCTGGGGGTGAGCGGAGCGATCACCGCGCTGGGGGACACGCTCTTTCCCGTCGCGACACTCGCCGAGGGCAAGGCGCTCACGTTCTCCGACACCGCGCACGTCTTCGTGCGCCTGCGCGTCTGGCACCCAACCCTCGCCGTCGCGGTGGGACTCTGGCTCGGGGTGACCGCGCTCGTGGCGTTACGGGCTCACCCGGCCGCGCGGCGCTGGGCGGTCGCGCTGGCTGGACTCTATGGTCTGCAGCTCGGCCTCGGCGTTCTGAACGTGTGGCTGCTCGCGCCGATCGGCGTCCAGCTCGCCCACCTTCTGCTCTCGGACCTGATCTGGATCGCCCTCATCCTCTTGGCGGCGACGGCGCTGGCGGACCGTCCCGCGGCGAGGATCGCGCCCTGACGGACGCCCGCGTCCGGCGGTTCGTCAGTCGCGCACGAACAACGGCTTCATCGACGGGTCGGCCAGCGCCTCCGCCGCGTCGGACCAGGCAACGCGCTCCGAGGTGACGAGCTCCGGCCGCAGGCGACCAGACTGGACGAGCGCGAGGACCTCGGGCATGTCGGCGCGGGCGTTGGCGCGTCCGGTGTGGAATCGGACGCCGGTGCCGTACATGTCGAGCAGCGGCAGCGCGACGGCGTCGCTGTAGTAGATGCCGATGCTGGTGCACACCCCGCCGGGCGCCACGGAGCGCAGCGCGCAACCGAGCCCGTCGGGGTCGGCGCTCGCATCGACGGTGATGGGGTAATGGCCGGCGCGGCGCGGCGGCGGCCCCTCGATCGGATGGGCGCCGAGCCGCTCCGCGAGCGCCAAACGGGCCGGGTCGGTGTCGATGAAGTCGACGCGCGCGGCGCCGAGCGCGTGCGCAATCGCCGCCGCGTACAGCGCGATGCTGTGGCCGGATCCGGCTACGACTAGCACCTCGGCGCCGGGATGCGCGCGCAGATGGGGACCGACGGTGCGCCAGCCGTCCGGCAGGTTGTCGCTCAGGCTGGCGAGCGCCTCCGGCGCCACGTCTGCGGATAGCGGCACGAGCATGTGGTTGGCGAACGGCACGCGCACGCAATCCGACAGCGCGCCGCCCCACTCGCCGCCGAGCGCGTGCGGGAAGCCGAACATCGAGCGCGGCGGCACCGCCGTACAGCTGCCGGTGAGGCCGGCGCGGCAGCGCGCACAGGTGCCGCAACAGATCTGGAACGACACCGACACCAGCCGGCCGACCATGGCTGCGTCGACACGATCGCCGACGGCGGTGACCTCGGCAATGCACTCGTGCCCGAATGCGTACGGTCCCATCATCGCGAGCGGAGTCATCCCGCGAATGGTCGGCCCGTCCAGATCGCATGTCGTCACCGCCACCGGCCGGACCAGTGCGTCGTCCGCCGCCTGCAGCGCCGGCTCGGACACCTCGCGCCATTCCAGCCGGTGCGGCTCGATGAACGTCAGCTGCTCCATGCCCAACCTCCTCGCTTGCTAGACCAGTCGTCATATTCTGGTTATGTGGACCGATCGTCATAGTCAAGCGCTCATGCTAAGTGGCGTGAGGCGATGAGCAGCGAGGCGGACAGCCGGACCCGGATGCTGCGCACGGCGGCGCGGCTGCTGCAGCGCCAGGGCTATCACGCGACCGGTCTGCGGCAGATCCTGGCCGAGAGCGGCGCGCCGCGCGGCTCGTTGTACTTCCACTTTCCGGGCGGGAAGGAGCAGCTGGCGGTGGAGGCGGTCCAGGCCGCGAGCGCCAGGGTGGCCCGGCTGATCGGCCAGTTGCTCTCGGCGTATGCCGACCCCGCCGACGCGGTGGACGCGTTCGTGCGCGGGTTCGCGGAGGTGTTGCGGGCCTCCGAGTACGCCGAGGGGTGCCCGGTGGCGACCATCAGCCTGGAGGCGGCGGCGCGCTCGAAGGCCATCGCGGCGGCGTGTGACCAAGCCTATGTGCAGTGGGAGGGGCAGATTCGCGATCATCTCATCGCGGCGGGCGTCCGGGCCGACCGCGCTGCCGAGCTCGCCACCCTGGCCTTGGCGGCCGCCGAGGGCGGCCTCATCCTCAGCCGCGCCCGCCGCGACGTCGAGCCGCTGAGCGTCATCGCCGGGCAGCTGCGCGCCATCCTGCGCGACGCGGCACCCAAGTCGCGGGCCCGCCGCCGGCGCTGACGGCTCGGGCAAACCCGCATGATCCTCGCCGGCCGGGGTGCTACAGTAGTGTCCGCGCAATAGCTCGACTCGAAGGAGGTCGACGGAGAGGATGACACAGCGCAAGGGGGGCCGGACGTTGCACGCCGCACGTCCGGTCGACGCCATCTACGCCGACGCGAAGCCGTTGGTGACCGACTTCGCCTTCGATGCGGAGACGACGGCCGTGTTCGACGACATGCTGCATCGGTCGGTGCCCTTCTACGAAGAGATCCAGCGCATGATCGCGGAGCTCGCCAACGACTTCGCGGTCGACGGCAGCAACGTCTATGACCTCGGCTGTGCCACCGGCGCCACACTGCTTCGCCTCGCCGAGATCGAGCGCGATGTAACGCTGGTCGGCATCGACAGCTCGGCGGACATGCTGGCGCGCGCCGACGAGCAGCTGCAGCGCGCCAATCCGGGGAAGCGCTACCGGCTGCTCAACCAGGACCTGCACCAGGGGCTGGTGATCGAGAACGCCTCGGTGGTCGTGATGAGCCTCACCCTGCAGTTCGTCCGTCCGCTGCACCGCGCGCGTGTGCTGCGCACGGTGCGCGACGGGCTGATTCCGCAGGGGTGCCTGATCCTGGTCGAAAAAGTGCTCGAGGAGGAGACGTTGGCCAACCGCCTCTTCATCAAGCACTACTACGACTTCAAGCGCCGCAACGGGTACGCCGAGATCGAGATCGCGCAGAAGCGCGAAGCCTTGGAGAACGTCCTCATTCCGTACCGGCTGGAGGAGAACCGCGAGATCCTGCGCGAGGTCGGGTTCCGCACGCCCGAGCTGTTCTTCAAGTGGTACAACTTCTGCGGCATGCTCGCCGTGCGATGAGCGCCGCGCCTCGCTCGGCCGCGCGCCACCCCACGGCGCTGGTCGACAGCGTCGGCCGTTTCGTCTTCCGCTACCGCGATTACCTCGCCCCCGCCGCGCTGCTCGTCGTGCTCGTGTTCACGCGGCCGCAGGCGCCGCTCGGCAGCGAGCGCGTCGACACCGTGTTGGACCTCCTCGGCTTCCTGGTCGCGGCAGCGGGACAGGCGCTGCGCGTGCTGGTGATCGGCTACGCCTACATCCTGCGCGGCGGCAGCCACAAGCAGCTCGCCGCCCCGCGGCTGGTGAGCGAGGGGCTCTACGCACACTGCCGCAACCCGATGTACGTGGGCAACTTCCTCCTGCTCACCGGTCTCTGCATGATCTACCACTCGCCCTGGGTGTACGGCCTCGTCCTCCCGGTGCTGATCGCGGGGCAGATCGCCATCGTCAAGGCCGAGGAGAGCTACCTCGCGGTGCGTTTTGGGGCCGCGTATACCGCCTACTGTGAGCGGGTGAACCGCTTCGTGCCGCGCCTGCGCGGCCTACGCGCGACGACGCGCGGCCTGCGCTTCGACTGGCGCCGCGTGCTGCGCAAGGAGTACGGCACCACCTTCGCGTGGCTATCGGCGGCGTTCTTTCTCCTGGCGTGGGAGGACCTCGTGCGCTTCGGCTTGCCGGCCGCCGCGCCGGACGTGCGCCGGCTGCTCATTCTGTACGCGCCGGTGCCGCTCGCCTACGGGGTCGTGCGATGGCTCAAGAAATCCGGCCGGCTGCGCTCCAGCGACGAGGTGTTGCTGCGCGAGCCCTGAAGTCGCCGGTCCCGCGGGACACCGGCTGCCGCACCGCGCGGAAACCCCTGGCATCCGTGCGCCGGCACGCTATAAGTGCGGCCCATGATCCCGACCCCGACGACCGACCTCTCCGTCGACGACATCAAGCTCGCCGATGTGGCGTTCTGGAGCCGTACCGACCGGGACGCCTGCTTCGCCAAGCTGCGGGCCGAGCGCCCGGTGTCGTTCCACGAGGAGTTCGAGTACCCCGACATGCCGAAGGGACCGGGGTTCTGGTCGGCGACGCGCTGGGACGACGTGTGGACGGTGAGCCGCAACCCGGACGCGTTCATCTCTGGGAAGGGGTCGAACATCGGCGATCTCCCCCCCGAGCTGCTCGAGTTCTTCGGCTCGATGATCAACATGGACGCCCCGCGCCACACCAAGCTGCGCCTGCTGGTCAACAAGGGCTTCACCCCGCGCATGGTGGCGCGGGTCGAGGAGATCGTCCGCGAGCGGGCGCGCAAGATCGTCGACAGCGTAGCGCCGCGCGGGGAGTGCGACTTCGTCAACGACATCGCGGCCGCGCTGCCGCTCGAAATCATCTGCCAGATGATGGGCATTCCCTCGAGCGACAACCGGCGCATCTTCGAGCTCACCAACACCATCCTCGGCGTCGGCGATCCCGAGTACGCCACCACCATCGAGCAGCTCATGGCCGCCGGCATGGAGCTCTTCCAGTACGCGCAAGATCTCGGGCGGGGGCGCCTCGAGCGACCGGCCGACGACATCACCTCGACGCTCATGCACGCCGAGGTCGACGGCGAGCGCTTGACGGAACAGGAGTTCGGCTCCTTCTTCATCCTGCTGGTGGTGGCCGGCAACGAGACGACCCGCAACGCCATCAGCCACGGCATGAAGGCGCTCACCGAGTGGCCCGACGCGCGGCGGATGTGGCAGCGCGATTTCGAGCGCTACAAGACCACCGCGGTCGAAGAGATCGTGCGGTGGGCGACGCCGGTGATCCATTTCCGCCGGACGGCGACGCGCGACACGGTACTCGGCGGTCAGGCGATCAAGGAAGGCGACAAGGTCGTCATGTGGTACAACTCGGCCAACCGCGACGCGGCGAAGTTCGCCGATCCCTACCGATTCGACATCGCCCGCGAGCCCAACGAGCACGTCGGCTTCGGCGCCGGCGGCCCGCACTTCTGTCTCGGCGCCAACCTCGCCCGGCGCGAGATCGCGGTGATGTTCGAGGAGCTGCTCCGCCGCCTGCCGGACATCGAGATCAGCGGACCGCCCGACATGCTGCTTTCGGCCTTCATCCACGGCATCAAGCGCATGCCCTGCCGGTTCACGCCGGCCCGGGCGAGCGCGTAGCGCCGCGGCCGCGTCACTCCGCCCGCGCCGTTGCCAGGCGCAAGACCTCGAGGTACCCGGGCGTGAGGCACGCCTCGTCGACGGCGTTGCGCGCCCGCAGCAGGCGATGCAGCCGCGGCAGGTTGTGGTGCGGGACCGTCATCAGCAGGTGGTGCTCGAGGTGGAAGTTCACCCGGTTGGGCGCGATCAGCAGGCGCTCCCACCAGCGCACCAGGATGGTGCGCGTATTGCGGAGCGGGTCGAGCCGATCGGGGATCATGCCGTGCTCGGCGATCGAACGGATGCGGGTCACCAGCCGGTAGGTGGTGAGCCAGGACGCCACCCAGAGCAGGTACAGCGCCGGGTGGCCGGCCAGCGCGAGGATCCCGAGCAGCGCCGCATTGGTCGTCGCGACCGGTACGAGCTTGTGCCAGCCGACGTCCGGCTGCTCGCCCTCGTTCATGCCGAGCGAGCGCTGATTGCGGCCGCGCGACCAGCCCATGTCGCGCCGGAACACCGCCTTGGCCTGCTTCCAACCGGTCTGACCGGAGAGGTCGCGCCACAGCTTGCGGCGGAAGCTCGCGCGCGTGATCGGGAACGGCGCGGCGAGCCCGAGGTCGGGGTCTTGATCGGTGCCGGTGCGGGTGTGGTGCACGAGGTGATAGGCGCGGTACGGGGCGACGTCCGCCCAGACCGGATACGCCGCCAGCCAGTTGCCTACCCAGTCGTTGAGCCGCCGGTTGCGAAACAGCGTCCGGTGCGCCGCCTCGTGCATGACGATCGCCATGCCGAGCTGGCGCGCGGCGATGACGAACAGCGCCACCACGATGGTGAGCGGATTCGGCGCCCAGGCCACCAGTGCCATCGCGGCAAAGCTGAAGAGCCAGTTCGAGCCCACCATCCACCACGACTGCCACGGATCGATCTCGAGCAGCGCCTTGCGCTCCTCGGGCGTCAGCGTCGCGCGCAGCATCGCGGCCGCCGCCTTGCTGGTGTCGACCGTCTCGATCCGCCGCTCGCTCATAGGCCCGCTCCGGCGCTCTCACGTGGCGGCCAGCTCGCCGCGACGGCAGTGCGGGGCGCCTGCAGATGCGGCGCGCCGTGCGACGTCATGAAGCCCCGCCAGCAGGCGCGGCCGAGCCGATCGTAGGCGCGCATCGCATCGACCAACGCCGCCCGCTCACCGGCCGGCACGATCGGCTCCGGCAGCAACGGATCGAGCGCGAGCTGGCGAATCGCCTGTCCGCCGAGGACGAACGATTCCACCATCGCCGCGCGCGCCGGCCCGCGCGCGAGGCCGGCCGCGCTACGCGTCAGCGCCGCCCGCGTCGCCCGATAGGCGCGGCTCAGCGCCTGTCCATCCCAGAGGGCGCGCGCGCGCTCCTCGACGGCCGAGTCGAAGCGGTCGATGCCGAACACCAGCGCGGACGGATCGAGCCCCAGCGCGAGGAGCTCCGTGCGCACGGCGTCGACACCGCCCTTCAGATTGTCCGGGCGCACGAACAAGTGCGGTTCGAGGGCGCGGAAGCCGAGAAACTGCAGGGCGCGTTCGCGGCGGCGGACCTGCGAGCGATCCCCGCGCTCCAACCCGGCGGTGTGCACGCCGATCCAGCCGGCGCGCCAGGGGACCAGCCGTTCCGCCGTCCGCATCCACGCCGCCACGTGTTGCTGCACGGGCTGCGCGGCGGGTGCGAGCCGGTATTGACCGCGCTCGTTGCGCTCGATGATGCCGCGATCGCACAGGCGCACGAGCGCGACCCGGATGCTCTCCGCGCTGAGGTCGAACAGCTCGCCGGCTGCGACCAGCGCGCGGACCGGCATGGCCTGGCCGCGCAGGGACGACAGCAGATCGAGGACCAGCGACTTGGCGGTCGGATGCACGGATCTTTGTTACGATATTATACGGTTTGTGTCAACATCTGTAATATTTGGCGGCGCTGGCCCTTCCCGCTTGCGTCCAAATCGCGAGTCGGGGACGATTCGACCCATGCCATCGACAGCTGCCGGCCGGAGCGTGGTGGTCTGCGCCGTGGCGATGGCGGCGCTGCTCGGCGCTGCGGGCGCGGTCCGCGCCCACCCGATGGCGCCGGCGCTGCTCGACCTCCGCGAGCTCGGCGCGGGGCGCGTCGCGGCGATCTGGAAGTCGCCGCTGCTGGTCGTCCCGGGCGTCGAGGTGGCGCCGGTCGTGCTGCCGAGCTGCCGCGCCGAGGGCGCGCCGACCGTCACGAGCGACGCCGACAGCGTGTCTCGCACCTGGACGATGGCCTGCGACCCGGCGGGCCTGGTCGGCGCGCGGGTGGGGTTCACCGGGCTCGCCGAGTCGCAGTCCGCCGGGCTGGTGCGCATCACGCTGGCCGACGGCCGCCTCGTGCGCGGCGTCGTGAACGGAGACGCCCCGCTCCTCACCGTTCCCGGCCGCGACCGCCGGCTCGACGTCGTGCGCACCTATGCGCGGCTGGGCGTCGAACACATGCTCACGGGCGTCGACCATCTGCTCTTCGTCACCGCGCTGTTACTGCTGGCGCGCGGGCGGCGTCGGCGTCTCGAGACCCTCGTCGCCTTCACGGTCGGGTACAGCCTCACGCTCTCGCTCGCCGCGCTCGACCTGGTGCGCGTTCCGGCCCCGCCGATCGCGCTGGGGATCGCGCTGAGCACCTTTGTGCTGGCCGCGGAGCTGGCGCGCGAGTCCGGTACGCCCGCGGCGTGGCCGCAGCGCTGGCCCTGGGCCGTCGCGTCGATCCTCGGCCTCCTGCACGGGCTCAGCTTCGCGGACGCGTTGGGCGAGATCGGTCTGCCCGCAGCCGACGCGCCATTGGCGTTGATTGCGTTCAACGGCGGCATCGAGATCAGCCTGCTGGCGTTCGCCGCCGTCCTGCTCACGGCCGTTGCGGCGCTGCAGGCGCTCCGGGTCGCCTGGCCGCGATGGGTGCTGCGCATCCCGCTCTATACGATGGGATCGCTGGCGGCGTTCTGGTGCTTCGAGCGCGCCGCCGCGCTGGTGCGCTGAGCGGACCCGCGTGCCGGGGAATAAACGCCCTTCGACACGCTCAGGGCGAACGGATGTGGGGGACCGGTGTTACGCCGTCGCCAGTCCGGCCGGACAGCTCACGCCGGTGCCGCCAAGTCCGCAATAGCCGCCGGGGTTCTTGGCCAGGTACTGCTGGTGGTACTCCTCGGCGTAGTAGAACTCGGGCGCGGCGAGGATCTCGGTGGTGATGCGGCCGTAGCCGGCGGCGTCCAGGCCCTGCTGGTAGGCGTCGCGCGCCGCCTCCGCGGCGCGCCGCTGTGCGTCGTCATAGCAGTAGATGCCGGAGCGGTACTGCGTGCCGACGTCGTTGCCCTGGCGCATGCCCTGGGTCGGATCGTGGTTCTCCCAGAAGATCCGGAGGAGCTGGTCGTAGTTGACGGCTGCCGGCTCGAACACGACGCGCACCACCTCGTTGTGCCCGGTCATGCCGGTACACACTTCGCGGTAGGTTGGGTTGGGTGTGTGCCCTCCGGCATAGCCGACCGCGGTGGCGTAGACACCCGCATGGGCCCAGAACTTTCGCTCGGCGCCCCAGAAGCAACCCATGCCGAAGAGCGCCAGCGCGGTGCCCTGCGGAAAGGGGGGCACGATGCGGTGTCCGTTGACGAAGTGGCGCTCGGGCACCGGCATCGCTTCGCTCCGGCCTGGCAGCGCTTCACGGGCGGTGGGCATCTGCAGCTTGGACATCGCCATTCCCTCTCGATGCGCTCAGCGTAACCCGTTTCGTGCCGGAGAGCATCCCGGCCCTGGTCTTTCCCGGTCGAATGCCGCCTGTGCTATCGAACGCTCGTGCTGGACTCGGCACAGATCGATGCCTTCCGCCGCGACGGTTTCGTGGTCGTCCCCGATCTGCTCGCGGCGGCCGAGATCGAGTCGTTCGGCGCCGCGGTCGACGCCGCGGTCGCTGCTCGGACGCGGCACGATCGCCGCCGGCTGGAGGAAAAGACGCCGTACGAGCAGTCCTTTCAGCAGTGCATCAACCTGTGGGAGGACCATCTCGACGTGCGGCCGCTGACGTTCCACGCCCGCGTCGCGGAAACGGCCGCCGCCCTCCTCGGCGTTCCGGCGCTGCGCGTCTGGCACGATCAGGCCCTCTACAAGGAAGCCGGCGGCCGGCCGACCGACGCCCATCAGGACCAGGGATACTGGCCGATCGAGGAGACCGACACCGTAACGGCGTGGATCCCGTTCGACGGCTCGACCCTCGACAGTGGCGCCATGGGCTACGTGCCCGGGTCGCACCGCTTCGGCGTGCGCAAGTTCGTCAACATTTTCTTCGGAGAGCCGGAGGACCTGATCCACGCCCCGGAGTCGCGCGGCGTCGAGCCGGTGTTCGTCGAGGTCCCGCGCGGCGGCGTCGCCTTCCACCACGGCCTGACCTTCCACCTGGCGATGCCGAACCACAGCGCGCGCACGCGCCGCGTGCACACGATCATCTATTTCCGCGACGGCTGTCGGCGCGGCTCGTGGTCTCCGCACCCCGCCGTCGACCGCGCCGGCATCGCCGTCGGCGACGTGATCGCGAGCGAGGTCACCCCGCTGGCCTGGCCGCGCGCCGCCGGCGAGTTGCCGCCAACGCCGGCGCGACCCGCCGAGCGCCTGCCCGGGTGGCCGCGCTGAATCGCCGAGACACCGGAGGCGCCCCGGGGGTGCCGCGCCGCAAGACCTCCGAGCCGCGCTGCGTATGATCCACGTCTTTGGGGACTGCGAGCTGGACGAGGCGCGCTTCGAGCTACGGCGCCGCGGTGTGGCGGTCAAGATCGAACCCAAGACCTTCGACGTGCTGGCGTACCTGATCAAGTGCGCCGACCGGGTGGTGTCGAAGGACGAGCTGCTCGATGCGGTGTGGCCGGGGCAGTCGGTGAGCGAGTCGGTGCTGCCGAAGTGCGTGGCGGCAGCGCGGCGAGCCGTCGGCGATGCACCGGCCCGTCCGGCGATCATCCGAACGGTGCACGGCCGCGGCTATCGGTTCGTCGCGCTGGTGCAGCGCCGTGCCGCGGCCGAGTCGCCGGCCGACCGCACCCTGCGTCCGCTTCTCGCGCCGTTCGTCGGCCATGCGCATGCGCTGGCACGCCTGCGATTCGGGCTCGAATCGGCGCTGGCTGGACGCGGCCGCGTGACGCTGCTGGTCGGCGAGCCCGGCATCGGCAAGACGCGAACCGCCGAGGAGCTGGCGGCCGAAGCCCGCCGGCGCGGCGCGCTGGTGTTGGTCGGCCGCGCCTACGAAGGTGAGGGCGCACCGGCCTTCTGGCCCTGGTTGCACGTGTTGCGGAGCGGACCGGACACGGTGTTCGGCGAGGTGAGACGCGCGCTCGACTCCGGTGCGGGCGACCGGCGCGGCGCCACCGCGGTCGACGCCGAGCAAGCGCGGTTTCGCCTCTTCGACAGCGTCGCCGCGTCGCTCCGACGCCACGCCGAAGCGCAGCCGCTCGTGCTGGTGCTCGATGACCTGCACTGGGCCGACGAGGCGTCCTTACGGCTGTTCGGGTTTCTCACCCGCGACCTTGCTGACGTACCCATGCTCGTGGTCGCGACCTATCGCGACGTCGAGCTGCGCCGCGGGCATCCGCTCGGTGATCTTCTCGGGCTGCTGGCGCAGGCGCCGATCTGCGAGCGCGTCCCGCTGCGCGGCTTTGCGCGCGAGGACACCGATCGGATGATCGCCGGCGTGGTCGACACTCCGGTGCCAGATGCCGTTGCCGCCGCCGTGCACGAGATGACGGAAGGCAATCCCTTCTTCATCCAGGAGGTGGCGCGCCTGCTGGCCAGTACCGGCGGCTTCCCCGACACGCCGGCGACGCTCCCGCTGGCGCTGCCGCAGAGCGTGCGCGACGCGGTGGGCCGGCGCCTCGACGCGCTCTCGCCCGAGTGCAACGCGTTGCTCCGCATTGCCGCGGTCCTCGGCCGCGACTTCGGCGCGCCTCTCCTCGGCCGCGTCGCCTCCCTTTCGCACGAGCAGGTCTTGGGACATGTCGCGGACGCGGTGCGCGCCCGCGTCCTCGACGAGATCGACATGGTTCCCGGCCGCTACCGGTTCCATCATTCGCTGATTCGGCAGACGCTGTACGACGAGCTGACGACCCCCGAGCGTGTCGATCTGCACGCGCGCGCCGGCGCGGCGCTCGAGGCGGCGGCGGGTCGCGACGTCGACCCGGTGCTGGACGAGCTGGCGTACCACTTCTTCCAGGCCGCCCCGGCGAGCCATGCGCCCAAGGCGGTCGACTACAGCATCAGGGCGGCCGAGCGTGCCCGCCGCCTGCTCGCGTACGAGCAGAGCGCTCGGCATTACGAACGCGCCCTACAGGTTACCGAGTTGCATGGCGCGCCCGACCAAACCCGCCGCGCAGAGCTCATCCTCGCCGTCGGCGAGGCGCATGCACTGGCCGGCGCACGCGACCGCGCACGGACGGCGTTCCAGCGCGCCGCCGAGATCGGGCGCGAGCTTCACCATCCCGAGCTGTTGGCCCGGGCCGCACTCGGGTACCGCGGGCCGGGTGAGATGGGGACGCCGGCAGACGACGGTGCGACCGCGCTGCTCGAGGAAGCGTGTGTGGCGATCGGCGATCGCCACGACGGATTGCGTGCCCGGCTGCTGAGCCGGATGGTCGGAACGGCGCCGTACTCTCTCGCGATGACGAAGCGCGAGGCGATGAGCCGCGAGGCGCTGGCGTTGGCGCGTCGCGCCGGTGAGGACGCGGCGCTGCGCGACGCAATGGAGGCGCGCCTGTGGGCGTGCCTCGGTCCGGATCATCTCGATGAGCGTCTGGGGGTCGCGCGCGAGCTGCTCGCGTTTGGCGAGGCCGAGCACAACCCGCACATGGCCCTGCTCGCGCATGATGCCCAACTCGGCACCCACCTCATCCGCGGCGACCTCCCGGCCGCAGACCGCGCGTTGGCGGCGTTCGTCCAGATCGCCGAGGGGCTGCGCCAGCCATCCTTTCTCTTCTTCGCCACCTTCTACCAGGGCAGCCGTGCCCTCGCGGCCGGAGAGTTGGACCGGGCCGAGGAGCTCTTCCGCACCGCCATGGCGCGCGGCCGCGGCACGGTGCCGTACGCCCACTTCATGTGCACCGCGCAACTCTATGTCCTGCTCCACATGCGGGGCGATGCAGAGGACCCGGAGCTGACCCGCGTCTTCTTCGGGGAGATGATGGCCCTGCCCTATAGTTGGGAGCTCGCCATGCACTGCGGGCTGGCGTTCGCACTGTACCTGCGCGGCGAGCACGATGCCGCCCGGCGCGAGTTCGAATCGGTCGCGGCGCACGGGTTCGACCGCATCCGGCGCGATGAGCATTGGCTGGTGACGCTCGGGTCGTTGAGCAGCACCGCGGTCCTGCTCGGCGACCGCGACCGGGCCGCGCAGCTCTATGCGTTGCTGCTGCCATACGCCGACCTGGTGTTCGTGCACGACTTGCTGCGGTCGATCGTTGGGACGGTCGCCGCTGCGCTGGGCAGCCTCGCGACGCTGCTCGGCAACTACGACGAGGGCGAACGGCACTATGAGCACGCACACGCCAAGGAGACGGCGATGGGTGGCGCCGTCGCCGTGATGGACCGCGTCGGCTACGCCCGCCTGTTGCTGCTGCGCAACCGTCCAGGCGACCGGGCCCGCGCCGCCACGCTGGTGGCCGAGCTCAAGCGAGAGATGGCGCGCTTCGGCATCTGCCGCAACTGGCAGCTGACGGCCATCGAGCAACTGGACCTGCGGGCGCCCGCGCCGGCTGCGCGCAGCCGCGGTCGGCGAATCCCCACGAAACCTCCAAGAAACCGTCAGGACCCCGGCGCCCGGTGACGGCTAGGGTTGGGCACCAACGAGGGAGGTGCCCGATGATTCCAATGCAGACCGTCGCGACGCACGGGAGCCGGGTGGCGATCCCGCCTCCGCCGCCGGCGCGGCCCGTGCAATGGCGCCGGGCGGTGCGGGCGCTGCGTGAGCTACTGGCCAATCCCGATCGCACGGAGAAGGCGTTCGAGGTTTTCCTGGCCATCGACGGCGATCAGGAGGAGCGCGCCTTCCAGCAACTCCTCGCCCAGCCGTCGGCGCCGCAGCTGCTGGCCGAGCGCCCGTGTCTCCTGAGCCGGTTGTCGGACCGCGCCGGGCTCGCCGCGCTGCCCGCCGACAGCTTCGGCCGCGGCTATCTTGCCTACCTCGATCGCACCGGCTTCGCTCCAGACGGCCTGCTGAAGGTCAGGGCGGAGTTGGAGGCCCATGCGCAGTCGATCGGCGAGGAGCTCATTCCCCTCGATCCGATTCGGGAGTGGTACCGCCAGCGCAGCATCCTCTCGCATGACCTGTGGCATGTGCTGACCGACTACGGCACCGACGGGCTCGGCGAAGGAACGCTGCTGGCCTTCTCGCTCGCCCAGTTGCCCGGGCGCGCCAACCGCCTCCTCGTCTTCGGTGCCGGCATGCGAGGCGCGGGGGAGTACGGCCCCGGGCTCCTCCGCCACATGTACCGAGCCTGGCTGCGCGGGCGCCGTGCCGTGTGGCTCAATGCGTTGCCGTACGAAGCGCTGCTCGCCGAGCCGCTCGAGGAGGTCCGGCGCGCGGCGCGCATCGAGCCGAGCGCGGTCGCACACCCCGGGGGCATCCCGCAGGGCTCCTGGCGGCCCGCGGCAGGGGCGTGAGAGCCGGTCACCCGGCCATAGTCAGGCCGCCGCTGACGCTCAACACTTGACCGGTGATGTAGGCGGCCCCGGGCGAGGCGAAGAAGGCGACCGCGGCGGCGACGTCGTCGGGCGTGCCCAGACGGCCGAGCGGAATGGCGCGGGTCATGGCGGCGATGATCTTCGCGCCGTGCTCGCCTCCGCGGATCTCGTCCAGCAACGGAGTGTCGGTCGGGCCGGGGCAGACGACGTTGACCGTGATGTGATGGCGCGCCAGCTCGCGCGCGAGGGTCTTGGAGAAGGAGATGATGCCGCCCTTACAGGCGGCATACACCGCTTCGCCCGAGCTGCCGACCCGCGCCGCGTCGGAGCTGATGCTGACGATCGTCCCGCTGCCGCCGGCGATCATGCCGTCGAGCACCGCCCGGCAGCAGTGGATAGGGCCCTTCAGGTTGATCCCGATCACCCGCTCCCAGAGCTCCGGCGTGTTGTCGACGAACGGCTCGATGCGGTCCCAGCCGGCGTTGTTGACCAGCAGGTCGATGCGTCCGTACGCGCGCTCCGCCTCCGCCACGGCGGCCCGCACCGCGGCGAAGTCGGCGACGTCGATGAGCAGCGCACGGGCCGTACCGCCGTCGGCCCTGATCAACGCCTCAGTGTCGCGCGCTCCAGCGAGGTTGAGATCGGCCACGGCAACGCTGGCGCCGTCCGCCGCCAGGCGCCGGGCGATGGCCCTGCCGATGCCACCGCCCGCGCCGGTCACGAAGGCGCTCGTGCCCTTCAGCGTCGCCATGCGCCTGCGCGGTTGAGAGCTCTCGGCGGGGACGCCCTTACACGCAGCCGTACACGCATGACACGCCTCAACAGGCTCCGCCGCGAGCGCCGACCTTCCGAGCCAGTATGCGGCGTTACGCTGGGCAGCCGTTGAGCAGCGCGTTCACACCCGTAACGATTTCGTTGACTGCGACCATTTTGTTCCCATTGGTGTCGAACGACGGGCACACACTGAGCGGCGCGTTGCCGAGCAGGATGTTCACGCCGATGACCAGCTCGTTGATCGCGACCAGCCCGTTGTGGTTGCAGTCACCCGCGCACGTCCCGCCGGTCGGCGACGCCGTCGCGGTGGCGCCGCCGGCGGTCGTGTTCGTCGCAGTCGGGGTCGCGCCTGGGGAACCACCCGGCTGCGTCGCGGTGGCCGTTGCTGTCGACGTTGCCTTTGCGGTGCTCGTCTGCGTGGAGGTGGCAGGTGGAGTTCGCGTCGCGGTCGCGGTGGCTGCGACCTGATGCGTCACCGTCGGCGTCGGGCTCGACACCGTTGCGGCGCCGGCGAGGCAGACCGCGAACGACACGCCCTGAATGGTCTGGCACGAGCTCTGCGTGCTGCACGGGTCCTGATCGTCGCAGGCAATGCCGAGCGTCGTCGTGTCGCACATGCCGCTCGTGTGGTTGCACGTGGCGCAGACGCCGTCGCACTTGGGCGCGTTCTTCTCGCATTGCCCGGTCTGGAAGTTGCAGTTGTCGGTGCACGGGTCCCCGTCGGTGTCGGGGCAGGTCTTGACGGCCGGGAGGCAGAACGCGACGGCGAACCCTGTGGGCCCGACGATGCTGCAGCTCCCGACGAAGCATTTTCCCAGGCCCAGGCTGCCCGGGTCGCACGACTTACCGGCGTCGGCGGGATCGCCGCCGCAGATGAGGGGGACACCCGGAATCGGCGCGACCTGCTGGCACGTTCCGCACCCGCCCCCGCACGAGGTGCCGGGCTGCGCGGGATCGCCTTCGCAGGTCGGGCCCCGCTCCGGATCCATGACGCAATGATCGTTGACCGTGCAATCGTTGCCGTCGTCGCACCCGGCGCCGGGCTGGAACGTCCCGCTGCACATGCCGTTGGTGCACATGTCGTTGGTCGTGCACGCATCGCCGTCGTCGCAGGTCTGCGCCGCGCGCACCTTCGGCGCGGCCGCGAGCATCAGCAGTACCGCTGCAACGGCCCAACCAATCTTCCACCTGCTCATTGCCCTCTCCGATCCATAGCTTGTTGCAGAGCCGTGCCACGGCTGACGCAGCAGGTCAAGGCGATGCGGTGCGGAATTGGAGACGCTACGGCTCTTCATTATAGGATGCTCTCGCCGTGCACTGCGTCCTGGTCTCTCACTTTCATTGGGATCGCGAATGGTACCGAACCTTCGAGGCGTATCGCGCCCGCTTGGTCGACGCGATCGACCGGGTGCTCGACCTCCTCGCCGCCGATCCCGGCTACCACTTCCTGCTCGATGGGCAGACGGTGTTGCTCGAGGACTATCTGGCGATTCGCCCCGAGCGCCGCGCCGAGCTGGAACGCGGGTTGCGCGAGGGACGGCTCGCGGCGGGCCCGTGGTACGTGCAGCCGGACTCGCTGCTGCCTTCGGGCGAGTCGCACGTCCGCAACCTGCTGCACGGCCGGCGGGTGGGCGGCGCGCTCGGTCCGGTGTCGCGCGTCGGCTACGTGCCCGACTCGTTCGGCCATCCGGCCCAGTTCCCCCAGCTGCTCGCCGGCTTCGGCGTCGGCACCTTCGTCAAGTGGCGCGGCAGCGGCAGCGAGATCGACGAGCTCGGCCCGATCTACCGATGGGAGGCGCCGGACGGCAGCGCGGTGGAGGCGACGCTGCTGCTCGAGGGCTACTTCAAGGCCGCGTGCCTGCCAGCCGATCCGCTCGAGGCCGCGCACGGCCTCGCGGCGCTCGCCGCCCGCCTCACCGAACGCCATCCGGGGCCGGCCTTGCTGATGAACGGGTTCGACCACATGCTGCCGGATCCCCACACGGCGGCGGTGGCCGAGGCGCTCGCCCAGCTCAGCGGGATCACGGTGCAGCGCGGGCTGCTCGAGCACGCGGTTGGCGGCGGCGGTCCCGGCCTGCCGCGCTTCCGCGGCGACCTGGTGGGCGCGCGGCTGGCGCCGCTGCTGCCCGGGGTGTGGTCGACGCGCATGTCGCTGAAGCTCGCCAACCGCCGCTGCGAGACGCTGCTCGAGGGCTGGGCGGAGCCGTGGGTCGCGCTCGGCCGTCGGCTCGGCGGTCCGGACGAGCAACCGGCGCTGCGGTTGGCGTGGCGATCGCTGTTGCAGAACCAGGCGCACGACTCGATCTGCGGCTGCTCGATCGATCCGGTGATCGACAACGTGCAGGCGCGGTTCGCCGAGGCGGAAGGTCTCGCCACGCAGACTCTGACCCGCGTGCTCGAACGCGTTGCCGGGCTCGATGCGGAACGGCGCGTCCCGTGGACGCTGGAGCAGGACATCGTGGTCTTCAACCCCACGCCCCAGCCACGCACTGATGTGGTGCGGGTGCCGCTCGACGCCTACCCGGCGATGCACATCTCGCTCGGGCAGCCCGACTTCCCGCCGCTCCTGCTCGCGTCGCTCGGCACCCCGGGGTTCACGATCGAGGAGCAGCCGGCCCGCGTCGTGCCGTCAGACGACGCGACCCGCGTCCGGTGGCTGCCCGGCCAGGAGGCGGTCGACCTCGAGTTCGTCGCCGCTGACGTTCCACCGTTCGGGTGCCGGCGCTTCCGCATGAGGCCGTGCGAGCGCGTCGCGGACCAGGTCGACGACGGTCGAGCCATCGAATGCGGTCCGGTGCGGGTCGCCGTGGAGGACGGCGGGACGCTGCGGGTACGGCTCGGCGACAGCGAGTTCGCCGGCCTCGTGGCGATCGAGGACTGCGGCGATCGGGGCGATACCTACGATTTCGATCCGGTCGACGCCGATCCCGGCGCGGCGCTCGAGTCCGTCTCATGGGAGCGCCGGCGGCACGCCTCTGGCATCGCCCGTCTGGCGGTGCGGCGGATCGTCCGCGTGCCCGCTCGCCTGGACGATACGCGCGACCGGCGCGCGACCGACCTGGTACCGCTCACGCTGCAGGTCGAGGCGCGGATCGCGCCCGGCGTGCCGCGCGTCGACCTCGCGGTGCGGGTCGACAACACCGCCCGTGACCACCGCGTGCGTCTCTGTTTCCCGACCGGAGGCGCGGCGGCCGCCTTCCACGCCGCGACCACGTTCGACGTCGCGCAGCGCACGACCGCGCGCCCCGACGACTCGCGCTGGCTGCACCGCGCCCCGGCCACGTTTGCGCACCAGGGCTGGGTGCACGTCAACGGCCTCACCGTGGTTGCCCCGGGTCTCCCGGAGGCCGAAGTGACCCCGGACGGAACCATCGCGGTCACTCTGTTGCGCGCCACCGGTTGGCTGGCGCGCTACGACCTGCGCTCGCGCCCGCAACCCGCCGGTCCGCCGATGGAAGTCCCGGGGGCCCAGATGCTGGGCGCGCTCGAGGCCCGCCTGTCGCTCCTCGGCGGCCGCGATCCCGCCGCAGCGCGCGCCGCGGAGCTGGGTCTCCGCGGCGTCATCGGAGGAGCCTCGCCGTTGCTGGCGGACGGCCGGGCGTTGTTGGCGCTCGAGCCGCGGCGCTTGCTGCTCTCGGCCGTGAAGCCCGCCGAGCAGGGAGACGGTCTCGTGGTCCGGGTCTTGAACCCCTCCGATGCGGCGCTGACGGCGCGGCTGCGCGTTGGATTTTCGGTCGTGTCGGCTGCCGCGGTACGGCTCGACGAGGAGCCCGCCGAACACACCGTGACGATCGACGGCGACACGATCCGCCTCGAGGTCCCGCCGCGCGCGTTGCGCTCGGTTCTGTTGCGCTAGTCGGCGCGACCACACTTGGAGGGCGAGGCTCCCGCCGAGCCGCGGCGCCTTCACCGCACCCGACGGATCTCGGTCTGAAGCGGCGCCTCGACCATGGCCATCGGCTCCGCTTCGTCACCTGGCTGGTACGGGTGCGGCAGAACCACGGTGGTCTGCAGCAGATCGTATGCGCCGCCCTCACGCAGCCCGGTCATGTTGAGCAAGCTGATACCGGCGGCGTTCTGCCGCACCACGCTGCCGCGCACGACGCCCCACTCGCGCCAGCGCTCGGGAATCTGCAGCGCGTGCAGCACGGCGCCGGCGGCGCCGCTGTGCACCCACCAGGTGTGGTCCACCCCGGCCACCACCGATCCATCCGGATGGTCCAACGCCACGCCGGCGGGGTTGGCGGCATCCCAGTAGCGCATCGGCATCGCCCGCGGGTCGAAGTCGACGACGCTCTCGAAATCGAAGTCGCGCAGAATGCGCAGCGCCAAACCCGGCACGCCGAAGCGCGTCGGGGTCATCAGGCTGGACAGGTAATGGTACGTGTACGCGGTGCCGCTCGGCAGATCGGGAAACAGCGGTCCGAGGTCCACCGAGAGCTTCACGCGCCGCACGGCCCGCACGGGGCCGTTCTTGACCCCTTCGATGGCGACGATCGAGGTCTGCTCGGTGAACTCGAGGGTCACGGTGGTGAAGAGCATGGAGAACGTCGGGCTGCCCCGCATCGCGGTCTGGCGCAACAGGTTGGGGCTCAGCATCCCGTTGCCGTCGCCGATGCGCATACCGGTGAAGTAGTTGCGCGTCGCCGCGTAGTCGACCTCGTAGAACGACGACCGGGCCTGATTGGTGGCGCGGTCATAGACGACGTACGGCTTCGGCGTCGGCGCTGGCGCTACGCCGGGGCAGTGCAGCAGGTACGCCCAGCCGCGCTGATTGCGCAGCCGATCGACGACGGCAAGCTCGACGACGGCATCGCACGTCCGCGGCCACAGGTCACGGTCGGCGCGCTCGCCGGTGTCCTTGGCCATGAAGACGAGCTCGTCGTTGTCGTCGCAGACGAAGTCGGACGGCCCGTCGATCACCGGATCCCCCTTGGTGTCGCGCTGATCGAATTGAAAGGGAATCGGGACGGGCTGGCCGTGCTCGACCCGCACCAGGTGCAGATCGCGCGTTTGCCGCTCCGGCAGCACGGCGAGTCGCGACATGGGCAGCACCACCGGATCGTGGATGCGGCTCAGGGTCTTGGCGGTGCCGACCTCGGCGCCGGCCGCTGCGCTGGTCATGGCGATCAGCAGCGCGGCAGCCCAGGGCCGCGCGATCGAACCGCACGTCATGGCGATACGCCCATCGGTCGGGAGAAGCCGGGTAACAGTCAAATAGTCACCGGCCGATCACCGATAAGCAATCCTCGAGTGGGTTCGGCGCGCCAGACGCGGGGCGAGGTGGCCCGTCGTTCAACGAGCCGCGGCCGGCGCCGGGCGATCGCTGAACGGCCCGTCCGGCGGCAGCACGCGCAGGAGCGGGACCCGTGCCGGGGCGTCGAGCGTCGCCCAGCTGCTGCGCAGCTCGCGCCATACCCGGACCTGAAACGCCTTGACGACGGCCCGGAACGGCAGGCCGAGGAGCTCGCCGTCGAAGAGCGCGCGGCCGCGATTGAAGGCGGATTCGTTGAAGCGCGTTTCCCCCGCGGCACGCGCGGCGACGTAGGCGGCCTCGTTCTGGATCATCAGCGGGACGAAGGTCCGCGAGATCGCGTCCAACAGGCCGCGCACGTGCGTGGAAAGGGCGAGCGGACCGGCGCTCCCGACGTGCGCCCCATCGCGGATGGCGCACAGCCAGCGCACAGTGACCGGCGTGCGGCGCCGCATCACCTCGGCGGCAGCCGGGTCCTTCAGGTTCATCCCGAGCTGTCCGTAGACGCTCGCATCGGCGAGGGTGAAGCGTTCGCCGAGCAGGTAGGGCTGCTCGCGCAGCACCGCCTCGACGCCGTCGAGGTAGGCTTCCCAGGCGTGGGTGATGAGGCGGTGCGTCGCGGGGAACCCGGCGCGCGCTGGCGGCGTGAGATCCGGCGGCAGGCCGTCGATGGCGAAGCCGGAGGGCGCGACGCTGAACAGGTACGGCAGACGCCGCACCTGGCGTGCCGCGAACCGCCGCGCGAAGCCGCGGCCGGCGCCGGGCGGAAGCACGCGCGCGAACTCGCGCGCCAGACGAGCGCCGGCGTCGTTGGTCGTGGCCGAGACGACCCAGCGCGCATGGTGGACCAGATACAGGCCGAACTCGTCGAACGCCTCGTCGATGAGCTGGGCGGCGAACGCCAGCGCCGGATCGCCGGGCACCAACGGCCCCGGCGCCGGCGGGTGGTGATCATCGAGCCAATGCGCCAGCGCCGACGAATCGTACAGCACGCGGCCGCGCGCGAGCAGGAACGGCACCAGCGGGTATTCGTCGAGGGCGCTCAACGCCGGGTAGCGCACCGCCGTGCGCCGACGCTTCGCCAGCTCGATCCGCACCGCCGCCCGGCAGTTCTCCAGCCGCGTGCCCTCGTCTGGGAGCATCCGCGACGGGACGGCGGCGTAGGCGAGCAGCGCGCGCAGCTTGAGCGTGAAGGGCGAGAGCTCGGACCCCCAGACGATGTACGGCAACGGCTACTCGCGCCTTTCGCCGATCAGGTACGTGGCCCCGGCGGCGCCCGCGCGCGCGGTGTGCACGGTGCCCCGGGGCAGCATCAGGCGGTCGCCCGGCGCGAGCTGGAGATCGCGTCCCTCGGCGCCGAAGGTGATCTCGCCGGCGACGACCCAGAGGCTCTCGTCGTGATCGTGCGTATGCGGAGCGTAGTCGGCGCCGGGGGCATCGGTCCACGACCACACCTCGAACCCCTCGGCTTCGAGCTGACGTCGCTGCGCGGCCGCGTCCACCGGGCCCGCGCCGCGCCACGGAATCTTCTCGAGCTGCATCGTGCGCTACCGAATAGTCCAGAGAACGCCGCGGCGAAAGCCCGCGGCAGTCGCCGGCCGGTTCAGCGCACCGCCAGCAGTCCGCCGAGCTCGCGCGCCGTCTCGGCGTGTCCCGCGCTGACCGCGACCACGACCACCGCCAGGGCCACCGCCGCCACGAGGAGCTGCCAGTCGCCGACGTATACCTCGGACAGCTCGGGATCGATGCACGCGAAGACCACCAGCCCCACGACCACCAACCCTCCGATCAGCACCCACATGATCGGCACGCTCTGCGCCGCGAGGATCATGCCTAGGACCGTAGGCAAGGCCCGTGCCGTCACTGGGCTGGACCGTGGGTTTGGATCCTTGGGGGCTGCTGCATATGGCAGACGCCGGCGCTGCAGCTCCGGACATGCGGCCGAGGGCGGTCTTGCGAAGGCTTGCTCGCGGACCAGACGCTCGGGAGCCAAGGGGCGTTGCGGCCAGCACAGCCGGCCCTACAACTTTCCGAGGGCTTACGAAGAGCTTTGGCGTCGGGCGCGGTAGCGGCGGATGAGCGTGTTGGTGGAGCTGTCGTGGGCGAGCTTGGGCTCGGTCGGGTTTTGCAGCTCGGGGATGATGCGGGCGGCGAGTACCTTGCCGAGTTCGACGCCCCATTGGTCGAACGAGTTGATGTTCCAGATCGTGCCTTGGGTGAAGACGCTGTGCTCGTACAGCGCCACCAGCGAGCCGAGGATCTCCGGGGTGAGCCGCTCGGCGAGCAGGGTGGTGGTGGGATGGTTCCCGGCGAAGGTGCGGTGCGGGATCTGGAAGTCGGTGACGCCGTCCTTTTTCACCTCGTCGGCGGTTTTGCCGAAGGCCAGCGCTTCGGTCTGGGCCAGCACGTTGGCGAACAGCAGATCGTGGTGGTCGCCGAGCGGGTTGAGGGTGTGGCAGAAGCCGATGAAGTCGCACGGGATCAGCTTCGAGCCCTGGTGGATGAGCTGATAGAAGGAGTGCTGCCCGTTGGTGCCGGGCTCCCCCCAGTAGATCGGGCCGGTTTCGTAGTCCACGATGCGCGCGCCGTCGAGGGTCACGGACTTGCCGTTGCTCTCCATGGTGAGCTGCTGCAGGTAGGCGGGGAAGCGCTTCAGGTACTGCTCGTAGGGCAGCACCGCGACGGTCTGGGCGCCGAAGAAATCATTGTACCAGACCGCCAACAGGCCCATGAGCACGGGCAGGTTGCGCTCGAACGGCGCGGTGCGGAAGTGCTCGTCCATGGCGTGGAAGCCGGCGAGCAGGGCGCGGAAGTTGTCGGGACCGACCGCGAGCATGGTGGAGAGCCCGATGGCGGAGTCCATCGAGTAGCGGCCGCCGACCCAATCCCAGAAGCCGAACATGTTGTTGGTGTCGATCCCGAACGCCGACACCTCCTTGGCGTTGGTCGATACGGCGGCGAAGTGCCGGGCGACGGCCCGCTCGTCTTTGAGCGCCGCCAGCGTCCACTGCCGGGCGCTGCGCGCGTTGGTCATCGTCTCGAGGGTGGTGAAGGTCTTCGACGAGACGATGAACAGCGTCTCCGCCGGGTCGAGGTCGCGGGTCGCCTCGGCGAAATCCGTCCCGTCGACGTTGGAAACGAAGCGGAACGTCATCGAGCGCTCGCTGTAGTGGCGCAGCGCCTCGTACGCCATCACCGGACCGAGGTCGGAACCGCCGATGCCGATGTTGATGACGTTGCGGATGCGCTTGCCGGTATGCCCCTTCCACTGGCCGCTGCGCACCTCGTTCGAGAACACGCACATCCGTTCCAGCACCTCCTGCACGGAGGGCACGACGTTCTCGCCGTCGACCACGATCGAGCGGGCGCTGGGCATGCGCAGGGCGACGTGCAGGACGGCGCGCCGCTCGGTGGAGTTGATCTTCTCGCCGCGGAACATCGCGTCGATGCGGGCGCGCAGGCCGCAGGCCTCGGCGAGCTTCACCAGCAGGGGGAGGGTCTGGTCGGTGATGCGGTGCTTGGAGTAGTCGAAGTAGAGACCGACCGCTTCGGCCGTCAGACGCTCGCCGCGCTTGGGGTCGTCGGCGAAGAGGGTGCGCAGGTGGAGGTCCTTGACCTGCCGGTGATGCTCCTGCAGCGCCTTCCACTCCGGGCGCTGGGTAAGGGCTTGCGAGCTCATCATGCGTCTCCTTGGGAGCAAACGGGAGCGATCCTCCGTCGGACCGGCTGGACGGCCCGACTCGGACGCGGCGTGGCCCGCCCCACGCGGGTCAGCTGGCCTGCTTGAGGCGGTCGCTCTTGGCGGCGAGGCACTCCATCAGCTCGTTCCACGATTTGTCGAACGACTCGGCGCCCTCTTTCTGCAGATCGGCGGCAAGCGCGTCGATGTCGACGCCGGCCGGGCGGAACTTCGCCAGCACCGCTTCGGCATCGCCGCCGTCGGTGGGCAGGGTGCCGCGTACCTGGCCGTGCGCGGCGAAGGCCTGCAAGGTCTCCTCGGGCATCGTGTTGACCGTGTCGGGCGCCGCGAGCGAGGTGATGTAGAGCACGTCCGAGGCCTTCGGGTCCTTGGTCCCGGTGCTGGCAAAGAGCAACCGCTGGGGCCGCGCGCCCGCGGCGGCGAGTGTCTGCCAGCGCGGCGACGCCAACAGGTCGCGGTAGGCCTTGTAGGTTCGCTTGGCGATCGCGATGCCGAGCCGGTCGCGCAGCGCCTCCGGCGTCTTGCCCATCACCGCCTTGTCCCAGCGGCTGATGAACACGGAGGCCACCGATGCCACCTTGGGGTCGCGCCCCGCCTTGATGCGGCGCTCGATGCCCTTCACGTACGCTTCCGCGGCGCCCAGGTAGTGCTCGCGCGAGAACAACAGCGTGACGTTGATCGGCACGCCGGCGAAGATCGACTCCTCGATGGCGGGCAGACCCTCCTTGGTGCCGGGAATCTTGATGAACAGGTTGGGGCGTTGGGCGCGGGCGTGCAGGTCGGCGGCGGCCTTGGTGGTGGTGGCGGCGTCGTAGGCGAGCAGCGGCGACACCTCGAGCGACACCCAGCCGTCGACGCCGGCGCTGCGATCGTGGATCGGCTTGAACAGGTCGGCCGCCTGGGTGAGGTCTTCGATCGCCAGCTCGAAGAACAGGGCTTCGCCGCTGGTTCCGCGGCGCAGCTTCTGGCGGATGGCGTCGTCGTAGGCGGTGCTCTTACTGATCGCGTTGTCGAAGATGGTCGGGTTCGAGGTCAACCCGGTGATCGACAGCTCGGCGATGTAGCGTTTGAGCGTGCCGTTGGTGAGCAGATCGCGGGTGATGTTGTCGAGCCAGAGACTCTGGCCGAGGTCGTGGAGCTGTTGGGTGGCCTTCATGGGGCGTTCCTCCCTGTGGGCATCCGACGGTGACTCGTGCGCGCGCAGAGGGCTATGCGAGCTGCGCCTTCGCGGCCGCCACCACGGCGCCCGGTTCGAAGCCGAACTTCCGCTGCAGGTCCTTGAGCGGCGCCGAGGCGCCGAAGGTGCGCATACCGATGATCGTGCCGCGCGTGCCGACGTAGTGCGCCCAGCCGAAGGTCGACGCCTGCTCGACGGCCACGCGGGCGGTGACCGCAGGCGGGAGCACGCTGTCGCGATAGGCCTGCGGCTGCCGCTCGAAAAGCTCCCAGCACGGCATGCTCACGACCCGCGCCTTGGTGCCGTCCCTCTTGAGCTGCTCGTACGCCGCGACGCACAGCGACACCTCGCTGCCGGTGCCGAGCAAGAGCACGTCGGGTTTGCCGTCCGGCGCGTCGGCGAGGATGTAGGCACCCTTGGCGAGCCCCGCGGCGGACGCATACGTGCTGCGGTCGAGCGTCGGCAGGTTCTGGCGCGAGAGCACCAGCATGGCGGGCTGGTGCTGCAGCGGCATGATCACGCGCCACGCCTCGACGACCTCGTTGGCGTCGCAAGGGCGGATGGTGAGGAGGTTGGGGACGGCGCGCAGCGAGGCGAGCTGTTCGACCGGCTGATGGGTCGGGCCGTCCTCACCGAGGCCGATCGAATCGTGGGTGAAGATGAGGATCGTCGGCAGCTCCATGAGGGCGCTGAGGCGGATCGACGGGCGGGCGTAGTCGGTGAAGATGAAGAAGCCCGACCCGTAGGGCCGCACCTTCACCAGCGACATGCCGTTGAGGATGGCGCACATGGCGTGCTCGCGGATTCCGTAGTGCAGGTTGCGGCCGGCGTAGCTGCCGGCTTCGAAGTCGCCGGCGCCGTCGAACGTCATGCGCGTCTTGGTCGAGGGCGTAAGGTCGGCGGACCCGCCGATCAGCCACGGCACGTTCGTTGCGACGGCGTTGAGCACTTTGCTCGACGACTCGCGGCTGGCGACGCCCTTGGCGTCGGCGGGGAAGGTGGGCAGATCGCGGTCCCAGCCCTCCGGCAGCTCCCGCCGCTGCATGCGCTCGAGGTGATCGGCGAGGTCGGGAAACTCCTTCTTGTACTTGGCGAACAGGTCGTCCCACGCGGCGCGCAAGCGGGCGCCGCGCGCTCCGATGCCGGCTTTGAAGTGGTCGTAGACGCCGTCGGGGACGAGGAACTTGGCGTCCTCGGGCCAGCCATAACGGCGCTTGGTCAGGCGGATCTCCTCCTCGCCGAGCGGCTCGCCGTGGGCGGCGCTGGTGTCCTGCTTGTTCGGCGCGCCGTAGCCGATGTGGCTGTCGACGATGATCAGCGTCGGCCGGTCGGCGGTGGCCCGGAAGGTGTCGATGGCGCGCGTCAGCAAATCGAGGTCGTTGGCGTCGCCGACCCGGGTGACGTTCCAGCCGTAGCCGATGAACCGCGTCGCCACGTCGTCGCTGAAGGCGAGCGCCGTGTTGCCCTCGATGGTGATGTGGTTGTTGTCGTAGATCCAGCAGAGGTTGGACAGGCGCAGGTGGCCGGCAATCGAGCCCGCCTCGCTTCCGACGCCTTCCATCATGCAGCCATCGCCGCAGATGGCGAACACGTTGTAGTCGAAGAGCGGAAAACCGGGCTTGTTGTAGCGCGCCGCCAACCAGCGGCCGGCGACCGCCATGCCGACGCTGGTCGCGATGCCCTGGCCGAGCGGGCCGGTGGTGAGCTCGACGCCGGAGGTCCAGCGGTACTCGGGGTGACCGGGGCACTTGCTGTCGAGCTGGCGGAATCGCTTGATGTCGTCGAGGCTGACCGACGGCTTGCCGAGCACCTCGTACATGGGGTCGACCGCCTGCACCCCGGTGAGATGGAGCAGGCTGTAGAGCAGCATCGAGGCGTGGCCGTTCGACAGCACGAAGCGATCGCGGTTCGGCCAGATCGGATCGGCGGGATCGAAGCGCAGATAGCGCTGCCAGAGGCAGTACGCGACCGGGGCCAGCGCCATCGGCGTGCCCGGGTGCCCGGAGTTGGCGGCCTGCACGGCGTCCATCGACAGCGTGCGGATGGTGTTGATGCACAGTTGGTCGAGCGTCGCATCGTCAGCCATCGGTGTCGCTCCCTGCAGTCGCTGTGGGCCGCCGGCCCAGGCCGAGAAAATCGAACGTCGCGCCCGCAAGCATCGCCTGCGGGTGATGCCGAATCGTCGAACCTGGTTTCCTCAATACGCCAAGCTCGGAGGCTCGGCTAGAGACCGGACGGGGTGACCGCCACCCCGAGCCCACCCAGAGCGGGAGAGATCTCCCGCACTCCAGAGCGGGCCACGACCACGTCCGTTGGTTGCGAGTTTCGACCGCATTGCCGTGCTAGACACGGGGCATGATCCTCGACGCGGCCAGCTGCTACCGGGTCATCCGCAGCCGCGACCGGCGTTTCGATGGGCGCTTCTTCGTCGGCGTCCGCACGACCGGCATCTACTGTCGCCCGATCTGTCCGGCGCCGACCCCGAAGCGCGAGAACGTCGAGTTCTACCCCTGCGCCGCGGCCGCGGAGGACGCCGGCTTCCGTCCCTGCCGCCGCTGCCGTCCCGAGACCGCGCCGGGCACCCCGGCATGGGTCGGCAGCCCGGCGGTGGTGGCCCGGGCGCTGCGCCTGATTCGCGCCGGCGCGCTCGACGAGGCAGGGGTCGGCGCGCTGGCCGCGCGGCTCGGGATCGGGCCGCGCCAGCTGCGCCGCCTGTTCGACCGCCACCTCGGGACCTCGCCGGCGGCGGTGGCGCGGGCGCGGCGAGTCCACTTCGCGCGCGCGCTGCTCGATCAGTCCCGCCTGCCGGTGACGGGTGTGGCGTTCGCGGCCGGCTTCCGCAGCGTGCGACAGTTCAATCACGCCGTGCGCGCGACCTTCGGCGCCGCGCCGCGGGCCCTGCGCGCCCGTCCCGGCGCCGCGCCGCCGGCGGGCGAGCCGTTGACCGTGCGCGTCGCCTACCGCCCGCCGCTCGACTGGACGGCGCTGCTCGCCTTCCTGGCGCGGCGCCTCACCCCCGGCGTCGACGCGGTGCGGGACGGACGGTATCACCGCACGGTCGCGCTCGGCGACGCCGTCGGTGCGATCAGCGTCGAGCCCGCGCCGGGCGAGGCCGCGCTGCTGGTGCGGGTCCGCGTCCCCGAATGCGGCGGCGTCCTCGAGTTGGTCGAGCGGGTACGGTGTCTGTTCGACCTCGACGCCGATCCGTTGCAGATCGCCGCCCACCTGGCGCGCAGCCCGGCGCTGCGCGCGCGGGTCGCCGCGGCGCCCGGCATGCGCGTCCCGGGGGCCTGGGATCCGTTCGAGATCGCCGTGCGCGCCGTCGTCGGCCAGCAGATCACCGTGGGCGCGGCGACGACGTTGGTCGGCCGCCTGGTCGCCGCGTTCGGCACCCCGATCGGCGGTGGGGACGGTCTGACGCACCTGTTCCCGGCGCCCGCAGCGCTCGCCGACGCCGACGTGGCGGCGGTCGGCATGCCGCGGGCGCGGGCCGCGACGCTGCGCGCACTCGCTGCCGCCGTGGCGCGCGGCGAACCGCTGCTCGATGCGGCGCGCGGCGTCGACGCGGTGGTCGAGCGTCTCTGTCTCATCCCGGGCATCGGGCCGTGGACGGCGCAGTACATCGCGATGCGCGGCCTCGGGGAACCGGACGCCTTTCCTGCCGGCGACCTCGGCGTGCGCAAGGCGCTCGGCAACGGCGCCGGGCCGCTCGCGCCGGCGGCGGTCGAACGCTTCAGCCAGGCGTGGCGTCCCTGGCGCGCGTACGCGGTCATGCACCTGTGGAGCAGCGGGCCACAGAGGGAGGCGACGTGACGATCGATCTCGCCGAATACCGGTCGCCGCTCGGCGGCATCACCCTCGCCCTACGCCACGGACGCCTCTGTGCGATGGCGTTCACCGATCGCTGGGCGAGCGCCGAGCGCGCCCTGGCGCGCCGCTTCGGTGCAGTGCCGCGCGTCGTGTCGAACGCCGCGCCGCTCGTCCGGCGGCTCGACGCCTACTTCGCCGGCGATCTGCAGGCGCTCGACGACGTCGCCATCGATCCCGGCGGCACGCCCTTCCAGCAGGCGGTGTGGACGGCGCTGCGCGCGATCGCGCCCGGGCGCACCGTGACGTACGGCGAGTTGGCACGCGCCATCGGCGCGCCGACCTCGGCCCGCGCCGTGGGCGCGGCCAACGGGGCGAACCCGATCTGGCTGGTCATTCCCTGCCACCGCGCCATCGGATCGGATGGCCGGCTGGTCGGTTACGCCGGCGGCCTCGAGCGCAAGCGCTGGCTGCTGGAGCACGAAGGGGCGCTGCGCGCACCGCTGGAGCCGTTGGTTGGGGGTGTGTAGTCGGCTCCCTGCATCGCCGGCATCCGTGCGAACAGGGGAGCTTGGAGGAGAAGCCGCCCTTGCCGAGCGGCCGGTTGGGGGTATGATGCGCCGCGCTGGCGAGTGCCCTCCGGGCGCGTCCGGAGGATCAATCTCGTCGCATCGAAGGGGGCCCAATGCCGGTGAGGCGTCGGTTGTGGATAGCGCTCTGGCTCGCGTCGTGCCTGATGCTCGCGGCGTGCAGCAGCTCGGGGAACGGTGGGGGCGCTGCCACCGCCACGGCGACGCGAACGGCCACGGGGCCCCCGCCCAATACGCCGAGCATTACACCGACGAACACGGCGACGACCACGTCCACCGGCACGCCCCCCAACACCCCGACGGCCACCCCGAGCGCAACCGCGACGGGCCCGGCGTCCTCGAACATCGAGCATGTCATCGTCATCGTTCAGGAGAACATCAGCTTCGATGCGTACTTCGGCACCTACTGCACGGCGCCGACGGGCTCGAATCCCGCTTGCACCGAGGGGCCGGCGTGCTGCGAGGCAGCGCCCGAAACGGACCCAGGCTCGGGGATGACGCCGGTGTTGCTCGACGACGCCCAGCTCGGCATCTGGGATCCGGACCACACCATGGCGTGCGAGGTAACCGAGATAAACGGCGGGCTCATGAACGGCTACGTCACCTCGCCGAAGTGCGGTGATCCGCAGAACTTCGCGTACTCCGACGCGGCGAGCGTCGGCGCCTATCGCGATCTGGCCGGCCAGTACGCGCTCGCGGACCGGTATTTCCAGCCGGTGGTCGGCCAGAGCTCTTCGAACGACATGTACTTCGCGCGCGCCGCGTTCGTGTTTCCGGACAACGAGTTCGTCCCCGCGTCGATTGGTCAGTTCTGCACTTTGAACCTGAACCCCCGCGCCACTTACACCGACCAGACCATCGGCGACCTGCTCACCGACGCGGGCGTGCCGTGGGCCTTCTACATTGAAGGCTACCAGGCGATGAAGGACGCGGTTGCGATGGGTACGTGTCCGGAGCCGCCGCCGGAATGCGCACCGCAGCTGCCATTCTATCCGTGCGACTACGACCCGAGCGACATCCCCTTCCAATACTATTCGCGCTTCCGCGACAACCCCGAGTTCATGCGCGACTACGCGCTGTTCGCCACCGACCTGGCCGCGGGCCAGCTCCCGGCGGTGACCTTCGTGAAAGCGATCGGGTACAAGACGGAGCACCCCGGCCTCGGTGACACCATCAGCGCCGGGATCGCCTTCGTCACCGACCTGATCGATCGCGTCATGGCGTCGCCGTACAAAGACCAGACGCTGATTCTGCTGACCTACGACGAGTCCGGCGGCTTCTTCGACCACGTCGCGCCGCCCCCCGTCAGCTCGGTCGACGACCAAGCGTACGGCCCGCGCGTGCCGACACTGGCGATCGGCCGCTTCGCGCGCCGCAACGAGATCTCGCACGTCGTCATGGAGCACTCGTCGATCGTCAGGTTCATCGAGTGGAACTGGCTCCACCGGCAGACCGGGCAGCTCGGCACCCGCGATGGCGTGGTCAACAACATCGGCAGCCTGCTCGATCCGGCACAGACCGGAGTGCCAGTGCCCGAGTGAAGGCGCGCAGGGCGGCGGGCACCAGCAGAAGACGCGAAAATGATGCACTCCGTCGCGGGGGAGCTTTGCCCCGGCGGGTCTGGCGTCGTATACTTTTGGGTAGCGGCGTGCGGATCTCGGTGGGCAGGGACCCAGCGGCGCAGAGCGTTCCACCCAGCAACCCACACCGCGCATGGACACCAACGCCGGACGACGATCCCGTGTCTTCGCCGCGCTGATCGCGTGGCGCTGGTGGGTGGTCGCGTTCTACGTCGTGCTGCTGCCGCCCAGTGCGTACTTCGCGGCGAAGGTCGGGCAGGACAACTCGATCGACCGGCTGATCGTCGCCACCGATCCCGACTACGTCGCCACTCGCGCGTTCGAGCAGGTGTTCGGCGGCGGTGAGTACGCGCTGCTGCTGGTCGAGACGCCCGATCCGCTCGCCGCCGACGTCATCGGCAAGGTGGACGCCATCGAGCGCGCCATCCAGGCGAACCCGCGCGTGACCACCAACTCGATCCTGTCGGTGTACCGGCGTGCCAAGGCCGGCTTCGAACCGACGCCGGAGACACTGCCCGCATTCCGGCAGTTCGCCACCGGCACGGATCTGTTCCGCCGGCAGGGGTTGATCGGGGACCACTACATCGCGGTGGCGCTGATCTTCGAGGTCCACAACAGCGCCGACCGCCTGGCGCTGTTGGCCGACATCGAACGGGCGATCTCCGGGGTCGAGGCGCGGCTCGGGCCGCTCGAGGGATTGCACCGACTCGGTCAACCGTACGTCAACGTCTACCTCGACGAGACGCAGCGCTCGGCACCGCGCTACTTCCTCGTCTTCCTCGTGTTCGTGATCGTCTTGAATCTCGCCCTCTACCGGTCCGGGCGGACGCTCGGGGCGTTCCTGATCACGCTCGGTGTCTGCCTCGCCATGTCGGTGGGCTACATCGGCATCACCGGCGGCACCTTCACCATCGTCTCGCCGATGGTGCCGATGACCATCCTGGTCACCGCGACGGCGACGCTGGTGTACATCCATTCGCGCTTCGTCGCGCGGCCGCCCCACCGGTCGATCGATGCGCACCAGGTGTTTGCGCTCGACAACAAGTTCGTCGCGTGCACCGCGTCGGTCTTCGCCACCGCGGTCGGTTTCGCCGCACTGGCGGTGTCCGACATCCGCCCGATTCGCGAGATGGGCATCTGGGTCGCCGTCGGCCTCAGCATGACCTGGGTGATCGTGTTCACCCTGTTCCCCGCCTTGCAGAAGATTCTGCGCACCCCGACGCACAGCGAGCGCCGCGCCGCCAGCATCGGCTTCGAGCCGCTGTCGCAGTGGTTGCCGGGCGCGAGCTATCGCTGGCGCTGGCCGCTGGTCGGAACGGCGCTCGCGCTCTCGGCGGCGGGCGCGGCCGGGTTGTTCGGCATCCCCGGCGTGCTGTCACCGATGCCGCTGCTCACCGACCCGGTCGAGTACATGAACCATGGCTCGCCGCTCTACCAGGACATCAAGCGCCTCGGCCCGATCACGCCCGGCCTCTCGGTGACGCACGTGTGGGTGAAGGGGGGCCTCGGCAGCGTCTCCGAGCCGGCGGCCCTGATCGGCCTGCATCGGTTTCAGGCCGCGCTCGAGGCCGACCCCGACGTCGGCGCCGCCATCGGCCCGACCACGATCCTGCGCATCATTCGCTACCTGAGCGGCGAGGGCGACGCCTGGCCGGACGATCCGGCGGTGGTCGAGCAGCTCGCCGGCGAGCTCGAGGGGCTGCTGCCGCAGGAGCCGATGTTGCAGCGCTTCGTGCAGCCGAACGCCTTGTCCCAGACGCAGGTGACGGTGGTCTCGCACGTCGTCGACGACCCCGGCTTTCGCCGCCTCAACGCGTCGGTGCGGCGCCACTGGGACGAAGCGGTGGCGCAGAACCCGGCGTTGAAGGCGTTCACCGTGGAGACCGTCGGGCTGGCGCCGCTCAACGCCAAGATGGCGCAGAACCTCGTACCGACCCTGGTGCACAGCTTCGCGCTCACCGTCGTGGTCATCTTCGGCGCGTTCCTGGTCGTGTTCCGCAACGGCACCGCCCGGCTGATGGCGATCATTCCGTCGCTGTTCGCCATCCTGGTGATGTTCCTCGTCATGCGGCTCACCGGGATGAAGCTGAACATCGCCACCATTCTGATCGCCTCGACGGTGCTCGGCACGTCGGAGAACGACCAGATCCACTTCTTCTACCACTTCCTCGAAGGGCGCCGGGACGGCAGCGTCGAGGTGGCGATGCGCCACACGCTGCGGGTCGCCGGGCGGGCGATCGTCTTCGCCACCCTGATCAACGCCGGCGGCTTTCTGGCCTTCACGCTCGCCGATCTGCCGCCGATGAAGCAGTTCGGGCTGCTCGCGGCGGTGGCGTTCGTGCTCTCGATGCTGGCCGACTTCACTGCGCTGCCGGCGGCGCTGTGGATCCTGTTCCGGGAGCGGCCGGACGCGCTCCAGGCGCCGGCGGAACCGGACATGGCAGTGGACCGGCCTCGTCGAGCAGCCCCTTGAGCAGCTGCTGATCTTCGCGTCCGAGCTCCGCCTGCTGGTCGAGAACGAAGCACAGGTGCGGCCCGGCGGGCTCGGGGTCGTGCAGCGTCACGTACGCCTCGGCCAGGCGCAGATGGTTCTCGGGGACGTTCGGATGGGCGGCGGTGAGCTCCTCGAGCAGCTCGAGCCCGGTCTCTGAATCGCCGTGCTCGAGCAGCGTCGCCGGGGCGATGACGTAGAGGGTGCCGAGCAGCCGCGTCGCCGCGCCGTCGCGAAACTGCGGGTCGAGGTCACGGCTGCGGCGCGCCTCACGCTCGACGTCGGGGACCAGATGCGCCGCGACCAACCCTTTTTCCTGGACGACCCGCCCGGTGATCGCGGCGCGCGCGAACGCCGCCCCGGCCGTGTCGGCGTTCTGCTTGCTCACCACGGCGTACGCGTACTCGCGGTCGGCGGGCGTGGCCTTGCCGGCCGCGATGAGCGCCTCGAGCGCGTCGTACATGACCAACGGATCATCGCGCTGAGCTGCCGCGGCGAGCTCGGGGTGAGACGGCGCGCGCGCCATACATGCGCTGAGCGCGCCGAGGGCGATGAGGGCAGCGGCGGCGGGGCGAGGCATCGCCCGCCGCCAAGCGGTCCGCTCATTTGCCATAGGCGGCGACGACCGCGGCGTAGTCCGCGTCGGTGGCGCGGGTCAGATCGTCGATGCCGACTTCCGCGCACGCGCTCTTCCCGTCACCGTCGCAGACCGCATCGAGGTTGTCCTGGAATCGCCGTCGCTCGGCTGCGGGCGCGGAGGGGAAGGCGACGGCCGGCATCGGCGGCAGCTCGGCGCTCTCCCACACCGTGCGCGCCCCGTCCTTGTCCGCCAGATGCTCGAGTTGGTCCTTCTGCGCGTCGTCGATGAGCGCGCAGACTGCCTGGTCGGTGAGGACTTCTTTGATGGTCTGCAACGGCCGCTGCGTGGGCGTCAGGGTGAAGTCGGTCAATCGCGCCTGACCGGCGAAGACGACGTTGTCGATGAACCGCGGATCGTCGGCATGGTCCGTCGCCAGCGTCTGCCCCTTGCACCCCTTCAGATCGCGGGCCGTCTTGCTGATCAGCGAATAGCGCCGGCCACCGGCGAGCGAGACCGCGACGCGCCCGATCACATCGAGCTTGTACGGCCCACGCATGGCGAGGAAGGCGGGCAGCGAGAGGATCCCGTAGTGCGGCTGACCCGATTTGATGAACGCCTCGGCCGGGCCGCGGCTGGTGAAGTACTTGCCGGCGACCGCCGGCCAGTCGTTGAGCTTGGCGGTCAGCGCCACCATGCGATCGAGGTACGGCTGCGCCAGCGCCTGGTTGCCGACACCGTGCTCCTTCAGCACCACGATCGCGACCGCGCCGTCGCCCGCGCGGGCTGCGCTGACGGCGAGGAGCAAAATGCCGGCAGCGAGAATCCGGCGGACGAAGGAGGAACGCACGGCGGAACTCCTTAGTCAGATCGGTAGGGCGAATCAATCGAGCGCCGGATGCCCGCACGAGATGGTCGCCGAAACAACTGTTTGTACCACTGCGAACACGGACGCATCGCCGAGCCGCACGGCGTCGCGAGCGAATCCGTGCGCGCGCGTGTGCGTGTCGGTGCGTGTGCGCGACTGCCGTGCAAGCGCGCACGGCGCCGCTGCTCAGCGGGTCGCCTGGTCGCCGCCCAACCAGCGGTAGGTCACGCCGGCCAGCACCGCGCCGATGATCGGCGCCACCCAGAACAGCCACAGCTGTTGCAGCGCCCAGCCGCCGACGAACAGCGCCGGCCCGGTGCTGCGCGCCGGGTTCACCGACGTGTTGGTCACCGGAATGCTGATCAGGTGGATCAGCGTCAGGCCGAGCCCGATCGGCAGCCCGGCAAATCCGGCGGGCGCGCGCTTGTCGGTGGCGCCGAGGATGATGAACAGGAACATGAACGTCATCACCACTTCGCAGACCGCGGCCGAGAACAGCGAATAGCCACCCGGAGAGTGCTCGCCGTAGCCGTTGGCGGCAAAGCCGCTCGCCACCAGGTCGAAGCCCGGCTTGCCGCCCGCGATCAGGGAGAGCACGAACGACGCGGCGACCGCTCCGAGAACCTGCGCGATGATGTACGGCGCGAGGTCCGACGCCGGGAATCGGTTGCCGGCGCACAACCCGAACGACACCGCCGGGTTGATGTGGCACCCCGAGATATGGCCGATGGCGAACGCCATGGTCAGCAGGGTCAAGCCGAATGCCAGCGCCACGCCGAGGAGGCCGATGCCGACCTCCGGAAACTTCGCCGCCAGGACGGCACTGCCGCACCCGCCGAGCACCAACCAGAACGTTCCGATCGCCTCTGCTGCCGCCCGATGACTCATCGACATGGCTTCGCTCCTCTCGTCGCGCTGCGTTGCGAATCGTCAATTCAGCCGCGGTGACCGCCGGCATTGTGCCAGAAGCGCGCGGCGTGACAAGGGCCGCGGGGTCAGGCGCGGTCGAACCGGCTCCACGCCCCATCGATCATCCGTTCGTGCGGCAGGTAGCGCGCCTTGTAGCGCATGGCGGTGCACGCGCCGACATACAGCCCGAGGTACAGGTGGCGCAGGCCCCATCCCCGGCAGAGGGCGATCTGCTTGAGGATCGAATAGGTGCCGAGGCTGAGCCCGGTCTGCGCGGGGTCGTAGAAGCAGTACACGGCGGAGAGCGCCCCGGCGGCGCGGTCGGCGATGGCCACGGCGACGAGCCGACCCCCGAGCCGGTAGCGCAGCTCGATGGTGTCGGTACAGCTCTCGACCAGGAACTGCTCGTAGCCGTCCTCGTCGATCAGCTCCTCGCCGATCAGCAGGCCGCGCTCGACCTTGTGGCGGTTGTACAGCTCCACCTTCTCGCGCGTGGTCGCCGGCCGTCCGACCTCGGTGCGCAATGCCGCCTCGCCCTTGCGGAAGACGCGCCGTTGCGTCGCGTTCGGGCGAAACGCCTCGACGTCGACGCGGATCGGCTCGCAGGCGCTGCACGCCGGGCAGCTGGGCTTGTAGAGCAACAGGCCCTGGCGCCGATCGCCTGCCGCGAGGCGCTGCGCGAACTCGGCCGGGCGCAGCCGGCGGGTCGGGAGACGCAGCGGGAGCCGCGCGGTCTGCTCGGGCAGATACGGACAGCGGCTCGTCTCGTCCCAGACCAGCCACTCGGGTGGAGCGCCGGGCAGTCGCACCGGGTTGTGCATGTGTGAGGTCAATAGCGCAGTGCGGTGGGCCGCGGATAGGAGTTGGACGCCTCGAACCGGGCAGCGCCCGCCGCCCCGGCGGCATCACGCCGCGGAGTCGCTCTCCGCCTGACTCTCCGCGAACGCCGCGCGGATGGCGTCGGCGCGCTCGCGGCCGACGGCGTTCCCGAGCCGCGACTTGGAGCGGATCTCGATGACGTGGGCGTCCGGGTCGATCACGGCCTCCACGGTGTCGGTGGTGACGCAGACGACGCGGTTGGCGAACTCGGCGCGCACGGCCATGTCGGTGAAGTCGACGACGCTGGCGTGCGGCATCGCTTCGATCACCTTGCGCAGGCGCCGCATGGCCTCGACGTGGTCGCCGGTGTACGGGATTGGGTCGACGTGCTGGGCCGGATCGGTCGCCAGGCTGGACACGCAATTGGCCTGCGCCTGACAGGAGGCGAGCTCGGCAGGCTTCGCGGGCAGCCGCTCCAGCCGCGTGGTGCAGCCGGCCGCGAGCAGGAGCAGCGCGGTCGCAGCGCGGCGCGCCGCGGCGAACCGAGAGCCGTGTGTCGAAGGAAGAGGTTCACCGCGGAGGCGCGGAGGGCGCCGAGACTCTCGGGGGCAGGAAGGAGCGGCCTTCATGCTAGGCGACGAGCTCCATGACCGCTGCCTCGACCCCCGCGGCGTCGATGCCGTGGATGCGCAGCAGCTCGGGGTACGGTGCCACCTCGGTACAGAAGCGGTCGCGCACGCCGACCCGGCGCAGGCGGCCCGCACCGAGCTCGGCGAGGACCTCGGCAACCGCTCCCCCCAGACCGCCGTCCACGAAGTGCTCTTCGACCGTCACCAGGCGGCCGGTGTCGCGCGCGGCGCGCTCGACGGCGCCGCGGTCGAGCGGCTTGAGCGTGTGCACGTTGAGCACGCGGACGGCGACGCCGCGCGCGGCCAGGGCGTCGTGCGCAGCGAGCGCCGTCCGCACGCAGCTGCCGGTCGCCAGGATGGCGGCGTCGGCGCCGTCGCGCAGGGTGACGATCTCGCCGACGCGGAACGCGGCGTCGTAACCGTCGATCGGAGCGAGGAAGCCGAGGCGGATGTAGACCGGGCCGTCGGTGACCGCCGCCGCGCGCACGGCTTTCAGGCTCTCGTTCGGGTCGGCCGGCGACAGGAGCGTGAGGCCCGGAATCGAGCGCAGCAGCGCGATGTCCTCGATGGCGTGGTGGGTCGCGCCCCATGGTCCCGCTTCGAGCCCGGCGAACGGCACGAGGAACTTGACGTTGTTGCGGTTGTACGCGCAGTCGTCCCGGATCTGCTCGAAGCCGCGCATGCTGACGAAGGGAGCCATGCCGAGCACGAACGGCAGCTTGCCGGCGTGTGCCAGACCGGCGGCCACGCCGACGAGGTTCTCCTCGCTGATGCCGACGTCGATGTGGCGGTCCGGGAAGCGCTCGGTGAAGCCGCGCAGCGGACCGAAATCCTGCGCGACCAGCACGAGCCGGCGGTCCTCCGCCGCCAGCTCGGCGAGCGTCTGCACGGCGGCGAGCGCGCTGAAGTAGCCGCTCATGCGCCCGGCTCCAAGGCGGCATAGGCGCGCCGCGCCTCGTCCTCGTTCAAGGACGTGTAGTGTGCGCGCGCGGTTCCTTCGATACCGGGGACGCCCTTGCCCTTGACGGTGTGCGCGATGAGCACGGTCGGCCCTTGTTGCGCCGGCAGCGCGTGCAGCGCGGCGACGATGGCGGCCATGTCGTGTCCGTCGATCTCGCGCACGTTCCAGCGGAAGGCGCGCCACTTCTCGGCGAGCGGATCGAGTGGGAGGACGTTGGCGACCGCACCGGCGGACTGGAACTTGTTGAAGTCGACGATGGCCAGCAGGTGCTCGAGCCCGAAACGCGGCGCGCACAACGCGGCTTCCCAGACCGTGCCTTCCTGCAGCTCGCCGTCGCCGAGCATGACGACGGTGCGCGACGGCGAGCCGTCGAGCTGCTCGGCCATGGCAATACCGACGCCGACCGACAGTGCATGGCCGAGCGAGCCGGTCGCGAACTCCACCCCGGGCGCCCGCCGGGTTGGGTGGCCGCCGAGGCGGCTACCGCTGCGACCCGACTCCGGCAGCTCCGCGGCGTCGATCTTGCCGAGCTCGGCCAAGCAGGCGTGGAAGACGTGCACCGCGTGGCCCTTGCTGAGCAGGAAGCGATCGCGTCGCCGCTCGGGCGTATCGGCGAGCTGGAGGAAGTCGAAGAACAACGCCGCCATCAGGTCGGCGCAGGACAGCGAGCCGCCTAGGTGGCAGTGCTGCGCGGCGGCGATCGACACGACGTGGCGGCGCAGCGCCGTGGCGCGGCGGCGCAGGACGGTCAGGTCGGTCGGCCCCGGCATGGTGATCGCGCTCAGTTCTTGGGCACGTACTTCACCAGCACCCGGCTGCCGTCCTTGAAGCCCTCGCGGAAGCTCTGCTCGTGCGTCTGCCAGCCTTCCGGGTACTTCTTCGCATAGGTCTTCAGCATCAGCTCTTGGATGGACGGATCCCGGACCAGGCTCCCGGCGGCGCGGAAGGACGGACCATCCACCTTGCCGACCGCGATCTTCGCGTCGGGCCGACCGGCCTTGATGCGCCGCACGCGCCACGACGAGGGCCGCGTGCCGACGTAGACGGCGCCGTCGTGAAAGACGAACCAGATCTCGGCCGGTGTGCTCAGGTTGCCGTCCTTGCGCGTCGACGAGATGTAGACGTACTGGCTGCTCTCGAGCGCCTTCTGCAGCTCGGGCGAGAGGCCGGCCGCGGCGGTCCACGGCAGCAGCAGCAGGGCGAGCAACAGAACAGCGGCGCGGGTGATTCGGCCGGGCATGGGTCCCTCCGTGCTGGGGTGAGCGGGCCCGACACTAGGTCGGGTCGCGGCGGGACGCAATGCCCGTTGCGTTGCGCTGGGCCGGCAATGTGCTACCCATCCCCGCATGCTACGCCGCTTGGGCAGCGACCGCGGCAGCGCGGTGCCGGTCATCATCGCGCTCGTGTTGCTCGCGTTGCTGGTCGGCCCGCTGGTGCTGCACTTCACCCAGAAGCGTCACAACGTCCTGCCGTTCGACGTCGACGCCATGTACCCGCCCGACAAGACGTTGGTCGGGGGCGAGGCGTTCGCCGCGACGGCGGCGGCCATCATGGACCACGAGCTGCACGGCGGCAGCGGCTGGCGGCCGAACGACTTCTTTCTCTGGGGCCCGGCCCTCGGCCCCGACAACAATGCCCACCGCCAGCTCGGCATTCTACAGGCGCTGCGCGAGAGCGTGCGCGTGTTCAAGGACCACCTGACCAAGATCTCCTCGAACGAGTACGACCCCAATCTGATCGAGGCGGATCGCCTGTTCCGCAACGACGAGACCAAGTTCTGGCTGCCGTCGGCGGAGAGCCGCTTCAACGAAGGGGTCGCCGCCCTGCGGCGCTATCAGGCCGGCCTGGAGAAGAACCCGCCGACCTCCAAGCCGCTCAACCGCCGCAACATGGAGATGATCCGCCTCTTCCAGGCCTGGTCGGACCTGCTCGGCGACGCGCACGCCGAGCTCTACAAGGACCGCGAGCCGGACGGGAGCGACGTGTCGCCGTGGAGGACCGACGACTACTTCTACCACGCCCAGGGCGTCGCCCACACGATCTATCACCTGACCAAGGCAGTGCGCCGCGAGTACGCCATCGACATGGTGAACCGACCGAGCATCGTCAGCCTGTTCGACGAGGTGATCGACGCGCTTGGCAAGGCGGCGATGGTGAAACCGCTGGTGGTCTTCGACGGCGGCGCCGAGAGCATCTTCGCCAACCACCGCCGCAACCTCGACGTCTACATCGTCGAAGCGCGGCAGAAGATGTACTCCATTCGCGAAGAGCTGGAGAAGAAGTGACCGGTGAGCGCGGGGCTTCGCCCCGCGCTCAGGTCACTGTTTCAGCGCGCTGCGTTCGTGCAGGCCGGCGATGACCTCGTCGATGTAGGTGCGCTCGCGGGCGAGGAAGTCGGACACCGCCTGGGCGAACCCCGGGTGCGCGAGATAGTGCAGGCTGTGCGTCGCGGCGGCGTCGAAGCCGCGCCAGTGCTTGTAGTCGCCGCCGGCGCCGGGCTCGAAGCGCTGCAGCCCGCGCGCGATGCAGTGTTCGATGCCGGCGTAGTAACAGACCGCGAAGTGCATGGAGCGGAGCTCGCGGAAGCAGCCCCAATAGCGGCCGTAGAGGGCGCCGGCTTTCTGCACGTTGATCGCGGCGCCGACGATCTCGTCCTGTCGGCGCGCCACGACGAAGCAGAGGTTGCGCTTCCAGCGCCGGCGCAGCTCATCGAAGAAGCGCTGGTTGAGGTACTGCCGGCCCCAGTACAGCTTCTCGATGGTCGACAGATAGATGCGGTACATCGGCTCGAACAGATCGTCGGGGATGGCCTCGCCCTCGTGCACGGTGATCGCCACGCCCTGCTCGGCTACGTCGCGCAGCTCGCG
>Ga0335082_10000464_pt1 | contig 41987 bp, 33 predicted proteins | sample Lox_Sample_41_FD_206718 | JGI IMG/M metagenome (GOLD analysis project Ga0335082, IMG submission 206718) | Soil microbial communities from Loxahatchee National Wildlife Refuge, Florida, United States - Lox_Sample_4.1 | ecosystem: Environmental > Terrestrial > Soil > Wetlands | place: USA...
TTCAACCCTTGGGAGCCAACGCCGCGAAAACAAGCTTCCCGCCCCGCTGGAAACCATCAAGAGAAAGATCACGACCGTCAGGGCGTAAGTGGGATGTCCAAGGAACAGCACGAAGCGCTGGATAAAGGCAATTTCAACCAGTATGTATCCCAGGCCAACGGCGATGAAATAAAGCAAGGGAAGAGGCGATTGGCGCGGTCGGCCGCCCCGTAGAACGAGAGGCAGCACTAGAAACACCAGAACAGCGACCAGGGAGATCAACAGCACGAGCAGCAGCACCAGTACGCCCAGATTTACTTTCCAATCGATTCCGTGGCGCAGGCTTTGCTGGCCGAGAATCTGACCGGCCTTGAGCGTGAAAAAAAAGAAGGGCGCATTGTCGTTGACGGGAGAAACGTTGTACGCATAGCCGCGTGCAAACGAATACGGATCGTTGCTGGCGATCAGCGCCGAAAAAGGATTCTTGCCGGGCTCCGACGGCAAATACATTGGATCGAGTTCTGCGTAACGGTCGCAGTGCCGCGTCACCGCTGTTTCTTCCTCAGCGGTGAAGGGAGTCTTCTTCGCGAGCACAACCACCGGGATCCCGTCTTCATCGAGTGATCCCTGCGACGCCACGATGAAATTCCGTGCGGGATTGGCCACGCCAAGGCGATGCAGCGCCTCCATGGCGACCGCCACCACGCGCAGGGCTTCCCGCGGCTCGCGGAATTCCCAGCGCGTGATGGCGATCATGCCATCGGGCTTGAGGTGATCGAAGTATTCGCGGAAGGCTTCGACGGTATATAGATTGTTCTCGCTGAGCGCGAAAGCGCCGGCCGCAGTCGACGCCCATGTATCAACCAGGGTCATTTGTACGACATCAAAGTGCTGCGGAGTGGAGCGGAGGAATGACCGCCCATCGGTGACATAGATGTGAACGTCAGAACGCTCATATAGGTGCTGCGCGTAATCGGCATAGCGACCGCGCATGATCGTGGTCGCAATAATTGGGTTGATCTCGATGCCGGTGACGCTGGGGCTGCCGTTGGCTACCGCCCGCAGCACGTCGACCCCGCCACCAGGCCCGATGATCGCGAACTCGCCGTGCGGCCGCAGAACATTCGCCAATGCCGGTGGTGCGGACATCAAGTCCTTCTCCCACTCGGTTTCGTGCCAGCGCGACACTTCCGCACTCATGATGTACGTAGATGCGTCGGCGTCAATGACGATGGCCTTGGCTTGGCCCTGGCGATCGACCTCCACGCGTGAGAGCGCATTCCAGCGCGCGAACTCGACCCAGGCCGGATCGCGGAACATGCCCTTCGCGTACACCACGTCGATCAGACGTCCGGAATAGTTGGCGGCCGTCAGCGCAATGAGCGCGAGTGCCATCAGGCCGGCATTTCTGCGGGAGGAGGCGCTCGGGGACCAAATCGTTGCGGCTGCGGTCAGGGCGATTGCTGCTACGAGGATGGCATTCGGTCCGCCGAGCAAATTCAGGAGCGGAACAACCGCCAGACACGCAGCCGCACCACCGCAGAGATCGGCGCCATAAAGCCGCGGAATGCGGTTCGTCTCGCGTGCGAACACAACCGAGAACAGCAGTCCAGTCACAAAGAAAGGAATTGCCGCCGCAAGGTAGAGCACGGTTAATCGCAAAAAGTTCTTGCCCGAAACGCTGAGCGCCACCGGAACGTGCAGCACGATTTCCAGCACAATCACAATCACGATCGCATTGACCAAGCAGAGCCGGGCTGCGAGCGCTCTCGTCGGCACGGATGCGAGCCGAGCCTTGAGCAGATAGGCGAAGACTCCGCCTGCGCCGAGGCCCAGTAGCGCGATGGAAATCGCCAGAAACGCGAAGTGATAAAAGAGCACGACAGAAAACAGTCGCGTTAGCGCGAGTTCGAGCAAGAGCGCGGCAAAGCTGGTGAGGGCAAGTCCCGCCAGCAAGGTTCGTTCCGGGATTTCAGACTTGGATGTAATTACAGGAGAAGGTGCGATGACCGCCATAATTTGAATTGACGCGACAGTCTAGCAGATGGCGAACGAATCTCAGAGCAATCGGTCTCCGCGATAAAGCAAACGGCCATCGATCATGCGAGCCTCGACAGTCAACTTGTGTGGCCTGACCGGACCTTCGGCGTCGATGTGCAGCACTTCGTGTCCGTGCGCGACCAGCCAGTCCGACACCAGCATTCGATGGCAGTGGAAATACACACGCTCCGCACACATGTAGGCTGTGGGAGTTTGGTCGGCCAGTGCGATCAGCTCAGCCACGGCCTTTTCGAAGTCCGCGGTCAGCATGTAGTCGGCGTAGTTGCGAAAGCTGTCGTTGCGCAGCGCAATGTGCGGCGAGTTATCCACAGTCTTCTTGCGATATCCGCCGAGCGCTTTCATCCAGGCATAGCGAATGTCTGCGGCTGCCAGGCTGTTTTCGAGCGATTCGCGATTGAACTGCGGAAGCCTCCGCGATGCGGGGAACGCGCGGATGTCGACAAGTGTTCGAATGTTGTGTGCACGAAGCGCGGCGACGAGTTTGTCGATGGTACGTGTGGAGTGTCCGATTGTGTAGAGAGTCGCCAATGCGAACGTTGGATGCCGGAAATAGACTATGCGATGCGCTGGATCGCTTCCGCGATCAGAGAATCCTGGCTAGGGAATACAGTCCGCAGGTCCAGCAGGACTCGCCCGTCCTCGACGCGCGCAATGATTGGCGGATCGGACCGGCGCAAGCGCGCGGCCAGCTCGTCGGCGCTCAAATCAGCGCAGGTCAAAGCCACCAGCCGCGTCGGCAGCACAGACGACGGCGCCGCCCCGCCGCCGATGACCGATTCGCCATCGATCACTATGGCCTGCATTTTCTTTGATTCGATCGCTGCCGCAAGTCGTCCCGCCCGCTCCCCCACTTCTTCCTTCTTCAGATTCATCATTCGCAACGTGGGGATGGACTCGAAGTCGTGTCTCACATAAGCCAGGAGGGTTGCTTCGAGGGCTGCGTAGGTTAGCTTGTCGACCCGCAGCGCGCGGAACAGCGAGTTAGCCCGCATTTGTGCGATCAGGTCGGAGCGTCCGCTCAGCAATCCTGCTTGTGGGCCGCCCAGCAACTTGTCGCCGCTGTAGGTCACAATGTCAACGCCGGCGCGCAGACTGTCGAGCACCGTTGTTTCGCCTCGGAGTCCAAAATTCTGCAGATCGACGAGAGCGCCACTGCCCAGATCTTCCATGAGCGGCACGCCGCGCTGTCGAGCCAGCTTGACCAGTTCCTCAGTGGATGGCTGCTCGGTGAACCCGGTGATCTCGAAGTTCGATCGGTGAACGCGCAGCAGCAACCGCGTTCGTTCGTTAATCGCTTTTTCGTAGTCGCCGACCCGCGTCCGGTTGGTGGTGCCGATTTCGCGCAACGTCGCACCTGACTTTGCCATCACATCGGGAATGCGGAACGACCCGCCGATCTCAACCAGTTCTCCGCGCGAGACGATGACCTCTCCGCCTTCCGCCAGCGTGTTCAGCGCCAGCAGTACAGCGGCGGCGTTGTTGTTCACGACGATGGTCGAAACCGGTGCGGCTGGTTCTTCGGAGAGCAACCTGCGGAACAGTCGGTCGACGTGAACGTCCCGCTTGCCGCGCTGGCCCGCACCAATGTCGAACTCCAGATTCGAATATTGCCCAGCCGTGTCACGGATGTGATCGAACACCGATTCCGACAGCGGAGCGCGTCCCAGATTCGTATGCAGGATGACGCCTGTAGCGTTGATGACTGGGTGCAACGAGTGAGTGAGTGACTTCCGCACCTGCGCCTCAATTGCAGGATGAATTCCGTCGAGGGCGACTCGCAGACTGGCGGCATCCAGCAGTCCGGAGCCGATTTCTTCGCGCAGTTGGGCAATAACGGTGCGGGCCGCGTCGGTGACGGCGGTAGCTCCGTGAGCGCGAACCAATTCCGCGATCGGCGGCGTGTGAATCAACTCGTCCACCGACGGCAGTTCGCGAAAAAGCTCCCCTTTCGGTATGGTCTTCATCCCCACGGATTATCCCACGAGGGCCGCCCCGCCCTGTTACAACGTGTGCAAGTACGCGAGCAGATCCTGAATATCCTGCGGGGCGAGCTTCTGGCTGTAGCCCGGCATCTCGTTGCGGCCGAGGCGAATGATGTCGGTGACGCGCTCGTCATTTGCGGGAAGTCCGCTGAGAGAGAGATACTTCTTCTGAAAGATCCCCTTCAGGCCCGGGCCTTTCTTGCCGCGCGTGGAGTACGGTTCGTGACAGCGCCCGCACTCGCTGTCGTAGATCCTTCTTCCCGCCGATTGCTGCGCGTTCAGCCCGAGTTCGGCGTCGGTCTTGCGCAGTTCAGCATCGCACGCGATGGTTGCCGCGAAGGCCAGCAACGCCGCGAACATTCCCACAAAAAACCTATGACGGACGAGATCGCGCAAATTCAGCACGGCGGGGCTTTCCGATCGCATGGCCATCCTTTAGAAGTGGGCGTTACGCGGCTCTGGACGCCGCATTACAATGATAGTGCAAAGGAGCCTTTTCCTCTTGACCGTTGCACTCAAGCGGGTTTATGAACCTGCGTCTCGCGTTGACGGAGCGCGCGTGCTCGTCGATCGGTTGTGGCCACGTGGCCTCACTAAGGAACGCGCCGCGATCGACGAGTGGCTGCGCCATCTGGCGCCGTCGGATGAACTGCGTCATTGGTATCACGCCCGCCCGGACCAGTGGGATGCCTTCCGCAAGAAATATCTGAAGGAACTCGCCCAGCCGGAGTGTCAGGACGGGCTTAAGAAGCTCTACGAACTGTCGCACAAGAAGAAACGTCTCACGCTTCTGTTCGCCTCGAAAAACGAAGAGCGCAACAACGCACTGGTTCTCAAACAGCTGCTCGATGGCATGCGCAAGCCTCCATCTGGTACTGGCCCCGGGGCTGTTCACTCCCTGCGCAGGCGCGAAGCAGCGGTGCGTAGACGGTAGCGTCGCAACTCTCAATTCGCCGCGGTCATATAGAATCGTCCCGCATGAGACCGGTCTTTCACTGGAGCCTGGGCGCGCGCACGCTCGAGCTCGGCAGGCGAACGCTCGTCATGGGCATCCTCAACGTCACTCCGGATTCGTTTTCCGACGGCGGCCAGTTTCTGGATCGCGATCAGGCCGTTGCGCATGCTGACCGTTTGCTCGAGGAAGGAGCAGACATCATCGATATCGGAGGAGAGTCGACGCGGCCGGGGGCGCACGTAGCCGCTGCAGCGAAGGATTCCGGGAAGCCATCGGGTTTGAAAGCCGCTCCCAGTGCGGCTGCCGTCAGCGCCGACGAGGAATTGAAACGAGTCATCCCGGTCATCACGGAGTTGAAGAAGAAGCATCCCAAGCTTGTTCTCTCCGTCGACACTTACAAGTCAGCCGTGGCGCGAGCTGCCGTGAATGCCGGGGTCGAGATCGTGAACGATGTCAGTGGATTTCGCTGGGACCGCGAGATGGCCAAGACCGTGGCCGCTCTCAAATGCGGCGCGGTCCTGATGCACATGCGCGGGCGTCCGGAGGAATGGCGCAACCTGCCGCCAGTGGGCGACGTGGTATTGCTGGTGAAGCGCGAACTGAGGCAATGGGCCGAGGAGGCGGTGCTTGCCGGAGTGCGCCGCGAACGGATCGTACTCGACCCGGGATTCGGATTCGGCAAGAGCTTCGACGAAAACTACCCGCTGATCTCACGCTTCAGCGAACTACAGGCTGCCGGATTCCCGCTGCTGGCGGGCACTTCGAGGAAGTCTTTCATCGGACGCACGCTCGGCAATGGCGGCAAGGACGTTCCTCCTGAGGGACGTCTCTATGGAACGCTCGCTACTCAGACGGCGGTCATCCTGCAGGGGGCGCATATCGTGCGCACTCATGAGGTGAGGGCGTCGGTTGAGGCGGCGCGAGTCGCTGACGCGATCCTGTTGGCACGGTAGTTTTTTCTTTACAGGCGAAGGAATCGGTCCGGATTTTCCTGCGAATCAATAAAAGTTCGCATGGCCCGACGTAACAACCTCGGGAGCAGATCTGCCCATCTAAACTGATTGGATTAAGCCGCTGTACGCTTCGTCTTGGACGAACTGACTCAACTTTCGACCGAGCCCAGGGTGACGATTCGCCGGTCGGGTTCGCCCAATCCCGAGGGGAAGTGCGTTGTCTATTGGATGCAACGCTCCCAACGCGCGATCGACAATCCCGCGCTGAACGCAGCCGTCGATGCAGCGAACGCGCTACGGAAGCCGATCGTGGTCTTCTTCGCGCCGGCGCCGTTCTATCCGCATGCCAATCTGCGGCATTACCGATTCCTCACTGAAGGCATTCCTGACATCGCGGAGGGTCTCGCAAGACGAAACATTGGTTTCGTGTTGCGCCGCTATCCGGATCACAGCCTGCTGAAATTTTGCGACGAAGTAGAGCCAGCGCTGGTCGTCGGTGACGAAAATCCGATGCGCGAACCCGAGAACTGGCGGCAGAAAGCGGCCAAGAGTCTCCGCGTTCCTTTCTGGACGGTTGACTCCGACGTCATCGTGCCCTCGAAACTCCTGCAGAAAGCACAATATTCCGCGCACATCATTCGTCCACGGCTGCACGCCGACCTGAAACACGTTCTGGTCACGCCGAGGAATCCACGAGCGTTGATGCCTTGGAATAAGCCGAAGTCTCTTTCATCGCTCGATCCCGCAACCGATATTACAAACGGATGGAGCCTCCCGTGGCTCTCTGGTGCGGCGGCACGGTTGAAGCGTTTCGTATGCTTCGCGAATTCATCGATAACAAACTGCCTGGATACGGTACACGGCGCAACAGGCCCGAAGTCGATCACACCAGCCGATTGTCTCCCTATCTGCATTTCGGACATATCAGCCCGATCACGGTTGCCCTGGCAGTAGAAAAAGCTAAGGCGCCGAAAGCTGACAAGGAGGCCTTCCTCAACCAGATCATCATCTGGCGGGAATTATCTGTGAATCTGGTGCGATTCAATTCGAACTACGACAATTTCGAATGCGCGGAACCGTGGGCGCATCGCACGCTGGCCAAACATGCGAAGGACCCCCGTCCGCTGCTCTACACCGAGCGGCAGCTGGAAAACGCGGAAACCCATGACCAGCTGTGGAACGCTGCACAGACACAGATGGTGAACACCGGCTGGATGCACAACTACATGCGGATGTATTGGGCGAAGAAAATACTGGAATGGAGCCGCACTCCGCCGGAAGCCTACCGCACGGCTGTCTACCTAAACGACAAGTACGAACTCGATGGGCGCGATCCGAACGGTTACGCGGGAATCGCATGGGCGATCGTTGGCAAGTTCGACCGTCCATGGTTCGAACGGCCCATCTTCGGCCAGGTTCGTTACATGTCAGGAGAGAGCACCCGGAAGAAGTTCGACAGCAAGAACTATATTGAACAGAACTTGCCGAACCAGGTGCCTTGAGCCGACCTGCACAATCCAATTGCATCGCGCAACACGTTCATGGTTCAACCGGTCGCGCTCGACGAATCAGGTCACCCTGCGGACAACAGGCTCGCACTTCGTGCAGCTGTTCGAGCGCCTTCTCGAGATGCCAACCCATCTTCCAATGCAGATACGCCGCAACGACAGTGGGCGATCGAGTGACGCCTGCGGTGCAATGCACATAAACCCGATGGCCCGCACCGACTAGTTCATCCAGCGCCAGTACGCATAGAGGCAGCTTGCATTTCAGGTCGAGAGAATCGAAATCAGTAACTGGCACATTACGGAATGCGAAACGCGCACCTTTTGCGGAGGTTTCAGCGTCGGCCAGCGTTCGTTCCACCAGATCGTCGGAAGTCTGCAAACTGAGAATCGCAGTTACACGCTCTCTCACGAGCTGATCGTAATCCTCGGGGTCGTGCGGCGCGGGGCCCACGAGTAGTTCCGGAGTGACAATGGCGATGTCCATAAGGAGAGGATCGCCCTCAGCGACCGAGGCATCAATTCCGCCGAGTTCAGAACAGCTTCGAAGAATCCAGCAGGATCGTAACCGGCCCCTCATTCACCAGTTCCACCTGCATCATCTCCTGGAATCTTCCGGTCTCGCAGCGCAGGCCGACAGCGCGGACGCGCTCGACAAAGAACTCATACAAGCGGCGCGCCATCTCGGGCGGAGCCGCGTCGTCGAACGACGGGCGCTTGCCGCGGCGCACGTCTCCGTACAACGTGAACTGCGAGACAGCGAGAACGCTTCCACCGACATCGAGCACGCTGCGGTTCATCTTGCCGTCTTCGTCTTCGAAGATGCGCAGGCCGGCAATCTTCTCTGCCAGATACGAAGCATCGGTTTCGGTATCCTCGTTGCCAACGCCAAGAAGCACGAGCAATCCGAGGCCGATCTCTCCCGCCGTCCAATCGTTCACGGTGACTTTCGCCCGGCTGACGCGTTGTACGACGGCTCGCATCGCTTTCAATTCGCACCAAGAATCGCCCCGCCGCGTTCGCAGAAATGCTGCTCCCCGGGTTTGACCCCGGCCAACGGCAACCGTTAGGATTCAGGAGTGCAATCCCAAGATAACAGAGGCTTTGCCGGAAGAGGCATTTCCCTTCCTTTACACTAATTCACCGGGACCATTACACTACACGTTCGCCTTTTTTCGTGCCGCGTTAGGGACGTCCATCGGAGATGTGCAGTGGCGAATGTGTGAGCAACGAAGACCAGGGCGAGTGCGCTAATTATCCGTTATTCAAATCTGATCGAGCCAAGCGAGGAGACCTATGGCAGCCGTAGACGAAAAGGTAAAGCAGATCATCGTGGAGCAGCTGGGCGTGGATGAAGGCGAAGTCACCGCGAGCGCGTCGTTCGTCGACGACCTGGGCGCCGACTCGCTCGATACCGTGGAACTGGTGATGGCTTTTGAAGAGGCTTTCGATATCGAGATTCCCGACGAGGACGCCGAAAAGATTCGCACCGTGCAAGACGCCGTCGACTATATCGGCAAGCACGCGAAAGCGGGGAAATAGATTTGGGACGCAGGGTCGTAGTCACCGGCCTCGGCCTGATCTGCGGCGTGGGCAATTCCACCGATGAAGTGTGGAAGGCCGTGCTGGCGGGTAAGAGTGGTGTGGCGCGAATCGCTGGTTTCGATTCGAGCGCGTTCGCCTGCCAGATCGCTGCCGAGGTTAAGAACTTCGACCCACTGAAGTACATCGAGAAAAAAGAAGTTAAGAAGATGGCGCGCTTCATCCACTTTGCCATCGCGGCAGCAGATGAGGCGATGCAGATGTCAGGTCTGAAGGTGACTCCCGAAAACGACGAGCGTGTCGGGGTTCACATCGGATCGGGAATCGGTGGATTCGACATCATCGAGCGTGAGCACACCAACCTGATTGAAGGCGGGCCGCGCAGAATCTCTCCGTTTTTTATTCCGTCGGCCATCATCAACCTCGCTGCTGGGCAGGTCTCCATGCGTTACGGCGCGAAGGGGCCGAACGAGGCGACGGCTACGGCCTGCACCACGAGCGCGCACTCCATCGGAGACTCTTTCCGCATCATCCAGCACAACGATGCCGACGTGATGATCGCCGGCGGCGCCGAGGCTGCGATTACTCCCATGGGCGTAGGCGGATTCGCCGCTATGCGCGCGCTGTCCACGCGAAATGATGAACCGGAGAAGGCGAGCCGTCCTTGGGATCAGGGGCGCGACGGCTTCGTGATCGGCGAAGGCTCGGGGATCATGATTCTGGAGGAACTAGAGCACGCAAGGAAGCGGGGCGCTCCCATCCTCGCCGAAGTCGCCGGGTACGGCATGTCGGGCGACGCGTATCACATCACGCAGCCCGCACCCGAGCATGAGGGCGGCTTCCGCGTGATGCGCAATGCCGTGCGTGATGCGGGGGTTTCCCCAAATGTGGTTGGATACGTAAACGCCCACGGCACCTCGACGCCCATCGGTGACACGCTGGAAGCGCACGCCATCCGCAATTTCTTCGGCGACCACAAACTCGCGGTCAGCTCCACGAAATCGATGACCGGACACTTGCTCGGCGGAGCTGGTGGTCTGGAAGCCGGCATCACAGTGCTGGCTCTTCGCGACCAGACGCTGCCTCCGACGATCAATCTGGAAAATCCCGACCCGGACACCGCCGGCATGGACTTGGTCCCCAACCATGCTCGCAAGGCCGATTTCGAATACGCCATGTCGAACTCCTTCGGCTTCGGCGGGACTAACGGAGCGCTGCTGTTCCGACACTGGAACGAGTAGCAATCCGCGAGGATGTCGACCCGCAAGCCGGCGACAATCGCTACTCTGCTGCGATGTACGTCTTTGTGCCCGCCAAATCTCACTCCGTCAGACCTCAGTCCTGCAAACCTGAGACTCCGCCGCGCAAAACGGTGACGGATGCCTTGGGCAGCGTAAAGACAGTTTCTGCGGACGCGTCGATGGACGAAACTACCGGCGGCAAGTCTGGATCGGCGTGAGCGTTGGCGTCCTCACCGTGCCAAACGTATTGTTCGCTGCCATAGGTGACCATGCGAATCGTGCCGGAAAAATTCGCGGTCCTGCCGCTGCTGTCAAAGGCCACTCGAACGGGATGCGCATTGTCCCGGTCTTTGTTGATCAGCAGCAATGCCCACTGGCTGTCCGGGCGGCGAACGGCAAAGCTGGTGACAAGGTCGTTTCCGGCGGCGTCTTCAATTCCGACATCGACGGAATACAGGTGATGCATGCCAGTGCGATGCGTCACCCACTCGTTATTGATCATCCGGCCTGCGTGGTAGAAGGCGGTGTAGCCGGTGATCTTCGCGTTGTGATCCCAAATCGCGTTGCCCCAGATGGCCCAGCCCTGGCAGCCATGATGAACCAAGCTCGGCTCAATCGGGGAATGAATGTAAAGTGCTCCGCCCTCGGCGAAGAAGGCGGCGACATTGTCGGCGAGCCATAAGGCCGAGAAAATGTCGGACATATAGCCGGACAGCGAACCGGAGAGATTGCTTTCGGTGTTCATCAGGGGAACGGAAGGGGGCAATCCGTCGTCGCGGAAGGCTTGCAGGGTCTTGCGCGTGATCTCACGGTTGCGGAAGAGATCGTCCCACTTCATGGTGCAGGCTTCGTAGGGATAGATTTCGAACGAAGCGAATTTGAGGTCTCCGTGACGGTTACGGGCTTTCAGGTAATCGTAGAAGCGTCCGAACCATGACTTGTTTCCGCGGGCATCGGGCCATACGGAGACATCCTGATTGATTCCCTGAAAGACGGGGCCGCCCAGCTTGAGAGTGGGGTCGACCTTGAGCATGGCGTCGGCGAACTGGATGTAGAGTGTGGCGTAGTCCTCGGGCATGTAGAACTGGCCGTCGGCTTCTTCGTCCATCTCGACCCAGCTGATGGGATAGCCGCGCTTCTTCAGGTACGCGATCATGGCGGCGGCATCTTCGGGAACGCTGTAGATGAGAGGAACGGTGATCAGGGCGGGCAGGCCGTTGGTGATGCCGCTGGTGTAGAAGATGTCCCAGCCGGTCTGATCGCCGTGGGGATTCTGGTCTGCGGCGGTGTGCCACGGATCGGTGGAAGAACAATAGGTAGCGGTCTGCTTTTCGCCGTCGGGCGCGTGCTTGACGAAGTCCACGAAATGGCCATTGGATTTTATGCGGCCGACGAAGACCTGGTAGATTGCATATCCCACGCGGTGGCGGACGTCGTCAGTTCCGTGCGGGCCCGGCTGGTTGGACGATCGCGTCATCAGGACACGAACCCAACGGGTTGAGATCAGCTTGTCGGAAAGTTTGAGGGTGACGCTTCCCCCTTTGCCGTCGTGGATTGCTCCATGGGGGAAACGGAGCCAGTTGCCCATGGCCTGATTGGCGACGGGGAGGTACTCGCCGCCCTGGTTGGTGGCGTCGAGAGCCGGCTCTTCCCAGTTCATGGGATCGGCTCCCACCCAATACTCGATTTGATATTCGCGGGCGCTGGGTTCACACCAGTCGATGCGGATCGCATTCACGTCGTAGTACTGGCCGAGGTCGACGATGATCCATTGGGGATGCAGAGAGTCGTCTTCGTGTGTGAACTCCCTGGTCAAGTAAGGATTGCTCTTCCAGAAAGTCTTGGGATCGCCATCGGTGAGGCGGGAATATCCCTGGTCGGTGCCGCCATTGTGCGTGCAGCCGCGGTGCGGGAGGCTGAAGCCAAAAGAATCGTGAATGGGCGCATCCAGTTCGGAGCTGCCGATGAAATATCCGCGCTGCTCGGCCTCGTCGGACCAGCGGCCCTTGGGATTCCAGTGCCAATAATCGACGGTCTCGGGCGTGTGCAGGCGATAGCTGATTGGTCCCCAGCCGGCGGAGAGGCAAGTCTTCACCATCTCGGGCGTGTAAATCTTGTTGATCGACTCGCGGGACTGAATGTCCATCGATGTTGCGAGGGCCACATCCGGATCGAAGGAGTTGACGACCTGCTCTGCGTGTACACGGGCGAGCGCGGGAGCTGGTGACGGCGAAATTGGAGCTTGCTCCGCCGGAATGACCGCGTGAGCCAGATGAGGAACCATTGTCGACGCGACCGCGCCGGCAGTTACCTCTAAAAAAGTACGCCTTGACGTAGCCATTGGAATGCCTCTGTCGCCATCGTGCCGAAAACGGAGCGGCTGAATATGCGTTTGAAGTGTGACTTGGTTCTCCGAGCAAGACTCTGAACGTTGGAGCTGCTGGGAGAGCCGTACAGTTTACTTTTGGCAGAACTCACGCGCAAACCGAATACACCTTGAGACTCAACTGGTGAAAATTAAGTCAGGCTCCTCGATGGTTAAACGCTGCCAACTTGCTGGAGTTCTCCTGCTCTACAGCAGAGTTTCGAATAGCCCAGGGGCGACCGCAGAAGAAAGCAATCTGGCCCAGCTTCTGAAACCCCTCATTCCGCGCGGGTTTTCACTTCGTAATGTCCTTTCTCGCGTTGCCCTGCTTTTAGTAATGAACTTTCGCTGACTCTCATGTTGGTCCTTTGGAACTTTGCGCCTCGCCCAAATGGACGCACAATGAGACTCGAAAGTGGAGTCTTCCCCGATCATGGATAAAGCTTTCCCCACGAGCCTCACGCCCTCCCCAGTCACACGAAAAGCCGCGGCCCGCGCCGCATTGGTGGGCTTTAACGATGACACGCAGTCTCTTTTGACGGACTGTTTTCGCCAATTCGGAATCGACACAGTGACCGTTGGGTTTGAATCGGCCGAGCGGCTGAGCAAAGAGAAGTTTGAAGCCTGTGTGCTTCCATTGGCTGCCGGGCCGAATTCCGAATTCGTCATGGAAGCCGCGCGCGCTTCGCGTTCGAACAGCCGGTGCGTCATCTATGGCGTTGGCGGCAGCGCGCAGGATGCCATGCGATTTTCCAGGTACGGCATCAACGCCATGTTTCATGAACCGCTTGAGCGGCCGGCTATGCTGAAACTCGTCCGCGCGACGCGGCTTCTTGTGTTGCACGAGTTCCGCCGCTATTTGCGCATCCCGGTGATGACCGAGGTTTCCATCATCGGCGACGGCCGCCGCGCCAGCGGCACCACCATCGAGATGAGTTCCGGCGGCATGTCGGTCAAGACCCACGAGGATTTCTCCGTCGGGGCCAACGTCGAGGTCTCCTTCGCGTTGATGACATTGCCGCGCGTGATCGTGCGCGGCGCGGTCAGCTGGAACAAGCCCAAGTCGCTGGGCGTGCGCTTCGACCCCAATGACGATCGAAGATTGAAGATCAAGACCTGGATTGATTCGTACTGCGAGAACTAGCAAGGCGGGTCTTGGGTCGTCCGTCGTCGGTCCTAGGCCCTCCCGCAACAACGGCTTTGCCCAGGACCCAAGACCTGGCGCCTGAGACCCTTGGTCGTGAACCCTATCCCGCTACAATAGCTTCGTGCCCGAAGCCGCCAGCGAACTCAAATCATCCGCTCAGCCCGAATCTGGGCCACGCCGCTGGACTCTCCGCCAACGCATCCTGTTGAGCTTGATCGTGGCCGCAGGGAATGCCATCATTCGCCTGATCGGATCAACGTTGCGGGTGGCGATTTCATTTGAAGATGGCGCGCAGCAGACGCTGGGACAACGCCCCTTGGTCGCCTCGTTCTGGCACTCCTGCATCATTCCCGCGACGTACATCTGCCGCGGCCTGGGCGTTCGGGTCATGAGCAGCTACAGCTACGACGGCGAGTATATGGGACGCATCATCCAGAAGCTGGGATACGTCGCAGTGAAGGGTTCCAGCAGCCGCAACCCGGTTAAGGCTCTCCTGGGACTACGCCGGGCCCTCGACGATGGGTGGACAGTCGCGTTTACCCTCGACGGCCCGCGCGGTCCCCGCCATCGAGTGAAGCCCGGCCCAGTGGGGCTTGGCCGCTCCGCCGGAGTGCCGTTAACGATGTTTCATGTCGGGGTCGATAAAGGGTGGACGTTGCACAGCTGGGACCGCATGGTGATCCCGAAGCCGTTTTCCCGTGTGCTGATCCGCTTTGGAAGGTTGATTCATGTGCCCACCGACGCGAGCGACGAAGCCCTCGCCCGCTATAACGACGAATTACAAGCAGCCCTGGATCGGGTGAGCGCGTTTGCGGACGCGAATGCGAGTAAGGCGGGAAGCGCAGAGTTTCCGTACTACCGGGGGAAGTAAGGCACGCAAGCTACTTGTCTTAGGCCTGCGCCACTCATCCGCAGAAGGCGCGCTCCTGGCACCATTTCACGTTAAAAGTGCCGTTCAGTACGTCGTCACCTTTGAAGTGCAATTCGTAGCGGCCGGAAGCGCCGGCGCCTTCTTCATATCGGTCAAATGTAATGGTGCCGGACTGGGCGCGCTCACAGTCGCCTTCTTTCTTACAGCGTGAGGCAAAGCCTGCGTCCGACCCCGGAGCGAACTTCACCACCTGTCCGGACTTAATAGGCAGCCCTCGCCATACTCCGATGGAGAGGAACGGCCCGCTGGTTCGTTTGCACTCTGTCGGCTCGCTGGTGAGCGTGACGCCAATAGCAGGACCGTCCCAGGGCGCGCAGGAGCTTTGTATCGTCCCATGAGAGAAAGCGGCGGGCGAAGAGGTCGCAGTTGCGGCGAGCGCGACGCCCGTGGCAAAGGTGGCAAACAAAGCCTGTATTCGGCAACGCATTCGGGGCCCGCCTCCTGGTGCTGCTCTATTTTCTAGAACGATACCACTGAACAATCTTGCGAAGCCTGAAATAGGAGCACTCCGCGGCAAGGCGTCCTGCCCTCTGAGAAAAACAGCATGATTACGTTACGGAGCAATTCGAACACCGCGTGCGGAGCCCGCCGATAAAACGCAACCTACAGGCGACCTGAGTCAACACGCGCGATCCACTCCTGGGCTTCTTCCAGAGTCTGGAAAATCTCGAAATTTCTCTGACTGCGCAGAATCTTATGCATGCGCGCCGCGTGCCTTTGTTCAAGAGTTCTCGCCACGAACGCGCGCTTCGAGTCAAACGAGAATGGGTCGACGCGATCGGCGAGTTCTATAAAATCGGGACCCTCGAGCGGAAGTTCCTTCACCTCGCTGAGGTCGGCGATTTCAGAAAACGACGGATCGAAATTGGGATGGGCGGACAGGTTTTGCACATACACCTGAATGTCCATGACCGTCACTCGTTTGGCGAACCTGGCAATAACCAGTCGCCTTTTGGAGTCGACGACAAATCGTACACAGGGCTGCAGGGCCCGCTTCAGACCAAATCCGTCCACCGCGCACCTTCCTCCGCAATGGACATCGGCACTTAGCCCGCAAACTTCACGAGCGAGCCTGTCTCTTTATTCAACTTTGGGAGATTTCCTGCCTTGGGCTGAACCAAGGCACCACCACCGCGGGAACAGCCCGAATTGGGGCTGGCGAAGCACTCTGCAGGAACGTCGGCCCGTCTATTCCAGCGTCGATCCCAGCTGTTGATAGCGGTACTTCTTGCCGTCCCAGAACATTACCGACGACGTGCTCTCGCCTTCGCCAGCTTCCTCCATGTAGATGCCGAGGATCGTCTTTTTCTTCATCGCCAGGCGTTTCACCGTGAGCGTCTTGAACGGCAGGTTGATCATCAGGAACTTGGCATTGGGTTTCTCGGAGCGCCATGCGTCCTTCTCCGCGCCATGAATAATGAGCAGGCTCACGCCCCGGCGTTCGGGAGCGTCGGAGGCGAAGGTCGACGTAACCTTGACGTCGCCATAACCGAGGAATGTGTCGTACGGGTCGGCGACGACGAAGCTGTATTCGTCCTTGTCGGCCATCGGGTTCTTGCAATGCGCGGCCACGACCAGGTCGTCAATGCCGTCTCCGTCGAGATCGGCGACGAATTGCTCCGGTCCCGCAAGCAGAGAGCAGTTCTCGCCAAATTGCTTGTGAATGAATTCGTCGGTCACGGCAGGTGATGGATGGGTTGCATGCGCGGGTGGCGGAGGCGGCTGCTTCTTCTGAGCGAATGCTACGGTGATCAGGAGCGCAAGGACTGGGAGAAGAAATCGACGGGACGACATGGGACTACTCTAGTCCGGATTCAAGCGGACGGGTAGAGACTGAGTGGTGACGGAGGTAATCCCTATTCAGCCTTGTCATCCTGAGCGCGTTCTTCGCGCGGAAGACCTGTCCACGTTGCCGGCAGCTTCAACACTGCAGGCAGATTGCCCAGGTCCTTCGGCCGCAAAAGGCGCGGCCCCAGGATGACAACATGAGGGGTTGCCGCTACTTGCGGAAGTGCTCCCATCCGCGAGGGTGGAGTTCGTAGGAAATTCCCTTCGGGTTGTCGACCATGATCCCACCAGCCCGCGTGACCTCGCCGATCTGAGATACAGCAACTCCGGCGATCTGGCGGGGAATTCGCTTTCCGGGCGGCGAGGTGAAAAGTAATTCGTAGTCTTCGCCGCCGTGAAACGCCAAATCGCGGCTGACTTCACGAGCGGGCTTGCCGACTTGAGCGCGGGGAATCAGCGCCGCATTGAGTACGGCCCCGACGCGGCTCTCTTCGCAGATGTGAGCCAGATCGGTGGATAGGCCGTCGCTGGTGTCGATCATGGCCGAGGCCAGGCCCTTCTCGCGAAGAATGCGGCCGATCTCGACACGCGGTTCCGGGTAAAAATGGCGGGGATAGTCCCGAGTATTCAGCTTTTTCTTTGGTTGCGCCCGCATCTGCGCGACCGCTTGAGCCGAGCCGCCCAACTCTCCGGTGACGAAGATGCGGTCTCCAGGGCGCGCTCCGGAACGAAGAATCGCCTTGCCTCTGGGCACGGCCCCGACAACGATAATGTCCGCGAGAATCCCGTTTGGCGACTCCGCCGTATCGCCGCCCGACAGTTGTGCCCCATACTTCTCCGAGAGGTTCACCAGGCTGCGCGCGAATCGACCGACCCAGGTTTGCGGCAGACCGCGAGGCAGGGCCAGAGAAAGAAATACGGCGAGCGGTTCGCCTCCCATGGCGGCAACGTCGCTGAGTCCGCGGGCGAGGCAACGATGGCCGACGGACTCGGGCGCATGCCAGTCGCGCCGGAAGTGAATCCCTTCCAGGGTGAAGTCCGTGGTGATGAGAGAGTCGCGTCCCTCGAGCAGGCGCAGCACGGCGCAGTCGTCTCCGATCCCCGTAACGATGCCGCGATTCAGCCCGGGAGCGCGCCCGCGAGCCGAGGAGGCCATGCGGCGGATCCGGGCGATCAGTGATTTTTCCGGTAGCGGCACGACAAGACACTATAACGAATGCTGCCGAAGTATCGATTCCTTGGGGCCGAATTTTCCGCTAGACTGCGCGGATGAAATTGTTGGCTGCATTCCTGATACTGTCTCTATCGTTGGGCTTCGGGCAGGCCATCCAACCCGGGGACGTGCAAGTCATCGATTTCGCCAATGGAAATCTGCGCCTCAAGGGCTACCTCTGGAAGCCATCCGGGGTGGGACCTTTTCCGGCGGTTCTTTTCAATCACGGCTCTGGCGGTCCTGATGCCCAACAGACCGGCGGAATGACCATGGAAAAGGCCGCTCAGACCCTCGCTCCCGTGTTTGTGAAGCACGGGTATGCGTTTTTTTATCCCTGTCGGCGGGGACATGGACTCTCCGCAGGACAAGGAAGATTTATCCAAGACGAGTTAAGAGAGGAAGAGGCAGCCCGAGGAGCGGAAGCTCGCAACAAGTTGCAGTTTGCTCTGATGACAGGCCCGCAATTGGATGATACGCTCGCGGCATTGTCGTTCCTGAAGGGATTCTCTGGAATTGATGCCCACCGGATCGCTATCGTTGGGCATTCGTTTGGAGGTCAATTGACGCTGCTCGAGGTTGAGCGGGACGGGAGCGTACGGGCCGCGATCACGTTCGGTGCCGCCGCCAATTCCTGGACGAAGTCGCCCCAATTGCGAGAGCGATTGGCGGAAAGCGTCAGAAAGACAACCGTTCCAGTCATGCTGATTCACGCTGCCAATGACTACGACACCTCGGCGGGTCGTGACCTGGCTGCCGAACTGGAACGATTGCACAAGCCTTACCGGCTGAAGATCTATCCTGCCGTCGGCCAGACACCGGATGACGGTCATAACCTGGTCCACAGTTCGATCGCAGTGTGGGAGGAAGACGTTTTCAAGTTCCTCGATACGAACGTTGGTCCATGAGGGTAGGCCGGCCGGAACTTCGGTTACCTGTCCCGAGTGACCCCCGGATATGGGGTCTTCGGTAACCGGCCCTGCCCTTGTGCGTCGTTGACAGGGGGAACCCAGTTTGTTACCGTTAACCAGTCATTCACAAAAACCTTTGGCCAGAGCGTTAAGTTCTGCAGACAGTTCTCGTTGCAGAGGACGTTGAAGATCAAAGTTTTCTGGCGTAGTTCTCGGTAGGGTTCAGGGCGCGAGAGAGTTTCCATTCCCAAGATGGGAAATGCAGCCCTGAAAAGTCAGGTGGTCCGAACGGGCGTTCTGCGAGTTAGCGCACCAAGCCTGAAATTCCGGACCTGATGATTCAAAACTTAGAGGATACGAATTGCAGAAACGGTTCTACATTCTTTTCGTGGCCCGGGGGGACGACGGGCAGCTTCGTAAGATCTCCATTCCGGTCCATTACCTCTACGTTTTCGTCATCGGCGCCGCCATCGGATTCCTCAGCCTGACCGGTATTGCCAGCTCTTACGCCCGCATGCTGTTGAAGGTTTCTCAGTTCAATCAGCTCCGGACAGAGAAAGACCAGCTCAAAGACAACTACTCCAAACTGGAGCAAGTAGCCAAGGAACGCGATATGCAGGTCGCGTCTTTGGGATCGATCGCTGGTGAAGTATCCGCGCTCTACGGCTTAAAGTCCCAGCAGACCCTGGTCAGCGCGAGCAACGAAAAGATTCAGGATGCCGACGTCAGCTCGTCTCTCGACCAGTTGCATGCCCTGCGCACCTCGGCGCTCAGTGGAGCGACCATGGTTGGCTTGAACATGGGGTTGACCCGCAACGTCACGACCGCCGATTGGATCAAGGCGAATTCCGCCCCGAGTCTATGGCCGGTCGAAGGGCTGGTCACGGGAAGCTTCGGAGAGCGTATCGACCCGTTCAACGGAGAAGGCGCATTCCACAGCGGAGTTGACATTGGCAGCAGCTACGGGGCTCCGATCGTCGCGCCCGCCGATGGCGTGGTCACCCTCACTGACAATCTGGGCGGCTATGGCAAGACCATCATGATCAGTCACGGCAACGGCATCAGCACCCGCTACGGACACCTCTCAGGATTCGCCGTCACAGCCGGCCAGAGAGTGCAGCGTGGTGACGTGATTGGTTATGTCGGAGAAAGCGGACGCTCCACCGGTCCCCACCTTCACTACGAAGTCCGCATCAACGATACCCCGGTCAATCCCTACAAGTACCTCCGCATGACGGTAGCCCACAGCGGCGGATTCGCTGCCGGAAGCTAGAGAAGCAGTTCTCGGTCAACTCCACGCGTCCTCTCAAGTTCTTACCAAGCCGAGAAATACTGCCTTGACATCACGATGGACGAGCTTTTGCTTTTTCTAGGAGCTGGAAGCTAGGAACTATTCTTACGGAAGCTGCAACTCCAGCGCATAGATTTCGTGTGAGCTGACGTCTCGCACCGTGAGCACGCTTCCGTCCGGCGCGATCCCTGACCAGGACCCCCACACTCCGGAAAACCTGCGAAGGTCATTCCATGAAAGGAACAGCGTGGAGCGGTGTTCGGCCAGTTTGAGATGATGCAGCGACGGCTCCGCTCCGTAGAAGCGCTCGACGTAGATCGACTGGCTCTCGCGCGCCCATACCGGATATCCGACCGTGCCGTCCTCGGCGTGCAGCCATAGCGACCATTGGTGGTTCGCGAAGTCATAGCGCATGAGGTTCTTGGAATCCGAGGAGAGCGCGGCGAGGTAACGCCCATCGGGAGACCAGCGTGGGCTGAACAGGCCGCGTGAGCCGGGAATGCTTGTGAATTCGTGGGTGGCAAGATCGAGAACCTGAATTTCAAGTTCCACCACATCCATACCATAGGACGGTCGGCCGAACGCGATCTGCTTGCCGTCTGGGGACCACGTCGCATCCGATTCCTGCCGATCCTGCGGCAGCAGCTCCTGCGGCGTTCCGCCCTCCGGTGAGATCGTGAAGATCTTCCACGGCTTGCCCGAATCGCTTCCCACAAACGCGATCTGTTTCCCGTCGGGAGACCATCGCGGCAACTCGGCGTAGAGCGGCCAATAGGAAAGCTGTGTGCGCTGTGAGCCATCGACTCGTGCGCGCCACAGCGTCAGTTCGGGATAGCTCACGTAGACAATCCATTTGCCGTCGGGAGAGAAATCCGCCTCCCCGGCCGACACTCCCGACAAGTAGGGCAGGAACTGGCGGGACGCCGGATCGTAGCGCACCAACTCCCCTTGGAGCAGCTCGCCGTTCACGTAGACGTGCTTGCTGTCGGGGCTCGAAACCGGGGCCTTATACCACATGGGCCCAGTGGTCAACTGTACCGGCTCAGGCTGCTTGTGCAGCCAGCTATGAGTGTCGCGCAACGCCCAGAGGTCCAGCGTGCTTGTGGAGGACTGTACCTCAAAGATGTAGTAGCGCCCGTCGGCGGTCCAGTCGCCGCAGCACTGCATCGCCTCAGTCTTCCACCCGGGCAAGACCGGATGAATATCAGAGCCATCCGCCTTCATTTCCCACAGCGACGAGATGTTCTTTCCCGGCGGGGTCAGGGTCAGCCGCAGGCGTTGCGAATCCGGTGAAAAACGGAGGTAGGTCACGACCTCGTCGAAACTCCGCAGTTTTCGCTGACGAGTGCCGTCAGGATCGGCCGCGTACACGTCGCGGCCCTTGACGAAGACGAGTGTTCGTCCATCGGGAGACCAGTGCGCCTCCGTGCCCTCGATGTCGCCCAGTCGGCGCAAGGAACCAGTCGGCAGAGGCAGCGCCCAGAACGGTGCCGGCGTCCCGGGCGTGTACCCCGACACCAGCAAAGCCGAGTGATCCGGATTCACACTGAAGACGTTGGAATTGTGGAACGGCGTCTGAATACCGGAGGTGTCTCCCCCGGAAGCGGCGACCTGTGCGAGCACGATGTGACCGCCCGAGAGTTCCGGGAAATAGATTCGCGATCCGTCGCTGACCAGTTGCCCTTTCGATAGGCCGTCGCGCGTGATTTGCTTCGAGCCCACGATTTTGGCGGGTGGGCCGGGCAGCAGAAACCATAACGCGGAGAGAATGAGCAACAGAACTGCCGCCGCACTCGCGAGGGCCAGCGGATGCCGCGACCTGACCCTCCCTGGAGCCGCCGCGGTGCGCGAACTGCCGCTTCCGACCGCCAGGATCTTGTCTGAATCGGTGTCCCTCTTCAGCCGCTTCAGGTCGGCGTGCAATTCGGAGGCACTTTGATAGCGAACATCCGGATCTTTCTCCAGCGCGGTATTGATGATCCGTTCGCATTCGGGAGGCAACACCGGATTCAGACGTCCGGGAGGAGACGGGGCGCGGTGCAGGATCGAATCAAAAACTGCGGCAGAAGTATTGCCCGAAAACGGCAGAGATCCTGTTGTCATTTCGTACAGCACCACACCGAAGGAAAACAGGTCGGTCCGCGGATCAAGCTCCTTTCCCAATGCCTGCTCCGGCGACATATAGGCGACGGTCCCCAGAGCCGTCCCGGGGCTGGTGAGCGCGCTATTACTCATTGTGGTTGTCGCGCCCAGGGATTCAGGAACGGTGAGTTTCGCGAGCCCGAAGTCCAGCAGCTTCGCATGACCTCGATCCGTGATGAAGATGTTCGCCGGCTTGATATCGCGGTGAATGATGCCACGGGCATGTGCTGCCACGAGGGCGTCGGAGATCTCGAGGGCGAGTTCGAGCACGCGGTCGAACTCCAGCGGAGTGCCGCGCAGAACGTCGCGCAGGGAATGGCCCTGCAGGCACTCCATGGCTATGAAGAAGTTGCCCTCCTGCTCTCCGACCTCATAGATCGTGCAGATATTGGGATGGTTCAGAGCCGAGGCCGCACGGGCCTCACGGTGGAACCGCTCGTAAGCGTGGGGATCGCTGGAGAGTTCGTCGGCGAGAAATTTAAGGGCGACAAAGCGGCCGAGTTCAAGATCCTCGGCCTTGTAGACAACGCTCATGCCGCCGCTGCCCAGCCGTTCTAAGAGACGGTAGTGGGAAACGGATTGACCGGGAACAGCATGCAGCGTAGACACGGGTACGACGCCCTCTACGAATCCTACGAATCCTCTCCATTGCCGTAAGTGCTTAGAATCACCGGAGTTCGTGATCGCAGAGAGTCTAGAAAGATATCCGCCACGGGCAGGTCTCCCGAAACGGAGATCGAGATGGTCCCCGTTACCAGCGTAATGAATTCCTGGCAACTAGGTGAGGAGCGACGGCAGGCGAAGGCGCTAACATATTGAGGATCTCGCTTCGCAGGCTCGTGTCCGGACCGGCTTGGTGCGGCCTGAGGATCAGTGTATGGAAAGTCCAGAAACAAATCGGTTTGGTCGTTACGAGATCGTCGAGGAACTAGGGCGCGGCGCCATGGGCATTGTCTACAAAGCCCGTGACCCGCAGATTGACCGCCTGGTTGCCCTGAAGACCGTGTCGCTGTGGGGGCAGGAACCCGAGGAGGAGAAAGAATTCCGCATGCGCTTCATGAATGAGGCGCAAGCTGCGGGACGCCTGCATCATGCAGGCATTGTGCAGGTCTTCGACGTGGGTGAGAGTCCCGAGAACCGCGATCCGTACATCGTGCTGGAGTATGTGGCCGGGGAGTCGCTGAACAAGGTCCTGGCACGCGAGAAGAAGTTTGCCCCGGTCAAGGCGCTCAAACTGGCCGAAGAAATCGCTGATGCGCTCGACTATGCGCACGCGCAGGGCGTGATTCACCGCGACATCAAGCCGGCGAACATCCTGATAACCTCCGACGGGCATGCCAAGATCGCCGATTTCGGGATCGCCAAACTGAACCTGGCCCACTTCACTCTGCCCGGCAAGGTGTTGGGCACGCCCGCTTACATGGCGCCCGAGCAACTGAGCGGCGAAGGAGTCGATGGACGTTCCGATCTGTTTTCGTTGGGCGTAATTCTTTACGCGCTCGTGACTGGACACTCACCGTTTCAAGGCGACAGTGCAACCACCGTGTGCTTCAAAGTGGCGAACCGCGAACCGATTGCCGCCAGCGCTCTCGACATGACGCTGCCTCCGCAACTGGATGCGGTGATTTCGCGCGCCATGGCCAAGGACCCGCGCGAGCGCTACCAGCGCGGAGCGGACTTCGCCGAAGATCTGCAAATCCTGAGGCAGGCTTACAAGCCAGGCACGACCTCGACTTCCCGCAAAGTGATTACGGCCACTGGAACAGGGGTGGGGAGAACGCGCACGACTGCTGCTCTCCTTCCGGTTACCGGACTGGCAGCGGTTGCGGCATCTGGCAGGAACTTCCTTGCCAAGGCGCGTGTCCGCGATCTCCTTCTCGCCGTCGCTACCGTCGTGATGCTCGGAATTCTGGCCGTCCAAATGAAGCTGTTCAGTGATGCTTCAAGAAACGACGTGCGCACGTCACCGGTCGCAGCCACTGCTCGTGCCAGCGCGAACTTCGATGCCGCCGTGCCGGGTCAGCCCGTCCAGGAATCCGCCAAACCGGCAGTTGCGTCGGCGTCGCCAACAAAGAAGTCCACGCCCAAGACCTCACGTTCTCCCGCCCGGCAGATTGTGGTGCCCTTCGCGACGCTCGATCTTGCGATACAACATCAGTTCAAGGACGGGACACTCTATGTCTGGGTCGATGACAAACCAGCGCTGACTCTGCCTCTGCACGGCGCAGCGCAGAAGAAGCTCGTCGTGTTCAATGGGGTCAAGGGGGCGCTGTCAGAGACGATGAAGATCCCTGCCGGAAAACGGTTGCTACGTTTCCGGGCCTTGTCGTCGGACAAAACGGTGGACTTGTCCAAGACGCTCTCAGCGGATTTCGTCGGAGGCGACACCAAGTCGCTCCAGGTGTCTTTCGACAAACACAACGAAGCGATCCGCCTCACCTGGCAGTAGGCCTGGTCGAGACTCTGCGAGCGGCGCCAGGAAAGTGGCCTGCGGGCCGTGGGCCAGCTACTGCCGCAGTCCCATCCAATTCTCGGATACGACAAGAGAATTCCCCGGATTCTGTGGATCGTACTTTACTGAAGTGTGCAGCCCCAGACGGCAGGAGTGCAAGTTGATCCAGTGGCGAAGGTAGGTCACATCCTGCGAGCACTCGTACGACACTCCAGCCACATCGTACTTGTAGATGAGCATCACCGCGGCATGATGATGATTCGCCGCTTCTAATTCCTGGACATCGATCACGGTCCCGTCAGTGATGCGCCCGGTGCCTTCCAGCCAACGGCGGCGCTCGCATTCCACTTCTTGCGGAGTCTTTGGCTTACGGCGCAGCAAAGCATACACGCCGAGCAGGGCCACGCTGCCCGTCGCCACCAGACCATAAAGTCGAAGAGAAGTCATCTGCGGTAGGTTGAAATATCAGCATAAGCGGAAAGCGAGTCGCGCGAAAGTGCTCTCCAGGTTACCGAGGTGGGGGGTGTGAAAAACTTCGAGCGGCGAGCAGGCGCTCGATGTTTGAGTTCCGCGTAAATCGGTACCATCACGGCGAGAGTGATCGAAACACGAAGGATCGTTACAATTGGGCGGACAAGGAATCAGCCATGACAAACCTTCTTCGACATACATCCGCAAAGACTTCGCGCTTCTTTCTGAATGCCCTGATCATTGCCGCGGCGATTGCGATTCTTTCCAGCAGTTTTGCTTTCGCCGCGGAGAACGAGTTCGGGCCCTCGAATCCGTTCTACGCTCCGAGCTCGTTGCCTTTCCATGCCCCGGCTTTCGACAAGATCAAGAATGAGGATTTCCAGCCGGCCCTTGAGGCGGGCATGGCGCAGCAGAAAACGGAGGTCCAGGCCATCGCCGATAATCCTGAGGCTCCGACTTTTGAGAACACGTTCATCCCGCTCGAGAAGAGCGGTCAACTACTGGACCGCGTTACGTCGGTATTCTTCGGAGTCACGGGCGCAAATACCAACGATACGTTGCAGAAAGTGCGGACGATTGAAGCTCCAAAACTAGCGGCTCATCGCGACTTCATTTTCCTCAACACGAAACTGTTCGCGCGCGTGGACGCGATCTACAAACAGCGCGCCACGCTCAAACTTGATCCTGAATCTCTGCGACTGGTGGAGCATTATCACGACGAATTCTTACACGCGGGCGCGAACCTTCCCGAGGCCGGTAAGGCGGAGCTGCGCAAGATCAATGAAGAGGTTTCCACACTCTCCACAACGTTCAGCAATCAGCTGCTGGCTGCCACAAAGGCTGGCGCCTACGCTACCAACGATAAGGCCGCTCTTGCCGGACTCTCCGACAGCCGCATGGCTGGCGCCGCCCAGGCCGCCAAGAGCCGAAACGTTGAAGGCTTCGTCATTCCGCTCCAGAACACCACACAGCAACCTGATCTCGTATCGCTGACCGATCGAGCCACGAGACAGAAGATCTTCGAGAATTCCTGGGATCGGGCCGAACGTGGAGACACCAACGATACCCGCGATACGCTCGCGCATATCGCTCAGTTGCGGGCGCAGAAGGCCAAACTGCTGGGCTACCCGAGTTTCGCCGCGTGGAAGCTTGAAGACCAGATGGCTAAGACTCCGGAAGCGGCCTTGCGATTCATGGACGCCATCGTCCCTGCTGCCACCGCCAAAGCAGCGCAAGAAGCTAAAGACATCCAGGATGTCATCGACTCCCAGAAGGGCGGCTTCCACCTTCAGCCCTGGGACTGGGATTTCTACGCTGAGCAGGTCCGCAAAGCCCGCTACGATCTCGACGACGAACAGGTAAAGCCCTATTTCGAGATCAACAATGTGCTGCAGAATGGCGTCTTCTATGCGGCCAATCAGCTTTATGGGCTCACCTTCAAAGAGCGGCACGATATCCCTGTATACCAGGCGGATGTACGCGTGTTCGAAGTCTTCGACGCCGACGGCAAGCACCTCGCACTGTTCTACTGCGACTACTACAAGCGCGACAACAAGAACGGTGGCGCGTGGATGTCGGAGTTCGTGGGGCAGTCTCACCTTTTGGGTACCTCTCCGGTTGTTTTCAACGTCGCGAACTTTGCGAAACCTGCGGAAGGCGAGCCTGCACTTGTCAGCTTCACCGATGTTCTTACGATGTTCCACGAATTCGGGCATGCGCTGCACGGGATGTTCTCCGACGCGGAGTATCCCAATCTGTCGGGAACCACAAGTGCGCGCGACTTTGTTGAATTTCCATCGCAGTTCAATGAGCACTGGGCGCTCTATCCCACGATCTTTGCCCACTACGCCAAGCACTACAAGACCGGTGCGGCCATGCCTGAGGAACTCGCCGCCAAGATCAAGAAAGCCGAAATCTTCAACAAGGGCTATGACATGACCGAGTTGCTGGCGGCTGCTGAACTCGACATGCAGTGGCACTTCCTGCCGCCGGACGCGCCGCTTCAGAATCCGGACCAATTCGAGAAGCAGGCTCTCGACAAGACGCATTTGAACGTGAGCTACGTTCCGCCTCGCTATCGCTCCAGCTACTTCAGCCACATCTGGCAGAGCGGTTACAGCGCAGGCTACTACGCGTATTTGTGGACGCAGATGCTCGCCGATGACGCTTTTCAATGGTTCGACGAGCACGGAGAACTTACTCGGGCGAACGGCGATCGCTTCCGCAAGATGGTTCTGTCTCGTGGCGACACCTTGGACTTGGGCGAAATGTATAAGGCGTGGCGAGGGGCTCCGCCCAATACCAAGGCGATGTTGAAGTACCGGGCGCTCGAAGGGACATCTGCGAAGTAGATGATTCGATCCCCAGGTCAGCTTGTCTCAGCGCACGGCAAAAAGACTGACCACGGGGAGCACTGAAGCTCACAGGGGACTATTTTGAAAGATCAAAAGCAGTTGCTCGAGATTGCGACGTGCCTGCTTGTGGTGTGCGTGTGTGCTGGATGGGGCCAGACTGAAGGCCGCTCCGCCAAGGCAGCGCCCGCCCACGCCGATGTGGATTGGCCCATCTACGGCGCCACGGCAGAGAACAATCGCTACTCCCCTCTCGCACAGATCAATCGCAAAAACGTCAAGCAACTGCAGGTTGCGTGGAGCTTCGACACCGGCGAACAAGGCGGGCTGCAGACCAGTCCCATCGAAGTCGGCGGGGTTCTCTACGGAATTACTCCCACACAAAAAATCTTTGCCCTGAACGCGGCCACGGGCAAGTTGATCTGGCAGTTCGATTCAGGAGTGAAGGGCACGCAGCCGGAGCGTGGCCTTGCCTACTGGACCGACGGAAAAGAGCGCCGAATCATCGTGGGGGTGATGAATTTCGTTTACGCGCTCGATGCGGCCACGGGTGAGCCAGTCCCCAGCTTCGGTAAGGAAGGCCGTATCGATCTCCGCGAAAATCTCGGGCGTGATCCCGAGCAGCAGGCGATTTTCCTGACCAGTCCCGCCGTGATCCACAAGGACTTGATGATCGTCGGCGGGCGCGAATCCGAGACTCTCCCTGCTTCTCCCGGCGACGTGCGCGCCTATGACGTGCGCAGTGGCAAGTTGCGCTGGTCGTTCCACACGATTCCGCATCCCGGCGAATTCGGCTACGATACCTGGCCAAAGAATGCCTGGAAGACGAGCGGGGCGGCCAACAACTGGACCGGAATGACCGTCGACACGGCGCGGGGAATCGTCTATGTTCCGACAGGCTCAGCGGCTTTCGACTTCTACGGCGCTGACCGCGTTGGTGATGACCTCTTTGCGAACTGCCTGATCGCGCTGAACGCCGAGACGGGCGAGCGCATTTGGCATTTTCAGGGTGTTCGCCACGACATCTGGGATCGCGATTTTCCATCGCCGCCTGTGCTGCTGACCGTCAAGCACGATGGCAAGAAGGTCGACGCCGTCGCGCAACCGTCGAAGCAGGGTTTCATTTTTCTATTCGACCGCGCGAACGGCAAGCCGTTGTTTCCCATCGAGTGCAAGAGCTATCCGCCCAGTGACGTTCCGGGAGAAACCGCCGCGCAGCAGCAGTGCCTGCCGACCAAGCCAGCCCCCGTCGCGCGACAGTTGCTGACCGAGGACATGCTCAGCACCCGCACGCCGGAAGTGCACCAATGGGCACTCAACAAGTTCCGGACATTTCGCAGCGAAGGACAATTTGTGCCGTTCAGTGCAGGCAAGGACACGGTGGTGTTTCCCGGATTCGACGGAGGGGCGGAGTGGGGTGGCTCCGCGGCTGATCCCGAGACCGGGATTATCTACATCAACTCCAACGATCTTGCCTGGACTGGCGGCCTTGCCGAGAATACCGAAGCGAATAGCCCCAAGGCGCTGTATGCCAACCAGTGTGCGGTTTGCCACGGAGAACAGATGGCAGGCTCGCCTCCCGCCACTCCGGGACTTGTCGGCATTGGTCAGCGCATGCAGCCCAAGCAGATCGCCGAGACAATCCAGAGCGGCAAAGGGCGCATGCCGGGATTTTCGAATCTCAACGAGGATCAGATATTTGCGCTAGTCGGATTTCTGATGAACGGGGAAGACAAGAAAGAACTTGCGGGCGCCGCGCCCCAACCGCCTCTCATGAAATATCACTTCACCGGCTACAACCGCTTTTACGACCCCGAAGGATACCCCGCGGTTGCACCGCCATGGGGGACTCTCAATGCAATTGACCTGAACACAGGTGAGTATGTGTGGAAGATTCCGCTGGGAGAGTACCCGGAACTCGCCGCCAATGGTCTAAAGAACACCGGCACTGAAAATTACGGAGGGCCACTGGTGACCGCGGGAGGTCTACTATTCGTTGGCGCAACGAACTACGACAACAAGTTCCGTGCGTTCGACAAATCCACCGGAGACCGTTTGTGGGAGACAACACTTCCATTCGCCGGGAACGCAACGCCGATTACCTACGAAATTGATGGTCAGCAATTCGTGGTGATTGCGGCGGGCGGAGGGAAGAATCTGAAGGTGAAGTCCGGTGGAGTGTATGTAGCGTTTTCGCTGAAAGGTGGTAGAGGTAGCAACTAGAGGATTGGGGACTACTTCTGTTCGCAGACGTTCTTGCTGACCATATCCGCGAACCCGCCCTCGGGAGCCTTGCCGAACTGGTCGTCGTGGTTGGCTTTCTTGCTGACCACGAAGCGTCCGCTGTGATCCCGCGAGTAAAACCATTCCGAGGTGGGAGCGGCCACTCCGTTCGAGCAATTGAAGCGCACGCGCGCCCGCATCTCAACAAATGGGCCGCCCTGAGGAAGTTCCGCAGGCTCTTTAAATTCGACGCGCACCAGCGCCATGCGCTGGTTATTCTTCATGACGCGCACGGAACTGACGGAAACTTTGTCCCCGGATTCGGTTTGTCCGATCGTGCGCCATTCGCCGGCGGCCAAGACCAGCGTGACCACGAGTAAAGAGGCGAGCACAACCGCGAGGATGAGCAGACCCTTTTTCAAAGCAAATGACCCAAGCACCAATTCGCAGCACTACTTTGGGGCATCCCAAGCATTCTGTCAATCGAGTTTCCACGATAGCAGATACCTGAAGGGGCCCAGCGTGCTATTGTGGATCGCGCCGGAGTCGGCTGGCAGTAAGGTCTGGTCGCTGGGGAGGTCAAGATGGAAGCGCTTCATTCCACTGTACTTACTTCGCCTGTAGGGCCATTGTTCCTGGCCGCCTCCAGTCGTGGCCTGGTGGCGCTTGAGTTTGATGCCCGACTGCCCGGCCAGCAGACGATCCGGCCCAATCCGCGGGATTTGCGTGCTGAGAACGCTTCCGGACGATTCCAGCCATCGGAGAGCGAGATGGCGGCGTACGTTCGCGAATTGGAAGAGTATTTCGCCGGCAATCGCCGCGATTTCACCTTTCCACTCGACCTGCGTGGGACCGAGTTTCAGCTGGCATGCTGGCACGCGCTTGTGGCTATTCCCTATGGTGAGACTCGAACTTACGCTGACATCGCCCGAGCGGTCGGCCGGCCTCAGGGATTTCGCGCCGTTGGTTTGGCGAACAACCGGAATCCAGTGGCGATCGTCGTCCCATGCCATCGTGTGATTGCCTCGGACGGTACGCTGTGCGGTTATGGCGGAGGTCTCGACGTGAAGCGTAAGCTTCTCGAGTTGGAAGGCGCGCTGAGCGGCACGCTCGCGGCGTAGGAGATGGTTGCTGGTTGAATTTTGACTGTTGAATGAGAAACCCTATTTCCAGCCGGGTTTTCAATCGGCAATCAAAATTCAAAAATCAACTATTAGTCCCAGACCCTTTGACCACTAACGGCAAGAACTCCTCTCTGCGCAAAGCCGGTCTCTTCTATCTCGTCTTCGTGATGTTTTCCTATACGACGGGCGGCCCGTTCGGCTTGGAAGACATGGTCACGACTTCGGGGCCGGGCATCACGCTCCTCTATCTCCTGATCCTTCCCGCTTTCTGGTGCATCCCCGTGTCGCTGGTGTCGGCTGAGTTGACGACCGCCATGCCTGTGGAGGGTGGTTTCTATCGCTGGACGCGGGCGGCGTTCGGCGACTTCTGGGGATTTCTTGCCGGATGGTGGAACTGGTCCGCGTCGTTCCTGCTCGGCGGCGCCTATGCCGTTCTCTTCGCTGACTATTTCGTCTACTACTACCCAAAGATGACGTGGTGGGAACACTACCTGCTTTCGCTGGCGCTGATCGTCCTGCTTACCTGGATCAACGTTCGCGGCATTCAGATGGTCGGGCAGGTCGCGACCGCCCTCGAGATATTCATCTTCGTGCCCATCGCAGTCATGATCGTCCTCGCGCTCACGCACTGGCACTTCAATCCGTTCCATCCATGGACGGTGCCGCACCAGGGGACGTTCAAGATTTTCGGCGTTGGATTAGCGTTGGGGTTGTGGCTTTACTCCGGCTATGAACAACTCTCGACTGTGGCGGAGGAAGTTGAGAATCCACAGAAGGCGTATCCTCGTGCACTGGCTTTGGTCGTGCCTTTGTCGATCGCAGCTTATTTTCTGCCCGCAGTTGCGGGATTGGGCTCGGCCGGACATTGGGAAGAGTGGCATACCGGATTCTTCTCGGACGCGGCGCGCATCATCGGAGGACGGTGGCTCGGTACCTGGATGGCGCTCGCCGCCATGATCGGCAGCGTCGCGCTGCTGAACAGTACGATCCTCACGACGACGCGTATGCCCTTCGCGATGGCGGAAGACGGATACCTGCCCGATGTTCTCACGCGCAAGCACACACGCTACGGGACGCCGTGGCTGGCGATCATCGCTTCCGCCGCGATCTACGCGCTGCTGGCCTGGAGGAGCCTGGACAAGCTGATCTCGGTCTATATCTGGCTGCGTTCGGCGACCACGGTGCTGACCGTACTTTCTGCATGGAAGCTGCGCCGCAGCAGGCCTGACTTGGCACGGTCTTTCGTCGTCCCGGGCGGGAAATTCGGATTGCTCTACGTGGTTGGAGCACCCGTGCTGATGGCCATGGTTGCGCTGGTTGGTGGGGATCGCTTCGCGACCATCGGCGGCCTGATTGCGATCGTGGTGGGGCCGGTAGTGTACCTCCTCGATCTTCAACTCAGACACCCTGGTTCCCGTCAGCCTTGACATCCTGAATCTGCCCTTTTCGTCAGCGAGTTTATTGCGCCGGAAGATTGCAAAAGGCAGGGGGAGGTTCAGGAACAGGAAGTGTGACCGCAACCGACTACGGCGCTGCCGCGGGAGCGTTCCTGAAGTTCAAGGCGAGTAAGACGGTCCAGATGGCCTGGCCAACGAAAAGGATGAAGAGAGCAAGCAGGGAAGCCCCGAAAGTTGCCGCTACTTTCTTGCCGAAAGATTGCGGGGCCTCAGTCCTTACGACGCCGATCTTACCCCTGGACCGGAACAACGCGACACGAAAAACTCAGCTCACCCAGTCCAGCACCTTGTACCATGCCCCGGCGAAGGGCAGGAACCACGGCTTGCCGTTGTACAACCCCAGGGGTGCGCCGGGGAATGGTATGCCGACAAAGGGATTGTCCGGCTGATCTCCTGCCATCAGCTCAGCGATCTTCTGACCCTGATAGGTTGCCATCGCCACACCATGGCCTGCGTAGCCGACGGCATAGTACATGCCTTCGATCTGCCCGGCGTGCGGCATGATGTCAAAGGCGAAGTCGAGCGTGCCGCCCCAGACGTATTCAAGCCGTGCATCGCGCAGTTGCGGATACACCTGGATCATTCCGCGCCGCAGCAGGTCCGCACTGCGCCTCACCGTCTGATCGTTCTCCGGAAAGAACGCAGCTCGCCCGCCGAACAGCATGCGGCTGTCGGGAGTCAGACGGTAATAGAAGAGATAGTTTTTCGAGTCGTAGATCATCCGGTTGCGCGGGCTGAGTTCGTGTGCCAGAGCCTTGGGAAGCACTTCGGTGGTGATGATGAACGATCCGATGGGGATGAGCTTCTTCTGCAGTTCAGGTGTGGCGGCGCCAGTGTAGCCGCTGGTGCCGACGAAAAGCTCATGCGCCCACAGCGATCCGCGGGATGTCGAAATCTTCCAGCCCAGTTCTCCCTGACGCGAGTTGCGCTCCATCGCGTTCACTCGCGCGTGCTCGAAGACATTGGCTCCAGCTTTCATCGCAGCACGTGCCAATCCGGCGACGTAGCGCGCAGGGTTGCAGCCGGCGCTGACCTCATCCACCATCCCGCCAAAGTAGATCGACGAGCCGATCTCCGCGCTCAACTCCCCCCGTTGCACCACGCGTAGTTTGTGATTGAACTCGACCTCAATGATCTCGGCCTGGCGCTCATAGTCGTCAAAATGTGCCTGCTTGCAGGCAACTTCGAGATGGCCGCAGCGGGAGAAGTTGCAGTCGATCGCTTCGTCCTTCACGATCTGCTCCACGCAATCAATGGACGCCAGGGATGCCGCATACATCCGCCGGGTGCGCTCGCGCCCGTACATTTTGCTGAGCTTGTTTACGCCCAGCTTCATCCCAGTCAGCACCATTCCCCCATTGCGGGAACTGGCGCCCCATCCGATCGTCTCCGCCTCCAGCACGGCAACTTTGGCGCCGCGCCGGGCGAGAGTGCGGGCGGCAGACAGGCCCGTGAATCCTGCGCCGATCACAGCGACATCGGCCACCTCAGGCACAGGACCCGACGGGTCGGTAGTGGGAAAGTCAGCTGTAGTGAGCCAGTAGTTCTGTTCTTGTAAAGGCATGATGGGAATCGGGTTGTCCGCGGGAGCCGGGGGTTGCAGGCCGGACGCCGCCACCGCGACCGAGCATTGTAGCCTAGCTGCGTGCACTGGTACATGTACTCACGTTCACACTGGCCGGGGCCGTCAGTCCACCTCGGTAATCTTGTTGATGGTTCGGCCTCCCCCTAGTCTGAATAGGCATGGCCTTGCGCTGCTTCCTGTTCTCCTCGGAAGAGGGGACGTCGGACGTTATCCGCCAAGTGTTGACGGGCCTTGGTGTCGAAGGAGAGTCCTGCGCAGAAGCCTCGACCGCGATCGAAAAGGTCTCGAAGGAATCCTTTCAACTTGTTGTGATCGATTGGGATCAGCAGCCCGAAGGCGGCATGCTGCTGTCTGCTGCTCGCGAGCGCAAGGCGGCGGAACGCCCACTCACGCTCGCGATCGTCAGCGATGACGCCAGCGTTCCCAAGGCGCTGCAAGCTGGCGCCAACTCAGTTTTGCGACGGCCCCTGATTTTGAATCAGGTGAAGGACACGCTGACCACGGCGCACGACCTGATTCGCTCGCGCCAGGAATCTACCGATCGCACTAAGGCAGCCGCAGCCGCGGCGTCGCCGGGCGGCGCTACTGGGCTACTTTCGAAAGAGGAGTCCCCAAAAGAGAATCCTCTGCGTCACGGCGAGTTTCTGCAATCAACACCCGTAGCACCCAGCCGGCAGTACGAGACAGAACCAGAGCAGCAATCGGCTTCTGCCGACATTGATCCGCTCAAAGACTTGGAGCCCATGGCATCCGCGGTGCCGGCGCAACCGGCTCAAATTGCGCCACCACCATACGAGTCTGATGAGCCTCGCGGCCTTGAGTACTATCTGAAGACTCGCGGTGGCCGTCAGACCTCAGCCGCGGCACCTGCACCAGCTCCGGTGCCCGCTCCAAGTTCGAAACCTGAATTGCTCGGCTTCGATCAAACACCCGCGTACTCGGCGCCTCCAAAGGAAGCTGAACATAGGGAGGAAGCGCGCCGCCCCGAGCCAGCCCAGCCCAGCGCTCAGGAGCGAAAAAAAGAAGCTGAATTATTCGCCTACATTGATGGAGGGGCCGGCGAGCCGAAAAAGGGCACACGCTTCGGGCTCGGAAAGGGCGCAATCGTTGCGGCCACGGTCCTCGCGGCATGCGCGATTATTGCCGCCCCGCAGGCTCCCTGGCACTCAAGACTGCTGACGGTGATCGGCCGAGGCCAAAAGACTTTGCACGCCTGGCTGAATCCGCAGCCAGTGATCACACCGCAGGCGCCTGCTTCGCACGAGAATTTTGGGCGCGCCGGCGATGAGTACAAGCTGCCGGTTGCGGAAAACATACCCGATGCTACGACCGATCCGTCGCAGATCAGCGTAGTGCCGGTAGTCGATCCGACTGCCAAGAAACCCGCTGGCGACAGCGCACCTCCGGACCAGACTGTTTCCACCCCCGACGCAACCAGTACTGCTCCAACCGATCCAGCGCAAAATCCTGCCGTTCAGGTCCAGACTACACAGCCGGTGCAAACCACCCCGGAGGTGGCCGTTGGCATATCGGCTCCCCCGGCGACCACGGTTGCGCCACCGCAAAGTGTGACTCCGGATACCGAAACACCCGTTGTGGCTGCGCCGCCGGTGTCAAAACCCGCGGTCCGACAACCAACGACCTACGTCCCGACAACCAAGGTTCCTTCGAGCCTGAAATCGCAGATCGTCACCATGGTGCCGGATGCCAGCGGCGACAAGCCTCCAGAGGCCGCCCTGCCCTCGATTGAACCGGTGCAGGTTCCGGAACTGACAGAGCGTGCCTTACTGGCAGATCAGCCGCCGATGCCTTATCCTTCCAACGCTGGAGGGCGCACTGGCACGGTCATCCTGCAAGTTCTCATCGCACGAGATGGCAGCGTCCAGGACGCCAAGTTCATGCAGGGATCGCTCGCCTTCGCGCGCACCGCAATCGATGGAGTGAAGCTGTGGAAGTTCAAGCCCTACAACATGAACGGTCGGCCAGTTTCGGTGCAGACCAACCTGACCATCAAATTCCAGCCCGTACAGTGAGCGTAAGTCTTTTGTTGTGTTGATCCTGTGTCCCTCTTACGGGCTCGTAAAGCACTCAGCCGGTTAACCAAACCCCGTTTGCGGCGTCTGACTCCATGAGCGGTCCAGGGGAGTTACCGATGGTGCTCAGATCGGACAGCCAGCGCTCGGCAGTTTGCATCTAGGGATATAATGACAACAGTTCACTGGAAGTAGCCTCCTTCCGGAAGAAGATCACAAACAGATGTCCATGAAAATCAAAGCAGCGATCCTTGTCACCTCATTTGCGGTATTGCTTTTCGTTGTTGTCGGTTCGATGGGAGGCGTGCATGCCTCGTCGAGCGACGGCTCGTACCGCCAGTTACAGGTTTACAGCGAAGTGCTCTCGCGCGTGCGCAGTGAGTACGTGGAAGAGCCGAACATTCCCAAGGTGACCGACGGAGCGTTGCACGGGTTGCTGGAGTCGCTGGACTCGAACTCCAGCTACATGTCTGCCGACGCCTACAAGGCATTCAAAGCCCACAAGGCGGAAGGCAAGGGCGACATCGGCGCGGTGATCTCAAAGCGCTTCGGCTATGCTGCGGTGGTGGCGGTGTTGCCTGGTTCTCCGGCGGAGAAAGCCGGCATTGAAGCTACCGATATTTTCGAGTCGATCGAAGGACAGAGCACGCGTGACATGTCGCTTCCAGAGATTCGCAACCTGATTTCCGGCGCGCCGGGCTCGAACCTGAACGTGCAGGTGGTCCGCGCCCGCAAGGCCGAGCCACAGAAGATGGTCATCACGCGCGACATCGTGAGCATTCCTCCCGTCAGCGACAAGATGATGGACGACGGCATTGGCTACGTGAAGGCGGAAGCGTTGACCAAGGGCAAAGCCCAGGAACTCGCGTCGAAGATCAAGTCGCTGGAGAAATCCGGCGCCAAGAAAATTCTGCTCGATCTCCGCTATTGCGCTGAGGGAGATGAGAACGAAGGCGTCGCCGTCGCGAACCTCTTCCTGAACCACGGCACGATCACGTACTTGCAGGGTCAGAAGTTCCCGCGCGAAGCTTTTAACGCCGATCCGGCGAAGGCCATCACGACGCTGCCGGTGGCAGTGCTCGTGAACCGTGGAACATCAGGAGCCTCTGAGATCGTGGCTGCTGCGATTCTCGAGAACGCCCGCGGCGACGTTGTCGGAGATAAGACCTTTGGCGATGGCTCGGTGCAGAAGACAATCGATCTGCCTGATGGAGGCGCGCTGATCCTCTCAGTAGCGAAGTACTATTCGCCGAGCGGCAAGGCCATCCAGGATGTGGCGATTACTCCCAACGTCTTGGTTGCCGACGCCATCGATGACGGCGTAAGCCCAGACGACGACGGAGCGGCCACTCCCTCGGACGACGAGACGAAGCCCAAGAACACGGTCGACGACCAGCTCAACAAAGCCGTCGAGGTGCTGAAGAGCCACGCCGGATAACGCTGATCCGTACAAAAACTTTCTCTGAGCGCCACAGTTCGCTGTGGCGCTTTTGTCTTGCGCGCCTGGCACATCTGATATCGTTACCGGGTATCCAACTCAACTCCCAGCACTCGCTCAAGGTCTGCCCCATTTCATGGAGACGATCGGACAATCGCTCAGCGCGCTTGCATTTCTCCTGCTGATCGCCTTTCTCGCCGTTCTGATCGTACAGGCTGTCTTTAGGAGATTGAGAAGCGAGCACGCCCTGCCTCTTCGGCTGGAAATTCGAGTCGAGGACCTCGGCGGCTTCAGCTACCGGCAGCTGGTGCTGGTCAGTTTGTTGTCACTGTTTCTGGAAATGCTGATGATTCGCTGGGTATCTTCCGAAGTCAGCATTTTTGCCTACTTCAAGAATTTTGTGCTGGTTGCATGTTTTCTGGGTTTCGGACTGGGTTGTTATCTCTGCCGCCGCCGGGTTCGTCTGATCGCTCTCATTGCGCCTCTCCTGTTACTGACTATCGTCCTCAAAGCGCCAATCCCGCCGTTGCGCGAGGCTATGGATGATCTGCCATTACTCCTTGGAGGAGGAGTCGAAGTGAACGTTTGGGGCGTTCCGGCCGTGCCGCCAAATTGGACCGGAATGCTATTGGCAATGGCCGTTGTGGTTCCGTTGTTTGCCGTCGTTGCGACTGCATTTATCCCCTTTGGCCAGCTCGTGGGATGGTACCTGGAAAACTCTCCAAAGGGCGTAACCGCTTACAGCGCGAATGTTATGGCGAGTCTTGCCGGAATCGGCGGTTACACCCTGGTATGCTTCCTTGCTCAGCCTCCCTGGCTCTGGTTTCTCGTGGCGGGAATTCTTTCTGTACTACTGTTCTGGCGCCATGCAGCCGCGCGCATCGCTCTGGGTGTCACTTTCCTGGCCTGCATTGCCCTGCTCGCGATTCCCGACCGCCAGGCAACCGTTTATTGGTCTCCCTATCAGAAGCTGGTGCTGAAGCCACTCTACGGAGACGGGCAGATTGAGGCTTACGATCTAACCACAAACGGCTCCTGGTTCCAGAAGGTCGTGAATCTTTCTCCGGCGTTCGTCCAGTCGCATCCGCAGGAATTTCTCGATCATCCGGTGGAGTGGAGCTCCTACAACTTGCCGTATCGCTTATACCCTTCCCCGCCGTCGGTTTTGGTACTGGGATCGGGTATGGGGAATGACGTTGCCGCGGCTCTTCGAAACGGTGCTGGCCGCGTCGTCGCGGTCGAGATTGATCCTCTTATTCTTCGGCTCGGACGTGAAATCCATTTCGAGCATCCTTATCAATCTCCTCGCACTCATGTGGTCAACGATGATGCCCGCAGTTACATCGAAAACAGTCACGACCAATTCGACCTCATCGTCTTTTCTCTTCTCGATTCGCACACCACCACCTCAAACTTCTCCAACATTCGTATCGATAACTATGTTTACACTCGCGAAGCGTTGCAACGGGCCAGGCGCTTATTGCGGCCAGATGGGCTATTCATTGTGAAATTCCGGGTCGACAATTCTTGGATAGCCGGCCGATTGTTTCAGCTGATGCAGGATGCTTTCGGTCAGGAGCCGACTCAATTCCAGAGTAGTCCAGCCACGTACGACACTTTCGGCCGCTTCTTTGTCGCCGGATCGCGCGAACGCCTCGTCAAGGCTACATCCAATCCTGCGTTCGCCGCGTATCTTGCGTCGCATCCCACCTTGCCTGTGCGACAAACCACTCCGACCACCGACGACTGGCCATACTTCTACCAGCACGAGCCCGGATTGCCGCTCATCGTGATTTTGGTCTCGATCGCTGTCCTGATCATCTTTGGATGGGCCCTGCGCGTGGCCAGTGGCGAAGGGGCGCGGCTTGACCTTCACTTCCTGCTGCTGGGCGCGGGATTCATGCTGCTCGAAGCCCAGATCGTCAGCAAGATGGCGCTTCTGTTCGGCACGACCTGGGTGGTGAACGCGGTCGTCGTGTCGGGACTTCTCTGTTTGATCGTGGCAGCGAACCTTATCTACGGGGCGCTCCCCCGAATCCCGCTCGCCGCGGCCTATGCCGGACTGTTTTTGTCCCTTGCGGTCCTGTTCGCTGTCCCCATGCAGAAGCTGTTTTTGGAGTCATGGTCGCTGCGCGCGTTCGTAGCAACGCTGGCATTGTGCACGCCGGTCTTCTTTGCAGGAATCATCTTTGTCTCCAGTTTCGCCCGCGCCGGATTCCGTGGGAGTGCACTCGGATCCAACCTGTTCGGTGCGCTGATCGGCGGCCTGCTCGAATCTGCGTCGCTGTGGTTCGGCTTGAAGTCGTTGACGGTCATTGCGGCAATCTTGTACCTGGGCTCAGCCATCTTCCTTCGCCGAATGCAGACAGAGAACGTCCAACTCTCCGCGGCCGAAGTCGCGTCGAATTCGTAGCGCCGGCGCCCCGCCGGTACCTGACAGGCGACTCACATCCCACTTCTCGCGCCAACCACGCACGAGAAATGAGGCACCCATCCATGGCTATTCTCGCAAGTGCTATCCTGACCTCGTCGGGCATGAAGTCTCTCTACGAAAATCTTCCCGAAGTCGAAATCGGTGGACGCAAGCTGGTCGGCCGCGTGCTCTTCGGTCTACTGCTGCTGATTTCTGTGCTGGTCGGTGCGACCGCCGGATTGCTTCTCGTCTATACGACCGATCTGCCCGAAGTCGATGCCCTCGAAAACTACCGGCCGAGTTCGATCACCGAACTCTACGACGATCGTGGGCGCGTGATCGGCTCTTTCGCCCTGCAGCGCCGCGTCGTCGTCACCTACGACGACTTTCCGCCCGTGCTTCGCGATGCGCTCGTCTCCATCGAAGACAAGGATTTCTATCGTCACTCCGGCATCAACTTCTTCCGCATCGTCGGGGCGGCTTATCGCGACATCAAGTCAGGCGGCACCGTGCAAGGCGCATCGACCTTGACCATGCAGCTCGCGCGCAACCTGTTTCTCTCGCCGGACCGGCGCTGGCAGCGCAAGGTGCAAGAAGCGATGCTCGCCATACAGATCGAGCGCCGCTTCACCAAGCAGCAGATTTTCACCCTCTACGCCAATCAAATAGCGCTCGGGCACGGCGCTTACGGATTCGAAGCCGCCTCGGAGTTTTACTTCAGCAAGCCGGCCAGGCAACTGACCCTCGCCGAGGCCACGCTGCTCGCGGGTCTGCCGAAAGGACCCAGCTACTACTCGCCAATCAATCACCCCGATCGGGCGCAGAAGCGCCGCAATCTCGTGATCAACGCCCTGCTCGAGGATGGCAAGATCACCGCGGCACAGGCCGACGCCGCCCGCCAGGAACCTCTCGTGCTCCACCTGGCGCACGATCCGAATTCGCTGGCTCCGTATTACGTTGAGGAAATCCGTCGCTACCTCGAAGGCAAGTACGGCACGGACCAGGTGCACGAAGGCGGCTTGAAGGTTTACACCACGCTCGACGTCGATATGCAAAAGGCCGCGAACCAGGCTGTGCTCGACGGTCTTGCCGCCTACGAGCGCCGTCACGGCTGGAAGGGCCATCTGGAGAATGTGGTGGCAGAAGGCGCTGTGATTGACAAGTATTCACATCCGGACTGGGATGACGAACCGGAAGTCAACGGATACGTGCACGCGCTTGTAACCTCGGCGGGCACGGGCATCGCTACCCTGAAGTTCGGCCGCTATACGGCGGCGCTCGGACAGGCCGATGTTGCATGGACTCAGCAGAAGATCGCCGACATTCTGAAAGCGGGCGACATCTGCTATGTGAAGATTCTGTCGCTGGGCGCAAACGGCGCAGCCAAGGTGAGCTTCGAACAGGACTCGGGAGCGCAAGGCGCGCTGCTCGCCATCGACGACGCGACCGGAGGAATCAAGGCGATGGTCGGAGGACGCGACTTCAACGAGTCGAAATTCGACCGCGCCACGCAGGCCTTCCGCCAAGTTGGATCATCGTTCAAACCCTACGTCTACACGACCGTCATCGACGGCGGCGCGAGTCCGGATGACACGATCCTCGACGAGCCCGTCAGCTTCGAAACGCCTTCGGGCGCTTACACTCCGCATAACTACGACGAGAAGTTTGAAGGGATCATCACGCTGCGGCGCGCGCTGGCGCAGTCGCGCAACATTCCGGCGCTGAAACTCGCGAACAAAGTCGGGATCAAAAGCGTGATCGATTACGCCGAGCGTTTTGGAGTTACTTCGAAGTTGCCACCATATCTGCCGGTTGCGCTGGGATCGGCCGAGATCACGCTGATCGAGCAGACTGCCGCCTACAGCGTCTTTCCCAATGACGGAGTGCGTATCGCACCGCGCTTCATCACACGCGTCACCGACTATGAAGGCCGCGTGCTGGAAGAGGATTTCCCGGACGTGAAGGATGTGGTCAGCCAGCGCACGGCGCGGATCATGACGTCAATGCTACGCGAGGTCGTGCTGCACGGCACTGGCATAGCGGCATCGAAGCTGCCGTTTCCCGTTGCAGGGAAGACAGGCACGACGAACGATTTCACCGATGCCTGGTTTGTGGGATTCACGCCGACGATGAGTTGCGGCGTGTGGGTGGGTTATGACGAGAAGAAATCGCTGGGCGCAAAAGAGACAGGGGCACACGCCGCCCTGCCCATCTGGATGAACTTCATGACGGTGGCCATGGCAGGGAAGGACGCAGGCGATTTTCAGCCTCCGCCTGCTGCGGCGCACGCGGCACAAAAAGTAGACACACCCGATACGGCACCGGCCACCGAAGAATCACATTAGGAACAACCAGGGGATCATCATGCGCGAAAAGAATGCCATTCTGACCGCAGGCGTTTTTCTGATGCTGGCCGCGATCGCAGTCTCGCAGACTT
>Ga0335082_10000465_pt1 | contig 41968 bp, 40 predicted proteins | sample Lox_Sample_41_FD_206718 | JGI IMG/M metagenome (GOLD analysis project Ga0335082, IMG submission 206718) | Soil microbial communities from Loxahatchee National Wildlife Refuge, Florida, United States - Lox_Sample_4.1 | ecosystem: Environmental > Terrestrial > Soil > Wetlands | place: USA...
CGCGCCCAATGCGCAACCCCGGCCGGGGCCGCGCGGGCGGTTTTTCGGACCCTCCCAAAGGCCAGTACTGGATTGAGCAACGAAAATTGCCCGTGGTCCAGGCGCAACATTGATTTGTTATAGTGAGGGTCCCAGTCCAAGGATCGCTCCCGGTACGCTTTGCGGTCCCTTCCGCGCGCAGGCCCCGCACTCAAGATCGGAGGTTCCTGATGCGTCGATTCTTCTCCTGTTCCTGTTTCGTCGTTTGTGTGCTCATGCTGATGGCGAGCGGGTGTGGCAGCAGTTACAGCTCCAACAATAACAATCCCCCGCAAATCATGACGCAGCCCGCGGGCGCCACCGTAACCGTGGGACAAACCGCCACCTTTTCCGTGACCGCCACGGGCAGTGGAATCCTGACCTACCAGTGGCAGAAGAATATGGCGAATATCAGCGGCGCCACGAATTCGAGTTACACCACGCCCGCAACGGTGAATACCGACAATGGGGCCAAGTTCGACGTCGTGGTGAGCAATGCAGCGGGCAGCATCACAAGCAATGCTGTGACCCTGACGGTGAATCCCGCCCCCACGTTGCAGTCGATCGCGGTAACGCCATCTTCTCCGACGATCAGCGTGGGCGCGATGCAGCAGTTCAAGGCCACGGGCACTTACAGCGACAATTCCACGCAGGACATCACCACGAGCGTGACCTGGGCTTCCTCGGACATGAACTTCGCTACGATTGGGGCTTCCACAGGCCTGGCCACCGGCGCGGCCGTCGGCACGACGCAAATCACCGCGAAACAAGGAAGCGTGACAAGCCCGAACGATCCGCTGATGGTAACAGCGGTCAGCTCCTCGTTCGACGTGGTGACACATCACTACGACGCGATGCGCAGCGGCGCGAATACGCACGAGACCACGCTGACGCCCGGGAACGTCAACTCGACCAGTTTTGGAAAGGTCGCGGAATTTACCACGGACGGACAGATTGACGGGCAAATTCTGTATTTAAGCCAGGTGGCCATTCCCGGAAAAGGCAACAAAAACGTTTTGTACTTCGCGACGGAGAACGACAGTGTATACGCGCTTGATGCCGACAGCATGAGCGGCTCGTCAGGCACCGTGCTGTGGAAGAGCACGGCACGGCCCTCGACCGAATCGGCGGTGACACCCTCCTCCGCAGGATGCGGCTACATCAATCCGGTGGGCATCATCTCCACGCCGGTGATTGACCGTTCGCGCAATGCGATCTACGTGGTTTCGGCTTCAAGGAGTAATGGAAACGTGCACCACTGGCTTTATGCGTTCGATTTGACCAACGGCAATTCCCTGTTTAACGGCCCCACACAGATTGCCGCGACGTTTCCGGGTACGGGCGGAAACAGCAGCAACGGCACGGTGACTTTCAAGGACAGCGTGCAGCAGAACCGCGCCGCGCTGCTGGAAAGCAACGGCAGCATTTATACCGCGTGGTCCGGCTACGACGGCGATTGTGGGAATTATTCCGCATGGGTGATTTCCTTCAGCATGAGCACGCTGGCGAAGACCGGCGCGATCGATCTGGTTCCCAACAGTTCCCTCGCGGGCATCTGGATGGGCGGAGGCGGGCCCGCGGCAGACAGCGCGGGAAATGTCTACGTAGCCACGGGCAACGCCGGCGGCGGGAACACGCCGGGAACCAGCGGCGATTATGGCGATACGTTTGTGAAACTCGGAAGCGGGACGCCGCTCAGCGTTGCAGACTATTTTGCGCCGTCCATCGCCATCCAGGACGACCGCGACGATGCGGACCTCGGGTCAGCCGCGCCGCTGTTGCTTCCGGACATGGTGGACGCCGGCGGAACCACTCGGCATTTGGCGGTGACCGCAGGGAAGGACGGCGCCATCTACGTGGCCAGCCGCGACAACATGGGGCAGTACAACGCCATGGCCGACAACATTTTTCAGGAACTCGGCAGCGACGCGCACGAAAATTTCTCTTCGCCCGTTTATTTCAACGGCGTGGTGTATATTGGCCCGTCGGGGCTGCCGCTGCGCGCGTTCAGCGTCTCGCAGGCCAAGCTGAGCACCTCGCCGGCTTCGCAAACGGCGCATACTTTTGGGGGCAGCGGAACGGTGCCCAGCGTTTCGGCGAATGGAACCAGCAGCGGAATCGTGTGGGCGCTGGACGGCGGCGCGGGAGAGCTGTTCGCGTATGATGCGACGAATCTGGGGAACATGTTGTACAACTCCAACCAGGCAAGTGGCGGGCGCGACCATTTTTCAGGCGTCGGCGGCCATTTCATTACGCCCATGGTCGTCAACGGCAAGGTATATTTCGGCACCGGCAGCACCGTGGTGGTGTTCGGGTTGTTGTAATCATGTTGGTAGCGCCCCCATGGCGGTAAGCGCGCTTGCCTGTTGGAAGCAGGCGCTACCGAAGGCGGCTCAGGATTTGCGGATGCCGGTGAGGAGCATTTTGAGGAAGACTTGCTTGACCTGTTCGGGACTCGAAACCTGCTCGGGGTCGTACCAGCGATAAAGCCAGTTGCACATGCCCAGGATGCCGTTGACGATGAGCCACGGTTCGCCTTCGATCAGCTTGCCCTGTTCCTGCCCGCGCTTCACCAGATCCACAAAGCGGTTGTTGTAGCGCGACATCACCGAAATCACCTTGTGCTGGCGCTTGCCGGAAAGCGAATCGAATTCGTGCAGGAACAAGCCGAAGGGCACTTTGTTCTGGATGATGTAATCAATCTGTGCGCGGATCGCTCGTTCGAGTTGCTCGACCGGATCGCCGTGGGGATCGATCTGTTTCGCGATGTAGGTGTCGCCATCTTCGATGCCGGCGAGCAAAAGCTGGAAGAGCAGGTCTTCCTTCGATTTGATGTAGTAGTAGAGCGAGCCCTTGAGCATGCCGACGTCGCGGGCGACGTCCTCGATGGAGGTGGCGTGAAAGCCCTTGGCGAAGAAAATGTTGGCGGCGCTCTGCAGAACTTCTTCGAGCCGTGTGGTGGGCTTGGATTTGGAGCGGGGTGCGCGGCGTGCCCGGAGAGGCTTGGGCGTGGACGTGCGCTTTGCTTTTTTCAAGGGCACGGCTAACCTCACAGAGCGAAACAACATAGTAGCAGACCCGGGTGGCAAAGGCAGGCGAGATACGGTTAAATGGTTTTGAATTGCAGGAAAACCTGAGGGCACGCCCGGCTGGCTGTGTTATCCTCCCGTTCAAAAAGGGAAGCCGTTTTTTTCTTGAGTCGATGGCGGGGGTGAAGCCATGGTCGCTCCACACTTGAAAGAAACGCTGGACCACTACCACATCGGCGACAAGCTGAAACACCTGCGCCTGCGCCGCAAGATGGGCCTGGTGGAACTCAGCCACCACACGGGTCTCTCGCCCGCGCTGCTTTCCAAGCTGGAACACGGAAAACTCTATCCGACGCTGCCAACGCTTTCGCGCATCGCGCTGGTCTTCAGTGTGGGGCTGGACTATTTCTTTGGTGACGAAAAGGAAAAGCACACATATGCGCTGACGCGGAAGAAGGACCGGCTGCGATTTCCGGAAGCGCCCGGACTGCCGGATGTGGCCTTTGAATTTGAATCGCTGGATTTTCTGGCCACGGACCGGAAATTCAATGCCTACCTGGCGGAATTTTTGCCGTTGGCACCGGAGAAGATCCGGCTGCACCAGCACCCTGGCGTGGAGTTCATTTATGTGCTGAAAGGAACGCTGGCATTAAAGGTGGGCACGGAAGTCGAACACCTGGAAACGGGCGATTCCGTGTATTTTGATTCGCAACTGCCGCATGGGTATTCGCGGTCAGGAGCAAAACCCTGCGCGGCACTGGTGGTTACAGCAGAGTAGGGCAAATACACCTTCCACAATGGGCTGGCATAAAGGCCAGCGCTGCATTCCGGACAAGCAATTCAGCGGGATTTGATGGCCCCTAACGGACCAGGTGGCAGGAGTGGGTTTTGATGACGAGCCAGACGCGCTGGCCGGGAGCGAGGTCCAAAGAACGCGCGGCACCGGGAGTGACATGAACGAGGAACGTGGCGCCAGCTTTTACGCGAAGCAGCACAAGGACACCGCGGGTTTCCATGAATTCGATTGTGCCAGGGAGAACGTTGCGGGCACTCAGGAAATGAGGCGCTTCCGTGGCTAGCAGGATGTCGCCGGCGCGAATGGCGACGCGTACTTCGCTGCCGGGTGCGGCATCGCCGAGAGGAATTTCCAATTCGTTCGCCGCATTTTCCAGCGCCACGCGCATCACGCCATCGGCGGAACGATGGTCGACAACTTTTGCGGGCAGAACATTGTCGAAGCCGGCGGCTTGTGCAAGCGGCACGGAACGCGGCGCGTCCAGCACCGCGCGAGGAACACCTGACTCCTGAACACGGCCGTTGGCGAGCGTGAGGACATGTTCGCCGATGGCATCCACCTCTTCGCGATTGTGCGTGACGTACAGAATCGGAATCGTGTTCGCGGCGTTCCAGGCACGGAGATCCTCCAGGATGGAACGGCGCAGCGCCGCGTCGAGACCCGTTAGCGGCTCGTCGAGTAGCAGAATTCGCGGACGGGTGACCAGAGCGCGAGCCAGAGCCACGCGCTGCTTTTCACCGCCGGAAAGGTCTGCAGGGCGACGCGTCAACAGGGTTGTAATGTGAAACGCGGCGGCAATCGCTTGCACTCGCTTGCGCTGTTCGGGAATCGCGAGTTTTGCTAGTCCATAGCGGATGTTTTGCTCGACGGAAAAATGTGGAAACAAGGCGAGCGATTGAAAAACGTAGGCGAGCTCCCGGCGTTGCGGGGAAAAATTGATGTGCTGGGCAGCGTCGAAAAAAGCTTCCTCGCCCAGGCGAATCTCGCCGCTGTCCGGCGTTTGGAGACCAGCAATGCAATCCAGGAGCGTGGACTTCCCCGCCCCCGAAGGGCCGAACAACACCGTGAAGCCCGGCGCGAAAGAGGCTGCGACATCCAGCACGAAAGGCGCGGCGCCATTGGCGAAGAATTGCTTGCGAATTTGTACGGTGAGCATCGCTTGGCTCATTTCGTCGGCCAGGGGGACCAGACGCGGCGGTTCACGGCATAGACAATCGAGAGAACCATGAAGCAGACGAGAAGGAGGAGCAGCGCGGTCTGGTGCGCGGCAGCGTAGTCTAGCGCCTGCACGCGGTCGTAGATATCAATGGAAATCGTTCGCGTGACGCCCGGCAGATTGCCGCCGACCATCAGCACCACGCCGAATTCTCCGAGCGTATGCGCAAAGCTGAGCACCAGTGACGTCAGCACACCGGGCCACGCCAGCGGAAGAATCACGCGGAGGAAAGTGCGCAGGCGACCAGCGCCCAGAACCGCGGAGGCGTCAAGCAGGCGGCGATCCAACGATTCAAACGAAGCAACGAGAGGCTGCGCGGCAAACGGAAGACTGTAGACTAGCGAAGCGATGACGAGTCCGGCAAACGTGAATGCGAGCGGATGGCCGAAGAGCGACTGCCAGAGTTTGCCGAGAGGCCCGCGTGGGCCCATGGCAATCAGCGCATAAAATCCAAGTACAGTGGGGGGCACGACGAGCGGCAACGCGATTACGGATTCGACGAGAAATTTTCCGGGCCATTGGAGAAAGGCCAGCGCGTAGGCCAACGGCAACACGAAAGCAAGAAGCAGCAGCGAAACGGCGGCTGCCAGGCGAACCGACAGCAGCAGTGCTTCAGCGTTCATAGTTTGTGTTTCTCCTCGGTGGGGCGAGGAGGCAGGAAGAAGCCATACTGCTCAAACGTGGTGCGGGCCGCGGGCGATTTCAGAAACGCGAGGAAAGCCTGAGCGGCCGCTTTATTGGGAGAGGCCTTGAGAAGAATGACGGCTTGCTCGACGGGTGGATATTGCTTCGCAGGGATTCCCCAACGCTTGCCGGAATTCAGCGCAGGAGAAACGGCCAGTGAGAAAGCCAGAAGTCCTGCCTGCGCGCTGCCGGATTGCACGAATTGAGCGGCCTGGGAAATGTTTTCGCCAAAGACCAGCTTGGGCTGGAGCTGATCGTAGAATCCGGCATTTTTCAGGGCCTCGACTGCGGCGCGGCCGTATGGGGCGTGCTCGGGATTGGCAATGGCGATTTTCTGAACGCGAGGATCGAGCAGCGTTTTAAATCCAGCGGAGGGGTCGAGCGGCGAATCGGGCGGAACCCAGAGCACGAGACGTCCAACGGCATAGACCTGCAGCGAATCGGGATCAGCGAGTTGAGACGTGACCAGTTTGTGTGGATAGGAAATGTCCGCCGAGAAGAAGAGATCGAACGGGGCACCGTTCTGGATTTGCGCGAAGAAGTTGCCGCTGGAGCCGTAGGTAACGGCGAGTTTCGCGCCGGATTGTTTTTCGTATTGCGCGGTGAGATCGGGCAGAACGAATTGGAGATCAGAGGCGGCGGCGATGCGGAGAGTTTGAGCGTGGAGAGAAGAAAGAGGAAGTAAAGAAACAACGAGGCAAAGAAGAATGCGAACCATCGCGACGGTCGCGCGAACAGCCGGCCCAAGCGATAGCGATCGGGCGGAAGTGGCCCGCCTCAGAAGGCGGGCCCCACAAATGCGGAGTGGGTCGGGGAGCATGTCGCTTTTGTCAGACGCGGAGGATCATGACTTCGGTGGATTTAACCAGGGCGGCGGCGCGTTCGCCAGGCTTGAGGCGCATTTCCTTGGCGGCGTCGGCGGTGATGATGGAGGTGATGTGCTGCTCCCCGATGGCCAGGACGATTTGCGCGAGCAGGCCACTGTATTTCACCGAGAGGACGCGGCCGATGAGCTGGTTGCGCCCGCTGATTTTGCGGTAGTTCAGGCGGCGCGAGGCGAGGTCGCCGCGGTCGAGCGCTTTGGGAATGAGGCGATCGATCTCGGATTCGGGGACGCGGTGGTGGCCGCCGGGCGTTTTCGCGGTTTTGATTTTGCCGCGGTAGATCCATTGCTTCAGCGTGGGATAGCTGATGCCGAGAATATTGGCGGCTTCCCGGGGAGCCAGTAGCTTTTGCATTGCACGAGGATATATGAATCTAAGCGATTAGGCAATACGATTTTAGATGAATTCAAAGAAAGACCTCACCACAAAGTTAGCGGAGAGGAGCAGAGAGCACGGAGGCCCGCACCTCACCGAAAGTACTTGCCCGAAGCGCTATTCCACCCAGATCAGCATGGCTTCGCTATTCTGCGCCGCCAGATCGTATAGTTCGCGCAGATCGTTGAAGTACACGATCAACTCTTGCGCCCCGTGATCGGGAACGTAAACCTTATCGGCGTCGGCCTTAAGAGGATTGTAGGTTTCTGCTCTCGCCTCAATCGGGAATTCCTGTAACGCTTGGCCGACCTGGCGGACTTCGGAAGGCGAGAGATAGCGGACTGGGCCATATCCCATGACTTTGTTGACGTCCGGAATTTCCGTTCCTCCAAGAATGGACTTGCCCAAAGGTGAGCCGTCGGTCTCCCAAGCCTTCCCGGTGAAGAGGTAGTGCAGAACATTCCAGGATTTGTGCAGCGACAGCTGCTTCCTCGGTCAGCCCGGGCATGTGTCCTTTCATGGCTTGCGCAAAACCGGGAAAACCTCTCATGACTTCTTCCATTTCGCGCTTCAGACCTTCCACGTCTTCGGGCAACGGATTTTCGCCAGCCAAGGCGCGTTCCCGAACGCGTTTGCCAACTTCGGATTGCTGAACGTTCTGCATCGCCGAAGTGATCTTGCCAAAATCGGCGAGGGTTGCACCGGAAACGGGAAACAGTTCGGAGTAGAGTTTAGCGGGGCTCTTGCGATATGCCGCGAGTTCGAACTCGGAGATGCGGCGGAGTTTGCCTTCCATTCCCATGGCGATAGGGTCTCATGTGAAGCGATAGTTACGAAGCGATTGGCGGTTCCCAGGTGATTAGTTGCGAAGCGGCTTGCCGGTTTTCAGCGTATGGGCGATGCGCTCCTGAGTTTTCTTTTCGCCGCAGAGGGAGACGAAGGCTTCGCGCTCGAGATCGAGAGCGTATTGTTCGCTGACCATTTGCGTCGCGGAGAGCGCGCCGCCGGCGAGAATGTTGGCGAGCTTGCGCGCCACGTGGGCGTCATAGTCCGAGGCGTAGCCGCCGCGCGTCATCATGTGGATGGCAAGCTTCGCGGCGGTGAGGAATGGTTCGCCGAGGACTTTGATCTGCGTGGTTTGCGCACCTTCCTGCCAACTGGGTGCCGCGGGCTTCCAGCCGCTTCGGACGAGGGCCAGCGCGGTTTGCTTGGCGTCGCCGACGAGGCGTTCGCGATTCATGGAATAGGTGTCCGTGCGGCGGAGGTAGCCGAGGTCGCGGCATTCTTCGGCGCTGGTGCCGACCTTGGCCATGGCAATGTTTTCGAAGACCGGCCGCAGTGTGTGGAAGAGGTCGAGGTCTTCGCCCGATGCAGCAGCCTCGTTCGCTCGGATGAGCATTTCCTTGGTGCCGCCGCCTCCCGGGATGAGGCCGACGCCGGTTTCGACGAGGCCGATGTACGCTTCCGCCGCGGCGTGAATTTTCGCGGCGTGCATGCTGATTTCGCAACCGCCGCCAAGCGCCATGCCCTGCGGCGCGGCAACGACAGGCTTCGGCGCGTACTTGATGGCGAGGTTCACGTTCTGGAACTGCTTCACGGCCATGTGCAGTTCGTCCCACTCCTGCTCCTGCGCGCCGACGAGCACAAGCATGAGATTCGCGCCGACGGAGAAGTTGGTGGCCTGATTGGCGATGACCATGGCGTCGAAATCGGTTTCCAGGCGCTTGATGCCCTTGTGAATCATGGCGATTAGGTCGGCGCCGATAGCGTTCATTTTGGAATGGAACTCGCAGCAAACGACGCCGTCGCCGAGATCGATCAGGCTGGCGCCGGAGTTCCGCTCGACTTCGCGGCCAGCGTCTTTCAGATTTTTCAGAATGAGGATGCCGGCGGGCTCTTCGACTTTCTTCGTTTTGCTGGTGGCGAGATCGAAGACGGAAGTTTCGCCCTTCACCGATTCGTAGAAGCCGGCGCGTCCGGCGGCGAGCGCCTTTTCAAACACTGCGGGCAGCGCGCGGCGTTCTTTCTTGATTTGTTCCGCAAACGCAGGCAGGCCGATGGCGTCCACCATTTCGAAGGGGCCAAGTTCCCAGGCGAAGCCCCAGCGCATGGCGTGGTCCACGTCCACGATGTTGTCCGAGATTTCCGGCATTCGGCGCCCGGCGTACAGGCACATTTCGGAGAGGCCACCCCACATGAATTGCTGGGCCTTGTCGGTTTTTTCTCCCGCAAACAGCGGAGCGAGCAGGCCGCGAAGGCGCGCGCGCGTATCTTCCACAGCTTTTCCGGCTTCGATGGAAGAGAATCTTGCCTTCTGGCGTGGGCGGTAGTCCATCGTGGTGAGATCGAGAGTGAGGATTTCCTTTTCGCCTTCCCCGCCCTTCACGCGCTTGTAGAAGCCCTGGCCCGTTTTGTCACCGAGCCATTTGCGCTTGGCCATTTCCTCAACGAAGGCGGGGATTTTGTAGGTTTCGCGGGACTCGTCGTTGGGCGCGGTCTCGTAAATGTTTTTGACCACGTGCATCAGCACGTCGAGGCCGACGATGTCGGCAGTGCGGAAGGTGGCAGACTTGGGCCAGCCGACGGCCGGGCCGGTGCAGGCGTCGACTTCCTCGAGGGTCAGGCCGAGCGACTGCATCAGGCGCAGCGCGTTGAGCATCGAGAAAGTGCCGATGCGGTTGGCGATGAAGTTCGGCGTGTCCTTGGCGATCACTACGCCTTTGCCGAGGCGGCGGTCGCAGAAATCCGAGAGCGCGGCGACCACATCGGGCGAAGTCTTCGGCCCGGGAATCACTTCCACCAGTTTCATGTAGCGCGGGGGATTGAAGAAGTGCGTTCCGGCCCAATGCTGCTGGAACTCCTCGGGCAGGCCTTCGGCGATCAGATGGACGGGAAGACCGGAAGTGTTGGTGGTGACGATGGAGCCGGGCTTCCGGAATTGAGCGACTTTGGAGAGCAATCCGCGCTTGATCTCGAGATTTTCAGCCACGGCTTCGATGATCCAGTCGGCATCGGCGATGCGGGGAAGATCGTCTTCGAAATTGCCAATGGAAACCCGGGAAGCGAGCGCGGCGGAGAAAAACGCGGCGGGTTTGGATTTCCTGGCAGCGTCGAATCCGGCGGAAACGATTTTGTTGCGGTCGGCGCCTGCGGCGTCTCTGGGAACGATGTCGAGCAGCAAACAAGGAAGGCCGGCGTTGGCGAAATGCGCGGCGATGCGGGCGCCCATGGTTCCGGCGCCAAGGACAACGGCTTTTTGAATGTGAAGGGTCATAAGAAGGCCTTGGGAAATGAGGATCGAACGACAGAACAGGTTACAAAATGGGACGCCGCGGGTCAAACAGGTGTTTGGTAAACACAGACGAAGATTTAGAATTGCAGTATGGTGGACGAAAAGAACGCCAGCGCAGAAAGCGTGTTGCGCAGCGCGCGCGAGTGGTTTCGCGCGCTGACCAACGGCAACGCGAAGGACGATCCCAACCGTCCACGCGTGGGCCTGGCGCTGGCTGGGGGATTCGCGCGCGGGATCTCGCACGTCGGGGTGCTGCGCGTGTTTCGCGAAGCGGGCATTCCCATTGACATGGTGGCGGGAACGAGCGTGGGCGCGCTGATTGGCACAGCCTATTGCTCCGGCGCGACGCCGGAAGCCATGGAGATGGTGGCGCGCGAGACGACGTTTGCCGATTTCGGGCGCTGGACGCCGTCGTGGCTCGGCCTGGCGACCAACCAACGGCTCGAGCAGTTCATCGCTCGGTTCAGTCCCATCAGGCAGTTTGAGGAGTTGCAAACGCCGCTGGCGATTGCCGCGACGGATATCAACGCGGGGCTGCCGGTCTATTACTACCGGAAAGGACCAATCGGGCCGGCGCTGCGGGCGTCTTGTGCGTACCCGGGATTGTTCGTGCCCATTCAGCATGAAGGGCGCACGCTGGTGGATGGATTTTTGACAGCGCTGGTGCCGTATGAAGGATTGCTGCTGATGGGCGCGGAGGTGGTGATCGCCGTGTATCTCGAACCGGGGATGAATGGCGATCCGCGGACGTTCACCGATATTTTGAGCCGGTCGTTCACGATCATTCAGAAACACGCGGACCTGGAATGGCGGCAGTATGTGGACGTGATTATCGAGCCGGACGTGACGCCATACGCCTGGGACGATTTTTCGAAGACGCATGAAATGGTGCTCGCAGGTGAGGTGGCGGCAATGAAGGTGTTGCCGGCGATCCGGGCGGCGATTGAGGCGAAGCGAAAGAAGCCGGAAGAAAGTAGCGGGTAGCGCCGCCATCTTGGCGGCGAGGACGCTGCGGGTGTTCGACATCCCTGGCGAAGACAATACGGGAAGAAGACAATACAAAAATTAAGAACGCTTGCCTGCTGGAAGCAGACGCTACCAAGGACAGCAGAAAGGCCGCAGGGCGAGCCCATTCGCAAAAAGCACTCCGGGCAAGCAAAAAGGGCTCGACCTGCGCTACAGGAGCTTGACTTCGACTTGGACCGGTTGGCCTTCGCCTTTGCCGCGTTGGGTGAGCCAGGCGGCGAGACCTTCGGCAAAACGCTCGGGAGTGAGGCGGAAGCTGGCTTCGAGGCGGCCATCGGCGACGGGGAGGGTGTCGTCAAAATCGGCGGAGTTGGTGAAATTGCGCATGGCGAATTGATCGAGCCAATCGAGAGGACACGGCCGCCGTTCGCCACGAATCACGACATCCACCTGAAATTTCTGCGCGTACATGGAGTCAAGGATAGCATTGACCAGCAACAGGCTTGGCTCCTGCCGGAACAAAGCCTTCCCCTTATTTGCCGAACTTGCCTGAAGGCTTACGGGTAACATACACTTAGCTGGTTCAGAGAAGGTTCTTCAAGTATCCCGCCAGTCTCGGAGACGTGTCACCGCAGGCCGGGCAGGCCGGATCGGGCGCATCCATGTCCTATCTTCGATGCCGCCCATCACCAATTCGGGGGGATGATCGTGGCAACGCCAATGGAAGCCTGGGTGGAGGAAGCGGCCCGGCTGACCAAACCGGATAATGTCGTTTTTTGCGACGGGTCAGAAGCCGAAAACCGAAACATTCTGCAGGAGATGCTCAAGCAGGGCGACTCTTTCACACTCAACGAAAAAACCTATCCCAACTGCTACCTGCATCGCAGCAACCCGAGCGACGTGGCCCGCACCGAGCACCTCACCTTTATCTGCACGCCGGAAAAGGACGAAGTCGGCCCCACGAACAACTGGATGGACCCGGAAGGCGCGAAGTTCAAGGTAGGCAGCCTGCTGGACGGGGCCATGCGCGGGCGCACCATGTATGTGGTGCCCTACATCATGGGCCCGGCGGGGTCGCCGATCAGCAAGGTAGGCGTGGAAGTGACGGACAGCCCGTACGTGGTGGCCAGCATGCGCATAATGTCGCGCATGGGCAAGGTGGCCATGGACCAACTGGGCAGCTCTTCCGATTTTGTGCCGGGGCTGCACTCGAATGGGGACCTCGACCCCTTGCGGCGGTATATCGTGCACTTCCCCGAGGAGCGGCTGATCTGGAGCGTTGGCTCCGGCTATGGCGGCAACGCGCTGCTGGGCAAAAAGTGTTTTGCGCTGCGCATTGCCAGCTATATGGCGCGGCAACAGGGCTGGATGGCCGAGCACATGCTGATCCTGGGCCTGGAATCGCCGGACGGGAAAGTGACGTACATGGCCGCGGCGTTTCCGAGCGCCTGCGGGAAGACCAACCTGGCGATGATGGTATCGTCTCTCGAAGGCATGGGTTACAAGGTCTGGACCGTGGGCGATGACATCGCCTGGATGCAAATCGGACCGGACGGCTACCTGCACGCGATCAACCCGGAGGCTGGTTTCTTTGGCGTGGCTCCCGGCACGGGGATGAAAACCAACCCCAACGTGATGGAGGCGCTGCGCAAGAACACGATTTTCACGAATACAGGCGTGACTCCCGACGGAGAGCCATGGTGGGAAGGCATCGGTACCGCGCCGCCAGAAGGACTGATCACCTGGCGCGGCGAAAAGTGGGATCCCTCGAAAGGCGTTGCGGCGCAACCAAACTCGCGCTACACCGTGCCGGCCAAGCAATCGCCCAGCATTTCCCCAAAGTGGGAAGCGCCGGAGGGCGTGCCGATCTCCGCGTTCATTTTTGGCGGCCGGCGCGCGCGGCTGGCGCCGCTGGTGTATCAGTCGTTCAACTGGCAGCACGGCGTGTTTGTGGGCGCGACGATGGCTTCGGAAACCACTGCGGCCGCAACCGGCGATGTGGGCATCACACGGCGCGACCCGATGGCCATGCTGCCCTTCTGCGGCTACAACATGGCGGATTATTTCCAGCACTGGCTGGAGATGGGCAAGAAGATTCCGCACCCGCCAAAGATTTTCCACGTGAACTGGTTCCGCAAGGGCACCGACGGAAAATTCCTGTGGCCCGGCTACGGCGAAAACGTGCGCGTGCTGAAGTGGATCCTGGAGCGCGTGGAAGGACGCGGCGACGCGCGAGAGACCGCGATTGGCTACGTGCCGACGAAGAACGGCCTGACGCTGGATGGGTTGAAGATTTCGTCCGAAGCGCTGGAGGAACTGTTCCGCGTGGACGCCGAGGATTGGGACGCGGACCTTGCGGACAGCAAGGAGTTTTTTGCGAAGTTCGGTTCGCGGCTGCCCGCGGAATTGCGCAAGGAACACGATGCGGTCGGCAAGCGCTTCCAGAAATCCGTTCCGGCATAGGCGGCATAACAAAGCTCGCGAAGCGAATCGATTCCAGTCAGGCGGTCTGGTCCAGCAAAAGACGCCCATTTTGACTTTTTCACAGCCTGGGACCAGTGGAAACGTACCTTCCCAGTAAAAAGGGATAGAATCTAGAGCCATGTCGGTGGCCCCTTCCGGTATCCCCAAGTCATTGTGTCTGCTTGCGTTCCTGCTGCTGGCCTCTGCCCGCTTTTCCTACTCGGCGACAACGTGGAATGGTGTTCTGCGGGACGCTACGGGGAAGTCGGTGGTTGGAGCGAAAGTCAAGCTGGAGGGCGCGGGAAACGCTCGCAAATATGAAGCAACCACGGCGGCAGACGGAACCTTTGCGGTTGCCAATGTGGAGGCTGGCTCTTACACGCTGACGGCGGAAGCAGCGGGCAAGACGTGGACGGCAGCAAAGGCGATTGAAATTGGCGCGGAGAGCGCGGCGCCGGTGAACCTGGCGCTTTCCGCGCAGGACCAGACCCTGCTGGTCAACCCGCCCGGCACCGGGACATCGGGCACGGGCAGCGGCGGGCAGCACCTTTCGAGCGAGGAAGTGGCGGGACTACCCCTGAACGAGCGCGATTTCAGCAAATTGCTCCTGCTAGCCGCGGGCACGATGACCGACACGAATGGCGCGGCGAACTTTACGCAGCAGTTCGCCGTGAACGGGCAGCGCGGCGTGAATTCCGTCTTCGCCATGGACGGCGCGACGACCACCGATCCGGAGCTGGGCGGGGCAACGTTTTCGAACTTCAACGTGGACACCATCCAGGAAGTGCAATCGAGCTCCGGGGTAATGCCGGCAGAAGTCGGGCAGGGCGCAGCCGCGTCCACCAATGTGATCACCAAGCGCGGCACGGATTACTTGCACGGCAGCGTGTTTGAGTTTGTGCGCAACGCGGCTTTTGACGCCCGGAATTTCTTCGACCATGCAACACCAATCACTCCGGGGCGGATTCCCCCGTTCGTGCGCAACGAGTTCGGCGCGGCTATCGGAGGGCCTGTGGTACTGCCGGATTTGTACGACGGGCGTGGCAAAACGTTCTTCTTCGCACAGTATGCCGGTTTCCGCCAGGTGCTGGGCACCACTCAGGTGCTTTCCGTGCCCACGGCCGATGAACGCAAAGGCATGGACACCACCACGTTTCCCGGCGACACATTGTACGTGCCGGTGAACGCGGAGGTGGCGGCGCTGCTCAACCGCTATCCCCTGCCGAATCTGCCCACCGGCGCCTATGGTCCGCACACCTACGCGACATCTTCCAAGGTGGAAACCTCCACCGATCAATTTTCCATTCGCGTGGACCACAAGATTTCGGACAAAGCCGTGCTGTTCACGCGCTTCAGCCTGAACCAGATTGACGGGCCAACAACGAACCCCGACCAGACGGCCATCGACCCGGGCTTTGGAGTCAAGTTCTTCGATCACCAGCGAAACTTTGCGGCGAGCTACGCGCGCACGTATAACCCGAACCTGACGTCCACGACGTTGTTCGGCTATGTGCGCAGCACGCCGATTTTTCCGGCTACCAACCACACGGACATTGCCTTTCAGACGGCCGACGGCTTGTTTGAGGGGTTCAACACTGCCGACGGCTCGATTTTTGGCTCCTACGGAAATTTGTTCCAGTTCAAGCACGACATGGCATATTTGCACGGGCCGCATTCGTTCAAATGGGGCGCGGAATTCCGCATGAATCGCGACTCGACGGTTTTCGGCACAAATCCGAATGGGATTTATGTTTTTGGCGGGGGCACAGCCTATTCGCCGGTATTCATTCCTTCAGCAAGCGGACAACACGATATTCAACCAGGCGATCCGCTGCCGGATTCGCTGGTTGGCCTGCTGACGGCCACGCCGTACGAATACACGATTCTGGCGCCCTACCGGCTGACGCCCACTGGCAGTAAATTCGACGAAGCGGCCGTGCGACGCGAATCGTACAACTTTTATTTTCAGGACCTCTGGAGGCCGACTTCGCGTTGGAGCATCAACTACGGCGTGCGATTCGAAATCAACAGCCGCATCAAGGAGGGGCAGAATCGCACTTCGATTGGGATCCCGATCGGACCGGACGGCAAGCCCACGGACTTTCTGACGCCGGGAGCAACACAGGAATTTCTTTTCAATCCGCAGCCGATTTATCCGCTGGATTGGACCGGCTGGGCGCCGCGCGTGACCGTGGATTACACCTTGACGAAACACACCGTGCTGCACGCCGGTGCCTCGCTGACGACGCTGCTCCCCAATCTGTGGCAGGACAATTTTGCGACTGGTGGTTTCCCCTTTACGGTGCAGCCCGTGGTTACGGCGCTTCCGGGCGTGGCGGTTCCCTTCTCCAGTTCGATTGTGCCCTTACAGGTGCCGGAGCCGTACACGACGTCGGGGCAATTGTTGTTTCCGGGCAACAGCACGACGCAAACGCCGGCGAACACAGCCATCGACGTACCCAGGTTCCAGAATGATCTAGAGGCGCTGACGCCCGGTGACCAGGCGCAATTGCTCAGCGTCAGCGTGATGTCGCGGGAGTTCCAGAACGGTTACATCGGAACGTACACGGCAGGATTCGACCAGACCTACGGCCCGTTGCGCTGGAATGTTTCTTACGTAGGAACCGCGGGCGTGCATTTGCCGCGGGTCTTTGTGCCGAACGGGTATTCCGGGGCGGGCCCCGCGTTTGCGCCTTATACGCAATTCAATTCGTCGGGAACCGCCGCGATCGGAGGGTACGGGCCAGAATACGTGTTGAGCAGCGATTCGCACTCGAGTTACAACGCGCTGCAGACCAGTATTGTGGGGACGTTCAACAAGATCGGGCTGAATTTCGCAGCAAGCTATACGTATTCGAAGTCGCTGGACGATACCAGCGCCGTGGTCGGGGCATTCACCGGCGGCGCGGGAACAACATTGCAGGCACTGCCGCAGAATCCGCTGGATCAAGCGGCGGAAAAGGGCCCGTCGAACTTCGACGAGACGCACGTGTTTGCCGTGAGTTTGTTTCAATCGCTGCCGTTTGACCGGTTGAGTTTCCTGCACCCGGTGAGCAGGTATGTGACTGCCGGCTGGCAATTGATGAACATCACGGTGGTGACGACGGGGCCGCCGTTCACCGTATTTTCGGGAATTCAGCAGACTGATGCGGGCGCGGGTGGGACGGATCGCCCAGACCTTGTGTCCACGCCGGATTTTTCCACCAGCCGCACGCGCCGCGAAGACTACTTCGGGTTGGGGGCTAATAACAGTTCGTTTTTTTATATTCCGATTGGGGTGCCCGGCGGTACCGGCCCCAACTCCGGGGTGTTTGGGACGGTGGGAAGAAATACGTTTCGCGCGCCGGGATATCAGACCTGGGACTTCGCCCTGATCAAAAACACTCCTTTTGGAAAACGGGGGAAAAGCGATCTGGGCCTGGTGGAATTCCGAGCGGAATTTTTCAATCTTTTTAACATCGTGAACTTCGGAATTCCCGCCAACATCGTACGCGGCAGCGGCTTTGGAATCATCAGCCACACCACGGGCAATTCGCGGCAGATCCAGTTCTCGCTCAAACTGATTTTCTAAGCCAAGGAGCCCAGGCCGCCATTGCGGTTCAGGTCGTTTGCGTCTGGGCGGTGCTCAAGGGCAGTTTGGCCGCCTCCCAGGCGGCGATGCCGCCAGCGATTTCCGCAACGGGTTCGAAGCCACGCCGCTTCAGCAGACTGGCCGCGATGGATGAGCGGTATCCTCCGGCGCAAAACACGAGAAGCGGGCGGTCTTTCGGCAGCGTCTGGCAGTGTTCCATCAGGCGATTCAGAGGGAGACTCACGCTGCCTTCAATGCGCTTGGATTCGCGTTCGCGCGGCGCGCGAACATCCACGGCCACTGGCGGCTGGCCGCCTTGCAATATTTCCGCGGCGAACTGCGGGCTGAGACGTTCGGTGAAGGCTACGAGGCCCGGACGCGATTGCAGCGCGTTCAGCCCGTTCTGCAAATATCCCGCGACATGATCGAAGCCAATGCGCCCGAGACGAACGGCGGATTCCTGCTCGCGGCGGGCCGCCGCGATGATGACGATGGGATCTTTGTGGTTGAGGATCGTGCCGGCCCAGGTGGCGTATTGCCCGCCGAGGCCGATGTTGATGCTGCTCGCAAGGTGCGCGGCCCCAAATTCATCGGGGTCGCGTGTATCCAGAATTTGGGCGCCTTTGGCCTGGAGTTCCAGCACGGCGTCGAGCGTCAGCGGATTCATCTCCTTGGCCAGAGCTTGCTCGAGCGTCGGACGCTCTTCACTGTTGCGCACGGCGTCATAGGTGAAATAGGCCGGGGCGTCCGGCTGGTCCGCGGTGACAACCTTTATGAAGGCCTCCTTGCTCATGGGCTGCAGGGCATAGTTCATGCGGCGCTGCTCTCCCAATGTCGAAAACGTTTCCTTGCTGAGCGCCTTCCCGCAAAGCGAACCCGCGCCGTGCGCCGGGTAGACGAGGCTCTGGTCCGGCAGGCCAAGAAGCTTTGTATGCAGCGAGTCGAAAAGCATTCCTCCGAGTTCGACGGCCGACCAGCCGAGCGAAGCGCGCAGGTCGGGGCGTCCTACGTCGCCGATGAAAAGTGTATCGCCGGTGAGGACGGCGTAAGGCTGTGTCTCGCTAGCGTTGCGATCGTAGACAAGGATGGAAATGGATTCCGGTGTGTGACCCGGCGTCTCCATAATCTCCAGGCGCACCCGACCGAATTCGAGTTTATCTCCGTCGCCCATCGGACGAAACGCATAGCCGGCTTTCGCCGCGCGGCCGAGATAGATGGTGGCACCAACCCGGTTGCGTAATTCGAGATGGCCCGCGAGAAAATCTGCGTGGAGGTGGGTCAGGAAGACGTGCTTGATTTGCAGCCCCTGTTCAGCGGCAAAGGCCAAGTAGCGGTCGGTGTCGCGTTGCGGATCGACGACCACTGCGGTGGAGGTTTCCTCGTCGCCAATCAGGTAAGAGGCATGCGCAAGACAATTCAGATAAAACTGCTTAAAAATCACGTTGCGCTCTCCCTGGTGGAAGAATTCCGACCGAATTTTTCCGGGTCATCATACCGGAAGGTCGAGCTTGCGGAGCAGGGTCTGGAAGTGGGGTTCGGAGCGGAGTGGCGCCCAAGTGGGTTCACCCGCAAGAATGCTAATGATCCCCAAGCGGTGCTCGTAGGCTTTTTCGAGCCAATCCATGGCCTGCTGATTTTCGCCCAGTACGCAACACACCATGGCTACGTAATACTCCACGCCGACCTCCACGGCAGGCTCAGCGACCAGCTTGTCCCGGATTTTTCTTGCTTCGTCGAATTGACCGGCAGCGGCGCAAGCCCAGGCTTCCAGACCGAGCGCAATCTGGCGGCTTTTGATATGCATGCCAACGAGCGGGCGCGATTGCACCGCCAAATCCGGCCGCTTGCCCGTGATGCAGGCATAGAGACGTACGCGCAAGGTGTAGTAATCGCCGGGATACAACTCCAGCACCGAGTTCATGACGCGAATGGCTTCTTCGTCATTTCCGCTGCAGTGCAGCGCCCAGCCAAGATGCGCCAGGAACAGCGGCGTAAGGGGATCAAGGTCCGCCGCTTTACGCATGGCCGGGATAGCCTCAACGTAGTTGCGTTGTGTTACATGGCATACGCCCAACCCGTGGTAGGCGATAGCCAGGTCCGGGCGCAACTCAATCGCTTTCCGATAGTGAGCAAGCGCCTCCTTCCCGTTGAAATGATATTGCAGCGCGACCCAACCCATTGCCGCATGCGGCTCTCCCAGTGAATCGTCGAGTTCCAAGGCCCGCTTCGCCGCAGCTTCGGCGCGCGTGTATACTTCGACGCCGGGAAGGTATCCGAAGAACCCAGTCATCGCCAGTGCGTAGCTTAATCCGGCATAGCTGGGAGCATGGGTAGGATCGACGCTGATAGCCTGCTGAAAGAGCTCGATGGATTTGCGCAGCCCTTCCTGGCTCCAGCGGTAGGATTGCTGTTGCGCCTGCAGATAGATCCGGTAAGCCTCCAGATTCTGCGTAGTGCGGGAAGCGGGACGCTTGCGCGCCTCGACCATCAGGCGCTGCTGCAGGCGGCTGGCGATTTCGCGAGCAATTTCGTCCTGCACGTCAAGCAAATCGGCCATTTTGCGGTTGTAGTGGTCGCCCCAGAGCTGATCTTGCTTGACGACGTCGACCAACTCCGCTTTGACGATCAGCGTGTCCTTATGCTGAGCCACGCGACCGCTGACGATTCCGCGCACGCCCAATTCACTGGCGGCAGTAAACGGGTCCACGCCCTTGCCCTTGAAGCAAAAACCACGCCGCGCGGCACAACGCGCAATTTCGTCTTGCCCGACAAATCATTGATGATCGTTTCCGTGATGGCGTCGAAGACGATGGCGGAGGTGTCTCCGGCAAATGCTTGCTGCTGCGTGGCCATTTCATAGAGCACGGCGCCCAGGCTGAACAGATCGCTGCGGCCATCGAGTTTTTCACCGCGCGCCTGCTCCGGCGACATGTAAGCGATGGTGCCGAGCGCGGTGCCGGGACTCGTCAACAACAACGCGTCGGCGGCACGGGTGGCAAGGGTCTCGCCTGCTTCCGCGTGGCCATCCGCTTCCGAAAGTTTGGCCAAGCCGAAATCGAGAATTTTGGCATGACCGCGTTCCGTCAGGAAAATATTGGCCGGCTTGATATCGCGGTGAAGGATTCCTTTGGCGTGGGCGACGTCGAGCGCATCGGCAACGTCAATCGCCGCTGCCAGAAACAGTTCGAGTTCCATGCGTTGCGAAGCAATCGCGTGCTTCAACGTCCGGCCTTCGAGATATTCCATGGCGATGAAAGCTTTGCCACGTCCTCGCCAATGTCGTGGATCGTGCAGATGTTCGGATGATTCAATGCGGAGGCCGCTCGTGCTTCCCGGCGGAAGCGTTCGAGTGCCTGGACGTCGTGTGCCAAATCTTCCGGCAGAAATTTCAGCGCAACAAAGCGGTCCAGGCGCGCATCCTGCGCTTTGTACACCACGCCCATGCCGCCCCCGCCTAATTTTTCGAGGATGCGGTAGTGAGAAATGGTTTGTCCGATGAGTGGGTCGGTGCCCGTCACAGTACCATCATCTTAGGTTGCCGAAGTCGAGGGAGTCAACGAATCGCCGTTTTCTCAGGCGAATTATTTCGCCGCCGGGACCCAAACGTTATCGGGAGCGATGATCTCCGAGTTGGACGCTTCCGTTTCAATCTTCACGCGCTGAAAACCGGCTTTTTTCTTTGGCTCGGCGAGGAAGACCAGGTAGTACTGATTGTCGAGGGTCTTTTGGAGCCGTTCGAGGTAGGGCTGGAAACTGACCAGGGCGGAAGTGCCCAGCGAGTAGCATTCGCCTCCGGTCTCATCCGCGATCTTGGTGAGGCCGGAGAGTCCAAGGTCCAAATCCCAGGAACTGCGCCCGGCGCGGCCGACGCCGGGAGAGTACAAGGAAAAAACCAGGACGTTATAACGCTGGCTGATTTCGCTGGCCGAAGTCGCATCGACACTGATGGTCGGCATGCTGTGGTAGACCGGGCCGAAGCTGGGCCCCAACTGGCTGGGCTCTGGTTTTTCGCCTCGCAGCCGGTCGATCCCGTCGGTAACCATCAAAACCACGCGGCGCACATTCTGTTGCGGCCAGCTCTTCGCCAGGCTGATGAGGGAAAGGTATGGACTATCCGCGGTGGAAAGCGCGCCGCGTGGCAGGCGAACAGCTTTCGCGGCCGCTTCGTGATCGGCGGTGAAATTCTGAACCATTTGGATAGTCGCATTCGACATGTAGCCAATCCCGACCGCCGTCGAAGCGGGTTGCGCTTTGATGAATTCGCGCAGGTCATTGAGATTGTTGCCAACCGCGGAAGTATTGAGGGCGTCGTCAATGAGGATTACCAACTGCAGCGCAGTGTTCTCTCCCTGCGCGGGAATCAACTGTGTGACTTGCAGATAGGTTTTTCCTTGCTTGACCTTCACCTCGTTTTGCGTGAGCCGCGGGAGTTCCGCGTCGCTCCGCTGAGCCATATCCGAGATCACCACGTGAACTTGCGCTTTACTGGCAGGAGCTTTCTCTTGCGCCAGGTCAATCGGGCTGTCCAAAGCTAGAACACACATTGCCCCGAACATCATGCAAAGCCATTTGTGGGTTTTCATTTCATACCTCCGAGAAGTTTGCGGTGGAAGCGATTCGAGAGCAGTTGGATGCCTCCCCTCGAATCAAGAGATGCAACGAAGTAACGCGGGAGTTAAACGCGGATGGAGTATATGGCCGGGAAAGCCCAAGCTGCAAGAGTGATTGTCAAAATCCGAAGGAGATTGGGCCAGGCCGCAGGAGGCCTGAAATTCTAATCGGGGTTGCTCGTCACGGCCCGCCGCAGCAAAAACACACTTGCACAGATGCCCGCGGTCAGTGAGGCGGCCAAAATTCCGATTTTCGCCATGCTTAGAAGGTTGCCTTCGCCGAAAGCCAGCGTCCCAATGAAGAGCGACATGGTGAAGCCGATGCCGCACAGCCAGGCGGCGCCAAACAGCGCCCGCCACGATAAATCCGAAGGAGCAGATGCCAGGCCGAATTTCGTGGACATCCAGGCAAAGGTCCAGATGCCTAGTGGTTTGCCGATGAACAGCCCGAGGACCACGCCCAGGGCGACGGGATGGCGCACAGCCGCCGCGATGTTTCCAAGAATCTGCACACCAGAATTTGCAAAAGCAAAGAGCGGCATGATGAGGAAACTCACCCAGGGATGAAGGCCGCGCTCGATGCGATGCAACGGCGATTCGACCAATTCCAGTTTCTTGTGCATGGCGTGGATCGAGGAGTGGCTATCGGAGGAGCCTTCCGCGGCGCCTTCAAAGCGATCCAAAAGGGAACGGCTTTGCCGGAGAAAGGATTCCCGGTCAATGTAGGTATTCGCGGGAATTGTGAAAGCGAGCAGGACGCCGGCAACGGTGGCGTGCACACCGGACTTGAGCACGGCACACCAGACGAAAATACCGATGAAGGCATAGACGATGGGTTTGCGAATGCCCAGCAGGTTTGCGCCAAGACAGAGAGCAACCCCGGCAAGGCCAAGGGCGAGGCTTAGGAAGTGAATCCTCTCGGTATAGAAAATCGCAATCACCAGGACGGCGATGAGGTCATCGGCGATGGCCAGGGCAGTGACAAAGATTTTCAGGGAGACCGGAACGCGGTTCCCGAGAATCGCCAGGACACCCAGGACAAACGCGATGTCCGTGGCCATAGGAATGGCCCACCCTTTGATGGCGGTGGGGTCGTGAGCTATGCCAACGTAAATCAACGCGGGGAGAATCGCGCCGCCGATGGCCGCAATCAGCGGGAACGCGGCTTGGCGGAGGGAGGAGAGCTCACCGATCAGGACTTCGCGCTTGATCTCGAGCCCCACCAGGAAAAAGAAAATCGCCATCAGCCCATCGTTGATCCATTCGTGCCGTGTTTCGGTCAGCGAGAATCGGCCAAATCCAATCGAGAGCGGCGCATGCCAGATAGCGTGGTAGGTTTCGGCCCAGGAAGAATTGGCCCAAAGAAGCGCGGCGATGGTGCTGGCCATCAAGAGGATGCCGCCCGCCGCTTCGATTTTGGCGAAGCTAACGAACGGGCTCATCAGCACTTCGATGGGCAGACGGGAAGACACACGATTTTGCAGGTCGGTGGACATCAACGTTTCTACCGTGAAGACAACCGCGATGTATTTGTATAACGAGAGGCGCGGCTAGCTCAAGAACTCGGCCATTCCGGTGGACAAATCGTACATCGCACCCGCAATCTTAATTTTGCCTTTGTTCTCGAGCTCCTCGAGGATCGGACTGCGGCGGCGGATGTCCGCGATGGCAAGCATGACGTTCGTGCGTGCGACGGCGTCCACATAAGCGGGATTCTTGCTGGATTTTTCGCCATCGAACTTTGTGGCGGGAATCGCCGGTTTAATGCGGGCAAGTAAACCCGTGAGATTGCCGAGCACCACGTCGTCAATCGCGCCTTTGACGGCTCCGCAAGCGGTGTGCCCGAGGACAACCACCACCTTGGCGCCGGAGACCGCGCAGCCAAATTCCATGCTGCCAAGGAGGTCGTCGTTGGCGACGTTACCCGCCACCCGGCCGATGAAGGCGTCGCCGATGCCGGTGTCGAATACGATTTCCGCCGGGACGCGGGAATCGAGACAGCCCAGGACGACGGCCGCCGGATATTGCCCTGCGGCGCTCGAGCGCTGCTCCGCCAGATAATCACGCTTCAGCATTTTCCCGCCACGGAAGCGTTCATTTCCCTTCTTCAGCTCGTCAATGACCTGCGCTGGCGTCATGGCGTCGCGCTCTTCCTTGGTGAGGGAGCCACTGGTTTTGGAAGCAAGCTGCAAGGACAAGGGCGTCATGGGAGCAATGGCACAAGCACCAGCGGAGGCGTGCAAAAAACTACGGCGGTTTACCATCATGGCTTGTCCATTCGAAGTTAAGCTCCAGCCTGTCACGGGGAGATGTGCAGAAAGTTCATGGATTGCTGGGGCAGCGGGTGAAGATTCTAGCACGGCAGACATGGGGCGGCCGGTTAATATCTGTTTTTATTCCGGAAGTTTGTACCATTACCAGGCCTCCGGGCGCCGGCGACAGCCTGGGGGATGAGTGTCCGGCTGGCCCGAGAGAATTGCGAGATTTTTCGCATCCGGTCGGCTTATACTGTCATCGAATTTGAAGGACCGCACCTCCCCTGCGGACATTAGTTTGTGTCCCGCGGTCCAATCCCACTTGTGAGCGGCGCTCATGACCACTCGTGGCCGGAAGATTGTTCTCGCAGCAAGCACCTCGGAATCCTCGGAGCATGCGCACAGCGCCTGGAAGCAGATGCTGCTCGCCACGCTTCCCTCACGTTACGCTTCGGTCTTCAACGTGAACTGGGCGAATGAAGGCGAAGTTTGGCCGGACGGGCGAGCCAAGTTCGTTCCCAACGGGTTGCGCGTCGTCGAAGCACTCTTGACCGAGCGGTTCGGCGAGGAAAATGTCGTGGTCTGCTATGCGGACCAGCTTGAAAACTTTGTCGGCGAAGATACGCGCGTAGTGGGCATCCATGCCCACAATCCCCTCGGGATCACCTTTGCGACCGACGTCTACGCGTATTTTTACGGCTCTGACGTGGAGCCGATCAATGCGGAAGAGTTCCGGCGACTGATCCTGCATCCGGTGCTGCGCCAGCACAAGTCGCATCTCAAGATCATCGTCGGCGGTCCCGGTGCCTGGCAAATCGAAAAGAAAAACCTGCAGGATGAATGGATGATTGACTGCCTGTTCGACGGAGAATCGGAAGAAAAAGTCGGGGATTTGTTTGAGGCGGCGTTGCGTGGCGAAGCGATTCCGCGAAAAGTGGAGGGGCACAGTCCCAAGATGGAGAGCATTCCGCCCCTTCGGCATCGTTCGACTTATGGCGGCGTGGAGATTACGCGCGGATGCGGGCGCGGCTGCCAGTTCTGCTCGGTGGCCTTGCGCGCGGGGAAGAGCTTTCCCCTGGAGCAGATCGTCGCAAACGTGGAGACCCAGGCGAAAGAGGGAGCAGAGTTTGCGCTGCTGATTACGGAGGACTTGTTCCTCTACGAACATGGCCCGAAGTTCGCGGTGAATACGCCGGCGCTGAAGAAACTGTTCGAATCGGTGCTGGCCGTGGAAGGTATCAAGTACCTTGGCTTGACGCACGGCACCATGGCTCCGATTGTGGCCGAGCCTAACATGATCAGCGAACTGCAGATCGCCGTGGACCGCAGCGTGTTTACACATCCCAAGTCCACGCATCCGGAAAAGCGCTACCAGAGTTTATTTATTGGCATGGAAACCGGTTCCCCACGCCTGTTCAAGGAATTGATGAAGGGGAAAGGCTACCCCTTCCGCCCCGAGCAGTGGCCGGACGTGATTCTGAAGGGGATGGAGATTCTGAACAAAAACAACTGGTTCCCGCTTTGCACGTGGATTCTGGGGCTGCCTGGTGAAACGGAGGAAGACACGCGGCTTTCGCTCGACCTGCTGCACGCGCTGAAAGATGCGAAGTGGTGTGTGATCCCGACGCTGTTTGTGCCGCTCGAGGACACGCGGCTGGAGAAAAAAGAAAGCGCGAAGCTCTACAAGCTCACCGACCTGCAATGGGAGTTTTTCTTTACTTGCTGGCGCTACAACATGGATTTCTTCCACCGCTCGAAGCGCGCGCATCTGGTCTACAATTTCGGCATTCCCCTGTATTACTACTTACTGGGCCGCAAACTATTTGGGCAGGCAATGAAATATCCGCTGCTGCGGCTGGGTCATTTCCCGGAGTGGATCCTCAAGCGAAGGCTGTATCTGGATTTCACCGGAAAGCAGCAATCGCGCTTCCAGATTCCCGACCATGTGCCCATCCCAGAGCACACGATTCGGCCCGTGTTGCCCGTGATTTAGCGAAGAGCAAGCGCTGAACGCCACTTCGCTCGGCACTTTGCCCAAAGAAATGCGAAGGCTATCCGGTCTCAGACCGCGCGCCGGTTCCCCCGCTTCGATGTATAAGGACTGGTTATCCTCGAGAATGTCGATGGCATGCCGATAGTCCGGAGGGCAGAGAATGAAACGCAAGAAGGCTCTGATTGCGCTGGTAGTGGCATTTTGCGGAGCGCTGCCCGTGATGGGGCAAGCTCTGCCCAAGACGAAGCGGGCGGAGGACGAGGGATTTTCGCCGGAGCGCCTGGAGCGAATCACCAAATTCTTCCAAGGAGAGGTAGACCGAAAGGCGATCCCCGGAGCAACTGTGCTGATTTCGCGTGACGGAAAAGTGGTTTACGAGCGGGTCTTTGGCTTTCAGGATCGCGAGAAAAATCTGCCGATGAAGACGGACACGATCTTCCGGATTGCTTCGATGACGAAACCCATCACCAGCGTTGCTGTGATGATGCTGGCCGAAGAAGGAAAGATCGACTTGCTGGCACCGGTGGCGAACTACCTGCCGGAGTTCAAGGACGTAAAAGTTGGTGTGGAAAAGCCAGACGCGAGCACCGGCAAACAAACACTCATACTGGAAGCGCCACAGCGGCCACTGACCGTGCAGGATCTGCTGCGACACACGTCGGGCATTGTGTATGGCCCCTTTGGGACCTCTCTCGTGCACCAGATGTACAGCGAAGCGAATCTGTTTGATCGCGGGCAGACGCTTGCCGAATTTGTAACCAAATTATCGAAGCTTCCACTGGCGCACCAGCCGGGCACGGTCTGGGAGTACGGGATGAATACCGATATGCTCGGACGCATCGTGGAAGTGGTTTCCGGAATGCCCTTCGATCAATTTGTGGCCGAGCGCATCACGAAGCCGCTGGGCATGAAGGACACGGCATTTTATATGACTCCGGAGCAAGCGCCACGGCTCGCGGAACTCCAGATCGACCCGGCAACCGGAAAGCGTCCGCCGGCGAGCGCCGCGGAAGATTTCACCAAAGAAGAAGTGAAGTGGTTTTCCGGTGGCGGCGGACTGGTTTCGACGGCGCCGGATTACGCGCGCTTCTGCCAAATGATGCTGAACGGCGGCGAATTAAACGGTGTGAGATTGCTGTCTCCCGCAACCATACGATTGATGGATTCGGACCAACTGCCGCCCGGCATGCCGCGCAGCAGCCTGCTGGGCGTGGAGCCGAGGCGGGAGGTGGGCCTGAGTTTCGGGCTTGGATTTGCCGTACGCACCGATGCCGGGCTGAATCCCCTGCCCGGCTCTGTGGGCGATTATTTCTGGGCCGGCATCTATGGCACTTATTTCTGGATCGATCCGCAAACGAAGCTCTTCGCCATCCTGATGGTGCAAGTGCCCTTCGAACAATCCCTCCCCTACCAGCGGGCCATGCGCGAATTGGTGTATAGCGCGATGGTGCACTGATTCGCAGGGTGTGAATCTCGCCCGGGGCAATACATCCGAAGTGCCGGAATCATTTAATGGGCGTTTGACTCGGGAGGAGGTACGCAATTAGACTTCCTCCCACTAGCTTCACCGGTGTGTTCGGCTCCCCCAAGACAGGAACCAGTGACGAATGATCGTTGCGCCGATTGCGGCGCCCAGCACAAGTCGACTCGCATCGTGCTTTGCTGTGACTTTCGGAGGAGAAAAATCATGAAGGCCAGGTCCATGGTAATCGTTCTGTCCGCCGTCTGTATTTTTCTGGCGTTGAAACTTGTGGCCCGCGCCTCGCAGCAATCCCAGGGAAACGCGACGCTCACGGAGAGCCCGATGGTGGCCAGCGACACGGACATCCAACTGTTGCGCCAGGATCTGCGCGCACAAAAGCAGAAGCTGATCGCCCAGAATCTGCCGATGAGCGAATCGGAGGCGGTGAAATTCTGGGCGGTTTACAACCGGTATTCGCAGGATTTAAAGGAAATCAACGACGAGAAATTCCGCCTGATTAAGCAATACCGGGATACCTGGGGAACGATGGGCGACGATGAGGCACTGATCTATTTGCGCCGATGGCTGGAAGTGGATACGCAGGCCCACGCGCTGCGGTCGAAATACGTGTTGGACTTCAGCAAAGTCCTTCCTGGAAAGAAGACGGCTACGTTCTTTCAACTCGACCGGCGGATTAGCACGATGATGGACCTGCAGTTCTCCTCGCAAATCCCGCTGGCTATATCCCAGGACCAGCAATAGGCCATTGGAGCCTTTTCCACGGGGATTTCTTCCGGCGCGAGGTTATGCATGGAAATGGTTAATTTCGTGAGAGTGCTGCTGGTTGCCTTTACTTCCCTCTTCCCGGTGGTGAATCCGATTGGCTGCGCTCCCATCTTCCTGTCCATGACGCAGCAATATCCTAAGTCCGTGCAGAAGATTCTTTCACGCAAAATTGCCGCCTATGGGTTCGTGATTCTTGCCGTTTCCCTGGTATTCGGCACGCCGATCCTTAAATTCTTTGGGATCAGCATCTCCGTGATCCAGATTGCGGGCGGCCTGCTGGTGGGCGCGACGGGTTGGAACCTGTTGAATGCGAAGGATGAAGATGCCAACGGGCACCGTGCTCCAGCGAGCTTGGATGATGCGCTGGAGCACGCTTTTTTCCCTCTGACGCTGCCGATTACTGTGGGTCCCGGATGCATCTCGATTGCCATCACGCTGGGAGCCCAATTGAGACATGAAGAAGGGCCGGGGCTCTTCGGTGGCGTCCCGCGCCATTTCATTGCCGCGCTGCTCGGCATGTTTCTTCTTTGCGTGCTGGTGATGCTCTGTTACGGGGGTGCAGAAAAACTGGTTCGCCGGCTGGGGAAAACGGGTACGAGCATTCTGACGCGGCTCTCGGCGTTTATCCTGTTTGCGATTGGCGTGCAAATCTTCTGGAACGGCCTGAGCGAAGGCTTGCACCAAATTCTCACAATAGTGGCTGCGCATTAGACGCCGCAAATCCGGGTCCGATGCGCTTCGGCCAAATCCCAAGAGAGCTTCTTTAGAACAGCGAAGCGATGGCTGGATCGATGGCGACGTGGGTGATGCGTTCGCCAGCGATCGAATAGCGCTCGCCCGACGCGCAGGAAAAGTGGAGGAAGCGGCTGATGTGGTAGTCCTCGTCAAGGTAAGTGAACAGGCGGGAAGTTTCCTCGGGTGAGAGATGGAAGGCGGAGAGGGGCACGGGATCGCCGGAGCGTTGCGCGAGCGAATGGTAGCGATCCACGACTTCCTTCAAGCTCATCATGGCGAGGGGAATGTAGCACAGCCATTCCTGGCTGTGCACGCGATCCACGTGCAAAATTCCAGCACAGGCAGGAGTGCCAGTTCCACGAAAAGTCGATTCCGCTGGAGGTGGGAAGCGCGTTTGGCGGCGGGGCAGGGATTGGGTAAGATGCTGGTGCAATCCAAACGGATTGGGAGGATGAGAGTATGAGCATCGCGGTGGGACAAACGGCGCCGGATTTCACGTTGCAGGACCAGAACAAAAAGGAAGTGAAGCTGTCCGATTTTGCGGGGAAAAAGCGGGTGGTGCTGGTGTTTTATCCGCTGGACTGGAGCCCGACCTGCACGAACGAGCATGCCTGCTTCGTGAACGACATGCGGAATTTTGACACGCTGGACGCGGAAGTGCTCGGCGTGAGCGTGGACAGCGTGTGGTCGCACAAGGCCTACGCGGAGAAAATGGGCATCAAGTATTCGTTGCTGGCGGATTTTCATCCGAAAGGCGCGATGAGCGACAAGTATGGAATGTACATGGCCGACAAAGGGATTACCGGCCGCTCGATCTTCATCGTGGATAAGGGCGGCAAGGTGGCCTGGAAGAAGGACTACGACATTCCCGTGGTGCCGGACATCAAGGAAGTGGCGGCGGCGCTGGGGACTGTGAAATAAAGAAGTTGATGAGGTAAAGGAAGTAAACGGAAAGAGGGGGCGATGGCCGGTCTTTCGACCGGCCATTTTTCATTGGGGGAGCCCCGGGGGCTTCGCTTTTCGTTTGTCTTGACTGAAACAGTCGTTTCATGTAACACTCGTTACATGCAACACGACCTGCCACCCCGCCGCGAAGTGCTCCTCGACGCCACCATCGAATACATGCTCAAACACGGCGTCGCCGACCTTTCCCTACGCCCGCTAGCCGCCAAGGTCGGCAGCAAGGCGCGCTTGCTGATCTACCACTTCGGCTCAAAGGATGTTCTGGTCAGCGAGGCCATGATCGTGGTCCGCGACCGCGTGCAGAAGGCCTTCGCCGCCATGGTCGAAAAAGGCCGCGGCCACACCGCTTCACAAATCGTCCGGGCGTTCTGGCGCTGGACCACCGCGAAAGACAACGAGCGTTATCTGCGGCTCTTTTTTGAAGTGCAGGGCTTGGCGCTGCAGAAGCCGGAGCGCTACGGCCGCTACCTGGAAGGCGCGGTGAGCACGTGGGTGGAAATGATGGCCACGGTCTTGCCTACTCGCATGACGCTCTCGAAGCGCCGCGCGTTGGCGACGCTGGCGGTCAGCTCCGTCGTCGGGCTCCTGATGGACTACCTGTCGAGCGGCGACAAAAAACGCAGCTCAGAAGCACTGGAGATTTTTGCGGCGGGTTTCTACGAACTCCTGATGAAGGAGGCTTGATCGCCGAAGCCCGTCGGCTGGGATCCGTGTTCGTGAAGGAGGTTCACTTTCATGACGATCGTCGAATTCCTGAAAGTCTTCTCGATTCCCCTGATCGTGCTGGGCGCGGCAGCGGCGATGATGTTCGTGGAATTGCGCCATGGCGGCCGGAAGTGGCCAAGGGTGCGCGGTTGGTGGCTGCGCGCGCTGCTGCTGAACGGCTTCCAGGTGGGCGCGGTGTGGATTGCCGGCGTGGCCTGGAACGGCTGGATGCTGCGCCACCGGCCCTGGAACTCCGATGCGTTGGGCGTTGCCGGTGGCTCCCTGGTTGGCTATCTCGCGATCACGTTTTTCTTCTACTGGTGGCATCGCTGGCGCCACGAAAGCGATTTCCTGTGGCGGTGGCTTCACCAGGTACACCACAGCCCGCAACGCATTGAGGTCATCACCAGCTTTTACAAGCATCCGTTTGAGATTATGGCGGACAGCGCGTTGTCGAGTGCGATTCTCTATCTCGTAGTTGGGCTTGGACCCGCGGCCGCGGCGGGCGGCGTGCTGCTAAGCGGACTGGCGGAGCTCGTCTACCACTGGAACGTGAAAACGCCCTACTGGCTGGGATTCATTTTCCAGCGGCCGGAAAGCCACTGCGTTCACCACGAAAAAGGTGTGCATTCCTACAACTATTCCGACCTACCTGTGTGGGACATGCTGTTCGGCACGTTTCGCAATCCGCGCGAGTGGAACGCCGAGTGCGGCTTTGCTCCGGATCTGGAGCAACGGTTCCCGGAAATGTTGCTGGGGCGCGACGTGCACGCGCTGAGGACGGAGGAGGTGCAGTCATGAGAGCGCCCGTGGCAGGACTTCTTATGCTTGGCGTGTTGCAGATGACTGCCGATACGCTGCACAGCAAGTCTCTGAAGGGCGTTGCGGCGGCGACGGCGGCTTCGCCCGCGCCCAAAGTGTTTTCTTCTGTGCGCGGCATGGAGACGTTTTCTTCGCGTTTCTTTGTGGAGTGGACAGACAACTCCGGCGTGTTTCACTCCGTGAGGATCAACCCCGAGCGAGCCGCCGGCATGCGTGGCCCCTACAACCGGCGCAATGTTTATGGCGCGGTGCTCGCTTACGGGCCGGTCTTGCAGAGCGATCCTGCTACGCGGCCGATGTTTGATTCCGTCTCACGTTATGCGTTCTGCGGAAACGCTCCGTTGCTGCAAGAACTCGGGATCCCGGTGTCCCAAATGCGCGGGACTCCCCGCATTCGGCTGGAAACGAAACCCGGCACGCAAGCCGGCAATCTTCCTCTGGAGTTGACACCATCATGCAACTGAAAAATGGTTGGACAAGCGGTCAATTTCGGATCTGGAGGGTTTGTTTTGGGCTGTACCTGCTTTATCACTTTGCACGGCTGCTGCCTTGGGGTCCGGAGCTTTTCTCCTCCAAGGGAGTGCTGCCGCAAGGGGCGTTGAGTCCCTTGTTTCACTTGTTCCCAAACGTGTTTCAGCTTTGGGATCAGCCGCTCTTCGTCCAAAGCTGCTTGCTGGCCGGAGCGGTGTGCAGCATCTTGCTGATGATAGGCCGATTCGACCGCGTCGCCGCCGCTCTCCTCTGGTATTTGTAGGCGTGCCTGTACGGCAGGAATCCGCTGATCGGGAATCCTTCCCTGCCCTTCATCGGCTGGCTGCTGCTGGCTTATGCGTTAATTCCGAGCATGCCCCGGCGAAAGGAAGATGCAACGCAGGAAGAGAGTCCCGGCTGGAGAATGCCGGCGGATATTTTCGCGGCGGCCTGGATCGTGATGGCGGTGGCTTACAGCTACAGCGGCTACGCCAAGCTGGCCAGCCCTTCCTGGCTCGATGGCACGGCGCTGAGCCAGGTGCTGCACAATCCGCTGGCGCGCGACACGGCGTTGCGCACGCACCTGCTTTCGCTCCCTTTGTGGTGGTTGAAAACCGCAACGTGGTTCGCGCTGTTTCTGGAATTTTCGTTCGCGCCGCTGAGCCTGTTCCGGAAGCTGCGGCCAGCCTTGTGGTTTGCAATGGTAGGCATGCACCTGGGCCTTCTGGTACTAGTCAACTTTACCGACCTCACGCTCGGCATGCTGCTTCTGCATTTTTTCACATTCGATCCGGCACGGGTTTGGGCGCCGAAGCCCACGGGACAGACGATCTTTTATGACGGGAACTGCGGACTGTGCCATGGCTTCGTGCGTTTCGTGCTGGGCGAGGACCAGTCGGCGCGGCCGTTTTCCTTCGCGCCGCTGCAGGGAGAAGCCATCAAGCAAGCGCTCACGGAACGCCAGCTTGCCGCCCTCCCGGACAGCATCGTGGTAATGGACAGCGAAAAGAAGGTGCTGACGCGCTCAGCGGCGGTGATTTACGTGATGGCGCGGCTCGGGGGATTGTGGTCCGTTGCGGCGGCATTCCTGCGTCTTGTGCCGCGCGCGTTGCGCGACCTGACCTATGACGTCGTTGCCAGCGTTCGGATCAAATTCCTGGGAACGACGGGGGACACGTGCCCGATGGTGCCGGCGTCGCTGCGGGCAAGGTTTTTGCATTAGGCCTCTCGACCAGCTTTTTTGTCAGTGCTTCACGGGTGGTTCCGGCGCTTTCGGCATTGGAGGCTCCGGAGTTTTGCTGGGTGCCGGAGGAAATGCCAAGGCGCCGGAGAAGGTGCGGACCAGGATGACGAGCCGCCAGCGCTGGTCTTCGGTAAGCTTGGTGCGGAACGACGGCATCGGCTTTCTGCCTTGCGTGATCTGGTAATAGATTTCGCCGTCGGTGAGCTTGTTCATGTGCGCGGAGTCGGTGAGGTCGCTGGGCGCGGGGTCGTACATCATAGCGTCGGAGCCGTCGCCCTTGCCGGCATCTCCATGACAATTGGAGCAGTATTCGTCATAGATTGGTTTGGCGGCGTTGTAATTGGCTTGCGTGGCAGGGAGCGGATTTCTGCGCGCTTTTTCCTCGGCGGGCACCTGCCAGGGCGTTTTGTGCAAGGCCGCCAGGCCGATCGAGAGAAAAATCAGGCCAATGACCACGGCCAACAGTATTTTGGGCAAGAGGCGTGACTTTTTGGATAGTGCGGCCATTGCGATTCACCCAAGAAAATTCTCGCATAGGTGACGCGTCGGGGGGTAGAGGGTTCAGGCGCCGCGGAAGATGAGCCAGAGGAGTTCGCCATTGAAGAAGAGGATGGCGGCGGCGACGCCCCAGGCGATGACGGTGGTGGCGCGGGAGTTGACGAACTCACCCATCTTGGCCTTGTCGCTGGTGAACTGCACCAGCGGAATCACCGCGAACGGCAATTGAAAACTCAGAATCACCTGACTCAGGATGAGCAGCGCGGTGAGTTTCCCTTCCCCGGCAATGGCGATGACGAGGATGGCGGGGAGAATGGCGATGGAGCGGGTGATCAGGCGGCGCAGCCACGGCTTCAGGCGAATATCAATAAAACCTTCCATGACGATCTGGCCGGCCAGCGTACCGGTGAGTGTCGAATTTTGTCCGGAAGCGAGCAGCGCGCAAGCGAAGAGTGTGCTGGCCAAACCCGCACCAAGGACGGGGCTGAGAAGTTTGTAGGCTTCGGCGATGTCTGCGACTTCGTTCAATCCGCGAGTGTGGAATGCAGCGGCGCCCAGCACGAGAATGGCTGCGTTAATGAACAGGGCGAAAAAGAGAGCGACGGTGGAGTCAATCACCGCAAAGCGCAAGGCCTCTTTCTTTTCGGATGAACTTTGGCCAAAAGCGCGCGTCTGCACGATGCTCGAGTGGAGATACAGATTGTGCGGCATCACCGTGGCGCCGAGGATGCCGATAGCGATGTAAAGCATTTCTTTGTTTCGCAGGATTTCGAGGCGCGGAACAAAGCCGTGCGCGGCTTCGAGCCACAACGGGCGCGCAAAGAAAATCTCGTAGGCGAAGCAAAGCGCAATGCTGGCAATGAGCGTGATCACAAATGCTTCGATCAGACGGAATCCGCGGCCTTGCAGCGCGAGGACCATCAGTACATCGAGCGCGGTGAGCAGCACGCCAAGCAGTAATGGGATGTGGAAGAGCAGATTGAGCGCAACGGCCGAGCCCAGAACTTCCGCGAGGTCACAGGCGGCAATGGCCAGTTCGCAGGCTACCCACAGAAAGATGGTCATGCGGCGGGAATAGTGGTCGCGGCAGGCCTGCGCGAGATCGCGGCCCGTGGCGATGCCCAGTTTCGCGGAAAGCGCCTGCAAAAACATCGCGAGTAGATTGCTGATTAGCACCACGCTGAGCAGCGTGTAACCGAACTTTGAGCCGCCGCCGATGTCCGTGGCCCAGTTGCCGGGGTCCATGTAGCCGACAGCGATCAGATAGCCGGGTCCGGCGAAGGCCAGGATTTTGCGAAACCAGGAAGCGCTGTGGGAGATGGGGATCGTGCGGTGCGCTTCTGGGAGAGAGGGCAGCGTGAGGGCGCGGCGCCAGGCGGACGTTCCGGTTTGTTCGCCGGGAAGCGCCGGGGGAGCGGAAAGCCGATTGGAGAAAATGTCCGCCATCGTTCGTTGTTAACTATAGTTAACTTCCTCTATAAATTAGAATTAACTCTTGCTCCTGTCAATAGGACTTTCCCGAAATGTGCAAATTTCACGTGGCTTCGCGGTGGAAGAGACAGCGGGGGCCTGCTTTCCCAAATTCCCCGCACGCAAAGACGGCGTGTGGGGCACCCGGCGATGGGGCCAAGCGCGGGCTGTGATACTTTGGAAGCGCAATCCTTGGAGAGGAATATGGACGAGAAACAGGCCGTGCCGCCGGGGCAGGTGCAGATCAAGGCGGACGAAAAAGAACTGCAGGGCGTCTACAGCAACCTGGTGATGATCCAGCACCATGCTGAAGAGTTCACGCTGAATTTTGTCTACGTCTTTCCGAACGGCACGCACGGGAAGCTGATGAGCAGCGTGATCGTGAGTCCGGGGCATGCCAAACGAATCTGGCGTGCGCTGGGCGAAAACATTTCGCGATTTGAGGCGCAGCACGGCCCGATCAAGGAAGGGCCTGAGGGCGGGCCGATGCCCGGGGCAAACATCGGCTTCGTGCAATAGGGCGCGAGGCACGGGGAGAAGCAGTGCAATTCCAGGCCGCAAGCGATCAGTCGCTGCTGGTGTATCTGGGGGAAGAGATTGGCGCGGAGGCGCACGAGCGCGTGGTGCGCTTGCTGCATCTGTTGCAGCGGGAGCCGGTCGCGTGGATCCGCAACGTCCAGCCGGCGTATTGTTCCCTGCTCGTCAGCTTTGACTCGGCGGTTGTGGACCACGCCGAAGTCCAGGCACGAATTGTCGAATGCGAAAAACGTGCGGGGAAAATGACGGCGGAGAAGGCGCGGGTGGTGGAGATCCCGGTGTGTTACGGCGGTGAGTTTGGCCCAGACCTGGATGGCATTGCAGCGAAGAGCGGCTTAACGGCGGCAAAGGTCATCGGGCTGCACTGCACACGCACTTACCATGCTTACTTTCTGGGGTTTGCGCCGGGGTTTGCGTATCTGGGAGACGTGGCAAGAGAGATTGCGATGCCAAGACTGGAGACTCCGCGAAAAGAAGTGCCGGCAGGAAGCGTGGGGATTGCGGGACGCCAGACGGCGGTGTATCCCTTCGCGACGCCCGGTGGCTGGCGATTGATCGGCAGAACGCCGCTGGAGATATTCAAGAAAGACCGCGAGCCCATGGGCTGGATCGCCATCGGAGACCAGGTGCGTTTCCGGCCAATTTCGCGCGAAGAATTTGCGTGGAGAGGCCGCACATGAGTTCGCTGGTGGTGGAATCGCCGGGGATGCTGACCACGGTGCAGGATTTAGGGCGCGTGGGATATGGAGCACTGGGAGTTTCCCCGTCGGGCGCTGCCGATGCCGTGGCTCTGCAGATTGGCAACCGGTTGGTGGGCAATGCGCCAGGGTCGGCGGCGCTGGAAATGACTTTGGCGGGCGGGACGTTTGCGTTCCCCGATGGTGGCGTCATTTGCGTGGCCGGAGCGGATTTTGGCGCGCAACTCGATGGCCGCGAGCTTGCGCCCTGGCGGGCGCACGCGGTTCTGCCGGGCAAGCGCGTGTCGCTGGGCGCGTCACGCGATTTTGCGCGGTGCTACTTGTGCGTTGCGGGCGGAATTCAGGTGGAGGAGTTTCTCGGCAGCGCATCCACGCATCTTTTGAGTGGCTTGGGCGGCTGGCACGGGCGCGCGCTGCAGAAGGGTGACATCCTCTCGGTAGGAGAAGTGAAAGAGAGGATTCGGCAAAAGAAAATGGGGGTGGGCGTTCTGGATGCACTGCGGCCTGGGAAAACGCTGCGCGTAACACGCGGGCCACAGTTCGAATGGTTTGCCGATGAAATGAGCCAGAGGCTTTTTAACGAAGAATTTCGCGTCAGCGAAGACGCAAACCGCATGGGGCTGCGTCTCGAGGGGCCGCTGCTGGCGACGCGAGTGAAAAAAGAAATGATCAGCGAGGGCGCGCCGCTGGGCGCGATTCAGGGGACGCCCTCGGGCCAGGCCATCATTTTGTTCGTCGAGCAGCAAACGACGGGCGGCTATCCGAAGATCGCGAATGTGATTAGCGCGGATCTGCATCGTGTGGGACAGTTGCGTCCGCGGGACACGATCCGTTTTGAAGAAGTGTCGTTCGAGCAGGCGCGGGCGTTGTGGATCGAGCAGCAACGGCTGCTGGGTTCCGAGGAGCGGTTGTTCGCGTGAGGCGCATCGATTTAAATTGCGACATGGGCGAACTGCCGGAGATGCTGGCCGACGGCACGCAGGAAACGCTGATGCGGTTCATCACTTCGGCGAATGTGGCCTGTGGCGGCCACGCCGGCGATGAAGCGATGATGCGCGCGACGATCGAGCAAGCGTTGCGCCATGGCGTGGCCGTCGGTGCCCATCCGGGTTATGAGGACCGCGAGAATTTTGGCCGCCTCGAACTGCAACCGACGCCGGAGGAGATTCGCGATTCGGTCTACCAGCAGGTGACGGCGCTTGCAGCGCTGGCCAAGAAATGTGGAGTGCATGTGAGTCATGTGAAGGTGCACGGAGCGCTATACAACCAGGCTGCGCGCAACAGGATAATCGCGGAGGCGATCGCCGAGGGCGTTGGCCGCTGGCGACATGATGTTGTTATGGTCGGGCTGGCGGGGTCGGTGATGCTCGATGCGTTTCGCTCGGCGGGATTTCGCGCCGCCGCCGAAGCCTTTGCCGACCGCCGCTATGAAAAAGACGGCAGCCTGCGTGCGCGGAAGTTTCGCGATGCCTTGCTGTATCAGCCGGAAGACGCGGCCGCACAAGCCGTACGCATCGCCGAAGGCCGCGGGGTTCTCACCCGCGACGGCGAAGTCGTACCCGTCGAAGCGCAGACCATCTGCATTCACGGCGACACGCCCGGCGCCGCGCGAATCGCGGAGACGGTACGCAACGCACTGGTGAAGGCCGGAATAGAAGTGCGTGGCCTCGGAAACCAGGAAGGGGCTACAATCTGACGAACATCTGCCCAGGGTTACGGAACAGAAGCTTCGGCCTAGTCAACCGGGAGTGATTCGATACGGTAGTCTTTGAGCGGGGATGACCATGCTCTATCGCTCCGCCATTACCTTTGCTCTAACGCTCACCCTCCTCCTCCCCTCTGCGTCGCTTGGCCAGGAACAACACGCCCATCCAGTGCCGAAGCAATTAGGGACCGTTTCCTTCCCCGTCTCCTGCGCGCCGGGCGTTCAGACAAAATTCAACGAGGGCGTCGCAATGATCCATTCCTTCGCGTATGCCGATGCGGAGCGGACCTTCCGCGAGATTGCGCAGGCTGATCCGAAGTGCGCGATGGCGCATTGGGGAATCGCGATGTCGTACTACCATCAGTTGTGGGATCCGCCCATCTCCCCGGCAGATCTGCCGCTGGGGCACACCGAGATCGAGAAAGCGCAAGGCCTGAAACGAACTTCTCCCCGGGAGAAGCAGTTCATCGGGGCGCTGGCGCTGATTTACAGGAATCCCGAGAAGGTTCCCTACGCATCGCGCGCTCTGGCTTACGAAAAAGCGATGGAAGCTCTTGCCACAGGCAATCCGAACGAACCAGAATCACAAATTTTCTTCGCGCTGGCGCTCCTGGCCACCGCATCTCCTGCCGACCGCACGCACACAAACCAGAAACGCGCAGCCAAGATTCTCGAGCCGCTTTTCGCCAGGTACCCGCGGCATCCGGGCGTTGCGCATTATCTGATTCACGCATACGACAGCCCGGAACTTGCCAAAGAAGGCTTGCCCGCTGCGCGCGCGTACGCACAGGTGGCTCCATCCGCAGCTCACGCTTTGCACATGCCGTCGCACATCTTCACGCAGCTTGGTCTCTGGGACGATTCGATTCGCTCGAATCTTGCTGCGCGGGCCGCGGCTCATCAAAATGGCGACATCGGCGAAGAACTCCACGCCATGGACTACCTCATGTACGCATACCTGCAGGAAGCCCGCTATGCCGAAGCCTCGCAACTTCTCGAAGAGTTACGAGCGATGCGCACGCTTCCCTATGACCAGTTCAAGGTGGGTTATGCCGCAGCGGCGATGCCCGCTCGCTATGCGGCGGAACGCCATGCCTGGCGCGAAGAGGCGGAGACGCGGGCCAATGCGGGAAGCGCACCGCAAGTCCTGGCGATCACTTACTGGAGCCGAGCGGTCGGGAAGGCTCGGGACGGGAAACCAGCTGAAGCGAGGCCTGCATTGGAAACGCTGAACAAGTTGCTCGCGGAGATCCGGAAGAACAACGATGCCTATTGGTCGGCGCAGGTGGAAATCCAGATTCGCGAGGCAATGGGGTGGATTGCGCGCGCCGACCTAAAAGACAGCGACGCCGTGTCTTTTCTGAAAGCAGCCGCGAATGCCGAGGATGGCCTGGAGAAACGTCCCGTCACACCGGGGCCGATCATTCCGGCACGTGAGCAACTTGGTGAGCTGTTGCTGGAATTAGATCGCAGCGGCGACGCGCTGGCGGAATTTGAGCAAGTCCTGAAGAACGCCCCCGGGCGCCGGGGCGCATTGGTGGGCGCTGCCGAAGCCGCAAGGGAAAGTGGAAATCCGGCCAAGGCCGGCGAGTTCGAGCGGATTCTAGCCGCCCAGTCTTCCGGCAAGTCAAACTGAGGCAATCTAAACTGTGCAAGTACACGCTTTGCCGCCCAAGGATTCGCGGGCTTCCCAGACGATGAACGGAATCAGGGCGATCGCCGCAACCGGATCCGCCCATCCAACATTCCAGAGATAGCTGACCAGCAGGCCCACTAGGGCGATCAAGGCGAGATAGCCACAAACACTCGATTCGGCCGCATCGGCGCGCAGCGCGGCGCTTCCCGTGGCGGCGGAGAGTTTCCGTTTTTCTTTGGCGAGCCACGGCATCAGAATGGCCGCCGCGGCCAGAATGCAGATTCCCAGAAGGCTGGGTTTCGGTTCCCGATGCCCGAGTAACGTGAGCAACGAAACTCCGGCGACATAGACGGCAAGCAACAGCAGGAGCACTCCCGCGAGTCGCGCTGCGCGTTTCTCCGCTCGCTCCGCGGCCGACGGTGCAGAGAAATGCCACAGCACGACGCAGGCCGACATCAGTTCAATGAGGCTGTCCCCGCCAAAGGTCAGCAAGGAGGGGCAGTGGGCAAGCCAGGCGGCCAGCAGTGAAGCGCCGGCTTCCAGGGCCATCCAGATGATCGTGAGAATTTGGATGAATTGCACGCGCCGGGTCAAAGGACTGAGCGAGAGGTGAGTTTCTTGCGGCACTCCCTGATGATGCCACGGAGGCGGAAAGAAGGCAGCAGGTGCACGGGACAATTGCCAGGATTTGGCGGGTACGGTAAAGTAGAAAGAGTTGTTGCCGCACTAGATTGGGCCTGTAGCTCAGGTGGCTAGAGCGCGCCCCTGATAAGGGCGAGGTCGGTGGTTCAAGTCCACCCAGGCCCACCATTTCAGCGCTAAATTCCAAGGCAACGCGGTTCACTTATCCCAAAACACCTGACTTTTTCTTCCATCGCTACGTATCTGCACGCCTAGGTCGCAACCACCACTGTCGGCGGAACACGTGGCGCCCGCCGGAATCACGGCCGGAGGAAGTTGAGGAACATGCTGTCTGACGACCACCGTGCGGATTTCCTGGCCCAAGCTGGCAAGCACGAAGGCGACATCAATCTCCGTGGTGTCAGGGAAAATAATGCTGAACGTTCCGGTGCAGTCCGGGCTGACGGAATAGTTGCCCGTCTCGCCGGAGCGGAATCCATTTTCGGTCACAGGCGTGGTGGGGGTCGTTGCAGAGGTGCCGTTGCGCATGACGATATCCACCTGGGTCAGATTCCCTTTTCCATCGAAGTGAGTCATGGCCACGCCGTCCGCCGGCAGCGGGCTGGCGAACGGTATCAGCCTAGGTGGCGCCCCGGTCTGAGGCACAAGCACACCGGTCGACTCCCCGTGAAGTGTGAAGGCATAATCGCCCTTCAGAGAGGCAATCGAGCAGCCGTCATTATCGCTTTTTTGCGCGCGAACAGAGGTGGTCAGCAGGGATGCGAAGACAGCTGCACCGACCAGCAGTTTCCAGGAAAGATATTTCATAATTTTCTCCTTTGTTGGGCCGGACAAGGCCATCAGGGGAGGCATAATGCGCGGGGCAGAGCGGACAGGCAATGCAGAGCGGGTGAAGAATTCGTGAAGAAGCAGCCGCCAGCGTAAATTGCTGAAACGTAGGTACCTATACGGTAAGTCCGGTTGTGAGTACAATGGCGTCACCATACTGGAAAGCTCCGATGCCTGCAGAACGATTCCGATTTGAAGAATACGAGCTCGATCCCAAGGCGTGTGAACTGCGCCTCCGGCACAAGAGCGTACATCTGGAGCGAATCCCCTTCGAATTGTTGAGCCTGCTGGTGGAACGGAGCGGGCAGTTGGTAACACGGGAGGAGATGATCGAGCGAGCGTGGGGCAAGGGCGTGTTCCACGACACAGAGCACGGGATTAACACCGCGGTACGCAAGATCCGCCTGGCTCTGCAGGATGACGTGGACTCTCCCCGTTTTGTGCTGACCGTTCCCGCGAGAGGGTACCGCTTCGTGGCGCCGGTGGAAACGGTGGGACCAAGCGTTGAACCGGCAGCCGCCCCACAAACACCACCCGAAGAATCGTCACACGAAGAGAGGGCAAAACCGGACCGCAGAAAAAGAATCCTGATTCCCGGAGCCGTTTTCCTCGCTT
>Ga0335082_10000467_pt1 | contig 41862 bp, 37 predicted proteins | sample Lox_Sample_41_FD_206718 | JGI IMG/M metagenome (GOLD analysis project Ga0335082, IMG submission 206718) | Soil microbial communities from Loxahatchee National Wildlife Refuge, Florida, United States - Lox_Sample_4.1 | ecosystem: Environmental > Terrestrial > Soil > Wetlands | place: USA...
GAATCTTCTCCTGCATCGGATCTGTGAGCTCGAGACTCACCTCTTCGAGCTGCCGACCGGGTATTCGACTGACTCGGCGGCGGGCCTGGCACTTCTTCAGCAGGAGATCAGACGTGAATCATCCGAGTCGGCGGAATTTCCATCACAAACCTCCGAGGTACTTCAAAAAATCGAAAAGAAGTATGCAAAAAAGAAGGGAAGCCGATGAGGATCGGAATCTTCGGCGGCACATTTAACCCACCCCACGTCGGACATCTCATTGTCATCGAGAGTGTGCGCGAACAGATTAAGTTCGACAAAATATTCGTCGTTCCGTCGGCCCAAACTCCCAACAAGCCCGGCGCCGTTCTCGCACCGGCGTATGATCGGCTGGAGATGACTCGACTTGCCGTTGAAGGAAATGCCCATCTTACCGTATCGAGCATCGAAATCGAACGAAAGGGAATCTCCTACACCGTCGATACCGTAATGGCATTCGCGGAGCAATATCCCCGTGCGGATCTCTCTCTCATTATCGGTGCGGATAATCTGCGGGATTTTCAGACATGGAAATCTCCCCGCGAAATTCTGACCCGCGTCGATCTTATCGTCATGAATCGTCCCGGCATTGCCCCCGTGGACGCAAAGGACGAGTATGCCCGTCTCTCCACGCTGGTAAACGTTCCCCAGATCGGCATTTCGGGAACGGATATCCGACGTCGTGTAAAAATGGGAAGATCGATCCGCTACCTCGTTCCTCCTGCAGTCGAAGAATATATCCTCCATCACAAACTCTATCGTGATTAGAAAAACCCCTTGCTCCCGAGTTCATTATTCTGTACATTAAAGAGCAGATTTTTCCGATATCATCCCGAATAGTTCATGCGTAATCGGCTGTTTCTTTACGTCCTACTCAATCTGGTGCTGCTGGTTCCAGCACTTGGCGGCGCACATCTCGCAACTTCCCGAGTAGCTTCAAAGAAGTCCCTCCCGCTCGGCGCGCATACGGCTCTTCAAATGAAGACACCGTTGACGAGCCGGTATCTTCCAGACAGAATCGTCGTCAAACTTCAAACTCCCGGAATTGCACGCAAGGGATCACGTGAATTCGGCGTCCTCGGTGTGGATGCGTTTGTGAAAAAGTACGGAGTACTTTCCATCGATCAGCTCTTCCCGTTCAGCAAGACGCCCCGGAAGCCGGGTGAGGTCGATCTGACATCGTGCTACGTGATGCGGTTTGCATCACCGTTGGATGCATTCAAGGTCGCCGAAGAGATTTCACAGTTGCCGGAAGTCGTGTATGCCGAACCCCTTTTCCTCTACCGGGTAGACGATGTTACCTCCTGTACCCCGAATGATTCGTCCCGTGGACTGCAATGGTATCTCGACAGGATCCTCGCAGATACCGCCTTCTGCATTTCGACCGGGGACACTTCTGTCGTCATCGGAATTGTCGACACCGGTGTCCAGCTCGATCACCCCGATCTCGCCGCAAACATCTGGCATAATTCCGGGGAAATGGGACTAGATTCCCTTGGGCGGGATAAACGGTTTAACGGAATTGATGATGACGGTGACGGATATGTGGATGACTGGCAGGGATGGGACTTTGGCGGAGCGGATTTCAACAATCCGATCGGTGACAATGATCCCTCGCCGAAGAGCACGCTCAACGGACACGGAACACACGTTGCGGGTGTCGCCTCCGCGGTGACCAATAATTCGAGGGGAATTTCCGGGATCGGGTACAATTGCCGGATCATGGCCATCAAAACAACATCCGATAATGACACGCGGCCCGACGGACCATATATTGTCTTCGGGTTCGACGGTATTGTCTTTGCTGCCGACCATGGTGCAAAGATCATCAATTGCAGTTGGGGTGGCGCAGGAGCTTCCCAGTTTGAACAGGATGTCATAAACTATGCGACGCAGGAAGGTTCCCTCGTTGTCGCCGCCGCAGGTAATGGGGCTTCGAGCGAACCCAATTATCCCTCGTCATATGACAACGTCCTCTCTGTTGCCGCAACATCTCTCAACGATAAGAAATCAACCTATTCGAATTACGGTTCGACAATTGACGTTTCTGCGCCGGGTGGAGAGGCGGTGAACTCTCCCACTATTTCGATCTACTCCACCGACTACCCAAGCACATATGGTATAGAAGCCGGCACTTCTTTTTCGAGTCCTCTTACGGCGGGGCTTGCGGCACTTGTCGCAACGAAATTCCCCGGCTATTCCCCCGTTCAAATCGGAGAGCAGGTTCGCGTAACCGCCGACAGCATTGACGCTCCGAATCCGTTCTATATCAAGCAGTTGGGCAAGGGGAGGATCAACGCATTACGTGCTCTCACGGAATCGTGGCCTTCCGTTCGCCTCGTCTCATTCACCACGAGCGATTCGCTCTATGGCAATAATGACGGGAGTCTGGAGGCAAATGAGGAGTTCACACTCTCAGCGACGCTGCTCAATTATCTCGCCCCGACAAGCGGCGCTGCAATGGTGACATTGACATCGACCGATACGAATGTGCAAATCCTGAGTGGTCAGTTTGCCGTGGGAGCCATCGGGACCATGCAATCCGCCAACAATTCAACTTCGCCGTTTCTTGTCAAAGTTGCCGCTCATCCGGCCCAGGGGGCACTGGCAAAGTTCATGTTGCTCGTTGATGACGGAAACTATCACGACTTCCAGGCCTTCTCCATTCTCGTTAATCCGACATTCGGAACACACGATGCGAACAATGTTCACGTCACTCTTACCAATATCGGCGGCATCGGGTTCAACGATTTTCCGAACAATACGCAGGGTGTCGGTTTCTCGTTCGGCGGTTTGAACCAGCTCTTCGAGGGTGGAGTTCTGATGGGCTATTCGGCAACCAATATCGTTGATAATGTCCGTAACGATAACAACCTTGAAGACGCGGATTTTGCATCCTCCCAGATCTTCAGTCTGAGGAGCCCGGGAACGGTTTCCAATCAGGATGGCGGCACATCTTTTTCGGATTCCGGTGCAGCAAGTGCAAACCGTATCGGTCTTCAGGTCGCGCTCCATTCGTATGAGTTCACTTCTCCGGCCGACAGCAATTATATGATCCTTCGCCTTGATATCAAGAATATTTCCGGAGCAAGCTTTGCCAACTTTTATGCAGGGTTGTTTCTCGATTGGGACATTCAGCCCGATTACTCCCGGAACATGACGACATTTGACCCCACGTACGATCTGGGTTATGCCTGGAATACCAGCGTGTCGAATTCGGTCTATTGTGGAGTCCGGGCATTGGACGGAACGGCGAGCTATCGTGGCCTGATCAATAATCTCGATATCGATCTTTCGCGCTCCGGCAAGTGGTCGTGGATCAGCGGTGGGGTCGTGACCGTCGACAGTGTCGAAGACATCCATTTTGCGATGTCGTCAGGACCCTATACTATCCAGAATGGTGGAATTCAAACGGTCGGCTTCGCCCTCCTTGGAGGAACAAACCTTACAAATTTGGAGGCAAGCTCGAACGCTGCCGCGGCCCAGTGGGATTATATCAAGAACGGCAACGGCCGTCCGCAGACAGTCGAGCTTATCCAACCTCTCAAAGGACAGAATGTTCTGGAGGATACGGTGACACTTCAGTGGAGCAGCGCGGTCGGAGCGGTGAAGTATCAGGTGGAGGTGGCTCCGGATACGTCGTTCTCGCAGCTCATGTTTAATGACACCCTTACTACACTGCAGACATCACACATATTTCCAAATATTGACTCGACATACTTCTGGCGAGTGATTGCATTCAACGGAACCGGGCAGACGTCAATTTCGGAAGCGAGAGAATTCAGCGTCGGAACACCGCTTCATATCAACATTCCGATTCTGCAGAATCCCGTTCTCTCACCGTACGCGGATCTCATTGTGACCACGACCGTTCCGTTCCTCTCCACTCCAACGATGACCGTTTCCGTCGGCAGCGGCCCGGCGGATACAATTCCCCTTTCCACAATAGCCCCGCAGGTCTACAAGGGAAGCATCCAGTTCACAGCGAGCGGAAATGTGGATGTGCGGATTTATGCGAAGCGATTGAGCGGTACCGATGTTACCGGTGAACGGCAATTTGCTGTTGGATTGTTGAAGCGTGGCATCGGCGGATCGGTGACATCCACGGATCGGAATGCCGTCGTCTCCGCCCCGGCAGAAGCACTTGGCGAAGACACATACTTTACCGTGCTCAGGGATTATACACCGACGTCCCGCACGGTGAATATCGGCGATCCCTACATTTTTGGACCCGCACGAACATTTAGTCGGCCGCTCGTAGTGAATCTGCGTTTTCTGCCCGATGCGGTTTCTCCTGGAAAGGAGAGATTTCTGCATATTTATCGATCATCCGGAAACGGATGGCAGCCGGTTGAAACGTGGATCGATACCCGAAATCATATGCTCACCTCTTCTGTGACCACGTTAGGCACGTTCAGTGTGGGATATGATGAGCATTTTTCGTCAAAGCTGATGCCCACCTCGTACCGCCTCTACCAGAACTATCCCAACCCGTTCAACCCGCAGACGAAGATCGATTTTGACCTGCCGGAAGCGGGAACCGTTCATCTTACCGTTTTCAATGTCCTCGGACAGGAAGTGATTCGACTTCTTGATGGTGACCGGACGTTTGGGAATTTTGAAACAGTTTGGAATGGAAAGAATGCCGCGGGGAACGAAGTCTCGAGCGGTGTGTACTTTTACCGGTTGGAAGTCATGAACGGACCGAACGTCAAGTACACCTCGACACAAAAAATGGTCCTGGTGCGATAATGAAACGGTTCATAAAATATGCTCTGCCGCTGTGCACCTTCTTCATCACCGCGGGAATTGTTTCCTGTTCTCACAGCGATACGAGCAGTCCGCCGACGGAGACCCCCGTCCAGCTTATAGGAGACGGATGGCAGGCATATTCGAATCATCAATACCAGCTGGCTCTCAACAAGTTTAATTCTGCGATCTCGCTCAATGGAAGCATGGTGGATGCGTACAATGGTGCAGGGTGGTCGAGTGCGAAGCTGAATCAGCTTTCAAATGCGGCAACGATTTTCGGGAGGGGAAACGTGCGGGATACAACCAACACGGACATTCTTGCCGGACTCGCACTGGTGAATAACGGAAGGAAGAATTATTCCGTATCGGCGGCGAGCGCAAACGCGGTTCTCCAGAAGAACGCGCACTGGTTCTTCGAGCGGGATACGCTTGTTGATTATTATGATATCCGGGTGGTGCTGGCGGAGGACGATTACGCGCTTGGCGATTTCAGTTCCAGTCTCGCTGTTGTACGGCTGATGGACGCGTCATTTAGTGCAGATGTGACAGGCGTGCAGGGGCAGACTGCCCTTGCCCAGGAAATCGAACGGCTGCGAAATCTCTACCAGTAAAGAGCTACAGATGGCTCGGGAGAACGACCTCGTGCAATGCTATTTTGCCATTGCATGAAGGATCACCGCACCGATAAAAAATCCAAACCAAGCGGTAAATCCAAGTAGCACCCAGAAGCTGTGCGAGACCGTGATCTTTCTGGCGGCAGAACTTTCGTGGATCTGCGCGCGAGATGATATGTTGTGTTGGTGGTGTTGCATGCTCAGAATTAGGCCGACAATTAAGAGAAGCCGGAGAGGACCGGCTCGTATTTATTCAGAAGAGGAATACTTTTGTTTGCTGCGACATCCGGCGGGGAGGACGAGTGCCGGGTATCACTTTCAACCTACACTAAACGCATCCCGAAGAATGTGATGTCCATCAATGTATCGGTGATTTACCCAATTTTGGAGAAGAAAATCGGGTGCAATGGACCGGATTGATTTTGATGGTGCTCCCTCCTATATTAAAGTAAAAGAGATTACCGATCATATGCAAATTCGCCAACGAAAACCGGCTCTTGAGAATCCGGCGATCTTACGCCTCACGGGTGATCCCCTGGGAGAGCAGGATGCAGCCAACTTGCGTCAGAAGATCTACGAGTTGATCGGGAGCGGTGTGACGAATGTGGTGCTCGACTTCCACGCGGTGAAACATATCAATAGTGCCGGGCTCGGGGGGCTTATCAGCTCGAAGACAACACTTTGTAAGGCGGGGGGCGATCTCAGAATCGCCGCGATCAATCAGCACGTCCGAAAAGTTCTGACGATCACACGACTGTCGGAGATTCTGGAAGACCATCCGACGGTTGAGCAGGCGCTTGCGAGTTTTCGCCCGAAGAAGTAGTCGCGCTTTCCTTGCGTTCCGGATACCCAATTGCTATATTTCATGTTTGAGGCGGGATTCATGGCTGGAATCGTATACCATGCAGGAATTTTTGCCCCTGTAGCTCAGCATGGATAGAGCAGCGGTTTCCTAAACCGTTTGTCGCAGGTTCGACTCCTGTCAGGGGCACTTTACCTACCTCAAAGGAGATTCCTTTACTCCAGTCGGATGAGACTTCACCAGTTGAGTCAGGTCATTGACCGGCACTAGCTAATTCGGTATATTGTATACGCTGGTTAGGGAGTACAGCACACCAATCATAAGTGGTAGGGAAGAGAGAACCCTATTTCTTGTTCTTCGAGTTAATCGGAAGAAAAAGGAATAGGGTTTTTGCATTGGTGGAGCCGGATTTCCTAAACCGCACGTGGGTAGAAAAACGATCATGGGTGAGATTATCGTGAGATGCCTTCTTGTCCTGCTAGTCATCCCGTCGATAGCATTTTGTGACGAGGATAGTCTCCATCTCGTTTGTACACTTACGGGAGATAAGTCGGGCGACTATTTTTGCGTAGTTGCCGGAGCGGGCGATGTCAACGGGGATGGTCATAAGGACTTTCTAATCAGTGCCAGAGAAGGAAATTACGTACGGCTATATCTTGGGGGAACAAAACTCGATACTACGGTATACCTGCAATTTCCGGGATGGAATGCCATTGGTGTGGGAGACGTTAATCATGATGGTTTTGATGATATCCTCGTATCGGACGGATTCTATGACCCTGTAGCTGATATCGGCAAGAAGTGGGCTCGCCTCTACTTGGGCGGTTCGCCGATGGACACTAACCCGGAATTTACTTTCACCTACACCTACAATTTGCCGAATGGAGGTTTCGCAATAGGAGCAGCAGGGGATGTGAACGGGGACGGGTATGCTGATTTTCTGGTTGGGGTACCGTACAGTTCCGACCTTCAAGGCCGGACTTACGTATTTCTTGGCGGAGCGCAAATTGATTCTCAACCCGCATTGACACTCATTGGTGACACCATCGCTGATTACTTTGGAACAGCTGTTGCAGGTGCGGATGTGAATGGCGACGGCTACAGTGACATTGTCGTAGGAGCACCATTTTCCGGTGGAATAAACACAGGAGGGGGAAAGGTTTTTATCTATTTGGGTGGCGCAAGTCTTCACAATGCTCCTGATAAGGTACTCATTGGGAAATGCTACTTCGGCGATGATGTCTTGAATGCAGGAGATGTCAATCATAATGGACGTTGCGAGGTTCTCATATCTTCCATGGTGGATCATCAGTGTAATCTCTACTCATATCCCTCCGATAGCCTTACTTCGTTTCCAGGCGAAAATCCCGGAGCTGGAGGAGATTTTAATAACGATGGATTCGACGACGTACTTGTCGCAGATCCAAATTTTGTCAATAATATCGGCATGGTGGGAAAATTGAATGTGCATTGCGGGGGTTTGAATCTCGACACTACAGTTTCCTGTAGCGCAACAGGTGAGGTGAACTGGGGGCGGTTTGGTTACTATTCGGCAATCGTGGGAGACATCAACGGCGACGGTGATGCTGAAATACTGGTCGGCGCGCCGGGATATCCGGACTATCAAACCAATACTGGCAAGGTGTATATCTATTCACTTCAACCATTAGATGGTGTAAGTGACCGCGACGCGAGGCTTCCCATGGGTGTGGGCCTCGTACAGAACTACCCCAACCCATTCAACCCGTCAACCATGATTGAGTATGAGCTCACGCGAAGAGGATATGTTCAGCTGGATGTGTTTGACGTGCTGGGTAGAAAGGTAGCAACGCTGGTCGATGGCAAGCAGGAACCAGGGGAACACACAGTCAAGTGGGATGCATCCAGAGTCCCCAGCGGAGTTTATTTTTATCGCCTTGCCGCAGGTGATTTCGTGCGAACAGAGAAGATGGTGTTGATGAGGTAGTGTCAACCCAATGCATTCGAAGGGACAGATCAAATGAAAAAGAATACCAAACCTGAAAAGTATGGCGTTACTTGCCGAATCGGCAGCCGAACTTGTTACGCATGAACAAGACCACTCAAATAGTCCTTGTATTGTCTTTCATACTCACGGCGCGACAACAGCTGTCTGGTCAGACCGATTCTGTCGAAGATGTGTTCCCGCTGGGCCTCCACTACTCCTGGACCTATCAGTACCAAAGCATTCTCAGTTGCTTTGGAAACACAGGAGAGGGTTCGATAAGTGGTGATTCAGGACAAGTAACATACGAGATCGTTGATTCTTCTATCAATGGAGATTCCATTGCGTGGGTCGTTCACTCAAACTGGAACCTTCAGGTATATTATACTGATAACTTCTCGGGTTCTTTTGACACAATCTACACTTCCATCGACTCAGGAACTTTTGTCCTTTGGGAGAGGAACAGAGGAAATCACCAGCTCTTCATTGATGATTACTCTTACTTAGCAAATCCGATTTGGAAATTTGTTCCACTTTTTGCAGACAGCCAGCGTGTCTACAGATTTGCGACAGTTGATTCAGTGAAGAGAGTTTCGATGTCGACATTCATTGATTCATATGCCACGTGGGTTCCATACAGGTTCTCGTGGGTAGCCGAGAGTGGACTGGTCAAGATGAATTCGGATTATTTTGGATCATGTGGATCCCATAGCAGGTCGAATACTCAGGCAACACTCCTTCGATCGATCCTAACGTCGGTTAAGCATCCAGGCCTTGAAAAGGACCTTCCTTCACAGTTCGTCCTGTTTCAGAGTTATCCAGATCCGTTTAACCCCATTGCAACAATCAGATACAACTTGCAGACAGCAAGCAGTATCTCATTGAAGATTTTCAATCTCCTGGGACAAGATGTTGCAACTCTTTCCAACCGTGTAGAACAGCCCGGAGAGAAATCCGTGCAATGGAACGCTGCTGGATTTTCGAGTGGAGTGTATTTATACAAGCTGGAAGCTACCAGTGTGAGCGAACCAGCAAAGACCCTTACGCGGGTACGGAAGATGGTGTTGATGAAATGAGGAGACCTTCCTCACGATCGTTCAGGTTGCCTTCCCAATGATGGATGATGGGGGCGGTAACTCCTCACCTGCCAGAAACTTTTCCCTCCATTTTTTTGCACCTGAACCCGTATCTGATTATATTAAACGTCCGAGAAAGAACTAACTGCGAGTAGTTCCCAGAGTTTCAATCTTATAAGTCGGGTTTACCATACCCTTCGATCCGGGGTATTCATTCAACACCGTTTTGAAATTTCATGAGACTCAGTAAAAATTTCGTTCCAACGGTAAAGGAAATTCCATCTGACGCCACCATCCCGAGCCACCAGCTCATGCTGCGGGCAGGCATGATCCGCCCGCTTGGTGCCGGAGTCTATTCGTTCCTTCCACTCGGATACCGTGCCATGAAAAAGGTCATGGATATCATCAGGGACGAGATGGATGCCATCGGCGGACAGGAATTCCATCTCCCGGCATTGAATCCAGTGGAATTCTGGGAAGAAACCGGCCGTGTCAAGGCGTTCGGCGATACGATGTTCCATATCAAGAACCGCCCCCTGGTTCTTGCACCGACACACGAAGAGATCATCTGCTCAATCGCGAAAAATCATCTGAAATCATATCGAGATTTGCCGCAGATCTGGTACCAGATCCAGACCAAGTTCCGCAATGAACCGCGGCCGAGATCGGGTGTCATCCGCGGCAGACAGTTTCTCATGAAGGATTCATACAGTCTCGATTCAAACTGGAAAGATCTCGACAGAAGCTATAATCTCCACGCTGAAGCATATCGGAAAATCTTCACTCGCGCAGGATTGAAATTCTTTGTCGTAGGCGCATCGAGCGGAGCCATGGGCGGAAATGCATCGCAGGAGTTCATGATCGAATCGGCATCAGGTGAAGATACCTGTGCCGTGTGTGACAAGTGCGGGTACGCAGCCAATCTCGAAGTGGCATCCTCCAAAATGGAAACAGCCGGCCGTGTTTCCGAAAGCAAACCAGTTGAAGAGATTCATACTCCAGGCGTAAAGACTATCGATGAGCTGAAGGCATTTCTGAACATTGATGATTCGCGTCTCGCGAAATCGCTTGTGTATATGAAGGACAACAAGCCGGTGCTCATCCTCATGATGGGGAACGATCAGCTGAATGAGTCGAAACTCCTGGCGGCTCTCGGAACCGATGTCCGGCCCTCTCATCCGGACGAGCTGAAGACGCTGACCGGCGCTGACGCGGGTTCCATCGGCCCGATAGGTCTGACCGGATTCACGATCATTGCCGACAAGCGGCTCGAGGGAGCAAATAACCTCATCAGCGGAGCGAACAAGAATGATTATCATCTTGCCAACATCGATTTTCAGCGTGATGTGAAAGTGCAGGGCTATTACGACCTTCGCACTGTTCTTGCCGGCGAGCCCTGTCCCGAATGCAGTACGCCGCTCAGAATCGTGAATGCCATCGAGCTTGGTCATATTTTCAAGCTCGGGACGAAATATTCCGACGCCATGCATGCGTATTTCCTCGATGAAGCGGGGAAGGAACATCCGATCATCATGGGGAGCTACGGTATCGGGGTCGAACGCGTCATCGCGTGCCATATCGAACAATCACACGATCGGAACGGCATCATCTGGAATAAAACGCTGGCGCCGTTTCACGTCCACCTCATCCTCGTGAACGGAAACAACGAAAAGGTCGTCAGTACGGCGGAACACCTCTACGAAAAGCTCCAGGATTCGCTTATCGATGTGCTCTACGACGACCGCCGGGATGTGAGTCCGGGGTTCAAGTTCAAGGATGCCGATCTTCTTGGAATGCCTCTTCAGGTGATTGTCGGCGAGAAGCACGTCTCGACAGGCAAGGTGGAAACGAAGGACCGCCGCACCGGAAACCGCGAGATTCTGGATATCGGTGCGGTCGTGAAGCACGTCGAGAAGTACCTGGAAACGTAACACCCGATTCTTTTCCTTTCTTCACCTTTGAGTTGAAAGGCGGAGCGAGTTTTCCTATTGTATTTCCCTCCGGATTTTTTTATACTTGTGCGGGCAATCTCCTGACAACGTCTATGGCTGAATTCATCCACCTCCATAATCATTCCCATTTTAGTCTTCTCGACGGCGCCGCCACGATCGACGGGCTGGTCCAGTCCGCCGTGGCCAATAAGATGCCTGCCGTTGCGCTCACCGACCATGGCGTCATGTCCGGTGCAATCGAATTTTATAAAACGGCAAGAAAAGCCGGCATCAAACCGATTATCGGTTGTGAAATGTATGTCGTTACAAACGGGACGCGGTTCGATAAGGAGGTCAATGCTCAGAGCGTGAAGGAAGGAAGAGGACGCGGAATCTATCACCATCTTGTCCTTCTTGCAAAAAATCAGCGCGGCTATAAGAATCTCGTTCAGCTTTGCAGTCTCGGGCATACGGAAGGATTCTATTATAAGCCCCGTGTCGATATGGAGCTTCTCAATAAGTTCAAAGAAGGGCTTGTTGCACTCTCTGCGTGCCCCTCGGGTGTGGTTGCCCACCATCTCGTGAGCGGACATTACGATCAGGCGCGTGCCACTGCGTCGCAATTCAAAGACATCTTCGGGGAGGACTTCTACCTCGAAATTCAGAACCACGCTCTTGAGAAAGAGAAGCCGATCTTGCATGATATGCCGCGTATAGCACAGGACCTCGGGATCAAGCTTATCGCCACGAACGACGTTCATTACATCAAGCGTGAACACGCCATTGCTCATAACGTCATCCTCATGATCCCGGATGCTTCCGCACAGGGCACGACGGAGTATACGCAGCTCCGGTATCAGACCGACCAGCTCTATTTCAAATCGGTTCAGGAGATGTGCCTCCTCTTTCAGGACTACCCTGAGGCGATAAGCTCGACGCTTGAGGTGGCGGAGAAAATCGAAGAATATTCTCTGCGTCCTCAAAAGCCGTACATGCCCGATTTCCCGATACCGGACGGTGCCGGGGTTTCGACGCTGGAGGAATATCTTGACCGACTTGCACACGAGGGACTGGCCCGGCGCTTTTCTCCCGTGACGGATGCGATGAGACAGCGTTTGGACCTCGAACTTTCAGTCATCAACAGGATGGGGTACGCGGGATATTTTCTTATCACACAGGATTTTATTGCAGAAGCGCGGAAGATGGGTGTTCTGGTCGGCCCGGGCCGGGGAAGCGCCGCAGGGAGTCTGGTCTCCTATGCTCTCGGCATCACCAATGTCGATCCGCTGAAATACGATCTCCTCTTCGAACGCTTTCTCAATCCCGAACGCGTCAGCATGCCGGATATCGACATTGATTTTTCCGACAATAAACGTGACCTGGTGATTGACTATGTCAAACGAAAGTACGGCGAAAATTCGGTATCGCAAATCATCACCTTCGGAACACTTTCGTCACGCGCAGTGCTGAAGGATGTGGGACGTGTTATCGGCGTGCCGCTCAGTACGACGGAATCGATCACCAAGCAGATTCCGGTTATCCAGGGGAAAGTGACCCCGCTCGCGGAAATTCTCGAAACAAATCCGGAACTGAAGTGGGTCAAAGAGAGTAAAGATGAGAAAATTCATGACCTCATCGACATCTCGCTCGTTCTGGAAGGAATGAACCGGAACGCCTCAACGCATGCCGCTGGTGTCGTCATTGCCCCCGGCCCGCTCACCGATTATGTGCCGGTCTACAAGACTCCGCAAACCGAGATCATGACGCAGTATAACATGATCGACCTGGAAGAGGCGGGTCTGCTCAAAATGGATTTCCTCGGGCTCCGGACGCTCACGGTCATCGAAAACGCACTGGCGCTCATCCAGCAGCTTCACAACGTCCGTCTCGACCTCGATGCGATACCTGAGAACGATCCCGAAACGTTTGCATTGTTCGCGAAAGGTCACACCACCGGGGTTTTTCAGTTCGAATCGACGGGAATGCAGGACTGGCTCAGAAAACTCAAGCCGACGTCCATCAGCGATCTCGTGGCGATGAATGCCCTCTACCGTCCCGGTCCGATGGAAATGATCGGGGACTTTATCCGGCGCAAACAGGGTGCACAGCCGATTGATTATCTCCATCCCCGGCTTGAAGTGATTCTCAAGGAAACGTACGGCATCATCGTGTATCAGGAACAGGTGATGAAGATTGCGAGCGAGGTGGCCGGCTTCTCTCTTGCAAAAGCCGATATCATGCGGCGCGCCATGGGGAAGAAGGACAAAGAGCTCATGGCGAAGCAGAAACTCGAGTTCATCAGCGGCGCCGTGGGACGCGGATTCACGAAAAAAGTCGCCGGTGATATTTTTGATATGATCGAAAAGTTTGCCTCCTACGGATTCAACAAGTCGCACGCCGTGGTGTACTCCGTGCTTGCGTATCAGACGGCATATCTCAAAGCCCACTATCCCGCCGAATTCATGGCGGCAACCATCTCGGCGGAGATCGGTGATACTGATTATGTCGTGCAGCTGATCGAAGAATGCCGGAAAATGAAGATCGCGGTTCTTCCCCCGGATATCAACGAAAGCAGCGTGCAGTTCGTTGTCACCCCGAAAGGGATTCGGTTCGGATTGAGTGCCATCAAGAATGTCGGGGTCAGTGCCGTCGAAAATATTATCGAGTCGCGGAATGAGAAGGGGACCTACACGAACCTCTTCGATTTCTGCCGGCGTGTCGATTTGAGATTGGTGAATAAGAAGACACTGGAGGGGCTGATCCAGTCCGGTGCATTTGACTGTATCAGCCATGATCGCTCCCAGCTCTTCGAATCGGTTCAACGGGCGATTCAGTTCGGACAGACCGCGAAGAACCATACATCCAGGGGTCAATCGTCGCTCTTTGAAGGCGGGCAAAGTGCGAAGCCGGGGGAGACACTGCCGGCCCTCGTGTCCGCGGCAGCGTGGAGCGAAACCGAAAAGCTTTCGCGGGAAAAAGACGTCCTGGGATTCTATGTTTCAGGGCATCCGCTGCGACGCTATGCCATGGAGGTGGCGGCATTCTCGACTGTGCAATTGGGAGATCCCGGCGGAATCAAGTCAGGTGTCCCTGCACGTGTCGGCGGAATTATTTCTTCCATCAAGAAAAAGGTGGACAAGAAGGGAAATATGATGGCATTCATGACGCTCGAGGATTTTACCGGCAAGGGGGAATGCATCATCTTTTCCGACGCGTACAAACAGTACCAGCAGCTTCTGACCCCCGATGCCATGGTGATGGTGTGCGGTACCGCAGAACAGACCGGCGATACCCTTCGCATTCTGGTGAAAGAAATTGTCCCGATGGAAAATGCCCGCCAGCGATTTGCGAAAAGTATTGTTCTTTCCATCAATATGAACAGGGTGGAGGAACAGACCGTTCACGAATTGCGCTCCGTCGCCGAAAAGCATCGCGGAAACTATATGTGCAGATTTAATGTTCTGAATGCCGAGAATGAACAGGTCGCACAGCTCCTCTCGACGAAATATGTGGTGGACGGAAGCGACGAATTCATCACGCAGGTGGAAGAATTGCTGGGACCCAACTCGATAAGATTTTCAAACTGAAATTCCGTATATTATTCCATGATGATCTGATAGTATCTCACAAAGGAAGGGAATTATGAAGCCAATTGTTGTAAATGATGCGAACTTTAATGCGGAAGTATTAACCTCGGAACAGCCGGTTCTCGTGGATTTTTGGGCGATTTGGTGCGGTCCCTGTAAGATGATCGCGCCGATTGTCGACGAGATTGCACAGGAATATGACGGCAAGCTCAAGGTCACAAAAATGGACGTGGATGCGAATCCCCGCATCACGATGGAGTACGGCATCCGGAGTATTCCGACGCTCATGATTTTTAAAGGGGGACAGGTTGTGGAACAAATTGTCGGAGCAGTCCCGAAGCGTCACCTCCTCGATAAAGTGACCGCTCATCTGAATTAGACGTTGCTTATAGTATTGAGAGAAAAGCCGTCTTCTGACGGCTTTTCTGTTTTGGCGGGAAGCTGCTGATTGCTTGTGCGATAGGGGCAATTTTCCTATATTGCTCACCACGATTTTTTCTCATCCATTGGAAAGAGTCATTCTCAATGTCCTATACCAAGCGAACTCATACCTGCGGAGAATTACGCCTGTCGCACCTTGGACAGCGTGTGACGCTCACGGGATGGGTGGATACGCGCCGCGACCTCGGGGGGGTTGTCTTCATCGATCTCCGGGACCGGTACGGGAAAACACAGGTCGTCTTCAGTCCGCAAAAGAATGCACAGGTTCATACACTGGCCGGTGAGCTGCGCAGCGAATTTGTCATCTCTGTAAGCGGTGTCGTTGAACGGCGGCCGAAGGGTTCGGAAAACCCAAATATGGCGACCGGTGAAATCGATCTGCTTGCGGATGCTCTGACAATACTCAGCAAGTCCGAGGTCGTCCCCTTTGCCATCGAAGATGAGATCAATGTCCACGAGGAAATGCGGCTGCAGTATCGGTATCTCGATCTGCGCCGGCGGCCGATGCAGCAGAATCTTCTCCTGCGCCACCGCCTGGCGATGGCTGCAAGAAGATATTTTGACCGGCTCAATTTCATCGAAGTTGAAACCCCGGTCCTGATGAAAAGCACACCGGAAGGTGCCCGTGACTATCTCGTCCCGAGCCGGATTCATGCCGGGAAGTTCTACGCTCTTCCCCAGTCTCCTCAGACGTACAAACAGATTCTCATGGTAGCGGGACTCGACCGGTATTTTCAGATCGTAAAATGTTTTCGGGATGAAGATCTGCGTGCGGATCGTCAGCCGGAATTCACACAAATCGATGTGGAGATGTCGTTCATCGATGAGCCGGATATTCAACATGTTGCCGAGGGACTGGTTTTCGAGTTCTTCAAGGAGGCGAAGAACAGAGAAATCCCGCTACCTCTTCCACGGTTGACCTACACTGAGGCAATGGAGACTTACGGTTCGGACAAGCCGGATACACGATTTGGACTGAAACTCATCTCCGTGAATGAGATTGTATGTGACGCGGGATTCAAGGTATTTTCCGAGATCGTGAAGAAAGGTGGAATTGTCTCAGGGCTCGTCGCTCCGGGGCTTGCCTCCTACACGCGGAATCAGCTTGACAATCTCACCGATTATGCAAAGAGCATCGGAGCAGGTGGGTTGGTCTGGATCCGGGTGACTGACAAGGGCGGTGAATCGACGATCGAAAAATTTATCGGGAAGGATGTTCTTTCCGCCATCATCACGAAAATGGAGGCAAAACCGGGTGATCTCATTCTCCTGATTTCTGATCAGTGGACGAAGGCACTGTCGGTACTTGGAGCGCTCCGGCTCGAAATGGGCCGCCGCCTGAATATGATCGACGAGAGCAGGGATGATCTTCTCTGGGTAACCGATTTTCCAATGTTCGAGTACGACGATGAGGAGAAACGGTATGTCGCGATGCATCATCCGTTTACCTCCCCGAAGCCGGAAGATGGGCCGCTCCTTGCAAAGGACCCTCTGAAGGTTCGTGCCCGTGCCTATGATCTTGTCCTGAATGGAACGGAGATAGCGGGAGGAAGTATTCGTATTCACGATCGTGCACTGCAAACTCAGGTGTTCGGACTTCTGGGGATCGATGAAGCTCAGGCGAAGAGAAAATTTGGTTTTATTCTCGATGCATTCCGGTATGGAGCTCCACCGCACGGCGGAATTGCATTTGGTTTTGACCGGATTTGTATGTTGCTGTCGGGCCGTCCTTCAATTCGCGACGTCATCGCGTTCCCCAAGACCGCCAGCGCCTTGTCTCTCATGGATGACTCTCCGTCGGAAGTTGATGAGAAACAGTTGAAGGAGTTGCACATTAAAATCGTTTGAAGGTAGGTTCATCCGCGTTAAATCGCGCGAATTCGCGGCTCATAATAAGGGAGAAATTATGATACACGAAGCGTTGTCTGGCAGGATCATTAGCGCATTCTACACCGTTTACAATGGCCTTGGTCATGGCTTTCTGGAGAAAGTCTACGAGAATGCACTCATGGTGGAATTCAGAAAGCAGGGAGTCAACGTCGACCAACAAAAGAAGATCGACGTCTGGTACGACGGTTTTCGGGTTGGAGAATACTTCTCTGATATCGTCGTCGAAGATACAATTATTCTGGAACTTAAAGCTGCAGCTGGAATCGTTCCTGAGCACGAGGCACAGTTGCTTCATTATCTGAGGGCAACTGAGATTGAGCTCGGTTTTGTTTTGAATTTTGGATCGAAACCAGAGTTTATTCGACGTGTATTTTCAAACGAGAGAAAAACGAGCTGCGGATAATCGCGGATTCGTGTTAACTCGCATGAATTCGTGGTAGTGTTTTTATGAAAGACAAAATCAGAATAGCGTCCGGACAGGGTTTCTGGGGAGATCTGCTGACTGCTCCCATCGATCAGGTCACCAAGGGTCCCATCGACTACATGATGATGGATTATCTCGCCGAAGTGACCATGTCCATCATGCAGAAGCAAAAAATGAAGGATCCTTCCCTCGGTTACGCCAAGGACCTCATTCCCCTGATGGAAACAATCCTTCCCTCGATCGTCCGGAAAAACATCAAAGTCATCACGAACGGCGGCGGCGTCAATCCCGAGGGATGCCGTGATGCCATCTTCAGGACAGCGAAAAAACTCGGTATCAAGGGATTGAAAATCGGCGTTGTGGTCGGTGACAACATTCTCGACCGCTTGGATGAACTCGCCGCGAAGAAGATCGAACTCAAGAACATGGAGACGGGTGAAGGTCTCGATCACGTTCGCAGCCGAATCGTAAGCGCAAACGTCTATTTTGGCGCCAGGCCGATTGTCGAAGCGCTGCAGAAAGGTGCGCAGATTGTCGTTACCGGAAGAACCACCGACACAGCGCTGACGTACGCGCCCATGATTCACGAATTCGGATGGGGCTGGAATGATTGGGATAAACTTGCCGTCGGCGTCGTTGCCGGGCATATCCTGGAGTGTGGCGGACAGGCAACCGGTGGAAATTTCTCCGCCGACTGGAAATCCGTTCCCGATCTCGCCCACATCGGCTTTCCCATCGCAGAGGCGTACCCCAGCGGTGAAATCATCATCACCAAACACGAAAACACCGGTGGATTGGTTTCGATGCAGACTGTGAGCGAGCAGCTCATGTACGAGATCGCAGACCCGACCAACTACATTACCCCCGAGTGTATTGCCGATTTTACCACGATCAAGCTCGAGCAGATTGGAACGAACCGGGTGAAACTTTCAGGCGTCAAGGGGAAAAAGAATACCGAATTCTATAAAGTTTCGATGTCATATGCCGATGGCTTCACGGCGATAGGGACGTTGACATATGCCTGGCCGGATGCTCTCGAAAAAGCTCAGGCAGCCGATCAGATTCTGCGAACCCGGCTTGCCGATCTGGGATTGAAGTTCGATGAGATCAGGACGGAGTTTCTTGGATTGAATTCGTGTCATGGTCCGATAGCTCCGATGCCGGATATCATCAACGAGGTTATCCTTCGGGTTGGGGTACGCAGTCATGACAGGGATGCCGTGGAGCGTTTTGGAAAGGAAATCGCCCCGCTTATTCTTACGGGTCCCCCGGCTGTCACCGGTTTTGCCGGTGGCAGGCCGAAACCGAGCGAGGTCATCGCGTACTGGCCGTCGCTGATTCCGAAGAATGCGGTGGAACCAAAAGTGATTGTGGAAGAAGTGTAGGAAAATCTCACCACGGATGAACTCAAGTATCCGCGGCAACGTCTTCATGAAAGTACAACTCCTTCAAATAGCGCACGCACGATCAGGTGACAAGGGTGATACCGGCAATGTCGGCCTGATCGCCCGCAGACCGGAGTATTATCCGATGCTCAGGAAGTATGTCACGGTGGATGCCGTCAGGCGGCACTTCGACGGAATCTGCCACGGAAAAGTGGAGCGCTTTGAAATCCCGAATCTCAACGCGCTGAATTTCCTGCTGCACGAAACGCTGGGCGGTGGCGGAACGGTGTCCCTGAAGAATGACGCACAGGGAAAAACACTAAGTTCTGCGCTTTTGCGGATGGAGATCGATATCGTCGAGAAAATTTGACTGGGATGAGTAGTATCCCGGATTTTTTTATATTGCGGGGGATCAGGAAAGGAACAGATGATGCTTGAAGATGTAAAGGACCGGTTCGAAGAATTATTTGAGAAATTGACACTTCTCCGGAGGTATCTTTGACCTTGAAACAAAGGAGAAGCAGATAGCAGACCTGGAGGCGCGTTCACACTTGCCCGACTTCTGGAACGACAACGTGTCGGCCCAGAAGATCATGCAACAGATCAATCATCTCAAAATGTGGGTGGATGGGTGGAAGTCTGCACAACGCAAGCTCCAGGATGCACAGGCCCTGTCCGAGCTGGCGGTGGAGTCGTCCGATGAATCACTCATTCCTGAGGTTCAATCCGAAATTTCCAGTGCGCTTCAGGCGATTGAGGATCTCGAATTCCGGAACATGCTGAGTGGCGAGGATGACGCAAAGAACTGTGTCCTCAACATTCATGCCGGAGCAGGCGGGACCGAAGCGCAGGATTGGGCCGAGATGCTCTTCCGGATGTATGTCCGGTGGTGCGAGAAAAAAGGATTCAAAACCTTTCTTGTCGATGAGCAGGGAGGAGAGGGTGCCGGAATCAAGAGCGCTGCCATCGAAGTCCAGGGCGAATACGCCTATGGATATCTGAAAGCGGAAAGTGGCGTCCACCGCCTGGTCCGCATCTCCCCCTTTGACGCAAATGCCCGCCGCCACACGTCATTCGCCTCGGTCTTCGTCTATCCCGAAATCGAAGATGACGTTGAGATCGAAATCAACCCCGCAGATCTCGAAGTGAGCACATATCGCTCGGGTGGAAAGGGAGGACAGAACGTCAATAAGGTTGAAACGGCCGTCCGCATCAAGCACATCCCCTCCGGGGTGGTCGTGGCATGCCAGCAGGAGCGTTCACAATTTCAGAACAGGGAACGGGCATTAAAAATGCTCAAATCCCGCCTCTACCAGATGCGGAAAGAAGAGGAAGAGGCAAAACGCGACGCCGTCAACAGCACAAAAAAGAAGATCGAGTGGGGAAGCCAGATCCGGTCATATGTTTTCCATCCGTATAATATGGTCAAGGACCATCGCACCGACGTCGAGACGAGCAACACGCAGGCGGTCATGGACGGCGACCTGGACGACTTCATCAAGGCATATCTGCTCGAATACGGACAGAAAAAGTAGAGAGGAAAATCAGAAAGCTCCGTGGCAGTTTCCTGGTTTATAGCGAAACGATATCTCGCGGCCCAGCGGCGAAAGGGATTTCTCTCGTTCATAACGCTCTTCGCAATTCTCGGAGTCACCCTCGGTACCGCCGCGCTCATCATCACGCTCACGATTCTTGACGGGTTTGAACACGAAATCAAGGAAAAAGTAGTCGAGTTCACCTCACACATCGAAGTGCAGGGATACCAGAATCTTCCCCTCCAGAAGTACCGGCAAATGATGGATGACGTTTTGAAGAAAGTCCCCGAAGTGGCCTCTATCCGGCCATATGCGGGTCGGGAAGGGATGATTCGCTCGCAGAGTGCGGTTGATGGAATATTTCTGAAGGGAATCAATCCTTCACAAACGTCTCTTCTATCTCAAAATCGACTGGTGGCAGGGACCTTCATCGACACGGTTCGGCGTGATATCGCAGAGATCGTCATCGGGAGGAAACTTGCACTCCGGCTCAACGTAGAGGTCGGAGACAAGCTTGTTGTTTTTGCTCTGCCGCGTCCTCCTGCCCAAACCACCCAACCTCGTGCAATGCAATTTCAGCTCTGCGGCATTTATGAATCGGGCATGTCGGAGTTTGATGATGTCTTCGCCTATACCGATCTTTCCGATGCCCAGCGTCTCTTTCAGCTCGACGATGCCGTAACGGGGTACGACATCATGGTGAGGAATCTTGATCAGGTTGAAGAAACCGCGGCGGAAGTTCAAACGGTGCTTGGCTACCCGCATTATGCACGAACGGTTTTTCAAACCTACCGCAATCTTTTCTCATGGGTTGAATTACAAAAGAAACTCTCACCGATACTCTTGAGTCTCATCATCGTTGTCGCGACGGTGAACATTATCGGGACGATGCTGATGTTTGTTCTGGAAAAAACACGGGCGATCGCCATCCTTAAATCTCTCGGAGCAGGACCAGCCCTCATCAGGAGGATCTTCACGATCCAGGGACTTCTCATCGGGGGGGTCGGGATTGCATCCGGGAATATTCTGGCGTATGTCCTGTGCTGGATCCAGGCGACGTTCAGGGTGCTGTCGCTTCCCTCGGATATCTACTATATGAGCTCCGTTCCGATACTTCTGCAGGTGCAGAATTTCGTTCTTGTGACGGTCGTGGCGTTTGTGCTTTGTCTCCTGACGACATCACTTCCTTCCCGGGCGGCGTCGAAACTCGATCCGGTAACAATCTTCCGATTCGGGTGAAGAAATGTCCGTCGAAATGTTCATCGCCCGCCGCTACCTCCTCGCCAAGCGCACCGTGCGTTTTATCAATGTCATCGGGGTTATTTCCATTGCCGGCATTGCTGTCGGTGTTGCCGCGCTTTTGGTGGCACTATCGGTGTTCAACGGCTTCAACGACGTGGTGACGTCTGTTCTGGTCGGATTCGATCCTCATATCCGGATAGAGAAACAGGGTGGGATGTCGACCGCTGAGTATGAGGTCATCGCAAAGAAGCTCGGGACAATTCCGGGAATTGTGGGATTCTCTCCCTTTGTCTCAGGCAAGGCAATGCTCACAACGCGTGCCTTCACAAAGGTGGTTTTTGTGCGCGGGATCGATCAACAGCGGATCGGTGCCGTGTCGGGCTTGAATGAGAAAATCGTCCTGGGAGGGGTGAATCTGGAAGAGCCCGATAAGCCGCCGGGAGTGGTGATCGGTCTTGCTCTGGCGGATCAGCTTGGCTCCATCGTCGGTAACGATCTTGCGGTCTACGGGCCTTCGAGCATCCAGGAAGCGTTGACCGGCATGAGTGTTCCCCAAAGTGACGTTTTCCGCGTGACAGGAATATTCGAATCCAACAACAAGGATTACGACGCGAGCTACGCGTACATTTCGATTGCCGCGGCTCAGAAACTTCTCGATTTCGAAGGAAGATATAACGGCGTCGAGCTGCGCCTGGCGGATTTTCATTCCGCCGATCGCCTCAAAGAGGACTTAACGCACATTCTCCCGGCTGGTCTGGCGATCTCCAGCTGGTACGATCTTCACAAGAATCTCTACCTTGTGATGACTGTTGAACGGTGGTCGGCGTATATTCTTCTCTGCCTCATCATTCTGGTTGCGACATTTAACATGCTCGGCTCGCTGACCATGGGAGTGATGGAGAAGGAACGCGATATCGGCGTCCTGAAATCTCTCGGAATGCCTTCACGCAGCATTGTGCGAGTCTTCATGACGGAAGGAATGCTCATCGGGTTCGTCGGGACACTCCTTGGAATACTTATCGGCTTGCTCGTCTTGTTTCTCCAGTTGAAATATCAACTCTTCCGGCTCGATACAACGGTATACATTATCCCCGCGATTCCGGTACAAATCCGTTGGACCGACTTTGTAGCGATCGGGGCGGCATCACTCGGTCTGTCGTTTCTCGCAGCCTATTATCCCGCACGCCGGGCGGCTTTGATGCTGCCTTCGGACGCATTGCGGTGGGAGTGATATGGAACCGAACCACATGATCCTGCACTGTACGGACATTCACAAGACCTATGCTCTCGAAGGGAAGTCGGCATCACGGCTTGAGGTCCTTCGGGGCATCGATCTTCAGATCGCCGAAGGAGAGCTTATCGCCATCGTGGGGGCTTCCGGATCGGGGAAGAGTACGCTCCTGCATATTCTCGGCGGCCTCGATCGGCCGACTCAGGGGAAGGTGTTTTGGAAAGAACGCGACCTGTCACAGCAGAATGATGAAACACTCGCATCGCTGCGGGGATCGCATGTGGGATTCGTATTTCAGTTTCACCATTTGCTCCCCGAATTCACGGCAATGGAAAACGTGATGATTCCTCTGATGATCCGCGGCGGACGGCCCCAGGATGCCGGACCGACGGCAAAAGACGTCCTTGCGTCGGTGGGATTGTCTGCACGGCTCGATCACAGGCCTGGAGAGCTCTCGGGTGGTGAACAACAACGTGTCGCAGTAGCCCGGGCTCTTGCCAACAATCCCAGTATCGTCTTTGCTGACGAGCCGACGGGAAATCTCGATTCGGCAACCAGTCAGCAATTATATGAACTCATCCTGAACCTGAACCGTACCAGGAAACAATCCTTCGTCATCGTCACACATAACGAATCGTTCACAGCCGGAGCTCACCGCTCCTTCCGGATGGAAGACGGCAAGCTTGTTCCCCGGTGACGATCGGATCGCTTTGAATTCTCCATCCAATTTGCTACATTCAGAAAAAGGCGCGAAAGGCAGGTATGGCAAAATCTGAAAAATCCAAGGCATCAAAAAAAGGGAAACTTGATACGGGATTTCCACTGCAGCGGGAAAATTTCATCATCCTGGGAATCGGACTGCTCGTCATCGTTCTCGGGTACGTTGCTCTCTCCGGCAATACCGTAGAAGGATTCTCACAGCTTACCCTCGCACCGATTCTTCTCGTACTCGGTTACTGTGTGATTATCCCGGTCGGGATCATGTACCGAAAGAAGAAATCCACCGAAAATCCCCCCCAGCAGGTCGTTTCCGGCAAGTAGTCAGTTCTTCCGCGAGGAAGAACTTCTATTCCCCGAGGACTTTAATAACGATGTGAAGAAGCTCTTCGGGATCGTACGGTTTCGAAATGTAATCCTTCGCCCCCAGTTTCACACACTCCAGAGCAGTTGCCACGTCATCGACCGCTGTCAGCATGATTACCCTCGGATTCCTGTTGATCGCCTTCATCTGTGTGAGAACCTGCTTTCCATCCATTTTCGGCATCTTCAGATCGAGGAGCACAAGGTCGTAATCGGTGTTCCTGATCTTTTCGAGAGCCATTGCGCCGTCGGATGCGGTCTCGACGTCAAAATCTTCCGCGAGAAATTGTTCCTGCAGATTGGTCCGAAGCTGTTCGTTGTCGTCCACACATAACATCTTCAGATGGTGTCCCATGATTGCTCCGGAGCGAGGGTGATCAGTGAAAAATATTGAGAAATGTACAAAAGCTGTGTCTGAATGTCAACAGAGCAATGGTTGTCTTGCCGGGAGATAAGCGACTTGGATGAAATGGTTTCCGTATTGCTCGCGGCGATTTTGGAATCTGCCGATTTTCGTTGTACATTGACGGCGATGAGTAAGGAAACACGCTACAGAATTCTTATTATCCTCGCGCTCGTCATCGGGTATATCGTAGTCGCCGTGCTACGGTCGGGAACCGCCTGGTGAGGAGGTCGCCGATCTCACCGTCGATGACTTCTTCCCATTACAACATCCTTCGTCCCCTAATTCTCTGCCTGATCGGTCTGGTGTCATTTGTTGTGGGGGGATTTTCAATTCTCCACGAACATGGATGGACAGGAGCGACCCGGAAAAACGGATTTGGATGTAGTTGTCATTCACCTGCTTCCACGGATTCCGTACTTGTCTGGATTGAGGGGCCGGAGAGCGTGCGCGTTTCCAGCGATGTGCGCTACAGCATGGTCATCGCAGGTGGCCCGGCGATTGTGGGAGGGTTGGATGTCGCGGTGAACGCCGGCGTTCTCTCGGCTGCCGATACCACAACGCAGTTAATGAACGGTGAGATCACACATACTGCACCGAAACAGTTTCAGGGGGATACGGTCCGATGGGATTTCTTCTATCATTCGCCCTCGACCCCGGTTTCCGACACGATTTACACTGTTGGCAACAGCTGCAACGGAGACGGAATCCCGATCGGGGATGCATGGAATTTTGGAACAAATTTTCCGATTCTCGTTACTTCCGATACGACATCGGGAGTTCGGGATCAGGCAACAATCCCGCAGTTTGCACTTTTGCAGAACTTTCCGAATCCATTCAATCCACGCACACGAGTTGGACTCAACATCTCACATGACATAATGGGCCGGCTTGTTGTCTATGACCTGACGGGAAGAAGTATTGCAATACTTTTTAACGGGCTTCTGCATCCGGGGCATCACGAGTTTGAATGGAATGGATCGAATGCGGCAAGTGGAATCTACTATTATGCATTTCGATCGTCGCATGGAGAAGAAATCAGAAAAATGTTGCTGATTCGGTGAATTTTCGTGAATTGCCGCATTTACTTGATTCTGGACTTTGCATTACCTATATTCCGAGGAATTTTTATTCACTCCTAATCTCATGGAAGAAAAGAAATTGAGGAGAATACTCCTCGTTGACGATGAAGTCGGATTTGCGGAGCTCCTCCGGGATCTTCTCGTGATGGATAATTATGAGGTCGATGTGGCGCACGATGGACAGGAGGGATTGGAGAAAATCGAGGCATTCAAGCCCGATGTGATTATTTCCGATATCGTCATGCCGCGCCTGAGCGGATTCGAGATGTTCAAAAAAGTGAAAGCTGCCCCGGCAACTTCTTCCATTCCCTTTCTCTTTATTACCGGATTTCAGGATGAACGGGTTCTTGCCGAAGCGCGAAAGATCGGTGTGTTCGGCATACTCCGGAAGCCGATTGATATTGAACAGATCGAAAACCGGCTCAAGGATCTCCTCGACAACACCTAGTTTCTTTCTTCGAGAAACGCGCCTTGTACGATTCTTTCCCGTACAAGCATCCACTGCGGGATAATTTGCATCAAGCTCGAATTACCTCATTCAGATCCTGGTATCGCTCGATCTGCTGTTTCCATCCCTCATCCAGCATTCGCATTTTTTCGACCTTCTCTCTCATGACGGTTGCCAACCGGGCACCCTTCTTGAATTTTCTTCCGTTTCTGAATATATTTCTGATAAGAAGGTGCGATGCAGGTCCCTTTTCTCAATAGTCTCCGGTTTAAAGTCGGATCGGGCTATATCGTGCTCGTGGCGATCAATCTCGCCGTGACCGCCTGGGCAATTTACAATTTTGCCCGTTTGACGCTTGCCCTTGATACAATCCTGACCGATAATTTTCCCAATGTCGTGGCTGTCGAAACGATGGCACACACCGTCGAACGCCAGGATCATGCGCTCACATCGATCATGAACGGCGATTCCGCGAACGGCATGAAGGAATTCGAGGGTGCGAAGGAAGCATTCTACCAGGTATTCGACGAAGCGAACAAGGCGCCGGGTGTTTCTGACCGAAGCGCGGAAAAGAAGGAGCTGACCGAAGAGGGGATGATCCTGGCCGATATTCATTCCACCTATGAGGGGTATCTCATGGTGTCGGATTCGCTCATGCTCTTTGCTTCCAACGGGCAGTATAAGAAGGCAAAAGAGTATTACGGCAATATCGTGCGACCCTTCTCACAGCGGCTCTCGGAAAACTGCTTCTGGCTCGTCGAGGAAAATCAAAAAGCCATGCTGCAGGTTTCGCAGGAAACAAAACGCACATCGGACGAGGCAATCATCGCCGTCCTTATTGCCGCGCTGGTGGCGACCGCCCTCAGCGTTGTGACGATCATCCAGTTTACCAAGCACATCATCGAGCCCGCCGAGAAACTTACTGAAACCGTGCACCAGATCGGACGGGGGCGGCTGGACCTCAAGATCGACATCAACACCAATGACGAAGTTGCGGAGCTGAGCCGCGAATTCAACAAGATGACCGAACGCCTCCGCCAATACGAAGAGCTGAACATCGAGAAAATCGTATCCGAAAAACAGAAATCGGAGACCATTGTGCAGAGCATTTCGGATGCCATCATCGTTTGCGACCCGTCCCTGAACATCCAGCTCATCAATCGCTCGGCTGAGGAGTTGTTCCAGATCCGCGAGAACGATGTTGTCGGAAAGCGGGTGCATGACTGCGGAATCGACGGCCGGATTCTGGAGATCTTCGCTTCACCCGTTCTTGCCCCCTCATTAAGCGAGCCGTATCTCCTGTTTAAATTCAATGGCCGCTCGATCTACCTGCGCCCGCGCGTCACCGAAATACCATCTCTCCATGGCGGACGCGGAGGAATTGTACTTGTCCTGCAGGATGTAACCCAGTACAAGGAGCTCGACAAACTAAAATCGGATTTCATGGCGGCAGTTTCTCACGAATTCCGGACCCCGTTGACCTCCATCAACATGAGCGTCGATATTCTGCGGCAGGGACTTCTCGGACCTGTCACCCATGAGCAGGACGAGCTCCTGCAATCGTCGAAACAGGACTGCGAGCGTTTGACAAAACTCGTGCGGGAACTTCTCCAGCTTGCAAAACTGGAATCGGATAAGATCGAATGGCGTGAGGAACGGCTGGATGTGCGTGCAATCATCGAGGCGACCGTTCGCCCGCTCCATCTTCCGTTCAAGGAAAAAGGCGTTGACCTCATCCTGCGGATCGAAGACCATCTCCCGAATCTGCTCGGAGATGAACAACAACTTTCCTGGGTAATTTCCAATCTCGTCAATAATGCCCTTCGGTATACAGATGCCGGGGGCCGCGTCGAAATCCGCGCCCGCTGCGAGGATCAATCCATTCTGCTTGAAGTGAGCGATACCGGACGTGGAATTGCCCCCGAATATCTCGACAAGATTTTTGACAAATTCGTCCAGGTGAAGCAGTCCCTCGACACGACTCCCGGCAGCGTCGGGCTCGGGCTGACCATTGCAAAAAAGATCGTCGAGATGTATGGAGGCAGAATCTGGGTCAACAGCACGCTGAACAAGGGATCGACTTTTGCACTCCGTCTCCCGCTCCCACAACATGAGCTTGCATGAACCCGCAGCGTAAAGTGCTTGTCGTCGATGACGAAGCGAATATCCTCAAGACCCTCACCATTGGTCTGGAAGCGGCGGGATTTTCCGTCGACGGCTTCCTCAATCCGTGCGACGCGCTCGACCACGTCGAGAACGGCAAGTACGACATTGCGTTCATCGACCTGATGATGCAGCCAATCGACGGTATGCAGGTGCTGAAGGAGATTCGAACGAAATCTCCTCTCACGACGTCGGTCATGATCACTGCACACGGGTCCATTGACAGTGCTGTTGAAGCAATGAAGAGCGGTGCATTCGATTTTCTCCAGAAGCCGTTCGACCTCAAAGAATTGCAGGTTTTTGCTACAAAGGTTTCCGAACATCACGAGCTTCAGGAAGAGATCGTCGCGCTCCGGCGGCAGCTGGCGCAGCGGCAACCGTATGAGGGAATCATCACGCGGAATCCCGTCATGCGGCAGCAGCTCGACCTTGCGCGCCAGATTGCCGACAGCCAGCTCACGGTGCTCATCGAAGGAGAGAGCGGCACGGGAAAGGAACTCGTGGCGCAGTTCATCCACTCAGAGAGCGGTCGCAAAGAGAAACCGTTCATCATCGTGAATTGTGCCGCACTGTCCGAACATCTCCTGGAAAGTGAACTCTTCGGGCATGTGAAAGGGGCGTTTACCGGAGCGATCAAGGACCGTGAAGGACGATTCGAGATTGCCGACGGCGGGACGGTTTTTCTCGATGAGATCGGAGAAATTCCGCTTGGATCCCAGGTGAAGCTCCTGCGGTTTCTGCAGGACCGCGAATTCGAGCGTGTGGGAGAGAGTGGTACGCGAAAGGTCGACGTGCGTCTCATCGCTGCAACGAATCGCAAGCTCTCCGATTCGCTGCGCGAAGGATCAGTGCGTGAAGATCTCTACTACCGGCTGAATCAGGTGCGGATTTCGCTTCCTCCATTGCGCGAGCGGCCGGAAGATCTCCTTCTTCTGGTACAGCATTTTCTGAAGGAGTTTTCTCCGGAGAATATTCCGCAACTCGCACCCGAAGCCCTGAAATTGTTCACTGCCTACTCGTGGCCCGGAAACGTCCGTGAGGTAAAGAATGTCATCGAACGGGCCGTGCTCCTTGCGAAACAGGGAGGGATCATTGAACCGGCACACCTCCCTCCGGAAATCCTGACACAGGAGTCGGGAGGGAAGGGACTTCTCTCTCTCGAAGCAGTCGAGCGGCAGCACATTGCTCGCGTACTTCAGGTGGTCAAAGATTTGGACGAAGCTGCGCGCGTTTTAGAAATCGATCCCGCAACTCTTTGGCGAAAACGCAAAAAATATGGAATTTCTGATTAAAAATTCCGTGCATTTTGCAATCCGCTTTAAGTCATGATTTTCCACAGTGTTCGCCAGATTTTGACTGCAATCGCCCTGTCGGGTTTGCAATTTGCAAGAAAATCTCCGTTATTCATTTGTTTTTCTATCCAAAATGCGTCGTTTTACCCGAATAGCACGTAGTGATACTGGCACCTCGTTTGCATCCGTTGTAAGGTAGTAAGAAGGGCTCATCCCGGACCCACGCGAATTCCGAATGCTTTCTCTTCCGGAAGAGACGGGATGGGAATTTTATCATACAGCGGGTGCAAAATGTCGCTGAAAGCTCGGACACTTCAAAATGGAAAGATCGCAATCTTCGACCTCAAGGGGGCATTGGTTGGCGACAGCGAAACTGATGCTTTACGGGAGGCGACGGCCGACTTCATCGAGCAGGGAAACAGGTGCCTCATTCTGAATCTGCAAAAAGTGACGTACGTGAATAGCTCGGGAGTTGGTGCGATCATCGCCGCCCATACAAGTTATGCCAAACGGGGTGGTTCCGTAAAACTTGTCGGCATTACCGGTATGGTACAGAACCTCCTTGCGGTGACACGGCTCGTTGATGTGTTCGAGGTGTTTGATGCCGTTCAAGAAGCAATTGAAAGTTTTGGTACCGTCAAATCACAATCATCATCGTTTAATCTTTCACAGGAGTGATGTAGAATGAAACAATCCACATTTGTCGTCGTGCTCGTGGTCGGTGCGCTGGCCGCGGCTATCGTCATTTACATGTTCGTCCTCGGCAATCCGTCGAATTTCTCCGATGCCAACAAGGAAAAGCCGTTGAACATGATGGGTCAGGTGTACACGGGCGGAATCATCGTGCCGATCCTGATTACGCTTTCCATTATGGTTATCACGTTTGTCATCGAGCGATCACTTTCACTGCGGAAAGCCGCCGGACGCGGGTCGTTGGCCACGTTCCTCAAGAACGTTCAACGCAGTCTTACCACGGGTGAGGTCGACGGGGCAATTCAGGCCTGCGATCAACAGCGCGGATCGATGGCAAACATCATCCGTGCGGGTCTCGAGCGATATGCGACGCTCATCAAAGAAAGCAAGAATCTCGAATCCGAGAAACGGATGGCGGAAGTTCAGCGGTCCATCGAAGAAGCCACCGCGCTCGAAATGCCGATTCTCGAAAAGAACCTTATCGCCATGTCAACGATTGCTTCTATTGCGACCATGTTCGGCCTTCTTGGCACGGTTATCGGGATGATCCGTGCGTTCCGTGCACTTGCCGCTGCCGGGGGTGCTCCGGATGCCATCCAGCTTTCAATTGGAATCTCTGAAGCCCTCATCAACACGGCGCTCGGTCTTTTTGCCGCCATCGTCGGTATCGTTGCCTATAACTTCTTTGTCAACAAGGTGGATAATTTCACCTACATGATCGACGAAGCCAGTTACGATGTTATCCAGACTCTGACGAACAAGGGCAAATAGGTCGAAAGGGAATTTCCCATGCCGAAAATCAAAAAAGCAAGGATCCCGGTCAAGATCGATATGACCCCGATGGTCGATGTGGCCTTCCTGCTTCTCACCTTCTTCATGTTGACGACGCAGTTTCGTCCGCCCGAAGAGGTGCAGATTGCATTGCCCTCATCCCATTCGGCGTTCAAACTGCCGGAATCCAATGTCATGCTGATCGAAATCAGTAAAGACAATCGGGTCTTTCTCGGTTTCGATTCGCCCCTGATGACGGGTAAGATCTTTGGCGAGCAAAACCGGCTCCGTGCCGGTATGGAAGTCTCGACGAAGGATCTTCCCGACATGTTAATTCATGCCCGTATAGCTAATCCGCGCCTTGCGACCGTGTTGAAGGGAGACAAGGACGCCGAATACGGGATAACCGAAGATGTCATGGACATTTTACAACGCACCAACATCACTCGGTTTAATCTTGTCACCGATCTGAAAAAGGATTAAGGAGTTGACCTATGGCAGGAGTCGATGCAGGTGCTGCCCCCCGAGGGCATGACAAGAGGAAGAAAAAGAAGAAGATGCGTCGTGTCAATATCCGTATTGACATGACCCCCATGGTCGACGTTGCATTTCTCTTATTGACGTTCTTCATGCTGACGACGTCAATGAGCCGTCCGCAGACGATGGAAATCAATCTTCCGCCGAAGCAGGATGGAAAAGACGTGAAGGTCGAAGTGGCGCAGAGCAATCTTCTCACACTGCGCATCAAGGACGATGGAACGATATTCTGGAACATCGGAATTGATGAACCGAAGAAGGTCGATTTCAAGGATCTTCGGAAAATGATGATGCAGTATAACTCAACGAATCCGAAGCTGGTAACGCTCATCAAGATCGATCGCAAGGGAAAATATCACATGATGGTCGATATTATGGATGAGTTGAACCTGGCGAATGTGACGCGCTTCAGTCTGGCACCGATGGAAGATGCTGATCAGAAGCTTCTTCAAAAAGTGACGGGATAGGAAGGAGAGAAAACTATGACAGCAAAAGAAGTATCAGGTTCCGTCCTGTACGGAATGCGTGAGCTGCGGGGGCTGTATCACAAGTATGCATCGTGGGCACTTACCTCGGCCATTGTTCTGCATTTCCTGGTCATCGGTGGGTATTACCTGGCGCAATATCTCTCTCAGGAAGAGGAGCCCGTGTACACGGTGCGCATCATGAAGTACAGCGAACTAGGTCCGCCTCCGTCCATTACAAACACAGAGGTTGCTCCCCAGGTCGCCGTGAGCGTGCCGGTTGCAAAGCCGACGGTCGGTATTCCCGTTCCCGTTCCGGATGCCGAAGTGAGCCCGGATCAGACAATCGCCAGCCAGAAGGAGCTCTCGGAAATTCAGAGTCCGTCTGTCTCCTCCAGCGATGCAACGGGCGGCGGTGTACAGGTCCAGCAGGATATCAAGGTCGAAGATGAGGATCCGGCAGATTTCGTCCCGGTGGAAAAGCAGCCGGTGCCGGTGAAGCAGGTGAGCCCGGAATATCCTGAACTCGCACGCAAGGCGAGTGTCGAAGGAACCGTATGGGTGAAGATTCTCGTCGACAAGGAGGGGAAAGCGAAGAAGGCGATTGTCGTGAAGTCTGATTCTCCGGTGTTCGACGACCCTGCGGTGAAGGCGGCACTTCAGTGGGTCTTCACACCCGCAATGATGAACAACGGTCCGGTCGCCGTCTGGGCAATGGTTCCGTTTCACTTTAAGCTCGGTAAGTGACGATTCACGCATTCCTGTGGTCCGGGAATGCAGGCCACTGATTCCGATCTGTTCCGGAAGGAACTTCATCATATGATCACGCGATGCGGTAATCAGAGCTCGATGTTCTCGTTGGTGCCCTGGATTCGGCAGATTCCGGGGCCACCGCGACCTTTTGGCGCAGATTATGTTCACGGCCATCGTATCAATCGGTGCGATGGCGCATTTTTCGGGCGGCCGGCAGCCGGTCGCAAATGATGACAGCATCATCAACTATTCATCGTCCGTTTTGATAGCGCAGCTCATACTTCGTATTGTGGGATTGATGACGGCAGGATTGATTCTGGTTGTGGGAATTGTGATTCTCGTCGGCGCTTTGATTCCTGCCTCCGTCCCGAGCAACTACCGGACGATTTTGGGTGTCGTGATGGTGTTATATGGAACGTACCGCATTCTCATGATCCTTATCCGACAACGGAGTAAACGTCATGAGGCAGAATAGAATAAACACATTTGCCGCCCTGTCCCTGATGATTTTTGTCTGGGCAGGATGCGATGAGCAAAAGAGCGAGACACCCACCAAGGGGAACGTCACAGTTCTGGTTTCCGAATCGGTTGAACCGGTGCTGGAAGCGGAACAGCAGAAGTTCCAGGATCTCTATCCGCAGGCACATGTAACACTAGTGCCGATGACGGCCCGCGAGGCAATCGCTCATCTCTTCAATGATACGACGCAGCTGATCGTTTCCTCGCGGCCGCTGAACGCCGAAGAGCGTGATGTTGCAAACCGGTCCAACCTGAAGTTCGCGGAATATAAAATCGCCGTTGACGGTCTCGCGTTCCTTGTAAACAATCTTAATCCCGTCAAACAGCTGCGAACAACAGAGCTTGACAGCATCTATACCGGCCTCATCACGCGATGGAAAGGTGTCGGCGGAAAGGCGGAGCCGATCATTCTTGCGTTGCCCGATCAGAACAGTGCCGATTTTGAAGTAGTGGGAATGAAAGTCCTTCACGGGAAGCGGTTTACCGCCCCGGCGAATCCCATCAAATCTTCACGAGAGATGCTTGATTTTGTTTCGAAGGTCCCGGGCGCTCTCGGGGTTGTGAGTATGAGCTGGCTTGGGGAGAAGAAGGAAAACGTCCAGGTTCTTGATCTGATGGATCCGGCCGCAGCGGATTCCCTCGACATCAAAGGTCAGTATTTTCCGCCACTCCAGGCACATTTGTACAGGCATTTTTATCCTCTTACGAGTGACGTTTACATCTACACCAAAGCGGATAACTACGGAGTGGCAGCAGGATTTACCGCATTCATTACGAGTGCCCCCGGTCAGAAGATTGTCCTGAATCTTGGTCTTGTTCCGGCAACAATGCCTGTCCGGCTTGTCGAATTAACAAACAAGGGTGAACAACAGTGAAAACATCAGTCTTATTCACACTTTCATTGCTTCTTACAATCATGCTTTTTTCAACGCAGGCCCGCGCCGATGACCCGATGGTTGTAGGGAAGGCCGCACTTGCGAAGGGAGATTTCATTGGCGCCATTTCGGCGTTTCGCGAAGCAATCGACAAGAATTCCAAGAACGTTGAGGCGTTCGTCCTCCTGGGTACCGCGCTCATCAAGGCGGATTCCGTTGATCAGGCAGTGGCGGTTCTTGTGCAGGGTAAAGACCTCGATACCTCGAACGCACAATTTTACGCACTCCTTGGGGACGCGTATGCAAAGCAGAAAATTTATCCCGCTGCGGTCGATATGTATCAGAGAGCGACGCAAATGGACGGGAAAAACATCAGCGTCTACCTCAAGCTGGGAGAGAGTGCGCGGAAAGCAAGAAAATACCCCGACGCCGTCGCTGCATTCGACCATGCCCTGCTGCTTGATTCGATGAATGTTGTGGCGCTTGCCGGTTCGGGAAATATCTACATGCGTGCTAAACACTTTGCCACTGCTGTCCCGCTGTTTGAACGGCTCTATTCGGTCCAGAAGGATTCGATAAACGTTGAAGTCAATCTTGCCAAGGCATATTTTGAAACACGAAATTATCAGAAATTTATCCCCGTCGGAGAGGATATTTCCAATAAAGACGCTTCACAAACCGAAATCCAGCAAATGCTCGCGGAAGCATACAGCAAAACCGGCCAGACGGATCTGACGCGTGAGAAGTATTCCAAACTGAAGGTGGAGTCGTTGAGCATCGATGATCTTCTGCGGTATGCGAAGGCTTTGAAGGCCGAGGATAGCATTGCGCATGCACTGGAAATCTTTGAACGCGCATATGAAAAGGACTCCACTCGCTGTGATATTCCGTACGATTACGGAACAACGTTCATGCGGGCGAAAAGATATGCCGAGGCGGTTGCAATGTTCGAACGAAAAATCACCTGCGACACATCATCCGGCTACCGGTTTGCCTCCAACCTCAATGCCGCGGGATGCCTCATGCAGCTGAAACAGTTTACATCGGCGAAGGAGCATGCACGCAAGAGCATCGAATACCGTCCGGATAATGTGTACGCGTACCGTACTCTCGCGGAAGCATATGCCCAGCTGGATGCCTCTGAAGATGAGATCGCAGCATACAAAAAGCTTATCGATCTCGTGAACGCCGAGAGCGAAAACGGTGATGTCACGAAGTACAACGATGCAGTCGGGGAAGCGTATAAGATGATCGGCATCCGATATCTCATCGATAAGAAATATGCCGAGGCGGCAGATTACCTGAAGAAGGCGGTACCGTTCGAACCCAGGAATTGCCAGCTGCTGATGTGGACCGGTCAGGCATACCAGAACAGCAATCGAAAGGAAGATGCGAAGAAGTATTACTGCAAGCTGATCGAGACCTGCCCGAAGTCGAAAGAAGCAGAAGATGCCCAGAAGTACCTTGATATTCTCGGTCTCAAGTGTGGCGAGTAACCGCTTCGATTGCCAAAAAACACTCGACTTTTAATTTTATTTTTATTACATTTACCTCGCTTTCCGAAGCCGGAAGATAAGTAACCGGCACAATACAGGTTTCTCCTAAATGTAAAATTCGCCCGTTTTCACGGAAACGGGCGAAAAAGTATTCAGCGCACCAACGCGTCCAAGAGACAAGGATTGGAGTCGTTTTATGGAACTATCACTCATCTTCAGCATCAGCATTCTGGGACTGCTCTTTGCCCTTTACCTCATCCGTGATGTCCTGCGTCGGGATACAGGGACCGAGAAGATGCAGGAAATTTCGAATGCCATCAAACAGGGTGCTGAAGCGTTTCTGCGTCGCCAGAATCGGACGATCGCATTTCTTGCCGTTGCACTCGCGTGCCTCATCTACATTCTCTATGCATTCGTACGGGCTCATAACGAGCATGATCCGGCCAGCACGTCTGATCTTGCACTCTGGACGACACTTTCGTTCGTCTTTGGCGCCGCGTGTTCCGTTGCCGCCGGCTACATGGGAATGTGGGTTGCCATACGGAGCAACATCCGGACAGCTTCTGCAGCGCGTACAGATATGAACGGAGCTCTCCAGACAGCACTGCGCGGCGGTGCAGTTTCGGGTTTCTTTGTGGTTGCCATGAGTCTCCTTGGCGTCTCCGGTCTCTTCGCGCTTGTCAGGGCTGTCGGTGTGGCGAGCGACGTTACGAAGATTCCTCTCCTCATCGTCGGATACGGATTCGGAGCAAGCTTCGTCGCACTCTTTGCGCAGCTCGGCGGAGGCATCTATACGAAGGCAGCCGACGTCGGCGCCGACCTCGTGGGAAAAGTTGAAGCTGGAATTCCGGAAGATGATCCGCGTAACCCTGCCGTCATTGCCGATCTCGTCGGCGACAACGTGGGTGATTGTGCGGGCCGCGGTGCGGATCTGTTTGAATCCACTGCAGCAGAGAATATCGGTGCGATGATCCTGGCAGCCGGACTCTATCGTGCAAATACCGGATATTTCGAATCGAACGGACTCGCACTCCTCGGTGTCATTCTTTTTCCGCTCGTTGCCCGTGCATTCGGCATCATTGCCTCGATCATCGGAGTCCTTTCGGTAAAGACAAGGGAGAACGAAGATCCGATGAAGGCGTTGAATCGCGGGTATTTCATCACCGCTGTCATCGCGATGGTTGGATTTTTTATCGCTTCACGCTGGCTCCTTGGGAGCGAATATTATTTTAACTTCTTCCTCTGCGGAGTGATCGGCGTCCTGACGTCCGTGGCGTTCGTCTATATCACGCAGTATTATACAGAGTACACCTATCGCCCGGTAAAATCGATTGCCGAGGCGAGTCAGACTGGCCCCGCCACAAACATCATTGCCGGCGTCGCAGTAGGGATGGAGTCAACGGGTTATCCTATCCTCGTCATCAGCGCCGCAATTGTCGGAGCATACTTCCTCGGATCTCATTCCGGACTGGCGGATGCCGGACTCTTCGGCACTGCAGTGGCAACAATGGGTATGCTCGGGACTGCAGCATATATTCTGGCGATGGATACCTTCGGTCCGATTACGGACAATGCGGGCGGCATCGTAGAAATGAGTCACCAGCCGCAGGCGATTCGTGAGCGAACCGATCGTCTTGATTCGGTCGGCAATACGACCAAAGCGCTGACGAAAGGATATGCCGTCGGATCTGCAGCACTCGCAGCGTTTCTTTTGTTCGGTGCATACATCGATGAAGTGCGAAACTACATGCCGTCGTTTCAACCGATCATTAATCTCGACAAGCCGGAAGTGTTCGTCGGCGCCATGCTCGGTTCGGTGCTCGTCTTCCTCTTCTCATCCCTGGCGATCAAAGCGGTCGGCGGTGCAGCATATTCCATTATCAATAATGTGCGGGAACAGTTCAAGAACAATCCTGGTATCATGCAGGGCACCTCAAAACCGGATTACGGCCAATGTGTCGATATTGCGACGAAAGCAGCTCTCCGGAAGATGGTTCTACCGGGTCTCCTCGTCGTGGGGATGACGGTCGGTGTCGGGATCGTCTTTAAATGGATTTTCTATGCAGGCGGAAACGCAACCGGTGCCGAAGTCATCGGCGGGTACCTTATGTCCGGAACGATCACCGGCATTCTCATGGCGCTTTTCCTCAATAACGGCGGCGGGGCATGGGACAATGCAAAAAAATACATTGAGACCGGCGCGTATGGTGGGAAAAAATCCGATCCGCACAAGGCCTCGGTTGTGGGAGATACCGTCGGTGATCCGTTCAAGGATACGGCGGGCCCCTCGCTCCACGTCCTCATCAAATTGCTGTCGACCATTACGCTCGTGCTGGCACCGCTCTTCATCTGAAGTATGTTGCGGATCGTATCCGCCCGTTTCATCATCATATTGCTGGATTCAAGAGGGTTTTCCATACCGGAAACCCCTTTTGATTTTATAATGAATCATTCGACCTCCAGCATTGTTTTCCATGTAGAGGACTCGTGTCAAATCCCGGAATATCGAATCAGAATCAGGACATTAAAGCGAATTGATTTACGGTGATTTTTTTGATACTTTTATCTTAGCGATAACATTCACCTGACGAAAGAACTCTCCCATGACGAACTTCAAGGATAGTATCTACCAGCTCATAGTTGAAACCTCTTCCAATCTTCCCCCCGATGTCCGCCGCGCATTGACAAGGGCGATGGAAACGGAAACCGGCGGCACACAGTCGGCACTGGCGTTGCAGACTATTGCCGTAAATGTCGACATGGCATGTGACGGTGCCGTCCCGATTTGCCAGGATACCGGGATGCTGACCTTCGAGATCAAAACACCACTCGGTGTGAACCAGATGGAGATGAAGAAACACATTCTGGATGCCATCGTCGATGCTACGAAGAACGGAAAACTGCGACCGAATGCCGTCGATTCACTGACCGGCAAGAATAGCGGTAATAATCTTGGGGAAGGAGCCCCCGTGCTTCATTTTAATCAATGGGAGAAGAATGAGATCGAAGTGCGTCTTATTCTGAAAGGAGGAGGATGCGAGAACAAGAACATACAATACTCGCTTCCGGCCGAGCTTCCCAATCTCGGGCGGGCAGACCGTGATCTGGATGGGATCAGAAAGTGCATTTTGCACGCGGTGTACCAGGCACAGGGCCAGGGGTGCAGTGTGGGAGCGATCGGCGTTGCGATCGGTGGGGACAGGGCCAGCGGATATCAGTTTGCCAAGGAACAGTTATTCCGAACTCTGGATGACGTCAATCCAAATCCGGAGCTTGCGAAGCTCGAAAACTATGTGATGGATGCAGCCAACAAACTCGGCATCGGCACAATGGGATTCGGCGGGCGGGTATCGCTCATCGGCTGCAAGATCGGCTCGTATCATCGTCTTCCGGCGAGCTTCTTCGTGAGCGTCGCCTACGATTGCTGGGCATTCCGCCGACAGGGGGTGACGATCGATCCTGCGAACGGGAACATCAAAGGATGGCTCTACAAAGACGATACGCCGGCTCGGAGGATGGCGAATGTATCAGGGCTCCCATCCACCGGAAGGGAAGTTCACCTTACAACCCCGATCTCGGAAGATCAGATCAGGAGTTTGAAGGTGGGAGATGTTGTGTTGCTGAGCGGAATGATGCATACCGGACGGGATGCAATGCACACCTACCTGATGAAACACGATTCGCCGGTCGATTTGCATGGCGCGGCGCTCTATCATTGCGGACCGGTCGCTCTGAAGAAAGACGGCAAGTGGTTTATGAATGCCGCAGGCCCGACGACAAGCAGCCGGGAAGAACCTTATCAGGGTGAGATTATAAGAAAGTTCGGCATTCGGGCGGTGATCGGAAAAGGTGGGATGGGGGCGAAGACGCTCGCAGCATTGAAGGAATGCGGCGCAGTCTATCTCAATGCCATCGGCGGTGCGGCACAATATTATGCGCAATGTATCGTGGATGTTGCGGGTGTCGACTTCCTGGAATTCGGTACTCCGGAAGCGATGTGGCATATCAGGGTGAAGGATTTTCCCGCCATCGTCACGATGGATTCACATGGGAACAGCCTCCACGCAGAAGTCGACAAAGCATCGGCAAAGGAGCTGGCGAAATTTGCACAGCCGGTCACGCTCTAAGAATTACGGTTCTGCCGGGAAGCTCCGCACTCGGCCGCACCGGGAATTACAAGCCATTCCCCAGAAGTACCAATTGATCTGGCGTGTCGTCCGCGAGATTCCGGAGGGAATGGTCAGCACGTACGGGCGGATTGCCGATCTCTGCGGACTGTTCGGACACGCGCGGCTCGTCGGTTACGCTCTCCATAATCTTCCGCGGGGATCTGATATTCCCTGGCATCGTGTCATCAATGCGCAGGGGAAAATTTCCCTCTCCGATCTCGACGGACTTGCCGAACGCCAGCGTCGGCTGTTGCGGAAGGAAGGAATTATCTTCATCAAAGATGTTATCAGTCTATCGAAGTACGGCTGGCCGTGCGATCACCTTTCCCCGCGGATCCCGCGACGTTAATGCCGCAGGTCGACTACCCGGTTACTCCCGCAGTACGCATATTGCGGGAAAAGAAAATTCCCTTCGAACCGTTTCTCTACCGGTACGTTGAACATGGTGGTACGCATCAATCTGCAGTGGAATTGGAAGTTTCGGAACACGACATCGTGAAGACGCTCGTTCTGGAGACCGACAGCAAGGAACCGCTCATTGTCCTGATGCACGGAGACCGGGAAGTCTCACTGAAGAATCTGGCCCGGCACCTTAGCGTCAAAATGATCCAGATGTCCACTCCTGCGAACGGTCAGCGATATACAGGATATCAGTTCGGAGGAACGAGCCCATTGGGGACGAGAATGGCCTTGCCGGTGTACGCGGAGAAATCGATATTCGATTGTCCGCGCATCTACCTCAACGGCGGGAAGCGCGGATTTCTTATTGGCATTGATCCGCGTGATCTCCGGAAAGCACTTGATATTGAAGAAGTGGAAGTTGGGATCTCGCCCGATGAAACACGGTGACCGGCATTGAAATGTGTTCCCTTCGATTTGATTCTCTGGATGAAAATTCCTATCATATATGTATCACATGAGTAAGCGTAAGGGTTAGCATCATGGCAGACGGACAGACAGCTCTTCCAAAACCGGCGGCTCCTGCAAGAAAGAAGCGCCCGCGCGAACTTGCCGTCATTGATCAATCGGGATGCACCGGATGTGAGGTCTGTCTCGAGGTCTGTCCCGTTGATTGCATGTACGTTGTCGCCGGCCCCGAGTACGACGTCCACAAGAAGCTTGTTGAAATCGATCTGGATGTCTGCATCGGCTGCAAACTCTGCGTGAAGTATTGTCCCTGGGAGACGATTGAAATGATCAACAGCGACAATGCATCCGAAGCCGCACGTGAGTGGACGCTGCGGACGGTGATGCCCGAAAAGGAGTGGTTTAAGGGGGAGAAGGTGGAAAGCGGTCAATTCTTCCCCACGACATTTTACGGTAAGAAACCGGATCTGGGGTGACTCTTTCCCGCACTCCCTGCGACGTGTTGTGACAAATCGCACGTGAGCGATTCCGGAGCAGGGATAACAATTGATTGTCTCTCTCCAATTTCGTACATTGGTGTATCAAAGGTGTAAGCTCTTTGGCACCGCTTGTGAAGAGGTCTTCTCAAGCGGTTTTTTATTTTTGCAGCAGACAATCGAAATTCGGCACTTAAGAAGGAGAAAGACCATGACCGCAGAATCAGGATTTGAAGAAGAACTAAAGGCCGAGGAAAAAAAGCATAAGAAAATACTCAAGTATGATCTTGAAACGTTCATCGTTCTCATCGTGATCGTTGGTTTTATTGTTGTGACAAATCTTATCCTCAAATCGAACTACAAGCCGATCGGGAGGATCCGGGCAGGTGTCGCCCCCGCACTTATCGAATGTAATAAGGGCATTATGAACGTTGCCGAGACGTTTCGGAAGAATACGACGGATGATCAGGCGAGAGCCTCGGTCGATGCCGCCAAGCTTTCATTCGACGGCGCGATTCTCTATTACGGAAAAAGCGTCACGAAGGGTGTAAGCGACGGTGTGATCGTCAGCGTTCTTGATTCGTGTTATGAAGCGGCGTCACGATTTCACGATGTGATCTCAAAACAGCAAAATCTTGACGGCCTCGGCGTCTCGGAAAACATGCTGACCGTTATGGATAATGATATCAAGAGGCTCAAGGAAAAGACCGATTCACTCATGGTCGGCATCGACGAATATAATACGTCCGGCTTTTTCCTTAAACTCAGTTGGGCGACCCCTTATCCGGGAACGATCGCATATGATCGCATCAACCTGCCAGAACTTCAGCCGATGGCGACGACGACTCCGGCGGATAAAACCACACCCAAATAAGGGCAGGAA
>Ga0335082_10000468_pt1 | contig 41856 bp, 29 predicted proteins | sample Lox_Sample_41_FD_206718 | JGI IMG/M metagenome (GOLD analysis project Ga0335082, IMG submission 206718) | Soil microbial communities from Loxahatchee National Wildlife Refuge, Florida, United States - Lox_Sample_4.1 | ecosystem: Environmental > Terrestrial > Soil > Wetlands | place: USA...
CAGGGCTACTCACGTGCTACAATGGTCGGTACAAAGGGCCGCAAACTCGCGAGAGTAAGCTAATCCCAGAAAGCCGGCCTCAGTTCGGATTGGAGTCTGCAATTCGACTCCATGAAGGCGGAATCGCTAGTAATCGCGGATCAGCATGCCGCGGTGAATACGTTCCCGGGCCTTGTACACACCGCCCGTCACACCACGAAAGCTGCTTGAACCAGAAGTCCGCGACCCAACCGCAAGGAGGGAACGGCCCAAGGTTTGAGTGGTGATTGGGGTGAAGTCGTAACAAGGTAGCCGTAGGGGAACCTGCGGCTGGATCACCTCCTTTCTAGGGAGTTTCCCGTGAGGGAAACCCAGGTCAAAGACGATCCCGCTTCGTCCTCGGACGAATCGGTGGCGAAGGCTTGAATCCCGGGTTCTCCCGGTGACTCGTTCGATCGGGGAGTCTTCGGATCGTCTGCTCCGCGTCCGGACCGCGCGCTATTCAGTTTTTGGGGACCGAACCCCGAGTGGATCGCGAGCTGCGATCGATTCGAAGGAACGAGGGAAGGTCGATCTCCGGCCAGGCTTCGGCTGCACGTCCGTGCGGCGAATCCGAGCAGGCCGTCGATGGTCTCTCATGGCCAGCGGGCCTGTAGCTCAGTTGGTAAGAGCGCACGCCTGATAAGCGTGAGGTCGGAAGTTCAAATCTTCCCAGGCCCACCATGTGTGCCTGTCTCGTCGCATCGATGGGGCTGTAGCTCAGCTGGGAGAGCGCGGGCTTTGCAAGCCTGAGGTCGTCGGTTCGAACCCGATCAGCTCCACCATCGCTCCAGAGAAGCGTGGTGAGCTACGGGAAGACCTGGAGCTCCTCGAATCGGATCGAACTCGCTCTTCGCGATGCACCCGGTGGGAAGCTGCACAGACGCAAACACTCTTCGCCGAGTGACCCGACCGCGCACAGGTCGGGTACGGACCGCGGGTCCGAGCGATCGGTCATTGACAGTCGAATCTCTTTCTGGGTCCAAGCGATCGATGCGCCTTGTACATGCATCGGCGCTCGGGCGGCCGGATTTCCGGCGGCTCGAGTCCGTTGTGACGGCGTTTTTGGTCAAGCTAGTAAGGGCAGATGGTGGATGCCTTGGCGCTAGGAGGCGATGAAGGACGTGGGAAGCTGCGAAATGCTTCGGGGAGCCGCTAACCAGGCTTTGATCCGGAGATGTCCGAATGGGGGAACCCGGCTGGGGTCATGCCCAGTCATCCTTCGCTGAATTCATAGGCGAATGGAAGCGAACTCGGGGAACTGAAACATCTCAGTACCCGAAGGAACGGAAATCAACAGAGACTCCCCTAGTAGTGGCGAGCGAACGGGGACGAGCCTAAACCGGCGGAAAGCAATTTCTGCCGGGGTCGTGGGACTCCGACGTGGGACTCCGAGGGGTAGCAGAACGGCATGGAAAGGCCGGCCGAAGAGGGTGATAGCCCCGTAGGCGAAACTCCGAGGAGCTCTAGGAGAATCCCGAGTACCACGGGACACGAGAAACCCTGTGGGAATCTGGGTGGACCATCACCCAAGGCTAAGTACTACCTAGCGACCGATAGTGAACCAGTACCGTGAGGGAAAGGTGAAAAGAACCCCAGTGAGGGGAGTGAAATAGACCTGAAACCGTTTGCCTACATACAGTGGGAGGCCTATGACGAGCTTCGGCTCGTAATGGCTGACTGCGTACCTTTTGTTTAACGGGTCCGCGAGTTACTCCTCAGCAGCAAGGTTAAGCCGACAGGTGAAGCCGGAGCGAAAGCGAGTCCCAATAGGGCGTCAAGTTGCTGGGGGTAGACCCGAAACCGAGTGATCTAGCCATGGCCAGGGTGAAGCTCGGGTAAGACCGAGTGGAGGCCCGAACCGCAGCAGGTTGAAAACTGCCCGGATGAGCTGTGGCTAGGGGTGAAAGGCCAATCAAACTCGGAGATAGCTGGTTCTCCCCGAAATATATTGAGGTATAGCCTCGTGTGATTACCACCGGGGGTAGAGCACTGGATGGGCTAGGGGTCCTACCAGATTACCGAACCCAACCAAACTCCGAATACCGGTGAGTTCAGCACGGGAGTCAGACTGCGGGCGATAAGGTTCGTAGTCGAGAGGGAAACAACCCAGATCGCCAGCTAAGGTCCCCAAATTCGCGCTAAGTGGGAAAGGATGTGGGAGCGCTCAGACAACCAGGAGGTTGGCTTAGAAGCAGCCACCCTTTAAAAAGTGCGTAATAGCTTACTGGTCAAGTGAGTCCGCGCCTAAAATGTAACGGGGCTCAAGCGCGATACCGAAGCTGCGAGAATCCGACGCATGCGAGTGTCGGATTCGGTAGGGGAGCGTTCCAGTTGCCTGTGAAGCCCGACGGTGACGACGGGTGGAGGTTCTGGAAGTGCCTATGCGGACATGAGTAACGAGAAAATCGGTGAAAAACCGATTCGCCGTAAGCCCAAGGGTTCCTGAGTAAAGTTAATCTGCTCAGGGTTAGTCGGCCCCTAAGCCGAGGGCGAAAGCCGTAGGTGATGGGAAACGGGTTAATATTCCCGTACCACTAGGTGAACGTTCGACCGAAGGGGGGACGGAGAAGGGTAGCCAGGCCGGGTGTTGGATGTCCCGGTTCAAGCCTGTAGGCGGGTGGCGTAGGGAAATCCGCGCCGCCATTCAACGCTGAGAGGTGATGCCAAGAGCCCTAGGCTCACAAAGCTGGTAATCCCATGCTTCCTAGAAAAGCCTCGTAGGGAGTTCATCTGGTGACCGTACCGCAAACCGACTCAGGTGGGCGGGCAGAGCATGCCAAGGCGCTTGAGACAACCCTGGTTAAGGAACTCGGCAAATTGACACCGTAACTTCGGGAGAAGGTGTGCCCCGGGCCGTGAAGGGACTCGCTCCTCGAGCGGACTGGGGTTGCAGAGAGCAGGGGGTAGCGACTGTTTACTAAAAACACAGGACTCTGCGAAGTCGACAAGACGACGTATAGGGTCTGACGCCTGCCCGGTGCCGGAAGGTTAAGGGAATCCGTTAGCCGCAAGGCGAAGCGGTGAACCGAAGCCCCGGTAAACGGCGGCCGTAACTATAACGGTCCTAAGGTAGCGAAATTCCTTGTCGGGTAAGTTCCGACCTGCACGAATGGCGTAACGACTTCCCCACTGTCTCAACCAGGGACTCAGTGAAATTGAATTGCCGGTGAAGATGCCGGCGACCCGCGGCAGGACGGAAAGACCCCGTGCACCTTTACTACAACTTCGCAGTGATCGTCGGTTTAGCATGTGTAGGATAGGTGGGAGGCTTTGAAGCCGGGACGCTAGTCTCGGTGGAGCCAACCTTGAAATACCACCCTTGTTGTGCTGCCGATCTAACCTGGATCCGTAATCCGGGTCAGGGACACTGCGTGGTGGGTAGTTTGACTGGGGCGGTCGCCTCCCAAAAGGTAACGGAGGCGCGCAAAGGTCCCCTCAGGCTGATTGGAAACCAGCCGTCGAGTGCAAAGGCATAAGGGGGCTTGACTGTGAGACCTACAAGTCGAGCAGGTGGGAAACCAGGTCTTAGTGATCCGGTGGCTCCGGATGGAAGGGCCATCGCTCATCGGATAAAAGGTACGCCGGGGATAACAGGCTGATCTCCCCCAAGAGTTCACATCGACGGGGAGGTTTGGCACCTCGATGTCGGCTCGTCACATCCTGGGGGTGAAGCAGCTCCCAAGGGTTCGGCTGTTCGCCGATTAAAGTGGCACGCGAGCTGGGTTTAGAACGTCGTGAGACAGTTCGGTCCCTATCCGCCGTGGGCGTAGGAGATTTGCGGGGAGCTGTCCCTAGTACGAGAGGACCGGGATGGACGGACCTATGGTGCGCCGGTTGTTTCGCCAGAAGCACGGCCGGGTAGCCAAGTCCGGATGGGATAACCGCTGAAAGCATCTAAGTGGGAAGCCCACCCCAAGATGAGATCTCCCTGGGACTTCGGTCCCCTGAAGGGTCGTTCGAGACGAGGACGTCGATAGGCCGGAGGTGGAAGCGCAGCAATGCGTGAAGCTGACCGGTACTAATCGCCCGTGAGGCTTGACCACTCCGCGCCGTACCGTCGGGCGCATCGATCGCCGACCCAGAAAGAGATTTGACTGCTCGGTGACCGCTCGCCTTCCGGGTGAGTGCGAGGCGACTGACAGTTCGAGGTTTTCCCACCGTCCATAGAGCAGGGGCCACACCCGTTCCCATTCCGAACACGGAAGTTAAGCCCTGCTTCGGCGATGGTACTGCCGGGGCGACCCGGTGGGAGAGTAGCTCGACGGTGGGATCTCGATCCGTCGCTCGCAGCGTCGCGGTTCGCCGCGCCGCTAGTTCGCCAGGCTCGCCGAGGAGACGCCCTGGCGCACGACCAGGACCTCCGGCCCGCCGGTGTAGAGCGGCAGGCGATGGCCGATCCATCCGTGTGGCGCCCGCGGGTCGAACCAGAACGACAGCCTGGGCACGAGCTGTCGCGCCAGCGGGGAGAGCAGTCCGAGCTCCGGCGCATAGCGGATCTCGATCGGCGCGCGCGGCTCGCCGGCGTGATCGGCGACCCATGCCTGGAAGTCGACGAGACGCGCGCCGTTCCGGCAGAGGAAGAGCTGGAAGTGCAGCGCGCTCGCCTCGTGTCGCACGAGCGGAAGAAACAGCAGATTGAGCGGCACGTTGACGACGCGATCCTCCGCGGGCAGATCGACCCCCGCCTCGAGACCGCCGCCCGGATCGATGCAGCTCGCTCGCCGGGCTTCGTGGTCGATGACCAGCGAGCCGATCGACTGGCCTCGCGTGTCGAACGAATGGGACTCCTGCCGCGCGAGTCGCAGCCTGTGTCCCGGCTCGATCGGCGTCAGCACCGCCGACGCGACCGTGTGTGCTCCCTCGGATTCGCCGGACTGCGAGAACAGGCGGATCGCTCCGCTGTCGAGCTGCTCGATCAGCAGGTTCGCGTCGCCGAGTCGCACCCCGTGATCGTCGTAGGTCGTCGCGGGGACGGGGCCGAGGCTGTCGGGCCAGGGCAGCAGGAACGCCGATTCGCTCCGCGCTGCAGGTGTGGCTCCGAGCATCCCGGTGAGAGCCACCAGGACCAGGCCGGAGCGCGACCTGCGGAAATTCACGCGGCGCATTCTACCCGAACGGCGTTTGATCCGAGACCAGGAAGTGCAGCAGATCTGGTAGCTTGCGGCGTTCGGATCCGGAAAAAGTCAGCGGATCCGGAGAGTCACGGGGGTATCCATGAACTTCGGCTTCACCGAGGAGCAGGAGCTGCTCCGAAAGACCGCGCGGGCGGTGATCGAGGAGCACGCACCCGTCGCAGAAGCGCGTCGGGTGCTGGAGCAGGGCGCGTCCCACTCCACCAATCTGTGGCGGCGCCTCGCCGAGCTCGGGTGGGCGGGTCTCGGTGTGCCGGAGGTGTACGGAGGCGCCGGGCTCAGCTGGGTCGAGCTCTGCATCCTCTGCGAAGAGCTCGGTCGCACTCTGGCTCCCGTTCCGTTCCTTCCCCACGCGCTCGCCACGGCAGCCATGGTGGAGTTCGCGAGCGAAGCGCAGCGGTCTGTCTGGCTTCCGCGCATGGCCTCGGGCGATCTGCTCGCGACGATCGATCTGCATGCAGCGGACGTCGAGCCTGCGCTCCGCGCGGAGGCGCGCGCCGGACGCCTGCGCCTGCACGGCGCGCTGCCGCTCGTTCCGGACGCCGCGAGCGCGCAGCTCGTGATGGCTCGAGTCCTCCTGCACGACGAGACCCACTTCGTCGCCATCCCGACATCGACCCCCGGCATCGAGACGAGGCGGCTGCAGGCGCTCGACGCCTTGCGCCCGCTCTACGAGGTCGACTGCGACGGGGTGGAATTCTCCGCCGACGCTCGCCTCGGCGAGCGCGCTCCGTCGGCCTCCGCCCAGCGCGCGCTCGTCGACCGAGCGCTCGTGCTGATCGCCGCGGAGATGCTGGGCGGCGCGGAGAAGTGCCTGGAGTCCGCGGTCGCCTATGCGCAACAGCGCGTGCAGTTCGGCAAGCCGATCGGCGTGCACCAAGCGATCAAGCACAAGTGCGCGGACATGCTCTTCGGGGTCGAGGCGGCTCGCTCGATCACCGGCTACGCCGCCTGGGCGGCGCGCGAGCGACACCCGGAGGCCGGGCTGCTCGCTTCGATGGCGAAGGCCACCGCCGGAGACGCCTTCCGCCGCGCCGCGAGCGACAACCTCCAGATCCACGGCGGTGTCGGCTTCACGTGGGAGTACGACTGCCACCTGTTCCTTCGCCGCGCTCGCAGCGACGACGCCTGGCTCGGCTCCTCGAGCTTCCAGCGCGAACGCATCGCGCGCGTGCTCGGCTTCGAGGGCGGGGCGGGCCCGAGGCTTCACTCCGAGTAGCGCGCCTTCCGCTTCTCGAGGAATGCGCGCATTCCCTCCTGCGCTGGCCCGGTCTGGCTCGCCGCGGCCATCGCGTCGCTGGCGAGCTCGTAGGCCGGACCGACGGGAAGGTCGAGCTGCGCGTAGAGCGCCTGCTTGCCGAGCGCCTTGGAGAGCGCGCTGCCTCGGGTCGCGCGCCGCAGGAGCTCGCGCGTCTCGTCGGCGACGCGCGCGTCGGGCACCACGCGATTCACGAGACCCCACGCCATCGCCGTGTGCGCGTCGATCTCGTCCCCGGTGAGCAGCATCTCGACGGCGTGCTTCCGACCCACCGCGCGAGCGAGCGCCACTCCGGGCGTGGTGCAGAAGAGTCCTCCGCGCCCGCCGGGCGCCGCGAAGCGCGCGGATTCGCCGGCCACCGCCAGGTCGCAGCTCGCGACGAGCTGACATCCGGCCGCCGTCGCGAGTCCTTCGACCTGCGCGATCACGACCTGCGGGATCTGCGTGAGCTTCTGCATCAGGTCGGAGCAGATCCCGAGCAGGCTGCGCATCTGCTTCTCGTCCCGACCGACCATGTCGGAGAAGTCGTGACCCGCGCTGAACACGGGTCCGGTCGCCGCGAGGATCACCCCTCGCGCGTCGCCCTCCGCGATGCGGTCGAAGGCGTCGTGGAGCTCGCGCAGGTGCGCCTCCGACAGCACGTTGCGTCGCTCCGGCCGGACCATCGTCACGACCTCGAACTCTGCCTCGCGCGCGGTCTGGATGTGCCGATGCATCGCATGCTCCTCCGACCTCATGGGTGCGCGGCCAGCAGGTGGACCGCGAGATCGCGACGCGCCTCGGCGCCCTGTTCGACGGGCGGCATCGGCGGCGTGGGCGCCGCGAGGAATGCCTCGAGGCTGGCGATCGAATAGCGCGTTCCGAGTCCCTTCAGCGGCACGGGAGTCACGCCCGCCGCGGCGCGCTCGGGATCGTGACAGCTCACGCAGCCGGACGCTTCGAAGAGCGCGCGCCCTCGATCACCGCGAGCGGCGCGCTCCTCGCTTGTCAGCGCGGCGAGCGGATCCACCGCGCGCGGCGCTTCGTCGCTCGGGGCGCTCGCCACCACGCCACCCGCGGCCCCGGCCGCCACGCGATACACGGCGCCGGCGAAGTCGTCCGATACGTAGATGGCGCCGTCGGGGCCCTGGATCACGTCGACCGGCCGGCCGATCACGTCGTCGTCGCGCAGGAAGCCGGTCAGGAAGTCGCGCTCGCTGACCTTGCCGTCGGCCTCCCAGTGGAGCGACACGACCTCGTAGCCGTCCTTGCGCGTCCGGTTCCACGAGCCGTGTAGCGCCACGAGGGCCGCGCCGCGTAGCGACGGAGGCGTCTCGGGTGCGCGCAGGAAGGTCATGCCGAGCGGCGCGTTGTGCGCGCGGAACCCGTGGACCGGAGGGATCGAGTCGCGCACGCGATCCTCGTGTCCGGCGCCGAAGTCGGGGTCCGGCACCCGATCGCCGTTCGCATAGGGCCATCCGTAGAATCCGCCCGGCCGGATCTGGTTCAGCTCGCACGGCGGGAAGTCGTCGCCGAGGAGGTCGCGACCGTTATCCGTCGCGAAGAGCAGACCGGTCTCCGGCTGCCAGTCGAAGCCGACCGAGTTTCGCAGCCCGCTTGCGACGATCTCCTCGCCCGATCCGTCGGGGTGGAAGCGGAGCATCGCGGCGCGTCGGGGATCGGTCTCCTCGCACACGTTGCAGTCCGAGCCGATCGACACGTACATCCATCCGTCCGGGCCGAAGCGCAACGTGCGCGACCAGTGGTTGCCGCCGCCCGGCAGGCCGTCGACGACGCGCGCATAGGTGCCGCGAGTCTGGCCGCTCGCCGCGTCGAACTCGATCCGTCCGACTGCGTTCGTCTCCGCGACGTAGAGCCAGCCCTCGTGGAAGTCGAGTCCGTGGGGGCGCTCGAGGCCCTCGATCAAGGTGCGTGTGCCGTCGGAGCGTCCGTCGCCGTCGCGGTCTCGCTCGAGCAGCAGGATGCGACCGGTGCGCGGCGAGCTCACCAGCAGATCTCCCGCGTCGGTGAAGCGCAGCATGCGAGGATTCTGGAGGTCGTGCGCGAAAAGTCCCACCGAGAGGCCTTCGGGGGCATGCAGGCGCGTCGCCAACGTGCTCTCGGCGGGCGTCGCGATCCCGCGGCCGAAGAGCATGTGCGCGATCGGAGCGTTCACGGCGTAGCGCTCGGGAAGCAGCCAGCGGCACGCTCCGACGAGCGCGACCGCGAACACGGCGAGAGTCACGAGCGCGCGATGCACTCGCCGATGGTCGGACGCGGGAGTACGCGCCGCCACAAGAGCCGCGAATTTCCCCTGGGGAGGCCTTGACGAAACCGCTGCGCTGGCGCACTCGTATCGGCCCTTTTTTGGTGGGAGGCAGCCTCGATGGCTCGGCGCATTCGCGTCGGCGACCTCGTCGAAGTGATCGCGGGAGCGGACCGCGGCAAGCAGGGTCGCGTGATCGGCGTCGACACGGAGCGAGACCGGGTTCGCGTCGAGAAGGTGCGGATGCAGAAGCTCCACCTGAAGCCCGGCCGCAAGCTGTCGCGCACGGGCGGCGTGCTCGAGCGCGAGGGACACATCCATGCGTCGAACGTGATGCTGGTCGATCCGCAGACGCAGCGAGGCGCCCGCACGCGCATCCAGACGGACGACAGCGGGCGCCGCGTCCGCGTCTTCAGCAAGACCGGCGCTCGCGTTCCGGAGCCCTCGAGGACGTAGCCGATGGCCAAGAAGGGAAAGCGCGAGAAGGTCAAGATGGAGTCGTCCGCCGGAACGGGCCACTTCTACACGACGGTGAAGAACCGCCAGAACACGCCGGGGAAGCTGGAGCTGAAGAAGTACGACCCGGTGGTGCGAAAGCACGTCGTGTACAAGGAGACGAAGCTCAAGTAGGGCGGGTCGGCGCGTCGCGCCGGTCGCGGCTGCTGAGAAAGGGAATGCGATGGCCTGGGTGATCACGAGGCTCTGCCGCGACTGCGTCGACGAGTCGTGCGTCGAAGTCTGTCCCGTCGACTGCATCTATCAGTACGACGGCGAGGATCGGGAGAGCTTCCCCAACCAGCTCTACATCGATCCGGAAGAGTGCATCAACTGCGGCGTGTGCGAGCCCGAGTGCCCGTGGGAAGCGATCTTCGAGGACGAGCAGGTCCCGGAGGTGTTCCAGCCGGACATCGCGCTGAACGCGCAGATCGTGGAAGGCAAGACCGACTTCTCGGTCCCCGAGGTGGAGGAGAAGTCGAAGCCGAGCCCGCAGCAGATCTCCGAGAACAAGACGAAGTGGGGCTACGAGGGCTAGCAAGCCGCGCGTTTCGCGCGGCGCGCAGCGAGCCCCAGGCGAGCGAAGATCAGAGCAAGCCGCGCGTTTCGCGCGGCGCGCAGCGAGCCCCAGGCGAGCGAAGATCAGAGCAAGCCGCGCGTTTCGCGCGGCGCGCAGCGAGCCCCAGGCGAGCGAAGATCAGAGCAAGCCGCGCGTTTCGCGCGGCGCGCAGCGAGCGCTAGACGCTCGCGCCGTCGAACGCGCGCGCCATCACCTCGATCGGCGCCTCGCGGCCGCTCCAGGCTTCGAGCTGCGCAGCGGCCTGGTGCACGAGCATCCACTTGCCCGACACGGTGCGCGCGCCGCGGGTCTCGGCGTCGCGCAGGAGGCGCGTGCGGAGCGGCTCGTAGACCGCGTCGAGCACCACCGCGCCCGGCGCGATCGAGTCCGCCGCGACCGGCGACGCGTCCGTCCCGAGACCCACGGACGTCGTGTTGACGAGCACGTCGTGCGACAGGTCGCGCAGGTCGGCCAGCGAGCCCGCCTCGCAGCTCCCGAAGTGACGGGCGAGCTCGCGCGCCTTCGCGGGCGTGCGATTCAACACCGTCACCCGCGCGCCGCGCTCGAGCAGCCCGAACACCACCGCGCGAGCGGTCCCACCCGCGCCGAGCACGACGGCGCGCGCGCCGGCGAGCGGAGTTTCGCGCTCGAGCGCACGGACCGCGCCGAGCCAGTCCGTGTTGCTGCCGCAAAGGGCGCCGTCGCGCCGCACCACGGTATTGACCGCGCCGATCCGCCGCGCCGTCTCGTCGACCTCGTCGAGGTGCTCGAGGATCGCGAGCTTGTGGGGAATCGAGACCGAGAGCTGACCGCCCCCCAGCGCGCGCCAGCCGCCGATCGCCGCCGCGAGCCGCGAGGCTGGCACGTCGAACGCGAGATAGGCGGCGTCGAGCGCGAGCGCCGCATACGCCGCGTTGTGCATCGCGGGCGAGCGCGTGTGGGAGGCGGGATGCAGCACGATCCCACAGAGCGTCGTGCGCTGCGTGATCACTTCCCCTCCGACGGCGCGGCTCGCGGGCGCGCCAAAGCTATCGGATCGCAGGACGCGCACCTACAATCGCCGGGCGATCGGAGGTGGCGATGGCGAAGGGCAGGCCGCGCGTGGCGATCCTGATGGGTTCGAAGAACGACTGGGATGTGATGAAGGCGGCGGAGCAGGCCCTCGAGGAGCTCGGTGTCGCGAGCGACGCGCGCGTGATCTCCGCGCACCGCACGCCCGATCGCCTGGTCCGCTACCTGGCGGGCGCGGAGGAGAGCGGCATCGAGGTCGTGATCGCCGGAGCCGGCGCCGCGGCCCACCTCGCGGGCGTCTGCGCCGCGCACACCGAGCTTCCGGTGCTCGGCGTCCCGATCGCGAGCTCGGATCTGGGCGGGTTCGACGCGCTGCTGTCGACCGTGCAGATGCCAGGCGGGATCCCGGTCGCCACGTTCGCGATTGGCAAGGCCGGTGCGAAGAACGCGGGGCTCTTCGCGGCCGCCATCCTGGCGCGCTCCGACGAGGCGCTGCGCGAGCGGCTGCACAAGTTCCGCGAGGCGCAGGCCGCGGCGGTTCCGGAGCGCCCCTACTGATCCGGCTGGCGCGCGCGCTCGAGCGCCGCGCGCAGGTCGCTCCAGACGGCGCGCCGATTCTCCTGCGTGTACTGGCGCAGGACGAAGGCCGGGTGGAACGTCGGCATCAGGGGGATGCCGCGGTAGTCGTGCCAGATGCCGCGGATGCGCGTGATCGAGACCTCGCGCCCGAGCAGCAAGGTCGCGGCCGGCTTGCCGAGCGCGACGATCACGCGCGGGCGCACCGCCGCGATCTGTCCGTCGAGGAAGGGCCGGCAGGTGGCCGCCTCGTCGGCCAGCGGCGTGCGGTTCTCCGGCGGCCGACACTTGACGATGTTACAGATGTAGACGTCGCGGCGTGGGATCCCGAGGCCCTTCTCGATCATGCTGGTGAGGAGCTCTCCCGCGCGGCCGACGAACGGCAGCCCGCGCCGGTCCTCTTCGGCGCCGGGACCCTCGCCGACGAACAGGAGATCCGCGTCCGGATTGCCGTCGCCGAAGACGATCCGCGAGCGACCCTGGTGGAGGCGGCAGCGCGTGCACTCCCCGAGCGCCTCGCGCACCGCTTCGAGCGTCGGCGACGCGCCCCACGGCGGCTCGGCGCCGCCGACGAGAGAGGGCTGCACGGGAGCCGCGACGCGCTCCGGCGTCGTCTCGCGCGCCTGCGCCGGTGGCCGCCGTGCCGCCGCGGGCAGACCCTCGATGCCTTCCTCGTGGAGCTCCTCGAGCCACCCGCGCGTCGCCGCGACCAGCCGCCCGAGCTCGCGGCTCAGCGCGCGGTCCAACGACCGACCTCCGGCGCGCGCGAGGTCGCATCGTGCGCCGCGAAGGCGGCGGCCAGCAGCGCGTGCGGGTCGGCGTCGCCGGCGCGCGCCGAGCGATCGCCCGGCTTGAGCGGCTTACCGGTGCCGGCCTCGATCGTGCCGTGTCGCGTCGCCTCGATCTTCTTCACCACCTCGAACTCGAAGCCCGGGTCGTTCGCCTGGTCGTGGCAGGTGCCGCAGATCTGCAGGATCACGCACGAGTCGCACTTGTCGCCGAGCGAGAGGATCGTGCCGCGCTTCGGCGCGTCGGCCCCGACGTGGTTGCCGCCGGGCCCGTGACACGACTCGCAGCCGACGCTCGCGAGGTCGGGATGATCGGCCACGCGCGCGCCCGACGGGAAGCCGCCCTTCTTTCCGAAGCCGGTCGTGTGACACGCCACGCACTGCATGTCGGCCTCGTGTCCGGTCTTCGCGAGCGCCGAGATCGCCGCCGCGTGCGGTCCCGCGGACCACTTCGCGTGCTCAGCGGGGTGGCAGCTCTGGCACGCCTGCGATCCGACGTACGCGGCGGTGGTCGGCAGCAGCCCGGCGCGGACCGTGCCACGCTCGGCGAGGATGCGCTCGCGCTCCTTCGCCGGCAGCGCGAGCAGGTGCGCGTTTGCGGCGTGAGAGACGCGCGGCAGGAAGGTCGCGTACTCGAAGCCGAGCGAGTGCTTGTCGTCGTGGCACTTCGCGCAGGCCGAGGAGTAGTCGCCGTTCACGATCGTGGCGGGCGAGAGGTGCGGCCCGCCGCGGCCGTGGCAGTCCTCGCAGCCGACGCCCTCGAGCTCGGTCGGGTGCTTGGCGATCTCGTAGCCGCCTTCCTGCCCGAACCCGACCACGTGGCAGCGGACGCACTCGGCGTTCGAATCGGCGCCGTGTCGCACCAGCGTGTCGAAGGCGCCGGCGTGCGCGGTGAGCTCCCAGGTCTCGTGCTGCGTCTCGTGGCAGACGCCGCAGACCTCGTTGCCGGAGAAGCCGGTCTTGCGCAGCAGCATCGGCACTGGCGTCCCGGCCAGGCGCGCGAGGCGCATGCGGATCAGCGGGCCGTCGGTCTCCGGCGCGAAGCCCTGGGTGTGTGCGGCGATGCGGCCCTGCGAGTCGATCAGGAAGACGTCCGGCACGGCCCCGAAGACGCCGTAGCTGTCCCGGATCTTTCCGCTCTCGTCGAACATCACCGGGAAGAAGTCGAGCCCATCCTTCTTCATCCGCTCGCGCACGTCGAAGGCGCGGCCCGTCAGCTCGATGCCGGCGAGAACGGGGCGCTTCGCCGGGTCGAAGCTCGCAAGCTCGTTCTTGAGGAACTCGAGGAACTCGTGGCAGTGCGGGCAGGTGTGCAGGAAGAAGAGCAGGATCACCGGGTGGCCGCGCTGCTTGGCGAGGTCGAAGCGCTCGCCGTCGAGGACGTCCGCCGAGAAGGTGGGAGCCACGGGTTTCCGATCGCTATCGGCGGTCGGCTCGGGCAGGCGCAGCGCCTGGCGGAGCTGCTGCTCGACCATCGCGCGCGCCCCGGCATCGGTCGGGAACTGCGCCATCCCGAACACGACGTAGCCCTCGGAGTCCACGCCGAGGAGCGCCCCCGAACTGCGGAGGCCGAACTGGCGCGAGATCTGCGCGGCGGAGTCGTCGATCACCGGGACGTCGAGCCCGTGGTGCGCGGTGAAGGCGCGCGCTGCGTCGGCGTTCGAGCCGACGGCGATGCCAAGGACCTCGAAGTTGTTCGGGCCGCGGAGCTTCGCGATCGACGCGACCGCGTCGGCGATCGGCCCGGTGGACGCGACCTCCGGGTTGAAGAAGAAGACGACGAGGCGCTTGCCGAGCAGCGACCCGACCTCGAGTCGCTTTCCTGCGAGTGTCCAGCCGCCAAATGCCGGAAGCGGTCGCTCGGGGCGCGCCGCCGCCGCCGCGGGAGCGGCCGCCGGCGTGGACTGCGACGAGCTCTTTCCGTCGGCTTGCGCCGCCTGCGGCGCGACCTCGTCACCGCACGCCGTGAGCAGCGACCACGCGGAGAGGGCGCAGAGCACGGCGCGCGTCGCGCGCGCACAGGGGCTCCTCTTGCCGCTCGACACGGCGCGCAGCATAGCCCCCGCCTCGCGAGCCGCGCAGCGAAAACTTCCGCTGCTATGCGCTCTTCTCGAGGATGTGGATGCCGCAGGCGCTGCCGAGACCGATCACGTGAGTGAGGCCGAAGCGCGCGCCCGGGACCTGCCGCTTGCCCGCCTCGCCGCGGAGGTGCGTCGACACCTCGTAGAGGTTCGCGATGCCGGTCGCGCCGAGCGGATGGCCCTTCGACAGCAGGCCGCCCGACACGTTCACCGGAATGCGGCCGCCGAGCGCCACCTCGCCCGCGTCGATCAGCTTGCCGGCCTCGCCGTCGCCGCACAGCCCGAGGTTCTCGTAGTGCAGAATCTCCGCGGTGGCGAAGCAGTCGTGCAGCTCGACGAGGTCGAGGTCCTGCGCCGAGATGCCCGCCATCTCGTAGGCCTTCTTCGCCGCCAGGCGCGTGCAGGTGTTCACGTCGGGCATCACCAGATCGCGCTCCTGCCACGGATCGCTCGTCATCACCGACGCCTTCACGCGCACCGCGCGCTTCGAGAGGCCGAGCTCGCGCGCCTTCTTCTCGCTCGCGAGCACCGCGGCCGCGGAGCCGTCGACGTTCACCGAGCACATCAGCTTGGTGTTGGGGTACGCGATCATCTCGGCGTTCATCACCATCTCGAGCGGGGTCTCGAGCTGATACATCGACTTCGGGTTCATCGTCGAATGGTGGTGGTTCTTCACCGACACCTTCGCGAACTGCTCGAAGGTGGTGCCGTACTTGCGCGCGTGCTCCATGCCCGCCTCGGCGAACACGGCCGGCATCGTCCCGGAGCCGAGCAGGCCCTCCTTCGGGATGCCGCCCCCGCCTCCGCCGCCGCCGAGCAGGCCGCTTCCCATCTTCTCGACGCCGACCGCGAGCACGAGGTCGTACACGCCGGCCTTGATCGCCATCCACGCCTCGCGGAAGGCCGTCGCGCCGGTCGCGCACGCGTTCGCGCAGTTCACCACGGGGATGCCGGTCTGCCCGATCTGCTGGAGCACCCGCTGCCCCACCATCCCATTGGCCTGGCCGAGGTTGCCGCAGTAGAGGGCCTGCATGTCCTGGATCTTCAGGCCGCAGTCGTCGAGCGCCATGCGCGCGGCCTGCGCGCCGAGCACCTCCACGGCCGGGCCCGTGCCCGCCTTCTGGAACTTGGTCATGTCGATGCCGACGATGAAGACGTCGCTCATGGAGTGTCCTTTCTGAACTCAGCTGCGCGGCTGGAAGTAGTAGGTGAGGTACTCGTTGCCTTCGCGGTCCTTGCGCGGCGCGGCGCGATAGATGACCTCGACGGGCATCCCCATCTTGATCTTCGCGGGGTCCGGCGGGACGTTGATCAGGTTGCCCTTGACCGTGCCGCCGCCCTCGAGGTCGACGACCGCGGAGACGTAGGGGACCTCGATGCCGGGAAACGAGCGGCACACGATCGAGTACACGTAGAGCGAGCCCCGGTTCGAGAGCTTCCTCGCCTCGATGGCGCCGTGCTTGCCGCACCTCGAGCAGGTGTCGCGCTCGCCGAGGAAGACGGCGCCGCAGGCGCGGCACGCGTGACCTTCGAGGTACGGGTCCCCGCTCGCCGGAATCTTCAGGAACGGCACGACGGGGCGGAGCGCGGCTTCGGCCATGATCGGGGGGTCCTTTTCGAGGAGCGGGGTTTCGAAGGGCGCGCGGACTCCGTCGGCGGCAAGGGGGCCGAGGCGGCGCGCGAGCTCTGCAGGATGCCAGTGTCCGCGCAGCACTGTCAAACCGGGGGCGCGTATCGGGGCTATACGCCCTTGGAGCGCGCGGCCGCGAGCTGCTCGCGGAAGAGCGCGTTGTCCGGCTCGAAGGTCAGGGCGGTCTGGAGATTCCGCGCGGCTGCCGCGTAGTCGTGACGCTTGAGATCGGCCATCGCCATCTTGTAGAAGCGCTGACCCTCGCGCGTGCGGCCCCCGCGCTCGGAGGCGTCGCGCCGCCCGGCCTCGTTGCTGGCCTCCGCGAGCTGCATGCGGATGCGGCCGTCCTCAGACAGGCGCAGGTCGTAGGCCCGGCGCCGACGCGGGTCGCGCAGCACCGAGTAGGCCTCCGACACGCGCATCGCGATGCGCCGCACGGCCTCCTGCAGCTCCGGCTCGAGCGCGCGGTTGGCGTCGGGATGGAACACGCGCGTGGTCGCGTGGTAGGCGCGCTTGACGTCCGCGCTGCCCGCGTCGGGGCGCAGATGCAGCAGCTCGTAGTAGTTCATCTCGCCGAGCAGCCGCGCGAGCGCCCGGATCTCGGTCGGCGCGAGCGGCTCCGCCATGGCTCAGCTCACTTCGTCGTCGGCGAGGTCCGTACCGGGCTCGTCGAAGAGCGGCTCCGCTTGCCCGTCGCTCTCGAGGCCTTCGATGTCGGCGAGGTCGAGCTCGTCGGAGAGCTCCTTCCCTTCGCCGGGGGCCGCGATGCCCGCGTCGCCGAGCTCGACGGCCGTGATGATCTGGAGGTCGTCCTCCGCGATGGGTTCGGGCACCGGCTTCGCGGCGCGAGCGGGCGGCGGAGTCGGCGCGGGCGGCGCGGCCGCGGGTCGCGGCGGCGCCGCGGGCGGACGCGGCGCGGCGGGCGCGGCGGCCGGGCGGGGCGCCTGCGGCGGAGCGGTGGCGGGTCGGGCCTGCGGCTTCTCGCGCGCCGGCGCCGATCGCTGCGTCGTCGTCGGCTGCGTCACCGGGATCAGCTCGTCCTGCGACTCGCCCGGATCCGGGAGCTTCGCGGTCGCCACGCGGTCGGCGACGCCGCGGTCCATGATCGAGGAGATCTCCGACTCCGACAGACCCGACGAGAGCGTGATGCGCGTCGAGGCGGCCTCGCCGGTGGCGCGATCGCGCGCCGTCACGTTCACGATGCCGTCGGTGTTGATCTCGAAGGTGACGTCGATCTCGACCTCTCCGCGGCGGCCCTTGCGGAAGCCGCCGAACTCGAAGTGGCCGAGCATCTCGTTCTCGCTCGACTCGCGCGACTCGCCCTGGTACACGCGGATCGAGACACTTTCCTGATAGTCGTTGAAGGTGGTGAACGTGCGCGTCTGCTCGATCGGGACCGGGGTGTTGCGCTCGATCACGGGCTCGGTGAGCCCGCCGGCGACGCCGATCTGGAGCGAGAGCGGCGTCACGTCGAGCAGGAACGCCTCGCCGCCCTGATCGAGCAGCGAGGCGGCGTGGATCGCGGCGCCCATCGCGACCACCTCGTCGGGGTCGACGTCGGTGCGGGGCTCCATCTGGAAGTACTCGCGCACGCCGCTGCGCACGGTCCCGAGGCGCGTCGGCCCGCCGACCAGGATCACGCCGTCGAGGTCGCGCGCGACCATGCCGGCCTGCTGCAGCGCCTCGTCGCAGACCTTGAAGGTGCGCTGCATCAGATCCGCGACGAGCGTGTTGAACTCCCGCTCCGTCAGCGTGTACTCGATCGAGAGCGTCTCGCCGGAGGGCGTGGTCGCGACGTCCGGGATGCGGATCTCGACGGTGGGTTCGAGCGAGAGCGCCTTCTTGGCCTCCTCCGCCGCCACCTTCAGCTTCTCGAGCGCGAAGCGGTCCTGGCGCAGGTTGATCTTGTGATTCGAGAGGAAGTGGTCGGCGAGCAGGTCGATCACGCGGTCGTCGAAGTCGTCGCCACCGAGAAAGGTGTCGCCGGAGGTGGCGAGCACCTCGAAGACGTCGTCGCCGATCTCGAGGATCGAGATGTCGAAGGTGCCTCCGCCGAGGTCGTAGACGGCGACGCGCTGGTTGAGCCCGCGGCCGAAGCCGTAGGCCAGCGCGGCGGCGGTCGGCTCGTTCAGGATGCGCAGCACCTCGAGGCCCGCGATGCGCGCGGCGTCCTTGGTGGCCTGGCGCTGGTTGTCGTTGAAGAAGGCGGGCACCGTGACGACCGCCTTCGAGACTGGCTGTCCGAGCCGCGCCTCGGCGATCGACTTCATCTCGCGCAGCACCATCGCCGAGATCTCGGGCAGGCTGAACACTTCCTCGCGTACCTTGATGCGGACGCTGTGGTTGTCGCCCTCGACGATGTCGTAGGAGCAGATGGCGCGGGCCTTCTTCACCTCCTCCGAGAAGAAGTAGCGGCCGATCAGTCGCTTCGCGGACGAGATCGTGTGCTTCGGGTCGTGGATGATGTTGGCCTTCGCCGCGTTGCCGACCGTGATCGAGCCGTCCGCGGCGATGTTGACCACGCTCGCGGTCGTGCTCTCGCCGAACGCATTCGGCAGCACGTCGACGCGTGCGTGCCGCGACACCGCGACGCACGAATTGCTGGTGCCCAGGTCGATCCCGATGGCGATCTGCGCCATGAACCCCTCTTCCGCCCCCCGCCTATCGGCAACCTGCCGGTCCCGCTGGAGCGCGGAAGGCACGGCCCGCGCGTCTCGCCCGTCCGCGGAGGTCGTGCTAAACCCCGAGCGTTTTCCGGGGGTTCGGCCATGTCCGGCCATTCCAAGTGGGCGACGATCAAGCGCAAGAAGGGCGCGGTCGACGCCAAGCGCGGGAAGATCTTCACGAAGCTGATCCGCGAGATCGCTACCGCCGCCCGCGTCGGCGGAGGCGATCCGGGCGCCAATCCGCGGCTGCGGCTCGCGATCGAGAAGGCGCGCGCCGCCAACATGCCGAAGGACAACATCGAGCGGGCGATCAAGAAGGGCACCGGAGAGGGCGCCACCGAGGCTTACGAGGAGGTGGTGTACGAGGGCTACGGGCCCGGCGGCACTGCCATCTACGTCGAGGTGCTGACCGACAACCGCAACCGCACGGTCGGCGAGCTGCGGCACGTCCTCACGAAGTACGGCGGCAACCTCGGCGCGAGCGGCTGCGTGGCCTACATGTTCTCGAAGAAGGGCGTGTTGACCTTCGACCGCGCCGGCCTCGACCTCGACAAGCTGCTCGAGGCGGCGCTCGACGCCGGCGCCGAGGACGCGGAAGAATCCGAGACGGGCGTGGAGGTGACCGCGTCGCCGGCCGACTTCGATGCGGTCAAGAGCGCCCTCGTCGCCGCGGGCTTCGAGCCGAGCTCGGCGGAGCTGACGATGATCCCCTCGACGACGGTGCGTCTCGAGGGCAAGGACGCCGAGACGATGCTGCGCGTCGCCGACGCCCTCGAGGACCTCGACGACGTCCAGAGCGTCCACGCGAACTTCGACATCTCCGAGGAGGAGATGGCGCGGATCGCGAGCTAAGCTCGGCCCCGCGCGTTCCCCCCTCGCGCTTCGTCCCGACCTCCTCCGTCCACGGGGGCCCGTTGGAGCTGCACCACCGCGAGGGGCGCGAAGCGGTCGCGAGCCGGCCGGCGCGGCAGCGCGTGCTCGGGATCGATCCGGGCAGCGAGACGACCGGCTTCGGCATCGTCGAGCGGAGCGGAGCCCGGATCGAGCACGTGGCGCACGGGAGGATCCGGGTGCCGCGCGCCGGATCGCCGGCGCAGCGCCTCGCCCGCCTGCACGGCGAGATCCGCGACCTGGTCGAGCGACACCGACCCGACGTCGCGAGCATCGAGCAGGTCTTCGTCGCGGCCAGCCCGCGCTCCGCGCTCGTGCTCGGTCAGGCGCGCGGCGCCGCCCTCGCCGCGCTCGGCGCGGCCGGGGTCGCGCTCGTCGAGTACGCGCCGGCGCACATCAAGCTCTGCGTGTGCGGCAGCGGACGCGCGGGCAAGGACCAGGTCCAGCGCGTGGTCGCGCGGCTGCTCGCGCTCGAGCGCTGGCCCGCGGCCGACGCCGCGGACGCCCTCGCGGCCGCGTTGTGTCACGCGCAGGCGGGGCGCCTCGATGGGCTCGCGCCGCGGCCGCGCGCGGGCCGTCGGCGCGCGCGCGGCCCGGTCGTGCGTGTGAGGCGCGTGTCGTGATCGCGCGCCTCGAGGGCGTGCTGTGCGAGCGCGCGCCGACGCGCGTCGTGCTCGACGTGCGCGGCGTCGGCTACGAGGTCTTCGTCCCGCTCTCGACCTACGCGGTGCTGCCGGACGAGGGCAAGACTGTCGCGCTGCGCATCTACACCCACGCGCGTGAGGGCGCTCTCGCGCTCTACGGCTTCGCCAGCGCCGCCGAGCAGGCGGCCTTCTCGCTGCTGCTGCGCGCGAGCCGCGTCGGCCCGAAGCTCGCGCAGGCAGTGCTGTCCGGCATCAGCCCGACGGATCTCCTGTACGCGATCCGCGACCGCGACGGCACGCGCCTGCGCGCGGCGCCCGGCGTTGGACCGAAGCTCGCCGAGCGCATCGTCGTCGAGCTGCGCGACCGCGCCGAGGAGCTCGCCGCCGCGCTCGCGGGCGAGCCCGCGGCGGAGCAGCCCGATTCGGCCGCTCGCGAGGCGCTGTCGGCGCTGCTGAACCTCGGCTACGGCCGCAGCGAGGCCGAACGCGTGCTCGCCGAGGTGCAGGCCGAGCTCGGCGCGGACGCCGGCGTCGAGGCCTTCGTGCGCGGCGCCTTGCGGAGGCTCTCGCGATGATCGAGGAGGAGCGCGGTGCGCTGACCCGGCGCGCGCTGCCGGGCGACGCGGCATGGGAGGAGGCGCTGCGCCCGCGCGCGCTCGACGAGATGATCGGGCAGGACCGCGTGCGCGAGAACCTCGCAGTCTTCATCGCCGCCGCGAAGCAACGCGGCGAGCCGCTCGACCATCTGCTGCTGCACGGGCCGCCGGGCCTCGGCAAGACCTCGCTCGGCGGCATCGTCGCGCACGAGATGGGCGCCGTGCTCCGCTCGACCAGCGGGCCCGCGATCGAGCGGCCGGGCGACCTCGCCGCGCTGCTCTCGAATCTCGAGCCGGGCGACGTGCTCTTCATCGACGAGATCCATCGCCTGCCGCCCGTGGTCGAGGAGATCCTCTACCCCGCGATGGAGGACTTCCAGCTCGACATCCTGATCGGGCAGGGGCCCGGCGCGCGCTCGATGCGCCTCGATCTCCCGCGCTTCACCTTGATCGGGGCCACCACGCGCGCGGGGCTCCTCACCTCGCCGCTGCGCGACCGCTTCGGCTGGTCCGCGCGGCTCGAGTACTACCCGGAGCGCGATCTCGAGCGGATCCTCGCGCGCTCCGCGCGCGTGCTGCGGGTCGAGGTCGAGCCCGCGGCGCTCTCCGAGATCGCGCGGCGGTCGCGAGGCACGCCGCGCGTCGGCAACCGGCTGCTGCGGCGCGTGCGCGACTTCGCGGCGGTCGAGGAGGGCGAGGGGGCGCCGGTCAGCCGGGCGCGCGCGAGCGACTCGCTCGAGCGTCTCGACGTCGACGCGGAGGGCTTCGACCGCCTCGACCGCCAGGTGCTCGGCGCGCTGCTCGACAAGTTCGAGGGCGGCCCTGTCGGGCTCGCGACCCTCGCGGCGGCCGTCGGCGAGGACGAGGGCACGCTCGAGGACGTGGTCGAGCCCTACTTGATCCACCAGGGCTTCCTGGCGCGCACGCCGCGCGGTCGCGTCGCGACGCGCCGCGCGCGCGAGCACTTCGGCGTGCCGTTGTCGGACCCCGCCGTGCTCCAGCGCAAGCTCCTCTGAGGCGGCGCGGGCGGCCCGCCGCGCCCCGCTCGAATTCTCAACGCCGGGCACCGGACCGCCGATACCCCTGCGGACCTGCGGGTCTCGGGAGCTGGGGGTTTCGTGCGGGCGATCGTCCGGACACTGGCGCTCATGGTCGCGGGCGTCCTCCTCGCGGTCGGCGGACTCGCGCTCGCGCAGAGCTACGCGGCCGACGTGCCGGCGGTGAAGACCGCACGCAAGACCGCCGAGGGCGTTCTGCGGTCGGCGCTGCCCCGTGCGGGCTTCGACGAGGACGCGGCTTCCGACTGGCTCGATGCCGCGGCGGGCTTCCCGCTGCGCTTCGTGCTCGCGCCGCTCGGCCTCGTGATCGCGCTCCTGGCGTCGCGCTCGGGCGGCGGGTCGGTGCGCATCGAGCCGGAAGCGGGCGAGGATCTCGGGCGCGCGGCCGTCAACGGCAAGCTCGCGCGCAAAGCGAAGCGCGATGCCGCCTCGATCGCGCGCAAGGGCAACCCGATCGAGGCCGCCGAGATCTGCTTCTCCGCCGGACAGCTCGACGAGGCCGCCGACTACTTCATCGAGGGCGGCGAGCTCGTGCGCGCGGCCGAGATCCGCCACGACCAGAACCGCTTCCTGGAAGCGGCGGAGCTCTACGTCAAGGCGGGCAAGCACGGCCTGGCCGCGGTCATCTTCGCGCAGCAGAACGAATTCACGCGGGCCGCCGAGGCGAACGTCGCTGCCGGCAACCTGAGTCAGGCCGCCGAGATGTTCGAGAAGGCGGAGGACTTCCGTCGCGCCGCCGAGTGCTACGAGAAGACCGACTTCCCGCGCGACGCCGCGCGCTGCTGGGGCAAGTGCCAGCAGTGGCTGCGCGCAGCGAAGTGCCTCGACCGGGAGCTCGTCGAGGCGTCCGCGGCGGCCAATCGTGACGACCGCGCGCGCGAGGACTACGGGAAGCTCGTGCGCACGGCCGCGCAGCTCTACACGCGCGGCGGCGAGCTCGAGCGCGCCGAGAACGTGCTCGTGAAAGGAGGCCTGTGGGAGCAGGCCGGCGAGCTCGCTGACAAGCGCGGCGACGCGCCGCGCGCGGTCGAGCTCTTCCTGAAGGCGCGACAGGCGCCGCGCGCGGCGAAGGCGCTGGAGAAGGCGGGCAACGCGGCGGGCGCCGCGCGCATCCTGGCCGAGTACCACCGCGACCGCGGCGAGCACGCCGACGCCGCGGCGCAGTTCGAGAAGTCCGGCGAGCTGCTCGAGGCGGCCGACCTCTACCGCCTGCTGGAGCGCTACGCCGAGGCCGCCGGCTGCTACGAGCGCGCGGGCTCGCCCGCGCAGGCCGCCGAGATGTACGCGGCCGCCTCGGACCGCGCGAGCGCGGCACGCTGCTACGAGCGCGCAGAGCGCTTCGCCGAGGCCGCCGAGTGCTGGGCGTTGCAAGGCGAGGACGTGCGCGAGGCGGAGATGCTCGAGAAGGCGGGCGCCAATCTGCGCGCCGGGCAGCTCCACCACGAGAAGGGCCGCGACGACGCAGCGATCGCCGCGCTCCAGAAGGTGGCGCAGGGCGACGCGGACTTCGCGGGCGCCTCGGCGCTGCTCGGCGAGATCTTCCGCGAACGCAACATGCACTCCGTCGCGATCGCCAAGCTGCGCGACGCGATCGGCGAGAGCGAGCTCGATCGCAGCAACCAGCGCGTGTTCTACTGCCTCGCCACCGTCTACGAGGCCAGCGGCGACGTCGAGTCGGCGCACGCGCTCTACGAGAAGCTCCTCGCCTTCGACGTCGGCTACGAGGACGTCGAGTCGCGACTCGCCGGCACGCGCGAGAAGCGGAAGAGCGCGCCGAAGGCGGCGGCCGCGGGCGGCGCCGCCGCCGGCAGCGCGAAGCCGGGGCGCTACGTCATCCGCGGCACGCTCGGCCGCGGCGGCATGGGCGTCGTCTACAAGGCCGACGACACCGTCCTCGACCGCACCGTCGCCTTCAAGGTGCTGCCGGACGCGCTGCGCGAGAACCCGCAGGCGCTGAAGAACTTCCTGCGCGAGGCCAAGAGCGCCGCGCAGCTCAACCATCCGAACATCGTGATGGTCTACGACGCGGGCGAGCAGGACGGCGTCTTCTACATCGCGATGGAGTACGTGGACGGCCACACCTTGAAGGAGATCATCAAGCGCCGGGGCCGGATCGCGCCCAAGGGCGTCGTGCACGTGATCTCGCAGATGTGCGAGGCGCTCGCCTACGCGCACGAGAAGAAGATCGTGCACCGCGACATCAAGACGGCCAACGCGATGTGGACCGTGGACCGCAAGGCGAAGATCATGGACTTCGGCCTCGCGAAGGTGATCGAGGAGGTGCGCAACCACACGACCGTGGTCTCGGGCACGCCCTACTACATGAGCCCCGAGCAGACGCTCGGGAAGAACGTCGACCACCGCACCGACATCTACTCGCTCGGTGTGTCGGTCTTCGAGATGGCGACCGGCGGGCTGCCCTTCACCGAGGGCAACCTGCCGTACCACCACGTCCACACGCCGCCGCCCGATCCGCGCGAGACGGTGCCCGACCTGCCTCCCGTGATCGTCGAGATCATCGAGCGCTGCATGCGCAAGGATCCCGAGGAGCGGTACCAATCGGCGCGCGACATCCTCGCGGAGCTCCGGGCCGCACCCGTCGTGTGAGGCGCCGTGCCCGTGTGATCGTGTGACGGCCACGTCACAGTCGTGACGGTTGCGTCACGAATGCGGTCCGGACGCGCTGGTGCCGCCATCCCGATCATCATCCTAAACATCTGAAATCAAAGAAGTCTTTTACAAGGGGCCGAAGGGCATCGGTCGGCATGCCGCTTGCTCATAGGATTCGCGGCGCTGCCTTCCGGGCGCGCCGGGCCGATGAGGGCGGCTCGCAACGGGGTTGGATTCTGTGGGGGAGGGGACGGGTGTACCAACAGACGCTTGCGGAGAAGGTCTCCTGTACGGGGATCGGCCTCCACTCGGGCGCGCCGACGCAGCTCTCGCTGCATCCAGCGCGAGCGGACGAGGGCATCACGTTCGTCCGCACGGACGGACGCGTGCCGGTCGAGATTCCCGCTCGGGCCCGCGAGCTCGCGTCCACCCAGCTCGCGACGACGCTCGGCCGGGGACAGGCCAGCATCCGCACGGTCGAGCATCTGCTCGCTGCGCTCTTTGGGCTCGGCATCGACAACGTTCGCGTCGAGGTCGACGGCCCCGAGCTGCCGGTGATGGACGGCAGCGCGGCGCCGTTCGTCTATCTGATCCGCTCGGCGGGCGTGTTCCGCCAGCGCGAGCGACGGCGCTCGCTGCGCATCCGGCGTTCGATCGAGATCCGGGACGGCGACCGCCGCATCGCGGTCGAGCCGGCGCGCGACTTCCGCGTCCACTATGCGGTGGACTTCGATCACCCGGCGATCGGCCGCCAGGAGCTCTCGCTCGCCCCGCTCGACACCGAGCGCTTCGACCGCGAGATCTCGGGCGCGCGCACCTTCGGCTTCCTGCGCGACGTCCGCACGCTGTGGATGTCCGGCCTCGCGCGCGGCGGCTCGCTCGACAATGCGGTGCTGCTCGACGACAAGCGCGTCGTGAACCCGCAGGGGCTGCGCTGGGCCGACGAGTTCGTCCGCCACAAGATCCTCGATCTGTGCGGCGACCTCGCGCTGCTCGGCATGCCGCTCATCGGCCATGTGCACGTCGAGCGCGGCGGCCACACGCTGCACCAGCGCCTGGTGAAGGCGATCCTCGAGCGGCCCGAAGCGTGGGTGATCGACGACCCGGAGCGCGGCTTCGCGCGCGGTGTGACGCTCTCGCGGGTCGCCGCCGCAGCCCGGGTCTAGCTCTTTCCTCCGCTCGGCTTCGCCGGGCTGCGCGCGCTCGCCCGATCGACTCCGCTCGCTTCGGCGCTTGCGGCGCGCCCTCTTCTCCCGAACTCCGTGTCCAAGCGAGCGCTCTACGGTGATTCGCTCGGGCCTTCGCGCGCGGGTTCCGCGTTGGCTTCGAGATCTGCAGCGACCGCTGCGACGTCGGCGGGGCTCGTGAACGAGAGCCCCATCCCGTGGCCCTGCGCGCCGGGGTCGCCGGGCCGGTGCGCCCAGACCACGCGCGCGGAGAGGGCGTGCTCGCGCGTCGATCCCGGCACGCGGAAGCGGATGCGGAGCAGGGTCCCGGTCGTGGGCGGGTCGTCGGTCGCGACGAAGAGGCCGCCCGCGCCGAGCGTGGTCGCCACGGCATCGTGGTCGCGACCCGCGTGCTCGTAGACCGCGCGGATGCGGACCGTCATGCGCCGGTAGCGACGACGCGCCCGCGTGTTCACTGCGTCTCGCCGATCTTCGTGAGCCAGCCGCGCACGATGCGCCGCACCAGCGCGAGCGCCAGCGGCGACGCGGCCACGCGCGCGCTGAGGTCGTCGCCGTCGCGGGGCTCGAGCGGCGGGCCGGCGCCGTCCTCGCGCACCAGCGTGCACAGGGCCGTGCGCAGATCGCTCTCGCCCGACGCGAGCACGCTCGAGGCCGCGAACGCGCGCAGCTCGCGCTGCCAGGCGGCGAAGTCGGTGTCGGCGACGCTTCGCTGCGTCGTTCCCTCGAGGAGCTTCTTCAGCCGGCGGCGCGTGCGCCGCGACAGCGCGGACGCCAGCGCGTTCACGCGCCGGCCGTCGCCGTGCACGGCATCCGGGTCGAGCACGACGCTGACGAGCAATCGCTGCAGCGATCCGATCTCCTCCGCCGAGCGCCCGAACAGCGCCGGCGCGGCGAGCAGGCACTCCGCCCGGTGCAGCGCCGCCCGGAACGCCTCGACAGCGGGCGGTCCGCCCGTGGCGGCGGGAGCGCTCGCGCTGCCTTCGCTCGCGCCGAGCGCGGCGGCCAACGCCTCGGCAGCCTCGTGCGCGAGCCGGCGCAAGGTCTCGAAATGCGGATCGGCGAGACCTTCCTCTGCGGCCGGCCGCCAGTCCGCGGCGGCGCCCGCCTCGTCGGCCTCGTAGCTCGACGCGACGCCGATCGCGTGCAGCACGGCGATCCCCGGCCGTGTGTCGGCGCTGCGGGCGCGCGCGATGCGGAGCGCCACGCGCAGGCAGGCGGCATCGGTCGGATGGGCCTCGAGCAGCGGGCGCAGGTGCGCGAGCGCCTCGCCCGCGTCGCCCGCGCGGTGGCTCAGCAGCTCGGCCAGCGCGGCGCGCGCCGAGAGGCGCTCCGGCACGAGCGCGATCGCGCGCCGGTAGGCGTGCAGGGCGCCCTCCACGTCCTCGAGCGGACCGGCGAGCAGGCGTGCGAGCTGCTCGTGCACCTCGGCGAGCGCGCGCTCCTCCGGCTGCGGATGGCGCGAGAGGAAGACGCGCAGCGCGTCGGCGGCGGCGCGCCAGTCGCCGAAGCCGCGCAGCAGGCGAGCCTGCGCGAGCGCCGCCTCGCACGAGCGCGGATCGAGCTCGGCCGCGATGCCGTACACCTCGGCCGCGTCCGGCCGCGCGCCGCGCTCCTCGTGCGCGCGCGCCTGGAGCAGCGCGATCGCGGCCAGCTCCTCGCCGTCCAGGATCCGGGACGCCGCGCGGTCGGCGGCCTCGATCGCGTCCTCCAGGCGTCCCGCGTCGAGGAGCCGTGCGACGAGCGCATGCCACGCCGCGGCCAGACCCGGGTCGGCGGCGACGGCCGCCCGCAGATGGCGCTCGGCCGACGCCTCGCGCCCGGTGCAGCGCAGCTCCCACTCCGCGGCGCGGAGCCACAGGCGCCCGCTGGTGTCGGCGTCGCGGACCGTCCGCGCCCAGTGCTCGAGCGCGGCGATTCCCTCGTCGACCTGGCCGAGCGCCTCGTGGACTCCGACCAGCGCCTCGAGCGCCGCGGAGAAGTCGGGCGCCTCGGCCAGCGCGGCGCGGTAGACGCTCTCCGCCTCCTCGAGCGCGTCGAGGTGCTCGAGGCACCGGCCGAGCAACACGCGCTGCGCGGGCCGCTCGGGGTAGGCATCGCCGCGCTCGATGCGCGCGGCTAGCGCCTCGCGCCCCGCGGCGTAGTCGCCGAGCGCGACCCAGGTCTCGCCGAGCCGCGAGAGCGGGAGCGCGTCCTCCGGACGCGCTGCGCGCGCACGCTCGTAGAAGCCGGCCGCCGCGTCGAGGCGACCGGCCGCGCGCGCCGAGTCGCCGGCCAGCAGCGCCAGCAGGGCGGTCTCCGCGGGCGCGAGGCCTGCGCCGACGTCCAGATCGAGCGCGCGGCCGGCGGCCTCGTACGCCTCCTGGTGTCGCGAAAGCGAGGCGGCCACGCGCGCCCGCGCGGCGTGCGCGTCGCGCAGCGCCGGGCTGCGCGACGCGGCGTCGCGCAGGGCGGAGAGCGCGCGCTCGGGATCGGTCGCGACGAGCAGTGAGGCCGCGCGCAGCAGGCGCGGGCTGGCCTCGCGGTCCTCGCGCTGCGCGGCGGCGGCCTCGAAGAGCGCGGCCGCCGCGCCCGCCGCGTCGCCGAGCGACTCGCGCAGGTCCGCGGCGAGATCCCAGGCGCCCGGGAGATCCGGCGCCGCGCGCAGCGCGAGCGACACGCGCGCCAGCGCGTCCTCGCGCCGGCCGAGCTCCGCCAGGCTCTTCGCGAGCCGGAGCTGGTCGCCCGGCGTCGCCTTCGCGGCCGGCGAATCGCACCAGACCCGGAAGGCCTCTGCGAAGGCCGGGGCATCGCCGGCCTGCGCGTGCAGCTCGGCCCAGTCGCGCTGCGCGGGGGGCTCGAGCGGGCCCTCGGCCGCCGCGTGCGCGTAGGCGCGCCGCGCGCGCTCGATCTCGCCGGTGCGCGTGCGCGCGAGCTCGGCCACGCGCAGCCACAGCGCGCGGCGTCGCGGCGCGTCGTGCGGCCCGAGCACCTCGATCTCGCTCTCGTAGAGCCCCTGCGCGCCGCGCCAGTCCTCCATCGCCTCGAGCAGTCGCTCGAGCGCGCGCAGTGCGGCGAGGTCGTGCGGGTCCGCTTCGATCGCGGCCGCGTAGCAGCGCGACGCTCGCGTGGTCGACGCGAGCCGGTGCCAGTGGATGTCGCCGAGTCGCCGCAGCAGCGCGCCGCGGTCGCGCGCCCGCTCGGTGTCGGGATGGGCGAGCTCGCGCTCGATCGACTCCGCGACGTCCTGCCAGCGCTCGAGTCGCTCCGCCACGCGGCGGAGCCCGCGCAGCGCCGTCAGGCTGCCGGGGTCGAGCGCGTGGGCGCGCCGATACGCGTCGAGCGCGGCCGACGGCGCCTGCAGGCGCTCCTCGCGCAGCGCCGCGAGCTCGAGCCAGAGCGCAACGTCGTCCGGGCAGCGCGCGAGGTGCCGCGCCATGCGCGCCTCGAGCTCGACCGGTAGATCCGCCGCGCGCAGCGCGCGCAGCGCGATGCGCTCGAGCCGCGCGACCGTCTCGCGGCCGAGCAGCTCGTCCTCGCCGGAGTCGAGCAGCGCGCGCAGGTGGCGCAGCGCGGCGTCGGGCCGGCCGAGCTGCGTGAACCATGCCACCGCGAGCTGCTGGCGCAGCTCGCGCCGGCGGTCGTCGAAGACCGGCTCCGGGCGCAGCGTGGCGAGCTCTGCCTCCGCCGCCTCGGCCCAGCCCTCGCGGTCGTCCATGCGCCGTTGCGTCTCCGACAGGCAGCGCAGGATCTCCGCGCGCGCGGCCGCGCCCGGCGCGGTGAGCGCCAGCGCGGCGCGCCAGTTCTTCGCGGCGGCCGCCGCGTCGCCGAGCGGGCCGTCGTAGAGCGCCGCCAGGCGGCAGTGGAGCTCGATGCGATCGACGCCCGCGGCGACGAGCAGCGCCTCCAAGGTGACGGCCCGCTCCGCGTGCAGGCCGAGCCGGCGCTCGAGATCCTCGGCGCGCCACATCACCGCGACGTCGTCCGGTGTCGCGGCGCGCGCGTCCCGCACGGCGACCAGCGCGCGCGCGGGATGCGCGCGCTCCAGCAGGCGCGCGCGCTCGAGCTGGAGGTCGCGGCGGCGCGCCGGGTCGGCGCAGACCGCGCACTCGGCCTCGAGCGCGGCGAGCAGCGGCTCGCGGCGCCCGGCCTGCCGGTGCACCTCCGCGATCTGCGCCAGCACGCGCGCGTCCTTCGGCCGCAGCAGCCGCAGCCGCTCGAGCCAGGGCAGGGCGGCATCGGGCCCGAGCCGCTCCCACGCGATCCGCAGCGCCCGCTCGATCTGCGCCGCGCGCTCCTCGCCCTTCGCGTCGCGCGCGGAGCGGCCGAGCCAGTCGAGCAGCTCCTGCCACTGCCCGAGCCGCTCGAGCAGCGCCATCAGCTCGGCCTGGGTCTCGCGCGCGCCGGGATCGAGCGTCAGCGCCTCGCGACAGGCGTGCGCTGCCTCCTCGGGCCGCGCGAGCGGACCCGCCAGCAGCCGCCCGCGGCGCGCGAGCAGCGAAGCGCGCTCGAGGGGACTGCGCGTGTCGGCGAGCCGCGCGTCGAGCAGCTCGAGCGCGGCGTCCGGGCGGTCGAGGCGCAGCGCGAGCGCCTGCGCGCTCTCGAAGGCGCCGGGATGCGAGGGCGCGAGCTGGAGCACGCGGCGCGCGTGCAGCAGCGCGCTCTCCGGCCGGTCGAGCGGACCTGCGAGCAGCTCGACGAGCTCGAGGCGCACCGGGATCTCGTCCGGGCCGCCGAGGTGGGCGAGCTCCGCGTCGAGCAGGCGCGCGAGCGGCTCGGCCTCGCCGAGCTTGCGATGGAGCTGGCGCAGGCACGCCTGGAGCGCGCGGTCCTCCGGTCGCTCGCACAGCGCCTGGCGATAGGCCTCGGCGGCCTCGCGCGGCTTCTCGCGCGCGAGGTAGGCGTCGCCGAGGCGCACGAACCAGCCGGCGCGCTCCGACGACTCGTCGCACGCCGATGCCGCCGCGCGGCACAGCTCGATCAGGTCGAGGCCATAGCCCGCACGCAGATAGGTGTCGGCGAGCGGCCCCGCGATCTGCGGCAGCGGCCCCTCCTCGCCGAGCGCCACCTCGAGCGCCGAGATCGCGCCCTCGTAGTCGCCCTGCTCCTCGCGCACGCGCGCGATGTGGACGCGCAGCGCGGTGCGGTGGCTCCGCAGCGACTCCGGCGAGAGCCCCTCGCCGCGCCGCGACTCGAGGGTGGCGAGGCGCGACTCGAGCACGCGCAGAACGTCCTCCCGCCGCTCGGCGCGCCGGTGCCGCTCGATCAGGAAGCTCGCCGCCGCCGGGTGCGCGGGGTTCAGCTCGAAGAGGTGCTCGTAGTGGCGCGCAGCGCGCTCCTCGTCGCCCTGCGCGTGCAGCGCGAGCTCGGCGAGGCGACCGTGCAAGGTCTGCGCGCGCGCGAGCTCGGGCTCGCAGGCGAGCTCCGACTCCATCGCGTGCACCGCGTCCTCGAGCCGGTCGTCCTGCTCGTAGCGCTCGGCGAGCCGGTGCCAGACGTCGCCGCGCCGCGGGTCGGTGGCGGCGATCTGCTCCCAGTGCGAGAGCTCGGCGGCGCGGTCGCGCAGGCGCTCGCCGCAGAGTCTCGCGAGCTTCTCGTGCAGGGGCGCGCGCGCGGCGGCGCCCTCGGCGCGCGAGAGGCGCGCCTCGAGCAATTCGCGCAGCGTCTGCCACTCGCCGGACGATTCGAGCAGCCGCTCGGAGCGGTCGGCGGCCTCCTCGCGGATCTCGGGATCGCGCGCCTCCGCGGCGAGCTGCCGGTAGACGTCGCGCGCCTCGTCCGCCCGCTCGAGCATCTCGTCGAGCAGCACCGCGCGCTCGAGCGCGCTGCGCTCGCGCAGCGCGGGATCCGCCGCGCTGCGGACCTGCTCGGCCAGGAACTCCGCGAGCCCCGCGGCGTCGAAGCCCGCGCGCAGCGCGCGTTCGAGACCCGCGCGCGCCTCCGGCGCCTCCGGCGCGTGTCGCAGCACCGCGCGAAACGCGTCGGCCGCCTCTTCGTTGCGGCCCAGCGACTCGAGCAGCAGGCGCGCGCGGCGCAGCTCCAGCGCGACCGCCTCCGCGCTGTCCGGCTCGTACTTCGCGGCGCGCGCGCGCAGCCGCGCCTCCAGCTCCTCCTGTCGCCCGGTGCGCTCGAGCAGCGCCTCGATCCGATCGGGGACGTCGCCGGGCGCGAGCTCCGCGCGCTCGAGCTGCTCCAGCGTCTCGATCGCGGCCGCGAGATCGCCCTGCTCCTCCTGGGCGGAGGCGATTTCGGCGATGCAGGCGTGGCGTCGCGGCGGGTCCAGCAGCTCCGCGATCCGCCAGAGCGTCCGCACCAGCTCGGGCGACGGCCCGCGCGAGCGCTGGAGTCCCGCCAGCGCCTCGAGCGACTCGAGATCGCGCGGCTCGAGCGCGAGCGCGCGCTCGTACGCGCGCGACGCCTCCTCGCGTCGGTCGCGGCGAAGGCACAGGGCCGCGACACGGCGGCGGTTCGCGGCCTGCTCGGCCGGGTCGAGCAGCGGATCGAGCATCTCGAGCGTCGCGCACAGCTCCGCCTCGCGGCCGAGCGCCTCGTGCATGCGCGCGAGCGCGCGCAGCGCCTGCGGGTCCTCGGGCGCGAGCATGACCCAGCGCTGCACCCACGGCAGCGCGCCATCCGGCTGCCCTCGCTGCGCGTAGCCTGCCTCGATCTCGCGGGCGAGCCACGCAATGCGCGCTCGATCGCTGGTGACGCGCGCCTCGCGCTCGAGCTGCTCGAGCGAAGGAGCGGCCGACGCGGGCGGGGGCGGCGCGCCGGGCGCTGCGCTCGCCGGCGCCGCCGCCTCGTCGCGCTTCGCGCGCAGGCGCGCGACGCAGTCCGCGACGCCCGGCGCCGTGGGATCCGCGGTGAGCGCCGCCTGATAGGCGTCGAGCGCTGCGTCGCGGTCGAACAGGCGTTCCTCGTGGAGCGCGCCGAGACGCGTGAGCCAGCTCGCGCGCAGGGCCGGCGTCTCCGCCAGCGCGGCCAGACGCGCGAGGATGTCGGTCTGCTCCGACGCGCGCCCCTGCGATTCGAGCGCCTCGGCGAGCGCCTCGAGCACGCGCGGATCCTCGGGGGCGAGCTCCGCCGCGCGCTGAAGGTGCACGAGTGCGCGATCGGACTCGCCGCGCTGCATGTGCGCAATCGCGTCGGCGAGTCGATCGCCCGCCTCGGCCCGCGAGCCGCGCGGCGCGACAGCCTCGGCGGCGAGGTCGCCCTGCGGCGGCTCGAGCTTTGCGAGGGCCTCGGTGAGCCCCGGGTGGCCCGGCGAAATCGCGAGGCCGGCCTCGAGCCAGCGGCGGGCGGAGCCGGGCGCGTGCAGCACCTCGAGCTCGAGCCGGCCGAGCTCGCAGGCCGAGTCGGCGCGTCGCGCCGGATCCTGCGAGCCGGCGAGTTTCCGGCGCAGGACCGCGGCGAGCAGCAGCCAGTCGCCGCGCCGACGCGATTCGGCGTCGAGCGCGTCGAGCACATCGGGGCGGCTCGGATCGTTGACGAACGCGCGCCTCCAGATGTCGAAGGCCTCGTCCGGCCGCGCGAGCGGACCGGACAGCAGGCACGCGCGCGCGGCCAGCGCCTCCGCGCGCCGCGGGCCGACCGCGCGCTGGAGCGCGAGCTGCGCCCACAGCGCGGCCGCCTCGGCATGCTGCCCGCGTCGCTCGCGTTCGCGCGCCTGGACCGCCCGGTCGCGCGGGCCCGGCCGCTCCCCTCCGCTCGCCACTGCGCCTCCGGTCGCGCCCCGTGATCCGTCTCACCGGCTCATCGACCGGAATCGGAGCCGGCTTGATGCGGCAACGCGCTTGCGCATCGACCCGCGCCGCGGTGGTTTTCCGCCGCCTTTTCGGACGCGGCGCGCGCTCGCCGGCAGCGCATTTCTGGTATTGGCCATCACGGCTTGCCCCAAGGGGAACGAGCGACTCCGCGGCGAACGGCTGCGCACCTTCGACTACTCTTCGCCGCGGACCATGCCCGAGAGCAAGCCCCGCACGCCCGCGCCCTCCCGCGCGCCCGCGCCGCCGCCGTTGCCCGCCGCCGAGCGGCGCCGGCGCATCCGCGAGTTCTGGATCGGGGTCGTGTTGATCGCCGCGATGGGCGCGCTGCTGCTCGTGCCGCCGATCACGGGACTCACGCAGGGCGTCGGCGACTCGAGCCTCTTCCTCTTCCTCAATGCCATCACCGTGATCCTGATCCTGATCTTCGGCTTCCTGGTGACGCGCAACTTCTGGAAGCTCGTCGGCGAACGGCGGCGCGGGATCCTCGGCTCCCACCTGAACCTCAAGTTCGTCGCCGCGTTCGTGCTGATCGCGCTCGTCACCACGTCGGGTCTGTTCGCGGTGTCGGCCTTCTTCATCACGAAGTCGATCGACACCTGGTTCAGCATGCAGGTGGACCGCGCGCTCGACGAGAGCGGCGAGGTCGCGAAGAGCCACTACGAGACCGTCGCGCGCAACGCGCTCTTCTACGGCGGGCGCATCGCGGAGAGCATCCGCGAGCGGCATCTGCTCGAGAGGAACGACCGCGCTGCGCTCGAGTCGCTCGTGCAGGAGAAGCAGCGCGACTACAACCTCGGCGTCGTCGAGGTCTTCGCCGCGAGCGGCGAGGAGCTCGTGTCGGCGATCAATCCGGAGATCCCGGCTGCGAACTTCTCTCGCCCCGACAGCGACATCGTGCGCGGCGCGACGCTCGGCCGCGAGCCCGACTGGCACGTGGACGAGGTCGGCAGCGGCGACGTGATCCGAGGCGCCGTGCCGATCGAGTCGGCGTCGCGGACGGGCGAGGTGCAGGGCGTCGTCGTCGTGAACGTGCTGATCCCGTTCTCGCAGGCGCGGAAGGTGGCGAGCATCCGCGAGACCCTCGACGAGTACCGGAAGCTCCAGCCGACGGCCGGCCACGTGCGCGGCGCCTATCTGCTCCAACTGCTGCTCGCCTTCACGATGGTGCTGATGCTCGCGCTGTGGATGGGCTTCCGGCTGGCGCGCGGCGTCACCGGCCCGCTGCGAGCGCTCGCCGAGGGCACCGGCGAGGTCGCGCGCGGAAACCTCGACGTGCAGGTGCAGGTCGACACCGACGACGAGGTCGGCCTGCTCGTCGACTCCTTCAACCAGATGATCCGCGACCTGCGCGACGCGCGGACCGACAACGAGCGCAAGGCCACCGAGCTCGAGCGCCGCCGCCGCTACATGGAGATCGTGCTCGGCAACGTCGGAGCCGGCGTGGTATCGGTCGGCCCGGACCGCCGCATCTCCGCGATCAACCCGTCGGCGCAGCGCTACCTCGGCATCCCGGCCGGCACCGGCCTGCTCGGACAGCGCCTCGAGGACGTCGCCAGCCGGCCCGAGCTGCTCGAGGTGATCGGCGAGATGACCGCGGCGCTGCGGCCCGGCGTGCGCGAGAGCGTGCGGCGTCAAGTGCAGATCCCGCTCGGCGACGACGTCGCGACGCTCTTCGTGACCTTGACGGCGATGCACGACGAGGCGGGCGAGTCGCTCGGCAGCGTGATCGTCTTCGACGACTACACGCAGCTCGTGAAGGTCCAGCGCATGGCCGCCTGGCGCGAGGTCGCGCGCCGCATCGCGCACGAGATCAAGAATCCCCTCACGCCGATCCAGCTCTCCGCGCAGCGGCTGCGCCGCCGCTTCCGCGGGCGCTTCGACAGCGACGCGGTGTCGGCCCGCATCCTCGACGAGTGCACCGACGCGATCACCTCGCAGGTCGACAGCCTGAAGCGACTGGTGGACGAGTTCTCGAACTTCGCGCGACTGCCCTCCGCCGACCCGAAGCCCGACGACCTGAACCGCATCGTGGCCGACGCGGTCGCGAGCTACACCGGCACGGAAGGCGTCGCGCTCGAGACCGAGCTCGACCCCGCGCTGCCGCAGGTCGAGCTCGACCGCGAGCAGATGCGGCGCGCGCTCACCAACCTGATCGACAACGCGATCGCGGCGATCCGCGCCGGCCGCGGCAGCGGGCGCATCCGGCTCTCCTCGCAGTTGGACCCGGCGCTCCAGAGCGTGCGACTCGTCGTCGCCGACGACGGCGTCGGCATCCCGCCGCAGGACCGCCGCCGCGTCTTCGAGCCGTACTTCTCGCGCAGCGAGAACGGGACGGGGCTCGGCCTCGCGATCGTCTCGCGCATCGTCGCCGACCATCACGGCTACGTGCGCGTCCAGGACAATCCGCCGCGCGGCACCCGTTTCGTGATCGAGCTGCCGCTGACGCGTCCCGACGCCCCGCGCGCCGCCGCGCCCGCGCGCGCGGCGGAGGCCTCGCGGTGAGCCGCATCCTGATCGTCGACGACGAAGCCGCGATCCGGCGCTCGCTCCAGGGAATCCTCTCCGACGAGGGCTTCGAGACGAGCGCGGTCAGCGATGGCGAGAGCGCCATCCAGACGATTGCGGAAGAAGGCGCGCCCGACCTCGTGCTGCTCGACATCGCGATGCCGGGGCGCGACGGCGTGGAGATCCTGGTCGAGATCACGAGGCGCTGGCCGGGGCTCCCGGTCGTGATGATGAGCGGCCACGGCAGCGTCGAGGCGGCGGTCCGCACCACGCGCCACGGCGCCTACGACTTCATCGAGAAGCCGCTGTCGCTCGACAAGGTGCTGCTGACGATCCAGCACGCGCTCGAGCAGGTGCGGCTCGAGCGCGAGAACCGCAACCTGCGCTCGCAGGCGCTGCGCGCGCACGAGATCCTCGGCGACTCGCCGGCCGTGCGGAAGCTGAAGGAGCAGATCGCGGTGGCGGCGCCCACCAACGGCTGGGTGCTGATCCACGGCGAGAACGGCACGGGCAAGGAGCTCGTGGCGCGCCAGATCCACTGCCAGAGCAAGCGCGCGAACGGGCCCTTCGTCGAGGTGAACTGCGCCGCCATCCCGGAAGAGCTGATCGAGTCGGAGCTCTTCGGGCACGAGAAAGGCGCGTTCACCGGCGCCGTCGCGACCAAGCGCGGCCGCTTCGAGCTCGCGCACGGTGGCACGCTCTTCCTCGACGAGATCGCCGACATGAGCCTGATGACGCAGGCGAAGGTGCTGCGCGTGCTCCAGGAGCGGACCTTCGAGCGCGTCGGCGGCACGGAGACGCTCGAGGTGGACGTGCGCGTGATCGCGGCGACCAACAAGAACCTCGAGCAGGAGATCGCGGAGGGCCGCTTCCGCGAGGACCTCTACTATCGGCTCAACGTGATCCCCTTCCACGTGCCGCCGCTACGCGAGCGCAGCGAGGACGTGGCCGTGCTCGCGCGCGCGTTCGTCGACGAGTTCTGCGCGGAGTCGGCCACGCGGCGCAAGGAGCTCTCGGAGGCGGCGCTCGAGCGCTTGCGCCGGCACGCCTGGCCCGGCAACGTGCGCGAGCTGCGCAACCTGATGGAGCGCATCGTCATCCTGACTCCCGCACCGCGCATCGAGGCGACCGATCTGCCCGCGACGCTCGGTGCCGCGGCTCCGGGCAATGGACGCGCCGCCGGCTCGCTCGAGCAGGCGCGCCGCGAGTTCGAGCGCGAGTTCCTGCGCGCGCGTCTCGCCGAGCACGGCTGGAACATCTCGCGCACGGCGGAGTCGATCGGCATCGCGCGCGAGAGCCTGTCGCGCAAGATCAAGTCGCACCGCCTGGAGCCGGCCGGCCGCGAACTGCAAGCGACGCGCAGCGGCGCGCGCAGCGAGCCGTAGGCGAGCGAAGCTCGGGGAATGGCCGTGCCCGCTCCGATCCGCGTCGACGCGCAGGTCGCCTCGCTCTCGCAGGAGGGCGTCGCGAGCTGGCGCCTGCGGCTGCGCGTGCCGGACTGGCCGGGCTTCGAGCCGGGCCAGTTCGTGATGCTCTCGCCGGGACCGCGCGGCGCCGCGCCGCGCACCGACCCGCTGCTCCCCCGACCCATGGCGGTGTACCGCGAGCGGCGCGCGGACGGCGAGGATCGAGCTGGCTCGCTCCGCGAGGCGGAGATCGAGATCCTGTTCAAGCGCCACGGGCGCGGCACGGCGCTGCTCGCGTCCTGCGCGCCGGGCGACCGCGTCGGGGTCGTGGGACCACTCGGTCACGGCTTCGCCGCGATCTCCGGCCGCGCGCTGCTCGTCGCGGGCGGCACCGGCATCGCGTCGGTGTACGAGCTCGCGGCGCGGCTCGAGCGCCGCGCGCCGGGCTCGGCGCGCGTGCTGCTCGGCGCGCGCAGCGGCGCCGACCTGATGGGCGTCTCCGACTTCGAGGCGCTCGGCGTCGGCCCCCTGATCGCGACCGAGGACGGGAGCCTCGGAAAGCGCGGTCTCGTCACGGATCTGCTCGAGGCCGAGCTCGCGCGCGATGCCTCCGCGCACGTCTACGCCTGCGGCCCCACCGCGATGATGCGCCGCTGCGCCGAGATCGCCGCGTCGCGCGGCGCGCCCTGCAGCGCCTCGCTCGAGAACCCGATGGCCTGCGGCTTCGGCGTCTGCCTCGGCTGCGCCGCGCCGCTGCGCGCGGGCGGCTTCGCGCTCGTGTGTCGCGACGGCCCGGTCTTCGACGCGGCTGCGATCGCGTGGGAGGTCATGCCGTGAGCGACGCGGAAGACGTCGACCTGCGCGTCGAGCTCGCGGGCATTGCGCTCCGCAATCCCGTGCTGACCGCGTCGGGCACCTTCGGGTACGGCACCGAGTTCGCGCCGTTCCTCGACCTGCGCCGGCTCGGCGGCTTCGTGGCCAAGAGCCTGACGCTCGAGCCCCGGCGCGGGAACCCGCCGCCCCGCATCGCGGAGGCGCCGTCCGGGATGCTCAACGCGATCAGCCTCGAGAACGTCGGCGTCGACGCCTTCGTGCGCGAGAAGCTGCCCGCCTTGCCAGACGGCGTGGTCGTCGTCGCGAGCATCTTCGAGACCGAGATCGACCGCTACGCCGAGGTGGCCAAGCGGCTCTCGGGCGTCGCGCGCGTGGCGGGGCTCGAGCTCAACGCCTCGTGCCCGCACGTGAAGAGCGGCGGCATCGAGTTCGGCCAGAACCCGGCCGTGCTCGCGACGCTCGTGCGCGCCGTGCGGCGCGCGACCACCTTGCCGCTGCTCGTGAAGCTCTCGCCGAACGTGACCGACATCGGCGAGATGGCGCGCGTCTGCGAGGCGGAGGGCGCAGACGGGCTCTCGCTGATCAACTCGGTGCAGGCGCTCGAGGTCGACGTCGAGCGCCGGCGCCCCGTGCTCTCGAACGGGCTCGGCGGGCTGTCGGGACCGGCGATCCGTCCGATCGCGCTGCGCATGGTCTGGCAGGCGCGCCGCGCGGTGAAGCTGCCGATCTGCGGAATGGGGGGAATCGCCAGCGCGGAGGACGCGGTGAAGTTCATGCTGTGCGGCGCGACCGCGGTCCAGGTCGGCACGCAGAACTACCTCGACCCGGCCGCAGCGGCCGGGGTGGTGGATGGGATTCGCGCGTACTGCGCGCGCCACGGCTTCTCGCGGGTCGCCGATCTGGTCGGAGCCCTGGAGATGCGCCGCCCCTAGGAAATCGCGACGCCCTCTCGGCCGCCGGGCCGGGAATACGTTGGCGCGCAGGGGCAATTTTGATAAGTTACGCGGCCTTACGCGTCGAGCCGCATTCGGGTTCGAGGCTCATCGGCATCTCCGCACGCGCCCGTCGACGGAACGCGCGGCGATTCCGGCGGTCTCGGAGCGAGGCGGAGGCAGGTGATTCGTTGGGCGGCTCGTCCGCTCTTTTTTTTGCGTTCAGGTCGTCATGTACCGGGACATTCCGGAGGATCTACGCGCCTTGATCGAACCGATCGTCCAGGACTTCGGCTTCGAGCTCGTCGACGTCGCCCTACACCGCGGCCGGTCGCCGTGGCACGTGCGCATCACGCTCGACACGCCGCAGGGAGACGGACGCGTGTCCATCGAGCGCTGCGCCGAGGTCTCGCGCGAGGTCGGCACCGCGCTCGACGCGGCCGACTGGGCGCCGTGCGCGTACCAGCTCGAGGTGTCGTCGCCGGGACTCGACCGCGTGCTCGCGCGCGAGGTCGACTTCGTGCGCGCGCAGGGCGTGGAGGTGTCGATCGAGACGCGCCGCCCGCTCGAGGGGCGCCGTCGCTTCCGCGGCGAGCTGCTCCGCTTCGAGGCGGGCGTGGCGCGCGTGCGGGTCGACGGGCGCGAGTACCCGGTGCCGTTCGCGGAGGTGGCGAAGGCGCACTCGATCTACCGCTTCACCCCCGCCGACTTCGATGACAGGGGTTCTCGCGAAAAGGCGAACCGCCGCGGGAGGGGCTAGGCGTGGCGTTGCTCGGACTGAAAAGAGAGATCGATCAGGTCGCGAAGGACAAGGGCATCGACCCGCGCGAGATCGTCTCCGCGCTCGAGGAGGCGATGAAGCAGGCCGCGCGGCGCGAGCGAGGCCAGGACACCGAGATCGAGGCGCGCTTCAACGAGGAGCTCGGCGAGGTCGAGCTCTTCGAGTTCCGCGAGGTGGTCGAGACCGTCACGGATGCGACGCGCCAGATCGCGATGGCGGACGCCTCCGCCTTCGATCCGGGCGCGGAGATCGGCGACGACATCGGCGTGAAAATCGATACCTCGAGCTTCGGCCGCATCCTCGCGCAGACCGCCAAGCAGGTGATCATCCAGCGCATCCGCGAGGCGGAGCGCGACACCGTCTACGAGGAGTACAAGGATCGCCAGGGCGAGATCGTGAACGGCATCGTCCGGCGCTTCGAGAAGGGCGCGATCATCGTCGACCTCGGCCGCGCGGAGGCGGTGCTGCCGCCGAAGGAGCAGGTGCCGCGCGAGAACTACCGACCCAACGACCGCGTGCGCGCCTACGTCCTCGAGGTGAACAAGAACGTCAAGGGCTCGCAGATCGTGCTCTCGCGCGCCTGCATCGAGATGCTGACGAAGCTCTTCGAGCAGGAGGTGCCCGAGATCTACGAGGGCATCGTGACGATCAAATCCGCCGCGCGCGAGCCGGGCGGGCGCTCGAAGATCGCGGTGGCGTCGCGCGACGGCGACGTCGATCCGGTCGGCGCGTGCGTCGGCATGAAGGGCAGCCGCGTGCAGGCGGTCGTGCAGGAGCTGCGCGGCGAGCGCATCGACATCGTGCCGTGGAGCGCGGATCCCGCGCGTTACGTCTGCTCGGCACTGTCCCCGGCGCAGGTCTCGCGCGTGATCATCGACGACGCGGACAAGTCGATGGATGTGATCGTGCCCGACGACCAGCTCTCGCTCGCGATCGGTCGCAAGGGCCAGAACGTGCGCCTCGCGGTGCAGCTCACGGGCTGGAAGATCGACATCAAGAGCGAGTCGAAGATGCGCGAGCTCGCGCGCTGGCTCGGCGAGGCGATGTCGGCGGCGCCGGGCTGCGGCGAGCCCGAGGGCGAGCTGCTGATGCAGCAGGGGATCACCTCGCTCGAGGATCTCGCGCGCGCGGACCTGGACATGCTGACCCAGCTGCCGGGCGTCGACGAGAACAGCGCACGGGCGGTCCAGAAGCGCGCGGGCGAGCTCGCGGTCGAGCGTCGGCGCAGCGAGGAGGCGCGGGCCGCGGCGGAGGCCGGCGGCGCGGGCGAGGGCGCGGGCCCCTCCGGGCGCGGGCCGAGGAACTAGCGCGCGGGCATCCGCGCAGCGACGGGAGCGCATGGCGACGATCAGGGCCTACAAGCTGGCGGAAGAGCTCGGCATCGACCGGGCCGAGTTCGTCGAGAAGGCGTCTGCGCTCGGCATCGTGCTGAAGAGCGCGATGGCGGCGCTCGACGACGCCGTCGCCAACGAGCTGCGCGAGAAGCTCGGCAGCCGCAAGGACCGGGGCGCCGTCACCGAGCGCCGGGTCGAGCAGACCGCCGGCGGTGCGGCGGTGATCCGGCGACGCAAGAAGGTGGAGGAGCCGGCGCCCCCGCCGTCGCCGGCCCCGCTGGAGGAGCCGATCGCGGTCGCGCCGGAGCCCGTGGAGCCGGTGGACGCGGAGCCCGAGCCGGAGACCGAGCCCGAGCCCGAGGTCGAGCCGGAGCCCGCCATCGCCGCGCAGGCCGCATCGACCGCGCCGCAGCCTTCGACCGGCGCGGGTGCGCCGCGCCAGCGCGAGGCCGCGCAGGACCTCTCGGCGCTCTCCGACCGCGGCGCCGCGCCGGCGCGCCCGGGCCGGAGCCAGCGCAAGCTCGTGCGCGAGGTGGTGAACCTGCGCGAGCAGGAGCGCCTCGCGCGTCAGGCGACCGGCCGCACCGTCGTCCGCCGCCCGACCGGCATCGATCCCCGCACCGCGACCTCGCCGCGCCGGCGTCGCCGCGACGCCGCTGCGCGTGGCGCGGCGCCCGTCGCGTCCGCGCCGAAGGAAGCGCCGCGCCGTACACTCCGCATCGAGGGCGCGATCGCCGTCGGCGAGCTCGCGCGCCTGCTCGGCGCGAAGGCGCCCGACGTCCAGCGCACCTTGATGGCACTCGGCACGATGGTGTCGATCAACCAGTCGATCGACGTCGAGACTGCGCGCAAGGTCGCGCTCCAGTACGACGCG
>Ga0335082_10000469_pt1 | contig 41808 bp, 49 predicted proteins | sample Lox_Sample_41_FD_206718 | JGI IMG/M metagenome (GOLD analysis project Ga0335082, IMG submission 206718) | Soil microbial communities from Loxahatchee National Wildlife Refuge, Florida, United States - Lox_Sample_4.1 | ecosystem: Environmental > Terrestrial > Soil > Wetlands | place: USA...
CTGATCACCCCGATCGCGATGGACAAGGAACTCCGGTTCGCCATCCGCGAGGGCGGCAGGACCGTGGGCGCCGGAGTTATCACCGAAGTCATCGAGTAACAAGAACTATTGCGGATCTCGGAGGGCAAAATACGTTATCCGCAAACAACAATCCGAAGTCGGAAATCGAGATGAGAGAGGCTATAATCGATGCGGGAAATTATTTTACTTGCCTGCGGTGAATGCAAGCGCAAAAATTACTCAACGACCAAGAATAAGAGGAACACTCCTGACAAACTGAACCTGGAGAAATATTGCCGGTTCTGCCGAAAACACACGGTGCATAAGGAAACGAAAGCATAACCAGGCAAAACAAGAGTGCTGCAGAGTCGGACACAGGCCAGTAGCTCTAATGGTAGAGCTCCGGACTCCAAATCCGGCTGCTGGGGGTTCGAGTCCCTCCTGGCCTGCCATTTCAATCCCGTGCAGAAAGAGGCCCATCGCATGTTCAAAAAGATCATGGATTTTTTTACGGATGTCAAGCTCGAGCTCAAAAAGGTTGTGTTTCCGACAAAGAAGGAGGTCATAGGTTCTACCTGGGTAGTGATTGTCACCGTGCTCATTGCAGCCTTTTTTCTGGGCTTGGTAGATACGGCGTTAGGAAGACTGATGACCCTGGCCTTTAGGTAGAGATAATTATGCCGATGAACTGGTATGTCGTCCATACATATGCAGGATTTGAAAACAAGGTGAGAGCAAGCATTGTGGAGACCGTCTCCAAGCTGGGGCTGAAGGAAAAAATCGGCCAAATCCTTGTCCCGACCGAAGAGGTCCTGTCGATCAAGGGAGGGAAAAAACGTAAATCTCAGCGGAAGTTCTTCCCCGGATACATACTCGTCGAAATGGAGATGGACGATAACACCTGGCATATTGTGAAGGATACGCCCAAGGTGACGGGGTTTGTCGGCGGAAGTACGAATCCGACTCCGCTCAGTGAAGAAGAGGTAAAGAACATTCTCAGGCAGGCCGAGGAAGGCGCTGTTGCGCAGGCACAGCCCAAGCAGGCCTACCAGAAGGGGGATCGGGTCCGGGTGATCGACGGTCCGTTCAGCAGTTTCATCGGAACCGTCGAAGACGTGAATCCGGCGCATGGCAGGCTCCGCGTGATGGTGAGCATTTTCGGACGTTCAACGCCAGTGGAACTGGAGTTCTTGCAGGTCGAGCGGGAGAAGGATGCAAAATAAAAAGTTCTACGGATTCGAGAATTAATATTCCAGATCTAGATAATATTAAAAAATAAACGCAGGAGTTTATAAATGGCAAAAGAGATCACAGCAAAAATAAAGCTTCAGGTCCCGGCAGGAAAGGCCAATCCCGCCCCTCCGGTGGGCCCCGCACTCGGACAACATGGCGTCAACATCATGGAGTTCTGCAAGGCATTCAACGCGAGGACCCAGAAAATGGGCGAGACGATTGTCCCGGTCATTATCACGGTTTATTCAGACCGGTCGTTCACCTTTATTACCAAGACGCCGCCGGCGGCGGAACTGCTCAAGAAGGCCGCTGGGATCATCAAGGGTTCTGGCGTTCCGAACAAGGACAAGGTCGGCAAGGTGACCCGCGCCCAGATCAGGGAGATCGCGCAGACGAAGCTCCCGGACCTCAATGCAGCAAGTATTGAATCGGCCATGCGCATGATTGAAGGTTCAGCGAAGAGCATGGGGCTGGAAATCGCAGATTAACGATATGCTCCGAGTGTCGAATTGAAATAACTGAACGTTGGTCATTTTAAAGTTATAATCTACGATCATCAATTTCCAATGAGAATTTTCATGCGGGAGGCTGACAACAGCCGCTACCACCGCGAGGAGGAATCATGGCAGGGAAGAAGTACAAAGCAGTTGCAGCATTGGTGGATCGGACAAAATTTTACAGCATCGAGGAGGCCATCGGCCTCGCCAAGAAAACAGCGAGGACCAAGTTCGATGAGACCGTCGATCTCGCCGTGAAGCTCGGTGTAGACCCCAAACAGGCGGACCAGATGGTGCGCGGAACGGTCGTGCTCCCGCACGGAACTGGGAAGAAGGTCAAAATTCTGGTCTTTGCCAAGGGTGAAAAGGAAAAAGAAGCCAGGGATTCCGGCGCGGACTACGCAGGCGCCGAAGACCTGGCAGACAAGATCCAGAAGGAAGGCTGGACGGATTTCGATGTGGTCGTGGCCACCCCCGACATTATGGGGCTCGTGGGTAAGCTTGGTAAGGTGCTTGGTCCCCGGGGATTGATGCCAAACCCCAAGACCGGTACAGTAACGTTCGACATTGCCAAGGCCATCAAGGACATCAGGGCCGGGAAGGTAGAGTACCGCGTGGAGAAAGCGGGCATTGTGCATGTCCCGGTGGGCAAGGCATCCTTTGATGAGAACAAACTTGCTGACAATGCCAAGGCGGTTCTTGAGTCCATCGTGAAGGCGAAACCCTCCTCGAGCAAAGGCAAGTATCTTAGAAGTGCGACTGTTTCCACCACCATGGGTCCGGGCATTAAGATGGATACAGCACTTGTTGAAAAGCTTGTGGGTTAATGGCTGGCAACACATATAAAATGTAAAGGTCGGCCCCTTAGAAGCAGGGGCGCGGTCCGAGACAGCAGGCACCAACGGGAGAACATGAAGTTTTCCCGCGGTTTAATTCCAGAAGGAGCCTGCCGAGACCCGGGTCAATAAAAGATAGTAGCGTTTAAGCACTGCTTTCTTTTGAGATTCCCGGGCTGGTCATCGGGAATTCTTGAAAGAAAGGAGGACAGCATTGAATAAAGAAGAGAAAAAAGAGGCAATTGATGAGCTCCACGAAAAGTTTGCCCGTGCGAAGACCGCGGTGATAACCGGCTATTCCGGGATCAACGTGGAGCAGATCACCGAACTCCGCGCTAAGCTACGCAAGGCGCACGTTGAATACCGCGTGGTGAAGAACACTCTGGCACGCAAGGCAGCGGAAGGTACAGGCCTCGAGCCGCTCAAGGATCATTTCATCGGCCCCGTGGGCATAGCACTTGGATATGATGATGTGGTTGCTCCCGCGAAGGTTCTCTACGATTTCAACAAGACGCAGGTCAAGCTTGAGCTCAGGATCGGCGTGCTCGACGGCAAGTTGCTGAAGCCGGCGGATATTAAGGCGCTGGCAAGCCTACCGTCACTGAACGCGCTCCGCGGGAAGATCGTCGGTCTTCTTCAGGCACCCGCATCGAGAATCGTCGGCGTGCTCGCAGCACCGGGCGGCCAAATCGCCAGGGTCATGAAGGCGAAGGCAGACAAGGGTTAAGTCGTAAAAACGCACTCGTTCAGCGAGAGCGAATTTTAAAAAAGTTTATAACATTTCAGGAGGAATAGAAACATGGCGGATTTAGCTAAGTTGGTAGATGAGCTGAGCGGTTTGACCGTTCTCGAAGCAGCAGAGTTGAGCAAGATGCTCGAAGAGAAGTGGGGCGTATCGGCAGCAGCGCCCGTGGCCGTGGCCGCCGCAGGTGCAGCGGGTGGCGCAGCAGCAGCGGCGGAAGAGAAAACCGCCTTTGACGTGATCCTGGCGAGCGCAGGTGCCCAGAAAATTAACGTGATCAAGGTTGTGCGCGAGCTTACGGGCCTTGGCCTCAAAGAAGCAAAGGACCTGGTGGAAGGTGCTCCCAAGCCGGTAAAAACCGGGGTCTCGAAGGAAGAATCAGAGACCATGAAAAAGAAACTCACCGAAGCAGGCGCGACCGTCGAGGTAAAGTAAGATCGCAATTCGAGCTTCATTTGTCAAGTCCTTGCCCTCCGGCTACGGGTCCGGAGGGCAGAGGACTTTTTGCGTTTATGGATAGTGCATGCAGAAATCAGAGAAATCGCACATTTTTCATGTCATCATGACGTATTTTAGTACCAAGGTAGCCATACGAAGCAGGTTATTTTTAGAGGGGTGCAAAAATGTCTAAGGAAAAAAGAGAACTTGTCCGCGTGAGGAAGGATTTTTCGAGGATTCCAACAATCCTGGAAATTCCCGATCTGATTGAGATTCAAAAAAGGTCCTACGATTTCTTTCTTCAACGAGATCTCGCATCAGATAAGAGAAAGGACATGGGGCTCCAGGCGGCGTTCAAGAGCGTGTTCCCTATATACGATTTTAACGAAACCGCCATGGTGGACTACCTCGGATACTCGCTCGGGGACCCCAAGTACAGCATTTGGGAGTGCCTGCAGCGCGGGGCCACCTACGCCGCACCGCTCAAGATAAAGACGCGACTCGTTTTTTTTGAAAAAGACGAACAGACCGCTACGAAGCGGGTAAAGGACATCAAGGAGCAGGAGGTGTATGTCGGCGACCTTCCGCTCATGACCGATACGGGGACCTTTATCGTAAACGGGACCGAGCGTGTGGTGGTCAGTCAGCTCCACCGTTCCCCCGGAGCGTTCTTTACGCATGACAAGGGAAGGACCCATGCGAGCGGCAAAATCCTCTATTCCGCCAGGATCATCCCCTATCGGGGCTCATGGCTGGACTTCGAATTCGATGTGAAGGATATCGTGTATGTGAGGATCGACCGGCGGAGGAAGATTCCCGCCACCATCCTTCTTAAGTCATTTGGATATTCCATCGAAGATCTGCTCCGGATGTATTATCCCATTGAAGATATCAAGATCAAGAAGGACGGCTTTACGCGCGGTATCCATCCGGACGTGCTCCCCGGTCTCAAAGCGCCAAATACGATCACCGACAAAGCAACACGTGAGGTGATAGTCAAGGAAGGTGCCAAGATCACCCGTGTAGCCATTAAGAAGATGGAATCCGCCGATATCAAAGAGATACCCATTCCGCGTGAAGAGCTCATTGACCGTGTTGTCCTTCGTGATGTCATCGATCCGGAGACGGGCGAAGTGCTCCTGCCGGCAAATGAAAAAATTACCGAAGCCTTCTTGAACAAAATCGTCACCACCAAAGTGGAGAAGATGGAAGTGATTTACATGGACGGCATCCATGTGATCGCCGCCATACGTGATACATTGCTTTCCGACAAGGTGCAGTCCTCTGACGAGGCCCTCTTGGAGATCTATCGGAAGATGCGACCGGGAGAGCCGCCGACGATTGAGATGGCGCGGAACCTCTTTTCGGGAATGTTCTTCAACTCCAAGCGGTACGACCTCTCGAACGTGGGCAGACTGAAACTCAATAAGAAACTCAAACTCGATATCCCCATCGAGAAGACTACGCTCACCGCACAGGATGTTGTTGAGGTGATCCGCTACCTTGTCAACCTGCGGACAGGCAAGGGCGAGGTGGACGATATCGATCATCTCGGGAACCGCAGAGTGCGATCTGTGGGGGAGCTCCTTGAGAACCAGATCCGTATCGGCCTTGCGCGAATGGAACGCGCTATCAAGGAGCGCATGAGCCTCCAGGATATCGATACGCTCATGCCGCACGACATCATCAATCCCAAGCCCGTGATCGCTGCTATCAAGGAATTTTTTGGATCAAGCCAGCTCTCGCAGTTCATGGATCAGACCAATCCGCTCGCGGAGATCACGCATAAGAGGAGGCTCTCAGCCCTCGGCCCCGGCGGTCTTACGAGAGAGCGCGCGGGCTTTGAAGTGCGCGACGTACACACCACCCATTACGGCAGAATCTGCCCGATTGAAACGCCGGAAGGTCCGAATATCGGCCTCATCGTCTCGCTGGCCACTTATGCCCGGGTGAACGACTATGGTTTCATTGAGGCTCCGTACCGGCAGGTCAAGGCAGGGAAGGTTACGGACGAAATTGAGTACCTCTCGGCAGTTGACGGTGAGAACTACGTCATCGCCCAGGCAAATACGCCGATAGATGGCCGCGGCAAGTTTGCTGTGGACAGCGTATCCGCACGTGCGGGCGGCGAGTTCAAACTGGTGAGCGCCGAGGAAGTGCAGTACATGGACGTTTCGCCAAAACAGATAGTCTCCGTATCGGCGGCACTCATCCCGTTCCTTGAGAACGATGATGCTAACAGGGCGCTTATGGGATCGAACATGCAGCGCCAGGCTGTGCCGCTGCTCCGACCGCAGGCCCCCGTGGTCGGCACCGGCATGGAGCGAGTTGCTGCCAGGGACTCCGGCGCGATAGTCTCATGCAAGCGTGACGGAGTAGGAGTGGTGGAGACAGTGGATTCCACCCGCATCGTGATCAAAGGTGAAGATGCCAAGGGCAGAACAGTCATCGATACGTACCCGCTCACCAAGTTCTACCGTTCCAATCAGAACACCTGCATCAACCAGAAGCCGATCGTGCGTATGGGCGACAAGGTAAAGAAAGGGCAGGTGATCGCTGACGGACCGGCGACGGACCTCGGTGAGCTGGCGCTCGGCCAGAACGTGCTTGTGGCTTTCATGCCGTGGAGCGGATACAACTATGAGGACGCAATCATCATCAGTGAGAAGCTCGTGAAAGAAGACCGCTATACCTCTATCCATATCGAAGAGTTCGAGATTGAGGCAAGAGACACCAAGCTCGGGAAGGAAGAAATTACCCGCGACATCCCGAACCTCGGCGAGGAGACACTCAGGAACCTGGATGAGAACGGCATCATACGTATCGGCGCAGAGGTCATGCCGGGGGACATCCTCATCGGCAAGGTGACACCGAAGGGCGAGACCCAACTCACGCCTGAGGAAAAACTCCTCCGCGCGATATTTGGGGAAAAGGCTGGCGATGTGCGAGATGCTTCCCTTTACGCGCCGCCCGGTATCGAGGGAACGGTGATCGATGTGAAAGTCTTCTCCCGCAAGGGGGAGGATAAAAACGAACGCCTGAAGACCCAGGAGAGCGAGGAGATTGCACGGCTGCAGAAGGAATACCAGGATGAAGCCCGTGCAATAAAAGAGGACAAGTATAAGCGAATCCGGAGGATCCTCATCGGCAAGACTGCTGCCGACAAAGTCGTGAATTCCAAGACAGGCAAGACCGACCTGGCGAAGGGGAAGAAGATCACGGTAGAGATTCTCGACAAATTGCAGGAGAAAGACCTTGCCAAGATCAAGGTGGATTCCGCAGAGTATCCAGCCAAGCTGCAGGAAATTCTGGACAGTTCGGAAAACCAGCTTAATATTCTTGAAACCATCTATGATGAGAAAATAGGCAGGCTGAAGCGTGGAGACGATCTCCCGCCGGGAGTAGTGAAGCTCGTGAAAGTCTATGTCGCCATGAAGCGCAAGCTCTCCGTCGGCGACAAGATGGCGGGGAGGCACGGGAACAAAGGTGTGGTATCGAGGATCGTTCCCGAGGAGGATATGCCCTATCTCCCGGACGGAACTCCCGTCGAAATCGTACTGAACCCCCTGGGTGTGCCTTCCCGTATGAATGTGGGTCAAATACTCGAGACTCACTTGGGTTGGGCAGCGAAGGCGCTTGGTCTGCACGTAGCCACGCCCGTGTTCGACGGCGCGTCCGAGGAGCGGGTACGCTCTCTGCTGAAAGAAGCAAAACTCCCGCTGACGGGGCAGTCGGTGCTGCACGACGGGCGCACAGGCGAGCCTTTCGACAAGCCGGTGACTGTCGGATACATGTATATGCTCAAGCTCCATCACCTCGTAGACGACAAACTGCATGCGCGTTCCATCGGCCCCTACTCGCTTGTAACGCAACAGCCCCTCGGCGGCAAGGCGCAATTCGGCGGGCAGCGCCTCGGCGAAATGGAAGTCTGGGCGCTCCAGGCCTATGGAGCAGCTTACTGTCTCCAGGAGTTCCTCACGGTCAAGTCAGATGACGTGTCAGGCAGGGCGAAAATTTACGAGGCGATCGTGAAGGGTGAACACGCGCTCGAGCCCGGTCTGCCCGAATCGTTCTATGTGCTCATCAAGGAACTGCAGAGCCTGTGTCTCGATGTGGAACTCATCGAGCGCAAGCACGAAAAGGAACGTGTAATAGAGCTGGAGAAAATATCGTCAGCGCGATAGCATGTCTGCTTCTCTCGGGTGTATGTACAATTGGTGATTATTGATCAGGGTCATGAGGGCGCTGCCCTCTCCTATGGAGGTTTGCTGTGGAAGAAAAACGGATGACAGAGAACAAGGCCAGAACGGATGTCATGAGCCTCTTTGATAAGCCGAAAGATATCAGTTTTGACGCGATGCGGATAAAGATTGCCTCTCCTGAACGAATCAAAGAGTGGTCCTACGGCGAAGTAAAGAAGCCCGAGACCATCAACTACCGTTCGTTCAAGCCGGAACGGGACGGTCTTTTCTGCGCAAAAATATTCGGTCCGATAAAAGACTGGGAGTGCCTCTGCGGCAAGTACAAACGCATGAAGCATCGCGGCATTGTGTGTGATAAATGCGGCGTCGAGGTGATCCAGTCCAAGGTGCGGCGGGAGCGCATGGGGCACATCGAGCTTTCTTCTCCCGTTGCACACATCTGGTTTCTCAAGGGGTTGCCGAGCCGCATCGGCACGCTCCTCGATATGACGCTCCGGCAACTCGAAAAGGTTCTCTATTTCGAAAATTATGTGGTGACGGACCCCGGCGATACGCCGCTAAAACAGAAGGAACTGCTGACTGAAGAAAAATTCCGCAAGGCACTGTTGGAGTACGGCTCCAGCGCCTTTAAAGCGGGCATGGGCGCCGAGTCGATCAGGGAAATGCTCAATGCCATCGATCTGGAAGCGGAGTCCGAAGAGATCCGCAAGAAGATTGAAACTGCCACTTCCATGGCCACGAAAAAGAAGCTCACGAAGCGGCTCAAGGTGATCGAGTCATTCCGCAAATCCGGCAATAAGCCCGAGTGGATGATCCTGGATGTGATCCCCGTGATACCGCCGGAACTGCGGCCGCTCGTACCGCTTGAAGGGGGAAGGTTTGCGACATCCGATCTGAACGACCTCTATCGGAGGGTGATCAACAGGAACAACCGTCTGCGCCGGCTCGAGGAGCTCAAAGCCCCGTCGGTCATCATCCGAAACGAGAAGAGGATGCTGCAGGAAGCGGTGGATGCACTCTTCGATAATGGCCGCCGCGGCCGGGTGCTACGCGGCCCGAACAAGCGGCCGCTCAAATCCCTTTCCGACATGCTCAAGGGAAAGCAGGGACGCTTCCGCCAGAACCTGCTCGGAAAACGTGTGGATTACTCGGGCCGTTCAGTGATCGTGGTGGGTCCGGACCTGAAACTCCACCAGTGCGGTCTGCCGAAGAAAATGGCCCTTGAACTGTTCAAGCCGTTCATTTTCAACAAGCTCGAGGAAAAGGGCTACGCTACGACGATAAAGAGTGCGAAGAAGATGATCGAACGCGAGCGTCCCGAAGTGTGGGACGTGCTCGAAGAGGTGATTCAGGAACATCCGGTGCTTCTGAACCGCGCCCCCACGCTTCACCGGCTCGGCATTCAGGCCTTCGATCCCGTGCTTGTAGAAGGCAAGGCGATACGCCTGCATCCGCTCGTCTGCGCTGCCTTCAACGCCGATTTCGACGGAGACCAGATGGCAGTGCACATTCCTCTCTCTGTCGAAGCGCAGCTCGAGGCGAGAGTGCTTATGCTCTCGATCAATAATGTCCTCTCGCCAGCAAACGGGAGGCCGATCACGGTTCCGTCGCAGGATATCGTGCTTGGGTGCTACTATCTTACGAAAGCACGTTCCGGCGTCCTCGGAGAGGGCAAGGTGTTCTCCGGAAGGGATGAAGTGCGCATCGCCTATGACCAAGGCATGGCGGATATCCATGCGCGCGCCAGAGTCCGCATAAACGGCAAGATCGAAGAGACCACTGTCGGGCGAGTGTTGTTCAGTGAGGTCCTTCCGGAAGGAATTTCCTTCTCTTCAGTAAACAAGGAAATGAACAAGAAAGAGCTTGCAAAACTCCTTGATGAATGTTACCGGAGGCTGGGCTTAAGGCGCACGGTGATCCTGATCGATGACCTCAAGGAGATCGGGTTCAAGTTCGCCATGCGTGCCGGCATCTCCATCTGCATCTCGGACATGCATATCCCGAGCAAGAAGCAGAAGTTTATCGACCAAGCGCAGAAAGAGGTGATGGAGATCCACCATCAGTACACCGAAGGTCTGATTACGAACGGCGAGCGCTACAACAAGGAAATTGACATCTGGGCAAATGTGACCGAGAAGATCGCGGACGAGATGATGTCGGAACTCGGCATGGAAGAGATCGAACTCCGGGGCGGGAAGAAGTCGGAAGTCCAGGAGGCGAGGTCGTTCAACAATATCTTCATGATGGCAGATTCCGGCGCGCGCGGCAGCACGCAGCAGATCCGGCAGCTCGCCGGCATGCGCGGGCTCATGGCCAAGCCGTCAGGCGAGATCATCGAGACCCCGATCACAGCGAACTTCCGAGAGGGGCTCACGGTGCTCCAGTACTTCATCTCGACGCACGGTGCGCGCAAGGGCCTCGCGGACACGGCGCTTAAAACTGCCAATTCGGGGTACCTCACGCGGAGGCTCGTGGACGTTTCTCAGGATGTGATCATCACCCAGGATGACTGCGGAACGACCGACGGTATCATCGTCGGGTCGCTCGTCGAAGGCGGCGAGATCATCGAGCCGTTATCAGAGCGTATCCTCGGACGCGTTGCTGCAGATGATATCAAAGATCCGATAACCAAAGAAGTGATCATCGGGACCCGCCGTGAGATCAATGAAGACCTCGTCAAGAGGATTGAGGAAGCCGGCATTGATCGGATCAAGATCCGTTCGGTGCTTACATGCCAGTCCATGCGCGGCGTATGCAAGATGTGCTACGGCAGGGATCTCGGCCGCGGAAAGCTCGTGGACATCGGTGAAGCCATCGGCATCATTGCTGCACAGTCCATCGGCGAGCCGGGCACCCAGCTGACAATGAGGACCTTCCATATCGGCGGTACAGCAAGCAAGGTGGTCGAACAGACAGTGCTTGAGGCCAAGAACGCAGGTACCATGAAATACCTAAACCTGAACACGGTGAAGAACAAGGAAGGGGATTACGTCGCGATGTCCCGTAGCGGCAGCATCGCTATTTATGATGACACAGGGCGTGAAAAAGAGAAGTACGCCATCATCTACGGCGCAAGGCTCAAGGTGCAGGATGGCCAGAAAGTGGATGTGGGCCAGAAACTCGTGGAATGGGATCCCTATTCCTTGCCCATCCTCACCGAGATCGGCGGGAAGATCGCCTTCGGCGATATCATCGAAGGCGTCACCATGCGCGAGGAGGTGGATGAGGTAACCGGCCTATCGCGTAAGGTGATCATCGATTACCCGAACCAGAACCTGCGGCCAAGGATCTCGATCAAGGATCAGCACGGCAAGACCGCCAGGTTGCCGGGCTCGAATGTCGTTGCGCGATACCTCCTGCCTGCGGGAGCCCATATCCTCGTTGATAAGGGAGACGAGATTTTCCCCGGAGACATCCTGGTCAAGATCCCGCGTGAGACCACGAAGACCAAGGATATCACGGGAGGTCTCCCGAGGGTGGCCGAGCTCTTCGAGGCGCGAAAACCCAAAGAACAGGCGATCATCAGCGAGATCGACGGGACCGTTGAATTCGGCGGGTTCGTGAAAGGCATGCGCCGCATCCTCGTCAAGGACGGGATGGGGAACGAGAAGGAATACCTCATTCCCAAGGGCAAGCATGTGAACGTGCATGAAGGTGACTGGGTGACCGCCGGCGAACCGCTCATGGACGGCCCGGTCGATCCCCACGACATCCTGAACGTGCTCGGTCCAAAGGAGCTCCAGAAGTACCTTGTGGACGAGGTACAGCAGGTATACCGCCTGCAGGGCGTGAGCATTAACGACAAGCACATCGAGGTCATCGTCCGGCAGATGCTCCGCAAAGTTCGGATCGAGGATGCAGGCGATACGTCGTTCTTGATCGGCGAGCAGGTAGACCGGTTCGCTTTTGGGAAGGAGAACGAGGCCGCGATCGCCAAGGGCGGACGGCCAGCTACAGCGCGGCCCATCCTCCTCGGCATCACCAAAGCTTCGCTCACCACGGACAGCTTCATATCAGCAGCGTCGTTCCAGGAAACCACGCGTGTGCTTACGGAAGCCGCGATCACCGGTGCAGTGGATGATCTTGTGGGATTGAAAGAGAATGTGATCATGGGGAGGCTGATCCCTGCCGGAACCGGCATGACCGAATACCGGAATACCTATGTTGAAGTGGAAGAGGAGGAGACCGCCTCATCGTAATCGTTCGCAATCAATCTGGCAACGTCAGCGGATTTGGTTTTAGGGGAAAAAGGATTGTTAATGACACGGAGTATTGTACTTTCCGAAGGGCTGGCGTAACTAAAAGAAAAGAAACTTTTTGTAACGCTAAAAAAAAACTTGACAATACGGGGTTGTACCGATATAATCATCGGGTTTTGACTCAACGTTTATCCAAATTGCTATGTACATGTTTTTAAGGAGTAATTCACGTGCCGACAATTAGTCAACTTGTAAGAAAAGGCCGGTCGCTGGCTGCGAGCAAGACCAAGAGCCCCGCGCTCAAAAGCTGCCCGCAGAAGAGGGGTGTCTGCATCAGGGTGTACACCACCACGCCGAAGAAGCCTAATTCCGCTCTCCGGAAGGTTGCCAGGGTTAGACTCACAAATGGGATGGAGGTGACCACTTACATACCAGGAGTGGGACATAATCTCCAGGAACACTCTATTGTTCTCATCCGAGGTGGGAGAGTGAAGGATCTGCCAGGCGTACGCTACCACATTGTCAGGGGCACGCTGGATACAGTTGGTGTCGCAAATCGCAAGCAGGGTCGCTCCAAGTATGGGGCGAAAAGACCGAAGTAGTTTGATCGTGAGGAATCCGGGTGCGGAATGCAATCCGCAATAGTTAATTCCAAAAATTAAATTGCCAGCAATAGCAGGAAATCAAAAAACATTATGCCGAGAAAAAGCGTTGTAGTAAAAAGAGAAGCATTACCCGATCCAAAATATAACAGCAAGATGCTCGCGAAGTTCGTGAACGTACTGATGCGCAAAGGCAAGAAGAGCACGGCAGAGGCCATCTGCTACAAGGCGCTGGATCGCATTCAGGAGAAGACGAAAGGCGATCCCATTGCCATATTCAAGAAGGCCGTGGAGAATGTGAAGCCTACCCTCGAGGTGAAGTCCCGTCGTGTGGGCGGCGCATCATATCAGGTTCCTATAGAGGTCAAGCAGCCCAGGAGACTGTCACTCGCGTATCGCTGGCTCAGGCTTTATGCATCGCAGCGGTCGGAGAAATCCATGGTTGAAAAGCTCGCCGGGGAGATACTTGACGCATCGAACAATACCGGCGCTGCAGTAAAGAAAAGAGAAGACGTACACCGTATGGCAGAGGCCAATAAAGCCTTCGCCCACTATCGTTGGTAAGGTGCTTATGCGGGAGCGGAGGTAGTATTGGCTAGGCAGTATTCACTCGAAAACACTCGTAACATCGGTATCATGGCCCACATCGACGCCGGGAAGACAACCACGACCGAGCGTATCCTTTACTATACCGGTGTTTCCTATAAGATTGGCGAAGTGCACGACGGTACCGCTGTCATGGACTGGATGGTGCAGGAGCAGGAGCGCGGCATCACCATCACCTCGGCGGCGACGACCTGTTTCTGGCGGGACAAGCGAATCAACATCATCGATACGCCGGGCCATGTGGACTTTACAATTGAGGTGGAGCGTTCGCTCCGCGTGCTTGACGGCGCGGTAGCGGCCTTCGACTCGGTTAGCGGCGTTGAGCCTCAGTCAGAAACGGTGTGGCGCCAAGCGGATAAATATCATGTCCCCCGTCTTGCTTTCATGAACAAGATGGACCGCATCGGCGCAGACTTCTACATGAGCGTCCAGTCGATGATCGACCGGCTCGGAGCCAACCCCGTGCCTATTCAGATCCCGGTCGGCGCAGAGGACAAGTTTCGCGGCTGCGTTGACCTGGTCAAGATGAAGTCTGTCCTGTTCGACGACGAGACCCTTGGCGCAAAATTCGCAGTGGAAGAAATCTCTGCGGATCTCTTACCCCAGGCAAAAGAGTACCGCGAGAAGATGATCGAGAAGCTCGCAGACGTCGACGACGTGATCATGGAAAAGTTCCTGAACGGAGAGCAGCCGACGGTAACCGAGATCATGGCCGCGATCCGCAAGGGCACGATCGCCATGAAAATATTCCCCGTGATATGCGGCTCGGCATTTAAAAACAAAGGGGTGCAGCTCCTGCTCGACGCGGTCGTGGACTACCTCCCGTCTCCTCTGGACATTCCGCCTGTGAAAGGCGTCCACCCGGCGAGCGGCGAGGAAGTGGTGCGCAGTGCTTCTGACAGCGAGCCCTTTGCGGGTATCGCATTCAAGATCATGACCGATCCGTTCGTGGGCCAACTCACGTTCCTCCGGGTTTATTCCGGGACGCTGAAAACCGGGTCATATGTGTACAACTCTACTAAGGGTACCAGGGAACGCGTTGGCAGGCTGCTCAAAATGCATGCGAACAAGCGCGAAGAGATCCAGGAGATATATGCCGGCGATATCTGTGCGGCCGTAGGACTCAAGAGTACACTCACGGGGCATACGCTCTGTGATGAGAACAAACCCGTCATCCTGGAAGCCATGACCTTCCCGGAGCCGGTGATCTCCGTGGCCATCGAGCCCAAGACCAAGGCAGACCAGGAAAAGCTAGGTTTCTCGCTCCAGAAACTCATGCAGGAAGACCCGTCATTCCGTGTTTTTACGGATCAGGAGACGGGGCAGGTCATTATCTCCGGCATGGGAGAGCTTCATCTGGAAATCATCGTTGACCGCCTTTTGCGCGAGTTCAAGGTTGATGCGAACGTCGGAAAGCCGCAAGTCGCGTATCGCGAAACGATCCGAAAGAAGGTCACGGCAGAGGGCAAGTATATACGCCAGACCGGCGGCCGCGGCCAGTATGGTCACGCGGTCCTCGAGCTTGAGCCTCAGGAACCGGGAAAAGGTTTTGAGTTTATCAATAAGGTAGTCGGAGGCGCGGTTCCCAAGGAGTACGTTGCGCCGATAGAGAAGGGCATCGTAGAGGCCATGGAGAATGGAGTGCTCGCCGGGTATCCGATGGTTGATATCAAGGTCACACTTATCGACGGGTCCTATCATGACGTGGATTCATCGGAAATGGCATTTAAAATAGCCGGCTCCATGGGTTTTAAAGAAGGAGCTAACAAGGCTTCGCCGACTTTGCTCGAGCCGATCATGGCAGTTGAGGTTGTCTGTGCCGAGGAGTACATGGGCGATATCATCGGCGACTTGAATTCTCGCCGCGGCCGGGTGCAGGGCATGAACATGAGGGGGGCCGGAAGGGTCATAACAGCGCAGGTTCCTCTCTCGGAAATGTTCGGTTACGCAACGGATATCAGGTCCAAGACCCAGGGCCGGGCGACGTACACTATGCAATTCGCGCACTATGAAGAAGTCCCCAAGAACATTTCGGAGCAGATCATCGCCAAGGTAAAAGGCGAGACGGTTAAGGCAAAGTAGTCATAGTTCACTACTGAATTGGTTTTTTCACTTCCCGACAGGAGGCGGACAGCATGGCAAAGGCGAAATTTGAGAGGACGAAACCTCATGTGAACGTGGGCACCATTGGCCATGTGGACCACGGCAAGACGACGTTGACGGCGGCCATCACGAAGGTGCTGGCGTTCAAGAATATGGCGAGTTTTGTGGCCTACGACCAGATCGACAAGGCGCCGGAAGAACGGGAGCGCGGCATCACGATTGCGACGGCGCACGTGGAGTACCAGACGGACAAGCGCCACTACGCCCATGTTGACTGTCCCGGCCATGCGGACTACGTGAAGAACATGATCACGGGAGCGGCGCAGATGGACGGCGCGATCCTCGTGGTGTCCGCAGCGGACGGCCCGATGCCCCAGACCCGGGAGCACATCCTGCTCGCCCGTCAGGTTGGCGTGCCGTATATCGTTGTCTACATGAACAAGGTGGACATGGTGGACGACCCCGAGCTCATCGAGCTCGTAGAGCTTGAGATCCGGGAGCTCCTGTCCAAGTACCAGTTCCCCGGGGACAAGACGCCGATCATCAAGGGGAGCGCGTTAAAGGCCCTCCAGAGCGACAGCAAGGATCCGAACGCCCCGGAGTACAAGAGCATTTTCGAGCTCATGGACGCCATTGACAGCTATATTCCCGAGCCCAAGCGTGACATCGACAAGCCCTACCTCATGCCGATCGAGGACGTGTTCTCGATCGCAGGCCGCGGCACGGTGGTGACGGGCAGGATCGAGCGCGGCATCGTGAAGGTTGGCGATGAAATTGAGATCGTCGGCATCAAGCCCACCCAGAAGACGGTAGTAACGGGCGTTGAGATGTTCCGGAAGCTTTTGGACCAGGGCCAGGCCGGAGACAACGTCGGTGTGCTCCTCCGGGGCATCAAGAAAGAAGAAGTGGAGCGCGGCATGGTCCTGGCCAAACCGGGAAGCATCACGCCCCACACGAAGTTCAAGGCCGAGGCGTACATCCTGACGAAGGAAGAGGGCGGCCGGCACACGCCGTTCTTTAATGGATACCGTCCCCAGTTCTACTTCCGCACGACGGACGTGACGGGGGTGGTGAAGCTTGCCGAGGGTGTCGAGATGGTGATGCCGGGCGACAACATGAGCTGCTCCGTAGAGCTGATCACCCCGATCGCGATGGACAAGGAACTCCGGTTCGCCATCCGCGAGGGCGGCAGGACCGTGGGCGCCGGAGTTATCACCGAAGTCATCGAGTAAAGAGGGAAGGAATAGCACGTGACACAGAAGATCAGGATACGATTAAAAGGATATGACCACAGACTGCTCGACCAGTCTGCGGTAGAGATCATGGATACGGCTAAGAGGACCGGTGCAAAGGTGTCGGGTCCCATTCCGTTACCGACGAGAATCAACCGTTGGACTGTGCTCCGCTCGCCCCATGTTGACAAGAAGTCCAGGGAGCAGTTTGAAATCAGGACGCATAAGCGGCTGATGGACATTCTGGATCCTACTCCGCAAACCGTGGATGCGCTCATGAAGCTTGATCTTGCCGCCGGTGTTGATGTGGAGATAAAACTGTAGTCGTTCTGAAACCAACCGCTGAAGCCCGGGGAATTCGGTAAGAATTGCATCCGGCTCACGGGTGAAGGGATATGAAATGAGCAAGGGAATTATCGGGAAAAAAATAGGCATGAGCCAGCACTTCAGCGGAGGGGAGCTCATACCCGTTACGGTGATACAAGCGGGCCCATGCACGGTAGTCCAGAAGAAGACCGCGGAAAAAGACGGCTACGAGTCAGTGCAGCTTGCCTTTGAAGAGCAGAAGAAGCAGGGACGGGTGACCAAGCCGATCGCCGGCCACTTTAAAAAGTCGAATGTACAACCGCATCGCTTTCTTCGCGAGTTTCGTACTGGCGAGTTTGAGCAGGGACAGGTCGTAACTGTAGACATTTTCAAAAAAGGTGAATTGATTGCCGTCAGCGGTGTCAGCAAGGGTAAAGGTTTTGCCGGTGTCATGAAGCGACATAAGTTCGCAGGCGGCCCCGGCGGGCATGGCTCCATGTTCAACCGGGCGCCCGGATCGATCGGCGCCAGTGCCTATCCGTCGCGGGTATGGCCCGGCAAGAAGCTTCCGGGACATATGGGGGCCGTCAATGTAACTATAAAGAATTTAGAGATAGTTGATGTGAGGCCGGATCAGAATTTGCTGTTCGTCCGCGGGGCAGTGCCAGGCGGTGATAATGGATTGCTCCTTATCTATAAGGCTGATTAATAAGAAATAGAGGATTATTGAAATGCCGTCAGTCGTCATGGTTGATCAAAATAATAAAAAAGTGAAGGACGTGGAGCTTTCTGGATTGTTTTCAACGGAAGTGCGTACCCACCTTGTCCATGCTGCTGTCGTGAACCAGCTTGCAAACAGAAGGGCCGGGACCGCATCCACGAAGAACAAGGCGCTCGTTAGCGGCGGCGGTAAAAAGCCCTGGAAGCAGAAGGGCACGGGCAGGGCGCGCGCAGGAAGCAACCGTTCACCGCTCTGGAGGCATGGCGGCACAGTATTTGGCCCGACGCCGAGAAATTATTCCTATGCAATCCCAAAGAAGGCAAAACGGGCGGCACTGGTCGATGCTCTCGCATCAAAGGTTGCTGAGAACAGGCTGGTCCTCATCGATAGCCTCAATATTGCGGAGCCTAAGACCAAGTTGGTATCGACGTTGCTCGAGAACCTCGGGATACAGGAAAATGCTCTCGTTCTCATCAAGGCAGAAAATAAGAACTTGACAATGGCCGCTCGTAACATCCCGTCGGTCAAGGTGCTGCGGATGGAAAACATCAATGTCTATGACCTGCTCAAGTACCCATACCTTATCACGACGCAGGATGCCTTGAACTCCGTGCAGGAGGTATACGGGAAATGACGACGGATTTTTATGATATCATCCGGGTGCCGCGGATAACCGAAAAGGGAACACGGCTCAAGGAAAAAAATAATGTCCTGACCTTCGAGGTTAGAATCGATTCAAATAAGGTGCAGGTGCGCAAAGCGATTGAAAGTATCTTCAAGGTTAAAGTGGCTGACATTACGACGGTGAAAAGCGCAGGCAAAAAGAAGCGTATGGGGCAGCGGCTCGGTCGCCGGTCGGACTGGAAGAAAGCCTATGTTACGCTCAAGCCTGGTGAGAAGATTGATATATTCGAGGGTGCTTAAATGCCGGTAAAAACCTATAATCCAACTTCCCCCGGAAGGCGTTTTCAGACAACATCGACGTTTGAAGAAGTGACGCGGAGCACGCCGGAAAAATCGCTGGTTGTCAAGACCAGCCAAAGCGGCGGGAGAAACAACCGCGGCAAGATAACGGTACGGTACCGGGGCGGCTGGCACAAGAAGAAATACAGGATCGTCGATTTCAGGCGCGACAAGCCCGGTATCCCGGCAACCGTAGCGCATATCGAGTATGATCCGAACCGCTCGGCGAGGATCGCGCTTCTCCACTATGCTGATGGTGAGAAGCGTTACATCATCGCCCCGATGGGATTGAAGGTCGGCGACAGTATCATGTCCGGTCCTGATGCAGACATCAAGCCTGGCAATGCTCTTCCCATGACGTCGATCCCGGTCGGTACTATCTTGCATAACGTTGAGCTCAAGAAGGGTGCCGGCGGGCAGCTGGCAAGGAGCGCGGGTTCATCCGTGCAGCTTCTGGCACGTGAAGGTGAATATGCTACGCTGAGGCTCAACTCCGGGGAAGTGCGCATGGTCCGTTCAGAGTGCATGGCGACTGTAGGGCAGGTGGGTAACTTGGACCATGAAAACATCAGCATCGGCAAGGCGGGCAGGGCTCGTTGGATGGGCATGAGGCCGAGAGTGCGCGGCGTTGCCATGAACCCTGTTGATCATCCGCTCGGCGGCGGTGAAGGCAAGTCCTCGGGCGGCAGGCCGGGTTGTTCGCCATGGGGCCTCCCCGACGGAAAGAAGACAAGACATAACAAGACGACAAATAAATACATTCTTTCAAGAAGAACCAAGAGCAGGTAAGCGGATATAACGGAGGGTATAGTGCCGAGATCAGTTAAAAAAGGCCCTTTTATCGATGAGAGCCTCATGAAAAAAGTAGAAACCATGAATGCGTCCGGGGATAAAAAGATCGTTAAGACCTGGTCCCGGAGATCAACGATCACGCCGGAATTCGTCGGGCATACCATGGCTGTACACAACGGCAAGAAGTTCATACCGGTTTATATCACTGAGAATATGGTCGGCCACAAGCTCGGTGAATTTTCTCCTACCCGGATGTTTAAGGCCCATGGCGGTTCAAAGGCCGCGGAGAAGGCGAGCGCGCCGAAGCCGTAGCACGCAGAGCACGTCATTCATGCAGAGTGAGGATGATTAAATGGAAGCAAGCGCGACAGTCAGACATATACGAATTACGCCACGCAAGGCGAGACAAGTTGTAGATCTTATCCGGGGCAAGATGGTGGGAGATGCGATCAACATACTCACCTTTACGCCGCTTCATGCCGCGCAAATTGTCAAAAAGCTCTTGGACTCTGCCGTAGCGAACGCTGAGCAGAAAAAGGTGGGAGACCCGGATTCGCTCAAAGTAGCCAAGGCGTATGTCAATCAGGGCGTTACCATGAAACGCATGAGGGCCCGGGCCATGGGGCGTGGAAATGTGATTAAAAAAAGGACCAGTCATATAACGCTGGTGCTCTCAGCGTAGTTATCATTTACGGAGGCATAATGGGACAGAAGGTTCATCCTATCGGGCTTCGGCTCGGGATTATAAAAACATGGGATTCCCGCTGGTTTTCGCAGAAAAATTACGCGGCTCTCCTGCACGAGGATATCAAGATACGCAAGATCGTGAAAGAGCGGCTCATGCACGCGGGTGTTTCCAAGATCGAAATAGAGCGCGCGGGCCAGAAGGCGAAGATCAACATCCACACTGCACGGCCCGGCATCATCATCGGAAAAAAGGGCGCTGAAGTCGATAAGCTCAAGAAAGACCTCGAGGCCATGACCGGCAAACAGATGTATATCAACATACAGGAGATCCGAAGACCCGAACTCGACGCTCAGCTTGTGGCGGAAAACATAGCGCTCCAACTGGAGCGCAGGATCGCGTTCCGCAGGGCCATGAAAAAGTCAGTGACTTCCGCCCTGCGGCTCGGTGCCCTGGGGATCAAGATCACTTGCGCGGGAAGACTGGCGGGTGCCGAAATCGCCCGTACTGAGTGGTACCGCGAGGGCCGGGTGCCGCTCCATACCCTGCGGGCCGACATCCAATACGGCTTCTTTGAGGCCAAAACGACGATGGGGCAGATCGGGGTCAAGGTATTGATTTATCGGGGTGATGTGCTCCAGCCGCCGACCGCTGCAGCGTAGCCTGTTCATTTTGTGACCATCACGTGAATAAAGGACAGAAATAATGTTAGCACCCAAAAGAGTAAAGCACAGGAAGATGCATAAGGGCAGGATGACGGGCACGGCATATCGGGGCGCGGAAGTCAGCTATGGAGAGTATGGTCTCAAGGTCCTCGAGCCGGGCTGGATCACGAGCAGACAGATAGAGGCAGCCCGTATTGCCATGACCCGATATGTCAAGCGGGGCGGCAAGATCTGGATACGGATATTCCCGGACAAACCAATCACCAAAAAGCCGGCGGAAACGCGTATGGGGAAGGGCAAGGGAGCGCCGGAATACTGGGTTGCCGTGGTAAAGCCGGGCAGAGTGCTGTATGAGATGGGCGGTGTGGACGAGTCAGTTGCCAGAGAGGCATTCCGTTTAGCGGCGTACAAACTGCCGATTGCGACGAAGTTCATCTCCCGGGAGGCTGAAGTATGAAGACAAGTGCAAAGGATCTGAGGGACCTGTCGGGTGAAGAACTCCTGGCCAAGGCAGCTGATCTCAAAAAGGAAATGTTTAACTTAAGAGTGCAGCAGGCGATGGGGCAAATTGAGAATCCGATGCGTCTGAGGCTGCTGCGCAAGGATATCGCGAAAACAAAGACGGTCTTAAAGGAAAAGTATGGGCGAGTCTAACGAGACTAAAAAAAGAAAAACGTATATCGGGCAGGTCATCAGCGACAAAATGGATAAGACCGTGGTGCTGGCGGTCACCAGACGTATCGCGCATGCGCGGTACAGCAAGACTATAAAGCGGACCACGAAATTCAAGGTCCATGATGAAAAGAATGAGTGCAAGGTCGGCGATGTGGTCAGGTTCATAGAAACGAGACCTCTTTCCAAGGAAAAGCGATGGAAAGTTCTTGAAATCGTTGAGAAGGCCAATCAATAACAGCAATGGTGTGTACGATACTCTTTCCCGAGGATGAGATATGATTCAGCAGCAGACGGTATTGGATGTCGCCGATAACTCCGGCGCAAAAAAAGTAATGTGCATAAAGGTGCTCGGCGGTACACGCAAGCGTTATGCGACGCTTGGAGATGTGATCGTTGTCGCCATCAAGATGGCGATCCCCGAGGGGCAGGTCAAGAAAGGTACGGTGGCGAAGGCTGTGGTCGTCCGCACGACGAAGGAAGTGCGGCGGCAGGATGGGTCATACATCAAGTTTGACCGGAACGCCGCAGTGTTGATCAACAACGCGAACGAGCCGATCGGAACGCGCATCTTCGGACCGGTGGCAAGAGAGCTTCGCAAGAAGAACTTCATGAAGATCATATCACTCGCACCAGAAGTGCTGTAGTGAATATTTAGTGATAAATATGGCTCTTGAGAGCGGGATGTAGGAAAATGCAGATAAAGAAAAACGATAATGTGATGGTAATCTCCGGCAAGGAGAAGGGCAAACGGGGCAGGGTTATCGCGGTCTATCCGGGGACCAACAGGCTCCTCGTGGAAAAACTGAACATGATCAAGCGCCATACGCGGCCTAACCAGCAGCTTCGGCAGGGCGGTATCATGGAGAGAGAGAGCCCGATCTCCGCTTCGAATGTGAAGTTGATCTGTAAACAGTGTGACAAACCCACGACGGTGGCCCGGAAGGATCAGGGTGACGGGTCGCGCGTTAGGGTATGCAAGAGCTGCAACGCGACGATCGATTGATGGCGAGGCGGTTTCAGCGTGGTGGGATGTCCAGATCGGTGAAATAGGAAAAGAAATATGACTGATAAAAAAGACAAGACCGACAAAAAAGATAAGACCGACAAGACCAAAGATACCAAGGGCAGCGATCAGAAAAAAACAGTGCCTAAGGCATCGGCACCGAAAGCGGCGGCAAAGCCGAAGACGGCACCAAAGGAATCAAAGAAAGAAGCTAAATCCGCAGAACGTCCTCAGGAAACAGCGGCCCGGAAAACCGTTCCGGAGCGGGTTCCGACGCCAAGGCTCAAGCAGCGGTACCATGATGTTGTGGTGCCGGCTCTCATGAAGGAGTTCAGCTATAAGAACCCCATGCAGGCGCCGAAGCTGGTGAAGGTCGTCCTCAACGCCGGCATGGGCGAGGCAATCAGCAACGCTAAAGTCCTTGAACATGCTGCTGATGAACTTGGACGGATCACCGGACAGCGGCCGGTTATCACCCGCGCCAAGAAGTCCATCGCGACCTTTAAGCTCAGAGAGGGGATGCCGATCGGCTGTATGGTGACCCTCAGGCGCGAACGGATGTACGAATTTCTTGACCGGTTCATTAGCGCAGCACTGCCGCGCATCAGGGATTTTAAGGGTGTGTCGTCCAAGTCTTTTGACGGCAGAGGGAATTACACGGTCGGGATCAAAGAACAGGTGATCTTCCCGGAGATCGAGTTCGATAAAGTCGAATCGGTCCATGGGCTCGATATTGTGATTGTTACGACGGCGAAGACCGATGAAGAAGGCAGGGCGCTGCTCGGCCATTTGGGAATGCCGTACAGGAAGTAGTCTGGTCAGACAGATGTGACGGAGGAATCATGGCAAAGAAGTCCTTGATAGCGAAGGCATCGAGAGCACCGAAATTTAAAGTGCGTGCATACCACCGCTGTCCGCTCTGCGGGCGGTCCCGGGGGTATCTGAGAAAATTTGACATGTGCAGGATTTGTTTCAGGAACAGGGCGCTCAAGGGAGAGATCCCGGGCGTGATCAAAGCGAGTTGGTAGGTAAAAGGGGCTTGAATAAATGATGACCGATCCGATCGCGGATATGCTGACGCGCATCCGCAATGCCAGTAAGGCAAAGCATGAAAAAGTTGATATCCCTTCATCGAAGCTGAAGGTGGAGATCGCGAAGATCCTCAAGGATGAGGGCTATATTAAGAACGTAAAGCTGGTGAAAGACCGCCGGCAGGGTTTGATCCGAGTGTATCTCAAATATACTGACGAAGAGATGCCGGTCATCCAGGGCCTGAAGCGAATTAGCAGGCCTGGATGCAGGGTGTATAAGGGCAACGACGCCATTCCCAAGGTCATGGCGGGCCTCGGAACGGCCATCCTGTCGACGCCCAAGGGAATCCAGACCGGCAAGCAGGCTAAGAAGGACAATGTGGGCGGAGAAGTGATCTGCCACGTATGGTAATGATGTAGTCTATTGAAATCGTCAATCAGGAATGCAGGAGCTGTCAATGTCGAGGGTTGGTAAAAAACCTATAGAAATGCCATCCGGAGTCGAAGCCAAGGTCGAGACCGGTAAAATAACGGTCAAAGGTCCGCTGGGAGAAATCAGCCAGGACGTAAATCCGAAGCTGACGATCAAGAAGGAAAACAACCAGCTCAAGGTTGAGCGGCCATCAGACCAGAAGATCTATCGTGAGCTGCACGGGTTAACGAGAAACCTGATCGCCAATATGGTGGCGGGAGTCAGCAAGGGATACGAAAAGACTCTCGATATATCCGGCGTTGGTTTCAAGGCGGCGGCGCAGGGGACAAACCTTATGCTCAGCCTCGGGTTTTCCCATCCCATCGTCTATCCCCTGCCCAAGGGGATCAAGGCGACAGTCGATGCCAAGCAGACGCAGATTACGCTCAAGGGCGTCGACAAGCAGCTCGTCGGCCAAATAGCGGCGAACCTGAGAAGCATGAAGAAGCCTGAGCCGTACAAAGGCAAGGGCATCAAGTACAGCACCGAAGTGATTCATCGTAAAGAGGGTAAAGCTGGTAAAACCGGTAAGTAGAAAGTCAAATCAGGATTTTAGGTTTGCGGATGAAGGCTTTTTTGATTATCGGCAATTAGCATGATGGAGAGTGAATGTGGCACAGAGCAAAATAAAAGCCAGACAGAGAAGGCATGAAAGAATACGCAGAAAGGTGTTCGGCACCGCCGCGAAACCGAGGCTGAGCGTCTACAGGAGCCTGAGTCACATCTATGTACAGCTCATCGATGATACGAATGGCAGGACCATCATTGCCGCATCATCGGCAGAAAAGGATGTTCAAACAGGCATGAAGCACTGCGGAAACGTGGCTGCCGCCAAGAAGGTAGGCGCGAACATCGCGGCGCGGGCGCTTGAAAAGAATATAAAGGATGTCGTTTTTGACCGTGGTGGTTACAAGTATCACGGCTGCGTTAAAGCGCTGGCGGATGCAGCGCGCGAAAAAGGATTAAGTTTTTAGCAACGGGCAATTATTGCGGAGGCGGCATTGGCAGAGAGATATCATAAAGAAGCGGAAGAAGGCGACGGCCTGAAAGATAAACTTGTCTACTTGAACCGGGTAGCCAAGGTGGTCAAGGGTGGGAAACGATTTAACTTCAGCGCCCTCGTTGTCGTCGGTGACGGCAAGGGAAAGGTCGGTGTTGGCAAGGGCAAGGCAGCTGAGGCACCGGTAGCCATCAAGAAGGCGGTGGAGCGCGCCAAGAAAAGCATGGTTCAGATATCGTTGAAGGGCGACACGATCCCCCATGAAGTGCTCGGTCATTACGGCGCGGGCAGGGTATTGCTCAAGCCGGCATCGGAAGGCACAGGATTGATCGCCGGCGGAGCGAGCAGGTCGGTGCTTGAAGTTGCGGGCGTCCGAAATGTGCTCTGTAAATCCCTTGGTTCCAGCAACCCGCATAACGTTGTCAGCGCAACGATTAATGGATTGACCAGACTGAGGAGCGCAGAGCAGATGGCCGCGCTGCGGGGCCGAACCGTAGAGGAGCTTGTATAAGCATGGCAAAAGCTGACGCAAAAAAACTCAAAATCACGCTCGTAAAAAGCGCGATTGCACGACCGGGGAAACATAAGGTCGTCCTCGTTGGACTGGGCCTCAGGAAGCTGAACCATTCCGTCGTGCGCGTGGATACGCCACAGATACGCGGGATGATCAATAAGATTTCTCACCTGGTCAAGGTAGAGGAAGCATAACGCAAAAAACATTTGCGTACTATAAAATACTACGTGAGTTGACGGTAACGGGCAAATTATGAGATTAGAAGAATTGAAGCCTGCAAAAGGCGCGACAAAAAAAGCAAAAAGGGTAGGCAGAGGGTTTGGTTCAGGCCACGGCAAGACCTCGACGAAAGGCCATAAGGGTCAGAAGGCACGTTCCGGCGGTGTAAAGCCCGCGGGTTTCGAAGGCGGCCAGATGCCTCTCCAGCGCAGGATTCCGAAAAGAGGGTTTACCAACATATTCCGCAGGGAGTACGCCGTTGTGAACCTCAGTGATCTTGCGAAAATGGCTGGCTCTGATCCCATTACCCCTGAGGTGCTCATACAGAAGGGGCTGATCAAGGACATGAAGGCAGGGCTCAAGGTGCTCGGAATGGGTGAGCTCAATGCCAAGCTTACGGTGCGCGCGCATAAGTTCAGCAAAAGTGCTCTTGATAAAATACAGGCAGCAGGCGGAAAGGCCGAGGTGATCTAACACTTGTTCGCCGGCTTGCAGAACATATTTAATATCCCTGAGCTCAGGAAACGCATTTTCTTTACCCTCATGATGCTTGGGGTCTACCGTATCGGCGCGCATATTCCGACACCGGGGGTAAAAGGCGAGGCACTGAGCCAGTACCTGCATCAGGCGGCTTCCGGCCTGATGGGATTTTTTGACATGTTTTCGGGCGGCGCCCTTTCACGGGTGACGATCTTTGCGCTCGGAATCATGCCGTACATCACGGCCTCGATCGTTCTCCAGCTTCTCACCGTCGTTATCCCGCGGCTTCAGGCGCTGTCGAAAGAGGGCGAGGCGGGCCGTAAAAAGATTACCGAATATACCCGGTACGGCACGGTGGTGATCTCGGCCTTTCAGTCGTTTTGGATGGCGGTCGGCATCGAGAAAATGGGTGATGGCGCGTTCGTGGAATCAACGGGATGGTCGTTCCGCCTGCTCACGATGATCACACTTACGGCGGGAACGACCTTCATCATGTGGCTTGGCGAGCAGATCACCGAGCGTGGAATCGGAAACGGGATATCTCTGATCATTTTTGCGGGCATCGTGGCGGGATTTCCCCGCGCCGTCGGTAACACCATCGGGCTCGTCAGATCCGGGGAAATTCCGTACTTCATGGTCTTCATTATCATCGCATTGATTGTTGCGGTGGTGGCTGCCATTATTATTATGGAGCGTGGCCAGAGAAAGATCGCCGTCCAGTATGCACAGCGGATGGTTGGAAGAAAAATCTACAAGGGGCAAAGTACACACCTGCCGCTCAAGATCAATTCCTCAGGGGTGATACCGCCTATTTTTGCGTCCTCGATCCTGCTGTTCCCGGCGACGATCGCCGGCTTCGCAGGGGTGGGCTGGATCCAGTCGATTGCTCAGCAGCTTTCTCCGGGGAAGCCGCTGTATACGACGGTCTATGTTGCGATGATCATATTCTTTGCGTACTTTTACACGGCGATCGTATTCAACCCGGTGGACATCGCCGATAATTTGAAAAAGTACGGCGGCTTTATCCCGGGGATCAGGCCCGGGAAAAAAACATCGGACTACCTGTACCGCGTGCTCACACGCATTACGCTCGGCGGCGCGCTGTATCTGTCCGCGGTCTGCGTTCTGCCAGACATATTTTACCGGGCGTTTAATGTGCCGTTTTATTTTGGAGGGACATCGCTCCTGATTGTGATAGGGGTCGCGCTCGATACCGTATCGCAGATTGAGTCGCATTTAATTCAGAGACACTATGGAGGTTTCCTGAAGGGCATTTCGCTCAAGGGGAGACGATAGGGCCAGAGCGTAGCATGGTTATTCTCAAGTCCCTCCAGGAAATTGAAAAGATACGGGCCGCCTGTCTTGTCGTTGCGGATGTTCTTGATGGTATACGCGAGCTGGTCCGGCCAGGCGTAAATACCCAAACGCTGGACGAGTTCGCCGAACGCTCCATTGTAAAGGCGTCAGCTCGGCCGGCATTCAAGGGCTATCGGGGGTATCCAAAGACGCTCTGTACGTCGGTGAACAATCAGGTCGTACACGGGATTCCATCTAAAGAGGTCATTCTCAGGCCGGGTGATATCATCAGCATAGACGTCGGAGCAATCGTCGACGGATTTTACGGGGATGCGGCAATCACGCTTCCTGTCGGCGACGTGTCGCCTGAGGCGGGGCGGCTCATCAAAGTAACAGAAGAATCCCTCTCGAGGGGGATTGCACAGGCAACGGCAGGGAACAGACTATACGACATTTCGTATGCCGTGCAGAGCTATGTGGAATCGCATGGCTACTCCGTGGTCCGCGAGTTCGTTGGCCACGGAATCGGAAGAAGCCTGCATGAGGAGCCACAAATCCCGAACTTCGGTGAGCGCGGCCAGGGCCTGAGGATAAAGCCCGGCATGGTGTTCGCGATCGAACCGATGGTGAACATCGGTGGCAGCGCAACAATGGTCAAGGAAGACAGCTGGACAGCGGTTACTGTGGATGGGAGCCTCTCTGCGCACTTCGAGCATACGATAGCGATACTGCCCGAAGGGCCGTGGATCCTTTCGAAGAAATAGTCGTTCATTGCATGCTTGGTTGCCGCAGGATACTTGAGGGAAGTCAGGATATGGCGAAAGAAGATTCCATAGAAGTACAGGGGACGGTTTTGGAGACGCTCCCCAACGCCATGTTTCGTGTTGAGATCGAGAACGGGCACAAGATACTGGCTCACATTTCCGGGAAGATGCGGATGCATTTTATCAAGATACTGCCGGGGGACAAGGTCACCGTGGAACTGAGCCCCTATGATCTGACGAGAGGCAGGATCACCTATCGGTTCAAATAACAGCCTGGTTGGTATTGTCAGGTTATGGAAAAATTAAACGAAGAACGGAAGAAAGACCTATGAAAGTTCGATCATCTGTAAGAAAAATATGTCCCAAGTGTACCCTTATCCGCCGCAAAGGGATTGTGCGCGTGATTTGCGACAATGCGCGTCATAAGCAGCGGCAGGGATAACGTGGGCCTTGGCTCATCGTCATGGCTGATAACGTTGTATACCGTAGGCCGCGAGCCATGAGCCAAGAGCTATGAGCTTTATGAGGAGGAAATGTGGCACGAATTGCCGGTGTTGATCTACCGAAGGACAAAAAAATAGAGATTGGGCTGACCTATATTTATGGGATAGGACCGGCATCTGCGAAGAAGATCTTAACGGAAGCAGGTATCGATCCCACTACCAAGAGCGGCAATCTGACAGAATCTGATATTGTCAAGATCCGTACTATCCTTGATCGGGACCATACGGTAGAGGGAGATCTCCGCAGAGACGTGACGATGCATATCAAACGGCTGATGGACATCGGGAGCTACCGTGGACTCCGTCACCGCAGGGGATTGCCGGCACGCGGACAGCGCACGAAGACGAATGCAAGGACGAGAAAAGGGCCGAAGAAGTCTGCGATGGCAGGCAGGGGCAAGAAAAAGAGCCTGGCAAAGAAGTAAGGCGTTAAGTTTCCGCGCGGTCAGGGTTGCGGATGCTGCCGCGCCTGTTTTATGCATACGATGAGGAGGAAAGATGGCCAAGAAGGGTAAAGAAAAAAAGAACGTGGCCAATGGGATTGCCCATATCCATGCGTCATTCAACAATACGATCGTCACCATCACGGATACGGCAGGGAACGTGATTACCTGGTCAAGCGCCGGCAATAAGGGATTCAAGGGATCGAGAAAGAGTACGCCCTTCGCATCGCAGCTGGCAGCAGAGACGGCTGCGAAGAAGGCCATGGAGCACGGTATGCGACAGGTTGAGGTATATGTAAAAGGTCCGGGTACGGGCCGGGAATCGGCTATCAGGTCGATTCAGGCCGCCGGCCTCGAAATCGTTGCTATCAAAGATGTAACGCCTATCCCGCACAACGGGTGCAGGCCGCCGAAGCGGAGAAGGGTTTAGAAACACGGCCATCACAGGAGGAATCACTTGGCAAGGTATATAGGATCAGTCTGCAAGCTTTGCAGGAGAGAGGGGATCAAACTCTTTCTGAAAGCCGAGCGCTGCTATACGGATAAATGCGGAATTACCAGGAGGAGCTATCCGCCGGGACAGCACGGCCAGGCGAGGATAAAACAGTCTGAGTACAGCTTACAGCTCCGGGAAAAACAGAAGATCCGGCGAATCTATGGCGTGCTCGAACGGCAGTTCCGCGGCTACTTCGAGAAAGCTGAAAGGATGAAGGGCATCACCGGCGACAACCTTCTTCAGCTCCTGGAGAGAAGGCTTGACAATGTTATCCAGCGGATGGGCTTCGCCGGCTCCAAGAAGGAAGCAAGGCAGCTGGTGCGCCATGGCCATTTGCTCGTGAACGGCAGGAAAGTGAACATTCCATCGTATCTGCTGAAAGCGGGGGATGTGGTAGAACTGAGGGAAAAGAGCAGGGGCATTGCCCAGATTCAGCAGACCCTTGCGGCAGTGGAGAAACGCGGATTCCCCGCGTGGCTGGAAATCGATAAGGCCCAGTTCAGGGGAAAAGTTCTTGGTCTGCCGGCGAGGGATGAGTGCACACTGCCTACCGTGAAAGAGCAGCTCGTCGTCGAACTGTATTCAAAGTAACCTGAAAATACCGCACTCGGCAACGTCCGCGTACTGCGCAGCAGGTCAGCATTTCATTATGGCCGCACCGGCTTCGCGGTGCATATAGTCAGATAAAAAAGTTATTCACTCCGTTATGGAGGATACATGCTTAAAAAAGCGAAAGACTTCCAGATGCCCAAAAAGCTTCAATACGATCCTAAAAAGATCACCGATACGTACGGGAAATTTACAGCTGAACCATTAGAGCGGGGCTTTGGGACGACCTTGGGCAACTCGTTACGCCGCGTTCTCCTGTCATCGCTCGAAGGATCAGCAATTACCTCGCTGAGGATTTTTGGTGTCCAACACGAGTTCTCAAGCATCCCCGGCGTTATTGAGGACACAACGGACCTGATTTTAAACCTCAAAGAAGTCCGGCTGAAGCTCCATACGGACAAGCCCAAGACGCTTTCGCTCAAAGGAAAGGGCCCCGGCGAGGTTATGGCCAAAGATATCGAGGCCGATGCAGAAGTGGAGATTCTGAACCCCGATCTGCATCTTGCCACGATCGATAAAAACGGCAAACTTGAAGTTGAAATGCGAGCCCGTCGCGGAAGGGGATACGTTCCCTCGGACAGAAACAAGGAGCCGGGACAGCCTATAGGAGTCATTCCGATTGACTCGGTCTTTTCTCCTATCCGCAAAGTGAATTTTAAAGTGGAAAACGCCAGGGTGGGACAGGAGACGGATTACGATAAACTCGTTCTTGAAGTATGGACCGACGGCAGCATCAGACCGGATGACGCGGTGGCGCATGCGGCTAAACTGCTGAAGGACCATCTATCCTTTTTCATTCACCTTCCTGAGGAAGAGGAAGAGGTTCAGGCGATGGAGGAGGAAATCAAAAAGGCGCCATCATTCAACGAGAACCTTCTCCGCAGTGTGAATGAGTTGGAGCTTTCTGTACGGGCGGCAAACTGCCTCAAGAACGCGGGGATAGAGACAATTGCGGAAATGGTGCAAAAGACCGAGAGCGAGATGCTCAAGACCAAGAATTTCGGCAGGAAATCGCTCAACGAGATCAAAGAGATCCTTGGAGAGATGGGACTCGGGCTGGGAATGAAAGTGGACGATAAAATCGTTACCGAGGCCAGAAGGCTTTTGGCGGAAAAACCAGGTGAGGCGTAAAAATCTATATCGGTAGGGTAAGGATACTGAAATGAGACATGGATGTGCAGGAAGGCAGTTTGGGAGAGACTCCGGGCACCGGAAAGCGCTGCTCAGGATGCTAGTTACGGCGCTGCTCAAGAATGAAAAAATAGAGACCACTGCGGCCAAGGCCAAGGAGATTCGGCCGCTGGCTGAAAAGATGATCACACTTGCAAAGCGTGGGGACCTGCATGCAAGACGTCAGGCGCTCAGCTTCATCCACGACGAGGCAGTGGTAACCGGACTATTCGCAGAGATCGCACCGCGTTTTGTCTCACGGAATGGCGGTTACACCAGGATCGTTCCAACGCGCACCAGGGCAGGAGATGCTGCTCCCATGGCTGTCATTGAACTCATTGAAAGTAAGCAAAAAGAAGCCGCAGCAAAAGGATCAGAAAAGTCAAAGACGAAATAGACCTGGACGCAAGGGGTGCATACGGCGGATCTGAATCTGACACTGGCGTAGATTTACAGCTGACTGGTACACGCGGTAGCTCGATCTCAGACAATAAGCGGCATGAATTCACAGGCAAGGGTTGATCCCTTGCCTTTTTTATTGCGTTTACAGGTACTTGCTTTTATGTTACTATTAAATAATTCATAAGATGTTTTGAGCAGCTCTTATTGCCTTATGGCAGATATAAAGAATAGAATCTCCATGGCGGCAGAACCCATACGCCATACCATTGGCCGGTGGTGGGGAGGGATCGGCTGCAGGATCTCGTTCCTGATGTCCGCAGCCCTTATCCTGGTTGCCGTATTGGTAGGGGCCTTCTTCTTCTGGCAGGGGAAAAATGCCCTCAATGCGGAAATACGGAGCAGGGCATTATATGTCGCCAGGGTACTGTCGGCATTAACCGTTGATGACATCGTCACGGGGAACCGATATGAAATCCAGAAAAAGATTGCTCCCGCCTTCATATCCAATGATGAGGCACAGTCCGGGAGCGACCTGCTCTATTTGATGATCTATGATCACAAGTGTGATCTGCTCATCGGGAGTACGGCATCGGAAGTTTTCTTTGACAGCAGTTCATATTCCAATATTCCTCCCTCCGCTAAAAAAAATGTTATAGAAGAAATACCGATCGACTGTAAAGCCGCGGAGATGAATGCCCCGGTCTTCATTATCAAAAAGACGGGAGCGTACGACCTCACCCATCCCGTCATGGCAGGGAGCAAGCTAGTCGGGTTCATCCGGGTCGGCATCTCGGGTCAGCGATACGCAGAGCGATTTGCGGAGATAGTAAAAAAAGCAGCCATCGCCATGCTCGGCATCCTTCTGGTCGGGATAGCAGTCAGTCAGATTATCGCTTTAGGCATCACCAGACCGATCCTACGGCTCAGTGACGCTGCCGATAAACTCAGCAGGCAGAATTGGGAATCCCCGATCTCCGTCAAGGGCAGGGACGAGATCAGCAAGCTCGGCCATGCGTTCAATCAGATGGCGCTCACCCTGAAGCAGCGCGAAGTAAGCCTCTCGCGCGGGAACAAGGACCTGTTCACCCTTTATGCCGCCGGCCTTGATCTCATGGGAAGCCTTCAGCTTGAAACGCTTCTCGTAAAGATCGCAGGCCGCGCAGAAGACCTCGTGAAGGCTGACACCCTGTCCATAGGGGTTCTTGACAGCACGCGGAAGATGATAAGGTATCTCGGGGTGTTCGGAAGCAGGGTGAAAATGCTTAAAGATATGGATATGCCTCTGGAGTCCGGTGGCATCTATAACTGGATCGCCAGCTACGGAACGCCGCTCCTGATCCAAGACGCGCGATCGGACTTCAGGCTCGACAGCGCTCTCATGGAATCGCTCGGCATCAAATGTATCATGGCGGCTCCACTCTGGTCATCGAACACGATGACGGGTATCCTGACAGTGGTCAATAAAAAGGACGGCACGAGCTTCGACAAACACGATCTCCGGCTTTTTACAGTTTTTTCCAACCTTGCAGGAGCGGCCCTGCAGAACGCCTCGCTCTATACCGACCTGTCGGGCAAAATGAACGAGCTGCGGACGGCCCAGGAACAGCTCGTGCATTCGACAAAGATGGCCGCCATCGGCGAACTCGCGGCCAACATTGCGCATGAGGTCAACAATCCCCTGACTAGCGTGCTCGGCTATACCACGCATCTCATGAAGACACTCGATTTGCCGGAGTCGTCGAAGAAGATACTCCGCATGATGGAACAGGAAACACTCAGGGTGCGGAAGATCATCAGGAACCTCCTCGATTTCTCGCGCCATAAGAACTCCTGGATGCATCCTACCGACATCCTGCAGCCGCTTCGGGAGACCGTAGCATTTGTGCAGGGTGCCGCGCAATCATCGATGGTGAAAATACATGAAGAGTATAACGGTTCCCCGGTCATTGTGAATATGGATTCGAACGAGATGAAACAGGTCTTTATCAATATTATCAATAACGCGCTTCAGGCCATGCCGCAGGGTGGCGATCTCTGGATACGTCTGCACCCCGTCGGGGAATATGAGGCTATGATAGAATTTGCAGACACGGGCGTCGGTATTTCTCCAGAGAACCTGCAAAAGATCTTTGAGCCCTTTTTCTCCACAAAAGAAGATCGTGACGGGACAGGGCTCGGGCTTTCCATCAGTTACCGGATCGTCCAGCACCATGGCGGCAGGATCGACGCAGAAAGCGAGCCGGGAAAAGGGACGATCTTCCGCATTGTTCTGCCCCTCTACCAAAAAACCGTACCGATGCAGAGGAGCTAGGGAAAGCCGCCGGGTGGCACTCAAAAATACCGTACCGCTGACGACATGGCTCAAGATCGCCCAAGCAGTTTCTCGCTGATAGGAATAAGGGGGCGGACATGCTGCGCCGGTTCGGTATCCGCGGTTTTAGTGAGATTAACGACAGGGAATACGGTTACCCCTTCAAGCTGTCTGGCGAGGTTGAAGTTGGTTTAAAAACCTCCCGGTAGCAAAACGGCGAACGAGAGTCTTGCATGAAAAAAAGAATTCTCCTGGGTTTCGGTTTGCTCCTCTTCATTTTCCTGATGGGAAGTGTGATAGCCGCGGTGTACATCACGAAGACCACTCACCGGATGGACAAGCTGATCCTGCTCCATCAGGTTGAGATCCTCCGCGAGGATCTCATTATCCGGGTGCAGCAAGTGCAGTCCAGCCTTTCCCACAGCAAGCTGCGGAGCGAAGGGAATGTGGACGTGCTCGTAGGCCACGTGCAGGAAATGGATAAGGCCATGGATTCGTGCGTGGGGTGCCATCATTCGCCTGAGCTTGCGCAGGGCCTGCTGGGGATGCGCGATTTGGCGAACGATTACAAAACCGCCATCAGCCGCCTGATAACGGCCTCGGCGAGTCCGGGAAGGATCGACGAGCTTGAACACAGGGCGCAGGACCTGGGCCAGGATCTCATTACCATGACGCAGGGGATGGCTTTTACCGCCAATGGCAGATTGCAGCAGGAGACCCAGGAGACGCTGTCCACCATGCGGGAGGTGCGGAGCATTCTGTATGTCACTCTTCTCGTCGGGTTCGTCTTGTCACTCATTGCAGTATATCTCCTTGAGAAAAGCCTTGACCGGAGGCTCCTGAAGCTGCTCGAGGCGTTCAAGCGCGTTTCCCAGGGAGAGCTCGGGCACCGCGTGGAAATAGGTAATGCTCGGGGAAGCGGGTTCGGAAAACTCGACCAGGCGTTCAATACCATGACCCAGAATCTTCGGCGCTCCCAGCGCCAGCTGGTGCAAAGTACCAAGCTCGCGGCCATCGGCGAACTTGCAGCCAACATCGCCTATGAAGTGAACGACCCCCTCACCGGGGTTCTGGAGCTCACGGGTCTGCTGATAAAGTCCGATGATATCCCGGCAGACAAGAAAGAGCGGTTGAAGATGATAGAACGAGAGACGTTGCGCACACGGGAAATTCTCACGAAGCTGCTCGATTTTGGACGGAGGAAGCAGCCAAGTCTCATGAGGGCTGATATCGGCACCGTCATCGAGGACGTGGTGGAACTCATAAAAGGTCAGGCGAGGCTGGGCAATGTGAAGATTATCACGGACTGCCTTGAAGGGATTCCCGCCGTGGCGGTGGATGTGGATGAAATAAAACAGGTGTTCGTGAGCATCATCAATAATGCCTTCTTCGCCATGCCCGGCGGCGGCAGCCTTACGATCCGCTGCCGACACCACGAGGATATGTCCGGCAAGGAGTTCGTGGCGCTGGAATTTGCCGACACCGGTATCGGCATTCCCGAGTCGCAGCTTGACAAGATATTCGATCCGTTTTTTACGACACGGCTTGAGGGTGACGGATCAGGCCTTGACCTGTCGATCAGCTACATGATCGTTCAGAACCATGGCGGCCGTATCGAGGTCGAGAGCAAGGTTGGTGAAGGTTCCATCTTCCGCGTGCTTTTGCCGGTATGATGGAAGCCGGGAGCAATACGAAGGAGATCCCATGGCGGGCGAAAAGATACTTGTTGTCGACGATGAGGACACGATCAGAGACCTGTGCAGCCATATCCTGTCTTCCGAAGGGTACCAGGTAACTGCGGCTTCGAACGGTACTGCGGCGCTCGAAGAGGTTGGCCGCAATGATATGGACTTGCTGATCACGGACATCAAGATGCCGGGCATGGACGGGCTCGAGCTTTTTGAGCGGGTGAAACAACTGAACCAGGACATCGTGACGGTCTTCATCACGGGACACGGCACGCTCGACATGGCCATCGAGTCCCTGATGCGCGGCGTGGATGGTTTTGTCCTTAAGCCTTTCACCCAGGAGGAACTGCTCGGGGCCGTAGACCGTGCTGTGACGCGCAGCAGGCTCCAGAAGGAAAATATACGCCTTAAGGCGCTCATTCCCCTGTTCGAGATCAGCAAGCTGCTCGTCACCGAGATCGACCTTGCCCATTTGTTCAAGATCATTACCGAGGTCCTCGTGCAGGAGTTCTCCGTGGACCGGGTCTCCCTGATGCTTGTCGACGAGCCGAGCGGGGACCTGCTCATCCGGGCCTCTCACGGGCTGCCGACGGATATTGCCCTGAAGGCAAGGCGTAAGTACGGCGAGGGCGTTTCCGGCATGGTGCTCAAATATCGCAAGCCGCTCATTATCTCGGCAGGAAAGCATCCTGAACCGGAGGTCATGGCCGCCATCAATCTCGAGGATATGCCTGCTTCTTCCATGTCCGTCCCGCTCATCGGGAAGAATAAGATGTTCGGAGTGCTCAGCGTGAGCAAATTCTCCGGCGCACCGTTCACGACGAGCGATCTCCAGATCGCCCTCATCCTGTCGAGCCAGGTAGTTACTGCCATGGAGAACGCATCACTCTTCGAAGATCTGCGTGAAAACTATTTCCGTACGGTACAGGCGCTCGTGGCGGCGGTGGAGGCCAAAGACCCGTACACCCGGTGGCATTCTACGAATGTGGCCAAGTACGCCGTGGCAATCGCTCGGGATATCGGCATGACCCCCTCGCAGCTCGAGGAGATGCACATCGCAGCCATCCTGCACGATGTCGGCAAGATCGGCATCAGCGAGCGGATAATCAGCAAGCCCGGCCGGCTAAGCCGGGAGGAATTTGACATCATGAAAGACCATCCCGCTCACGGGATAAGGATCCTCGAACCGATCGGCTTTGCACCCGATATCATAAACGCGATCTATCAGCACCATGAGAGGTACGATGGGAAAGGTTATCCGCAGGGTCTCGCCGGCGTCGCGATCACGCTTGCGGCAAGAGTGCTCAATGTCGCTGATACCATCGACGCCATGGTATCGGAGAGACCGTACCGAGGCACGATTTCGAGCCAGGAGGTGCTCCAGGAGCTGGAACGGGAGTCGGGATCGCAGTTTGACCCGAAGATCGCGGAATCGGCCAAGCACCTTATTGAAAAAGGCCTGCTGAAGCTCGGAATGCATACGTATTTCCAATATGCAGCCGGAACGGAAGCAGATGAAAATGAAAAATCTCGTTAAGATAAACCGCATGACGGATGCCGTCCGTTCTTTGCCCACAGGACATCTGGCATCGTGCAATGCCGGGGAGCAACCTGAGTAAAGCGGGCCGCTACCTTGGGTCACGAGCGGCATCAACCCTTTAAAGACAGTGGTGACCGAGGTTGTGGGACAGTTCGGATGAAGGGTAATTCTCCGAGATCTTGACGCTGTGCCGCGGGAACATGAGTTAGCCAGCCCGGCATACAAGTATTGACATCGAGAATTTTCATGAAAAGATGGCGCAGCATGTATTGAATAAGACGTGGTTTACAAAATATAGTCCGGAAGACAGAACGCGGTAGACAGAGGGAGTGAAAGGGTGTAACATTAATTTTAGAAATCTGAAAGTTTACCAGAAAACTATAACATACGCAGTGAAAATTTACGGACACAACAGCCGTTCTCGTATGGTTTGGCACGTCAGAGCAGAATGGGTGTCTCCTCGCTGAAGCGCTCTAGCGCAGAGAGGCATGTAAAGAACGTAAAACAGAGTTTAATAGCACCTTGATAAAACCAAACAGGAAAGGAAGAAAATACAAATGAAAAAAGTTAATGTGTTTGTGATCATATTGACCCTGAGTGCAGCTTCTTTTGCCTTTGCTTCTGATGAGATAAAATGGTTCTCATTAAATGCAGGCATGGAAAAGGCAAAAGCCGAGAAGAAACCGATGATCGTCGATTTCTATTTTGGCAAGGGATGTCCAAGGTGCGAGGCACTGCAAAAAAATGTTTATGACAACCCGATGATCGCAAAAAAGATCATGGATGATTTCATCCCCATTAAGATAGATCTCACGAAGAAGCTATCTGATGAGGAGAAAAAGCTCGGCAACCAGTATGACTATAAAAATGACTGTCTCCTCCTGTTCCTTGACGATAAGGCTAATATTATCAAGGATCCGAATGGGAAAAGGCTCTGTTTCGTTAATAACGTTGACCCGGAATGGTTTGTGAAATATCTTGATATGATCAAGGCAAGCTACAGCAAGTAACCGTCAGGCATGATGTGCCATCGATCTATTACCGTGAAGATGTTCTCAATCGGTTTAGACCTGAAGTAGGTGAATGTGCGGCTATTATCGCCGGCTATTCTTAAGGCTTGTGGTCTGTCACCTGTTCCCTGTACCCTGTCTTCCAGTCGGCACACCGCAGACATTGGTGGTAAACGGTGACAGAGGTTTCTGTTTGAGCTTTGTCCCGACGAGCGAGAGCTGCAGGAGGAACTGACTCGAGAGGCCGAGTGAATCGAAGATCCGGTTCTCGCGGCACAGAAGGTTTGCCAGGACCATGACAGAGCATCCGAACATAATGAAGCACTTCCCGTCGCATCGATCATAGTTCTCCATGAGTTTCTCTGCACGGCGTCTCGATAAAATAAAAAACCTGCCACGAGTCATGCGAGATCCCGTATCCGAACCACAAACAAATGAGCTTCGAAATAGTATAAAATTCAATTTACCAAAATCGGATTTTATTACCTGCATACCGCAAAAGTGTCAGTATTGAATATTTTAGTATTAAAGTATATGCATTTATGAGGGTGCTTTTAATGTATTGCTAGTGGTCCTCATGAAAATACTGGCACACAATATTGCAGTCAGTACAGGGTGTGAATAAAGCTCCATGAAATAGCAGATTTATAATTGTAGTTTGATATGCAATAGAGAAAATTCTTGACTTGAATGAACAACTTTGATATATTCGAGCTGTATTTTTCAACAACTTCCTGCAGCAACTCCTTTTTTAGTACGTAAGAACAATATAGTTTTTGAAGCATGTAATAGTGGTAGATTCAAATGATTCAAAAAAAATCTATGATGATATCCACTATCAGCGCTCCATATTGCGTACATCTATTTCCCTCTGATAACAGCCGTGCTGCGGCTCTTGGCGATGGCTTGATCAGGCCCGCACTCGCCAAAGCACCAAGCATAAAATCGGGACATCACGTTTGCCGGACTCTAATATGCTGTTCGCTCTTTTTGTGAAATTTGAGTGCGATTTCTGTATGAAAGGAGGGATGAATTCGGTCTCTTAATCCAGCAGCAATACAGCAACAACGTAACATCGTTTCAGAATTATCCTAAGGCTATACCATCTTGAGAAGTCAGCAACGTTCCGGTTTAACCCGGGACAAAACCTAACAGTAAGGGAGGATAAACGATGAAGAAGTTTGTTGTATTACTTATAGTTTTGGCACTAACCTGCATCAGTACCTCGGCGTTCGCTATACACGAGGAAGAATCGACCCAGCCAGGTATCGTTAAGTCAGAACCCGGGGTTACGTCCGGTGTGGCCATGACGTTCAGCGGCAGCATGGATATCCGGGAGCGCTTCTACAACCTTGGTGTGGGGAATAGCACAGGATATCTTACTAACCTTTTAGGCGTTGGCTCTCCTAGCATACCAGCACGTACGACGAACACACAGGAAAGGATCCGGTTCAATGTGGATGCCAAGGTAGGCGACTACCTCAATGGCAGAATAAGCATTGAGAACGACTGGGATACATTCGGAAGGGTTGAACAGCCTCAGGGCAATGGCGCAACCACTTCTAACGGTCACCCCGGCAACCTGGAAGTCCGCGAGGCATGGATGAACTTCATGATCCCAGGTGTTCCGGTTGGAGTCAAGGCTGGTCATCAGCTCCTGCAACTCGGCAATGGCTGGTTCTTCCGTTCCATGAAGTATGGCTCTGATGCCTGGGTTGTCTACAATGGCTCCGGCAACAACACGCTCGCATTCTATGATGTGAGGGTGGGCGAAAATGTTGGCCAAACCGGGCAGCCTAACCAGGACGTTGACTTTTACGGCGTTCTGGATGCCTACAAGCTGGCTGACGGCGTCGTAAGCATTGACCTTACCTGGGCTGCTGCTCCCTCAGGCGGCGTGGGCAACACGCTTAGGTTGCCTGACAAGACGAATGTTTATAATTTGGGTCTGTCTTATGCTGCAAAAACCGGACCGGTCCACCTGAAGTTCGAGGTCGACGCGCAGATGGGAAGAGCCGATGGTATCGATCTAGTAAACGGCCCTGGCGCGGGCAATCAGATGGATTTCAAGGGTTACCAGGCTATTCTGCAGGGCAATATGCCTATGGATCCTCTTTCCATCAACTTTACCTTGGCCTATGGATCTGGTAATGATCCTGGTAATGATAAAGACTTCAAGCAGCTATTTAATGTGTTGGATAATGACCAACACTATACTCTAATTTATGAATACTTGGAGCCTACTGCTGGTACCAATGCTATGAATCTGGCCAACGGCAATGAATCCCTCCATTCCGGCTTCGCCAATACCATGGCAGCAAACTTGGGAGCGATGTTCAAGGTATCCAAGAGCTTGGAAGTTGGTTTTGACTACTGGTATCTGCAAGCTGTCGAAGACGTGGCTCTCATGGGCAACGCTGAGAAGTCCAACAAGCTCGGCAACGAAATCGATTTCAAGCTCAATTGGAAGCTGTATGACAACCTGACCTGGAACTGGCAGGCTGGTTGGTTCAAGCATGGCGATGCGTACAAGCTTCAAAACGGTTCTGATCCTGAAGACTCAACAGCGGTGCTGGGCATGCTGAGCTTCAAGTTCTAATCGCAGTACGATGCCGTGCCGGGTTATCTCCGGCAGGGCTGCGAAGCATAATGAAAATCCCCCGGGAGGAAATTTCTTCCGGGGGATTTTTTTGAGAACGAGAACATACTTCATCTGCTGAAATGAGGTAAAAAAATCATCGCGAAACAGCGCGGCTCAGACTTAGGATTGGACATTTGAAGAACGCTAAGGGGGGGGTAATTATTTTTATCTCCCGGAAACCCGGCGCTTTTGCGGATTAAGATCTTTGATTTAGATTGAGGGGAGACGAGTAGATGAGAGCGATTCAAACAGGAGGAAGGTCCATGAAAAAGTTATTAATCGTTTCAATTGTTGCGGGAATGGTTATGGTACTCGGCATCGGCAGCGCTTTTGCCGCCGGCACCGGCACAAGCCTGAAACAAGGTGCGTTCGGTTTCAATGTGGGATACGGGAACAGCGTTTTCGGGGATACGGGAGTCGTCACCGTCTCGGGTAAATACTTTGTCGCGGGCGATCTCGCCCTAATTACAGGTCTCGGTCTGCAGGGCAGCTCCGGGGACGTGGACGCCGACTTCTTCTCCATTTCCGCCGGGGTGAGGAAGTATCTCAAGATAGATGATTTCGCCCCCTTTCTCGAGGGCAAGCTTACGTATGCGACCGAGAAGTTCACGGGCGCGGCAGGTAACGTCCACCGGGACGCATTTGACGTATCAGCGGTCTTCGGTGCCGAGTATTTCTTGCACAGGCAGTTCAGCATTGAAGGCAGCATTGGATTTGGC
>Ga0335082_10000470_pt1 | contig 41750 bp, 38 predicted proteins | sample Lox_Sample_41_FD_206718 | JGI IMG/M metagenome (GOLD analysis project Ga0335082, IMG submission 206718) | Soil microbial communities from Loxahatchee National Wildlife Refuge, Florida, United States - Lox_Sample_4.1 | ecosystem: Environmental > Terrestrial > Soil > Wetlands | place: USA...
TTCCCCTCGGTTCGATTCCCTGGTTCTGCGCATGATCCCGAGTTCTTGACACCCGCGAGACCGTGCGCAGGTTTACCGCCCCACTACAATCAAGAGGCACCGGGGTCCTCGTCTCCTCCGCGACGCGCTGATTCGACGCCACGAAGGTTCTTACAGCGAACGCCGAGCACCTCCGAACCGACCGTCATCGAGGAGGTTCTATGAAGCCTGCAGTGCGAATCGTGTCCGCTTCGTCGATCTGTATTCTGGCGGCCGCGCTCGTAGCCGCTTGCGATAACACGCCACAGGCAACGGCTCCCATCGCCGTGCCCGCGTTCGGGCATAGCGTGAATCACGGCAATCCCGATTGTGCGCTCAATGGCCGTGGAGGTGCCAGCGGCCCCTATGACTTCCTGTGCGCGATCGAGATTCCCGGTAATCCGCTGACCAGCTCCCAGAAAACCTGGGTCGAGCAGTCGAACGCCCGCTACTTCGTGTCCGACGCGTCCAACAATGGCGTGGACGTTGTCGATGTCCGGACGCACACGTACATCGGCCGCGTTGGGGGGATGGCGGGCAACGTCGGGACCGGCGGGGGTACGGCCGCGACCAACGGTGCCGGGCCGAACGCCTTTGTGTCGGCGCCTGTCCTTCGTGGACGCGGTCATGATGACGACGACCATGGCTGGGGACACGACGACGAGCACGGTGGCTTCGACACAAGGGTGTTGTTCGTGTCCGATGGCAATGCGACGGTGCAGGTCGTGGACATGGAACGCCTGCAGATCCTCACGTCGATCAGCGTTGCCAAGTCCGACTGTGATGGCGGGACCGCGACGACGCACTTTTGCGGGCGCTCGAACGAAATCGATTACGATCCGGTGCACCACATTGTCGCGGTTTCCAATCCGAACCCACTGTCCTATGTGAAGTGCACCGCAGCCGGAGCGAATTGCACCACGGCCGCCGGGATCACCGCCGCCGGCGCGGCAATCCCGAGCTATCTCACGTTCATCTCGGCACGTCACCCGTACCGGATTCTGGGCCAGCTGTCGTTGGGCCCCGGCTCGGCCGAGGGGCACGTCTGGGTTCCCGTGCTGAACCGCTTCCTGCTGCCGATCACCGGCGCTGCGGGAGGCCCGTTCATCCAGACCATCAATCCGAGGACGATGACGATCGAATCGCAGCGCACGTACGATTGTGTCGCGCTCACGGGGACCGCGAGCAACGCCAGCAACAATCTTCGGGTGATCGGAAACAATCTGTGGGCACAGCTGTGCGGTCGTCCGATGCGACTGAATGCGCGAACCGGGGACGTCTTGAACGTGATCACCCAGGTGGGCACGGGGGATGAAGACTGGATCAACCGAGGCGACGGCACCTTCCTCGTGACCGGCAACGATGCCGTTACGGCCGTCTCCTCCCTGGGTATCATGAACGCGTTCACCGGTCAATGGCTGCAGAACGTCCCGAACATTGCGGGTGCGAGTCCATCCGCGTTCGCGGAGACGAACGAGATTTTTACCCGAGTGCTGTTTGCCGCGGCGACTGACGCGACCAACCGCTGTGTCGTCAAAGGCCAGGGCTGCGTCGTGGTCTTTGCGCGCACCGTTGTGCCCGGCCACAAACACTAGAAGGCGCGTTACGAAGCAATGGGGGCACGGCATACCGTGCCCCCATTTTTTCCCTAGTACCTCGTCCGAACAATTACTAGTCGTCAGACGTTGAATGTCGCGCGTCACACGCCGCAGGTTCCGGGCATGTGACCCAAACAATTGGCAAGCATCCGACCCAATTCGCCGCCCACGCTTACTTGAGCGACGTCACAGAACAAATCGGGACCCACGTGAATCTTTGCGTCGTTGTACCGCAGCACTGCCGTATTCCCTAGTTCGGCAGGATCGCCCTCCGCACTCCTCTGCGGGAGCGCGACAAAGGCAAACCCGGCGAAAGCCGGCGACGCAAAGCCCCGAGGCTACCGCACGCCAGTCTGCGTGTTACGCCAGTCGAGCCGCCGAACCTCATGTCTCACCCTGAGGAGGGACCATGTCACCTCGACAGAGTCTCGCCGTATCGTTTTTCAGTTTGTGTTTTCTCGTCGCCGGATGCGAAACCAGCAACTCCAACCTCAACACCTCACCCCCCACGTCGTCTTCGTCAGATGAAATCATGCCAGCAGACTTGACGACGAACATGGCGCTGGCCACGGCCGCCGCTCTCGGCGCCCCACTCCACGGTCTGACCGCGGATGAGCAGGCGCGATTCGCAGCAGGCGTCGCGGAGTTTGAGGACGCAGAGGAACCGGATGAGGGGCTCGGCCCGGTGTTCAACGAGGCGTCGTGCTCCAGTTGTCACGCTGCGCCGCTGGGCGGCACGACCGGCCGGGCCGAGACCCGGTTCGGCCGAGTGTCCAACGGGATATTCGATCCGTTGGCCAATCTCGGTGGCTCACTCATTCAGGACCACGCGATTGGGTTGGTCCATACCTCCGCGGGGGACTTCACCTATGTGCCCGAGGTGGTGCCGCCGTCCGCGAACGTGGCCGCGCTCCGCATCACGACCCCGTTGTTCGGGCTCGGGCTGGTCGATGCGGTTCCCGACGCCGAGCTGCTCCAGCTCGCCCGCCTCGAGGCGCGCCTCGCGCCGTCAACCCAGGGGACCCCGAGCATGACGACGGAAATTCTCACCGGGAAAACGCGGGTGGGGCGGTTCGGATGGAAGGCGCAGAATCCGACTTTGCATCAGTTTGCGGGGGATGCCTACCTGAACGAGATGGGGATCACAAACCCCGAGTTCCCGAACGAGAACTGTCCCCAGGGGAACTGCGCCTCGCTCGCGTTTAACCCCCTTTCCGCCGTGAACGACACTGGCGATGGAGTCACGGCGTTCACGGACTTCATGTCGATGCTCGGACCACCGCGGCGCGGTGCGATCACGCGCACGACCATTGCGGGCGGCGCCGTGTTCGTTGGGATCGGCTGCGCCAACTGTCACACACCGATTCTCACCACGGGCGACAGCCCCATCGCGGCGCTGTCGCACAAGGCATTCCAGCCGTTTTCCGATTTCCTGCTGCACGACATGGGCAGTCTCGGCGACGGCATCACGCAGGGCAACGCGACCGGTCGCCTGATGCGGACGGCCCCGCTGTGGGGTCTCAGCTCACGGCCGGTATATCTGCACGATGGGCGGGCAAGCACGCCGTCCCAGGCGATTCTGGCGCACGCTGGCCAGGGACAAAGGGCGCGTGACCGGTATGCCGCGCTCAGGCCCGGCGAACAAGCCGCGCTGCTGGCGTTCTTGAAGTCGCTGTAAGTCCGGCGCTACGGGTCCGCCCTCCTGGTGTCACCAGGAGGGCGCCCCGCAACCGGGCGCGTTGCTCTGCGCATTCTGGAGCGATACGATAGCCGCGAGCAGCGCGCGCTATGGCGTTGGAGCAAAGCGGTAGACGTCACCGTTCGCGGTCGTGATGTACAGCTCGCCCCGCGCATCTTCTCCGAAGGATGTGAGTCCCGCAAGCACTCCAAAGTCGGCGGAGTGGTCTCTGACATCCGCGGCGCTGCCGTGCTGCATCACGAAACTCCGTACCCAGCCGGCACAGTAGTCGCCGAAGAAATACCGTCCCTGGAGCGTGGGCAGAGCGGCGCCGCGATAGACGTAGCCCCCCGAGATCGAGCACGCGGGCCCGTGACCGTACTCGTACACGGGCAAGATACGGCCCGTCGTGACGCAGCCGCTCGCGGGGCTGTAGCAGTGCAGGCCTTCCATGACGTTCCAGCCGTAGTTGTGCCCGCCCTGATCTCCCGCCGGCGCGTAATCGACCTCTTCCCAGAGATTCTGCCCCACGTCGCCCAGGTAGAAGTCGCCGGTGGCTCGATCGAATGAGAAGCGCCACGGATTGCGCACGCCGTACGCCCACACCTCGGGCGCGGCCGGAGGTCGGCCGACGAACGGATTCCCGGGTGGAATGCCGTATGGCACGCCGCCATCCACGTCGATGCGGAGGATCTTCCCGAGGAGCTTCGTACTATCCTGTCCGCTCCCCAGCGCATCGCCCTCGCCCCCGCCGTCCCCGGTGCCGATATAGAGGTCGCCATCCGGCCCGAACAGCACGAGACCGCCGTTATGATTGCCGTACGTGGCATGCGGAATCGTGAGCAGCACCATTGCCGATGCCGGATCGGCGACGTTGGGATCGGACGTGACGTGATAGCGGGCGACGGTGAGAGCGCCGTTGGTCGCGGTATAGTCGACGTAGAAGAATCCGTTGGTCGCGTAGTGCGGATGAAACGCCATACTCAACAGGCCCCGCTCGCCGCCGTAGTCGATGAGGCTCGAGACCGTCAGGAATGGGGTCGGCACGAGCGTGTCGCGGCGCACCACGCGGATGGCGCCGCTTTGCTGGACCACGAAGATCCGACTGCTGTCCGCGGGCGGGGCCGTGACATAGAGCGCCGAGGTCAGGCCCGACGCCACCGTGGTCAATCCGGGATGCGTGATGCGCTCGCCCGCGAGGGTCGAGTTCGTGTTCTCGCAGGCGATGGCGAGATACGGGATGGCGGCGGCAATCATCCATCTCGCGTGGCGTATCGCGATATCGAGCATGCCAGGCCTCAGGAGGTGGCTCGGAGTATCGTATAGTAGCCGGGCTGAGGCCGGTGTGATCGTCCACACCGGAACTTCGTTCAGGAAGTCAGCAACGGGTTGCTCGATCCCATGTTAGTATGAGTGACATATGCGGAAACGTTGGTTCGCTTCCCTCGCCATCACCAGCGCCGCGGTGCTCGCCGGCTGCCACTCGATGCGGCCGGTCAGTCTCGCGGAGATCGGCTCCGCCCGGACATGGGCACACGTGTGGGTGACGCAGCCCGATCGCTCCGTGATCGAGCTCTCCGGCCCCGACGTGCGCGGCGACACGTTGCGCGGATTCGTAGACGGCAAGTATCAGGAGATGCCGGTCTCGCAGGCGGTGGAGATCCGGGTGCGTGAGCGCGATACGGGCCGCACGGCGGTGCTGGTCGGGACCGCCGCCGGTGCTACACTCGCCGCCCTGATTTATTTTGAGAACCGCAGCTACGTCTCCCCCACCGCGCAAACCTGTACGTCGGGAAATACGACGGGGGACGTGGCCGACGATCTGCCGGTGGCGTGCTGTCGGGTGCAGATCAATACTTCCTGCTAAGCCGTCAAGACAACACGTCGAGAAGATGATCGTCCACCTCATCGACGGCACCTACGAGCTGTTCCGGCACTTCTACGGCCTGCGGCGTTCCGGTGCGAGTCCAGATCAGCCGCTCGGCGCCGTGGCGCGCGTGCTGCACACCGTGCTGGAGATGATCGAGTCCGGTGCCACGCACGTGGGTGTGGCGACCGATCACGTCATTGAATCCTTCCGCAATACGTTGTGGCCCGGCTACAAGACCTCCGAAGGCGTTGATCCGGCGCTGCTCGCGCAGTTCCACCCACTCGAGCAGGCGCTCGAAGCCATGGGGGTGATGGTCTGGCCCATGGTCGAGCTCGAGGCGGACGATGCGCTCGCCTCGGCCGCCGCGCTCGCGGCGCGGGACGCCGGCGTGGAGAAGGTCTGCATCTGGACGCCCGACAAGGACCTGGCGCAGTGCGTCGTGGACGATCGAGTGGTGCAGGTGGATCGGCGTACGCGCAAGATCCGGAATGCGGACGCCGTGAAGGACAAATTCGGAGTCGTGCCGGCGCTCATTCCCGACTATCTCGCCCTGGTCGGGGACTCGGCGGACGGGTATCCCGGCATGCCGGGTATCGGTGCGGTGACCGCGGCGCGGCTGCTGAATCGCTACGGACCGCTCGAGCGGTTTCCCGATGACGTCCTGAGCGATCAACGCGAGCTGGCGATCCTGTTCAAGCAGCTCGCCACACTCCGCACCGATGCCCCGGTGCTCAACGAGGTCGACCAGCTGCGCTGGCGCGGCCCCCGCGAGGATTTCGCGCGGCTCGCGGAACAGCTCGGCGACGCACGGCTGGTCGCCCGCTGCCTCAGGGCGCGTGACGGTCTCGCCGTCACTTCATGATTTGCCGCACGTCAATGAGCGGCGCCTGATTCATCCGAATCAGTCCCCGCAGCGGCCGGTCGAAGTCGAGGATCACGAAGATGAGGAGAATCAGGAGGATATTGATCGCGAGCCAGAGTCCGATGTGACGGTCCCCCGATTCGGCGAGCGATTGCCCGATCAGAACCGACGTGATGATGATCGTGGCGGCGAGCAGAAACAGCACCGATGCCGGCATCTGATTGTGATCGGACCACGTGTGCTTCGCGGACAAGTCGATGACGTCGTTCGCCGCCGGAACGATGAGGCTGACGCGCGCGCGTTCGGGGTCCACGCGAACGGCCTGCTCGACCCCCGCCCACAGCAGATCGAGGGCGGCCTGCATGTCCGCCGTGGTGCGTCGATACTCTTTCGAGTCGACGCCCCGTTGATAGTTCTCGAGCCGCGAATCCGTGTACGCTCGCACAGCGGTCCGGATCCGTTCTCGCGACGCGCTGTCCAGCAGCCCCGCGCGCAGGTAGCAGGTCCCGATCGAGTTCGCCTCCTCCAGCACGGTGCGTGACCGGTCGCCGAATCGGGTCGAGGTCATGGAGAACGAAAAGCCGAGCAGCAGCGCGACGAGGCCGAGCGTGCTCGCCCGTAAACCCGAGACGTTCAGGTTGTCCCCGGCGTCGATGTGACGGCGGCCATACCGAAAACCGGCCACGCTCGCGATGAGTGCCATCACGAGAATCGGCGCGAGAATCATCCACATCGGCACGGTATTGATGACGTGCATTAGAGGGTCCCCAAGAGCGACGCGGCCCCGGCCTGGGCCGGGGCCACGAGGCCACGAGAGTGGGCTGGCGTCCTAGCGACGACGACGTTTCCGTCTCCGCTTCGTCGCGGTCGTCTTCCGGGCGCTCTTGGCGCTCTTGGCGCGCTTCGCGGTCGCCTTCTTCATGGTCGCGGCTCCTCAGTATGAGATGTAGGCGATACGGGGAAAAGCGTACGGCGCTAGGAAACCAGCTACAATTGCACCTTGGTGCAGGCGGGATCGTCCTGGATCGAGCGGCCCTCGATCATGCCGCCGGCTCGACGGGCAAGACGAGGTGGAATGTCGCCCCGCCTTCGGAGTTGTTCTCCACCCACAGCCGGCCGCCATGCGCCGTGGCAATCGACCGGCTGATCGACAACCCCAGCCCGAGTCCCCGCGGTTTCGTGCTGAAGAACGGATCGAACACACGCAACTCGAATCCCGGGGAGATACCGCACCCGCAGTCGGCCACCTGGACTTCCACTTCCTTCTCGCCAACCTGTCGGGCGCGGAGCCACAGTCTGCGCTGACCCGCGGGCGTTTCGCTCATCGCCTCGCAGGCATTGACCAGGAGATTGACGAGCACCTGCAGCACCTGCACCCGGTCCCCGAGCACCGGCGGCAGCACCGGTTCCGCGTCGGTGACCAGCTCCGTTCGCGAATTGGCGATCGCGCTCCGACCGAGCGCCGCCGCATCGCGCAGCAACGGCTCGAGCTCGAGGCGATCGAACTGCGGTTCTCCCCGCTTCAGGAACGTGCGCCAGCGGTTGATGACGTCGGCCGCCTGCTGATCGAGCTGGCTGATCTCCCGCAGGATCTCGCGCAATTCGTCGGCATCCACGGATCCGTTGGCGATCAGCAGCATCGCGCTCTCGGCGTTTGCGAGAATGGCCGTGAGGGGCTGGTGCAGCTCGTGGGCAAGCAATCCGGACAGCTCACCCGCCGTCGCGACGCGGGTCAGGTGGGCCAGTTGGCCGCGCTGTTGCTGGAGCGCGCTCTCGACCAGCGCCCGCTCGGCAATCGAGGCAGACAGGAGCATCACCGGGACGCACAGCACCACCCAGAAGGCCTGGAGCGAGAGCACCTGAAAGGCGTCCAGTGCGCCAACGAATGGCCCGAGCTGGTGCACCATCCCCCACATGGAGAGCGCCGCCAGCGTGAACAGCGCGGTTGCCGCTCCGATCGGCCCGAATCGGACGGCCGCCCAGAGGAGCGGCACGAGCATGAGGAGCAGCATATCGGGGGAATCCGCCGCCTCCGGCCCGGCACCGACGGTGAGCGACCCGATCGTCACCAGGGCCAGCATCGCCAGCGCGGCTTCGATCCGCTGCCGCGCCGAAAGCAGCTGCAGCGCGCGCCATCCCTGCTCGCTCCACAACAGGATCGCCGGGACGATGATCAGGATTCCCGTCGCGGAGGCGAGCGATGCGCGCAGCCACGTGAAGAACGGCGTAGCCGCGGTCTCGATTCCGAGCGCGCTGCGGACCACGGAGGGAAGGCCCAAGCCTGTGAGCCCGGGTACCGCGAACGCAATCAGGATGAAGGCAAGCACCTGCTGCTTCGATCCGAAATGCAGCGGACGACCGGCGAACCGTCGTAGGGCGACTGTGGTCCCGACGGCGAGCAGCGAGTTGTGCGCAATCTGCCACGACCAGCGCCAGGCGGGGAGATCGACACCGATCGCGACCGCCGCATGCGCCACGGCCGCCGCGGCGATGAACGCCGGCCACTGCGATCGGGGGGCGCACAGGAGCGCGGCTATCAGCAGGGCATTCGGCGGCCAAAAGACAACGACGGGCGAGTTCTGAAAGCGGAAGGCGAATCCCAGCCGGGCGGTGAGATAGTAGCTGAGGCCGAGCAGGACGACGGAACCACCCAGCCGCACGGACTTGCGGACCCACGCGGTGTGATCCCAGCCGATGGTCGTCTTGGCTGCGAGAACGGCCTGATTCAGGGCACTCCTCCGCTGTCAGGATGGTGCAGCAGAAGGTGTTGCGAAGCTGGCGGATTGTAAGCTGGAACCACTCGGGGCACCAGCCCTATGGCTCACCGTCGTTGTTGGCTCTGTTCCATCGCCTTATGAATGGCGTCCAGCAATTCGCTCTCATCGAGCGGCTTGCGCAGGCAGGCGTATCCCAGGGCTTCTGCCTGTGCCCTGATGTGGGGATCATCGAGAGCGGTGATCAGGATGATCGGGCAGAGCGGATCCGTCTCCGCGAGATGTGCCGCGAGCTCGAGCCCACTCATGCCGTCGAAGTGCACGTCGAGCACCAGGCAATCGAGCACCCATTCGTGCCGCGTGGCGAGGAACTGCTCGGCGGAGACGAAGGGCACGACTCCACACCCCGAGGACCGCAGCAGCCTGGTCAGGCCCTTGAGAACCGACGCGTCGTCCTCCACCAGTGCGACGACGGGACCGAACGGAAGTGTCGTGAGTGCCATGCCCCATCCCCTGGCGAGGTGCCAGTGCTCGAACGCCTCGCGCTTCGTGCGCGGGGGTCGAATGAAGCATGGAGTCCGCCTTGGGTCCCGGGTATGGGACCTTGGTTTACCTGGCGGCCCGAGACACGACCGGCTGGGTTCCTGCGGCGGGAGACCGACCCGGCGCGGCAGGCGGCGTGCCGACGCTCACCAGGTCCGCCATGCGCACGAGCTCGGCCACGGAGCCGGCCTGCATTTTCTTCATCACCCGCGCTCGGTGAACCTTGATGGTCCGCTCGCAGGTGCCGAGCCGCCCCGCGATCTGCTTGTTGAGCATGCCGGTCACGACGAGGGCAAGCACCTCGCGCTCGCGGGGAGTGAGCCGTGCCTGGCGCGTATTGAGCTCGTTCACAACGGCGGTAGTGCGCTGCCGCTCCGCGTCGAGCGCGAGGCCGCGCGCAACCGCGCTGAGCAGCGCTCGATCGTCGATCGGCTTCGTCAGGAAGTCCACCGCGCCGACTTTCATCGCGCGGACGCTCGACGGAACATCCCCATGGCCGGTCGCGAAGACTACCGGCACATCCACGCCCGATTCGCGCAGACGCGCCTGAAGATCGAGCCCGTTGATCTTCGGCATCCGGACGTCGAGCACGAGGCACTGGGGGCCGCGTTCTGGAGCATGATCGTGTAAGAGAAAGTCGTGCGCGCCTTCGTAGGTCTCGACCCGGTAGCCTGCGGATTTGAGCAGCCGGGCGAGGGATTTCCGAATCGAAGCGTCGTCGTCGACGATGAACACGGTGGGGGAAGGGGAGGGGGACGTGGCGGTCCCGGTGGGGGGCGCTCCGAACCCCGGTGCCCCCGGGCGGGACTCGAGCAATCGAGTGCTTGGTAGCGTGGGTCGAATGCTGCTGGTGGTCGCGAGGCTCATGCACTGCCCCCTATTTCGACGGTACCGCAGTTGGCTCGAACAATATCGCCCGAGGGAATTAACTCGCTTTACCGGCAATAGTAAGGCGTGCAGACCGACTCTGGTTCCCGCGTTCCTGCTCACGGTTGGCCCGAAATGCCGTTCGATCACAATTGCGCACGCCGACCCAAGGTCTAATACCGTTGGTATTTGGCGCTCGCGAGCTTGGCATGAAGGATTGCTCATGTCGAATGCCTGGTCGTGCCTATACCCATCCCGTTACACGAGCGTTACACCATGTCTCGGTGTGGTCCCGTCCTGGGATTTCTCGTTTCGCTGGGCGGCGGGATGGACGACGCGACCGCCATCGTCCGGGCGCGGTACAACTACGCGTTCGCCGCGGGGCAGGCGCCGTATCAGAGCTGGATCGGGTTGGATAGCCGAAAACCGTCGAGGAGTTATTCCTCGACGGTTTCCTGGATGTCTATGCCGTTAATACACCGCCGGCAACGACCCCCCGATCTTCACGTCGATCACATGATCGAGAAAGCGATCCAGCTGGAAGAACTTCGTCGTTGTCTTCGCCGGCATCTTCTTGAGGAAGTTATTGTACCAGCTACGGGCCAGCGTCACCTGCTGCGCTTCGAGGTCGAAGGCGCGGTTGGCCAGCTGACGCGCGCGGTCGTCGGTCATCGAGTCGTACACCTTGGCGTAATCGCGAATCAGCGCGATGCGCTGGTCCATGAGCTTGCCTTTCTCCGCCTCGTACTGGCGGTACAGCGGCCAGAACACGGTGGCCTGCGAGTCGGACAGCGCCATGTGCTTCGAGACGATTTGCTGGCGCTCGGACCGCACATCCGAGCGGAGCAACGCGATCTGGTTTTCGACTGAGGTATCCGACGCGTTCTTGGCCTGAGCGCTCAGTACGGCGGGCGCCAGGGCCAGGGCGGAAACCAGAAGGAACGAGGAGGTGGCGACGCGCAACGTCATGGCAGATCCCTGTATTGTGGTCGGCTCAACTTAGGGCGCGGCGGGCCCCCGCGAATATTGTCCGAACGTACTATCCTGACGCCCTTATTCCACCCCCCCCTGCAGGAACGGCCGCAATCGGCTGATGATCTCGGTCGCGCGCCGGCCATCCGCCACGATGTCCTGGAGCAGGCTGCGCAGCTCCTCGGTGTCGATCGGATCCCGGTTCATGAACCGCAGTCCGGCGAGCGCGTTCGCCATGATCGCCGCAAGCGGTTGATTCAGTTCGTGCGTAAGGGCGGCGGACCCGTCCTCGCTCAGTGCCACGATATCGCGGACGACCACCAGCCAGCACGCTTCGTCGTGCGACGTGAGGGGCTCGACCGACACCGCTCCCCGAGTCACCGTTCCGGCGCGGTCCCGGAGCGGGCATGACATGCTCCACTGGCCATCGGATCGCCCGAGCTCGGATCGGAAGCGGCTGGCAGTCTCGGCGTCCGGAAAGATCCGCAACTCGAGCAGCGTGCGCCCCACCGCTTCCCCATGGGCAAGGCCGAACCGCGATAGCCAGCCATTGCTGACATCGAGGATCACCTCGTCGTGCCTGCGAATAATGGCGTGGGACTCGGGGTTGGCGCGAAACGCGGCAGCCTGGGGGGAAGCCGGTATCACGGCGTAGGCGCCCCATCGTAGTACGAAGGGGCAAGTTGCCGGGCTTCCCTCGCGCTTCTAGTCATTCACGTGGCCAAACGCTCGCACACTTCGCCGGAGGGATTCAATGAGAAATCCGAAACAGCGCTTTGCCGTGATCACGCTCGCCGTCGCGGTCTCGCTTGGGGGCGCGTCGATCGCCCGCGCACAGCAGGTTGCCGTCGAGCTGACCCCGTTCGCCGGGTATTACATCGCCGCTGACATCTACAGCACGAATGGCACGGTCGTAGGGCTCGCGAACGATATCGCGTACGGTGGTCGCCTGACCTTCACGACCAATCAGTCGTTCGGACTCGAATTCGCCTACACGCGCACGCAGTCCAACGCCACCCTCAAACGCGTGCTGGTGGGCCAGCCCAACGATCAGGTCGGGAAGGTGGGCATCGATAATTACGACATCAACTTCCTGGCGCTGCAGCGCTCGAATAATCCGCACGTCCTGCCATTCGTCGAGATCGGGTTCGGCTGGGCAGCCACGCATCCCACAATCAACACCGATTTCGTTCAGGGAGTCCAGCCCCAGGGCCATACGAACTTCAATTTTAACTTCGGACTCGGCACCAAGATCCAGATGAGCAAGGCGGTCGCGCTCCGGCTCGAAGGCCGGTGGCGGGTGATGAGTACGAACATCACGACGTCGGGTGGTCTGTGGTGCGATCCCTGGGGTTACTGCTATCAATATGCGTCCAACTGGTACGACTCGGGCGAGCTGAACGGCGGCCTGAGCATCCGGCTCAAGTAGCACGGTCGAGCGTGAGTTAGAAGGCCTCCGTAAAGTTGAAGTAGACGCCCCAAGAGCGTTTCCCAAACCCCGCATCCATCCGTACGTTGGAGCGGGGTTGTAGTTCAAACCGGTATCCCACCCCGGCGTTGGGGAGAAACCCCTCGAGGCTCCGGAGGTCCTGGCCCAGCGAGCCGCCGCCGGTCCACACCACGAAACCGTGGCGCGAGAGTTGTCCGTTCCCGCGCAGGAACATGTAGCGGTACTCGACCACCCCCAGCAGGACGCTGCGATCGCGAAAGCGCCCCTCCACGTAGCCCCGGATATCCGCCGAGGTGCCGAACAGCGGCAGCTCGGGCCACGGCACGTCGTGGGCCCCCACCTTGGCTTTGACGACCCAGGCGAGGGTCCGGCCCGGGCGACCAAGCGTGCGATACTGACGGTAGTCGAGCAGATAGATCTGGTATGAGCGCTCGCCGCCGACGTAGTGGCCATAGCCGGTGACATTGAACGCGACGTACAATCCGTTATAGGCATTCACGGCCATGTCGCGGCTGTCGTACTGGATTGCCAAGCCGAGTCCGACGTTGTTGATGTCGTTTCCGCCCGCCAGGTAGGCCGAATCCTGCGCCATGAACGGGTTGACCGCGGTCGCGATCGTGTGATTCCACTCGAGCATGCCGCCCACATACAGGTGGCCGGATACGCCCCACACGGCTCGCGGATTGAACTTGAACCACTCGCGTTGATACTGAGTGCTCGAATCGCCGCTCGTCGGCTCGAGACCCGCGGTGTACCCCACCCCCCAGTAGTTGTCGGGCATGTCCTTGTAGGACAGATCCGCGGTGATGCGGAGCCGATTGGCGAGCCAGAACGAGGTCAACGTGTTCGACACGTTGATGGCGCCGGTGCTCGAGAACGAGATCGTCGAGGAGAGCGTCGACCGCTGGATCCGAAGCGGGTTTACGCCCGCCTTCCATGACAGCAGGACACCACCCGCGACGAGGAATTGCATTTCGGGGTTATAGGCCGGCGCGAAGATCGGCGTCACGCGAAACCCCCCGCTATCGATCTTCCCGACCGGCTGCGGGCTCGTATCAATGGGCATTTGCGTGGGGGGCTGTTGCGCGGCCAGTGGCGCGGCCACGAATGCGCTGAGCGCGAGAGCAAGTCCTTTCACCGATGCTCCCGCGCCCAGGGTGTCAGTCCTCCTGCGGAAGACGTTCGCTACCGCGATCTCACAAGTCGTTCAACAAGTAATCGACGGCTGCCTGCACGTCCTTCTGCGCGGGGTGCATCTTCTGGAGCTCCTTCTTATACAGGCCGTCCCACGCGACCTGATACGAGGGCGCCACGCGCAATACGACGAGTAGCGCGCCCTCGTTGTAGTTCACGGGTGTGGTCGTGCTGCTCATGTACGTTGGCGCGCCATAGTAGCCCCAGCCGTAGCCGCCGTACCATCCGCCGCTCACTCCGGTCGTGGTCGTCTGGTACTCGACCGACCGTCGCACGCCGATGTGATACGTCACGATGATCTGCGCGTTCGCTGGTTGGTCGACCTTGGTCCAGCCTCGCTTCGCCAGGTTTTGCTCGATCGCGACCTGCACCATGTTGTGGACTTCCGGGCTCTCAGCCAGCGGGTCGAGCTCGTACTTGCTGACCGTATCCCGCCGCCCCCACGCCCACGTGGGATTCTTGGGCACTGGAACGTCGGAATTACGGTTGACCGTGATGCTCGGACCGCCGCAGGCGAACGCCAATGCCGCGGTAAGTACGGGGAACAGTCGCTTCATGGTCCAGTCTCCTGTTCGGGCGGAATGGGAGCCCACGTCGTATCGGGGTCGAACTGCCGAATGGCCCCGGCCAGCTCGCCAGTGTCGGGACCGAGATCTTTTTGCCACACGGTCCCGTCTTGATTGACGATGAATGTCATGATGCCGCTCTTGCCGTACTCGGCGGGCCGTGCGATTGCCGCGAAGCCACCAATGAGCTGGCCGCGTCTTACATACTCGCGCGCCCCGCCAGCTGCGTGCGGCCCCTGCCCTAACAGTAAACGGTAGATGTACCCGTGATATGGTGCGCCCGGGGGTTGTCCTGGCGCATACCCTTCGGCCGTCGCGTTCGCGAGGAACGGGCCCCCCGGGCTGGGCGGCTCGCCCGCGGCGACCTCCCAGTACAAGCCGTTATGCTTGCCGGGCTCGCTGCGGAGCCGTTGCGCGTAGATACCGGCGGGGCGTCCATCGTGTCCTTGTGCCGCGTAATCTTCCTCCGCCGCCACGAGCCCGTGCATGACGTCGATCGTCTGCAATTCGTTCGAGCCGATCCGCCGGGCCAGGATCTCATTGGCCGCGGCAGCCGCGTCCCAGTGCCAGCGATTGTCACTCCGCTCGAGTGGGATCGGCAGCGGCCAGTCGTCATGGCCCACCCAGAGCGCGAGGTCGTCGGGACTCCCGGCCACGAGCTGGTGATGCTCGTGATAGCGCTCCACGAACGCCTGCCTCGCGGCGCGGTCGGCCACGGTGTCGCCGGAATTCACGATCGCTTCGCTCCCGGCTCCGAGCAGGCGATACAGTGCACCGAGATCGTTGCGCTCGACCGTCTTGACCAGGGCGTCAACCGCGTCGTCCGGCGTCGCGAAGGATGCTGGCGCCCCCGCCGGGCCGCTGCGTCTGGTGCAGCTGGCCAGGGTCAACCCGATCACCGCGCCGAACACCGCGTTGCGCGAAAGTGATTTCGTCATCGTTCAGCGCCTCCGCCCGCCACCGCCACGCATGCCACCCCCACCACCCATGCCGCCTCGGCTGGCATTGCCCCGGGCACTCGACGAGCGATCGTACGAGCCGTTGCGTTGGCCACTCGCGCCCGAAAAGGCGCCACTATTGCTCGGGGTCGTACCGGCTGTGGGTCCGCGGCTCGAGTTTCCATAGCCGCGGTCGACAGGGCCTACCGCGCCAGTGGACGGCTTCGCTCCAGCCGCGCCGGCACCGGGGCGTGGAGCCGGCTGGGTGGATGGACGCGCGCCGCCCGCTCCTGGTTTCGCCGGTTGCGTCGACGGCCGTGCGCCCCCGGCGCCAGTCCCGGGTTTCCCAGCGATCGGCTGACTCGGCCTCGGTCCGTACCCCGGACGGTTCCCCGGGCCGCCGGGTTTCCCTGGACCGCCCGGTTTACCTGGGCCGCCCACGCCGCCGGGTTTACCGGGGCCGCCCACGCCGCCCACGCCGCCCACCCCTCCCACGCCGCCGGGCCGACCTGGATATCCGGCGCCTGGGCGGAAGCCAGGTCCATACACCGGCCGGTAGGCATACATGGGCGGATAAAAGGGGTAGGGGCCCATGTACACTCCACCGCCCCAATACGGCATACAGCACGGGCTCATCATCGCGCCCATCATGATGCCCATGCTGAACGTGATCGCGGCGCTCGCGGCCTCGTCACTATGATCCTCGTTGTAGACATTCGTGACATTGGTGGTCGTGGCTGCGGTTCCCGTCGCGGGTGCGGCGGGGGCGGCGGGGGCGGCCGCTGGTGCGGGGGCGGCTGCGGGAACGGCTGGGGCGATCGGCGCGGCGGCCATGCCTGGGGTTGCCGCGGGGGCGGGGGGAGCCGCCTTCGCCGTCGTCGTAGGCGTGGCGACCGGCGGTTTCGGAGCCGGCACGACGACCACCGGTGGACCGTAGACGACGGCCGGATCGTACGTCGGTACGAAGATCATGTTCGGGTCCACCGACGTGATCGTAATGACGGTGCTGTCGCCGTTTTCCACCTTGGTTCCCACGGTTTGCTGTGGCCCTGACTGAAGCGAACCGTGGACCATAGCCTTTTCGCGCAGCCGCTGCACCGACTCGAGCACAGCCTTCTGGTCGGATGTGAACGCGGCGCCGAGCTGCTTGGTCCACTCGATCTGGGAACACATCGCGTCGACAATGTCGGGGAAGTGCAGCAGTCCCCGCATGGCCTCCCCGAAGCCGAGATCCTTCGTGGCGGAGTCGAGCGCTGCGCCCGTGAGATTCGGATTCTGGATCAGCCAGTTCCCGGCATCGAGCACTTCCTGCGAATTGACCGACGCGATCAAGACCCGTCCGAGCAGCAGATCAGGGTACAGCGCGATCGGCGCGAGCAGCTGATCGAGCACGTCGGGCGCCCAGGCGCCCTGGGTCACGACCGGTGCCGCCATGCCGCTCGAGTCCACCGTCTGGGCGGCGGCCTGGGTCGCCTGCTGCGCGCGGGCCTGGTTGACGGAGGCTCCGAGGAGCAGCGCGGCGGCCATATACGTTGGGGGTAAGCGCACGCGTAACACCATGATCAGTGTAACTATATCCATACTGCCTGCGGACTTCGTGCAGAATTGACCCTTGGTACAACCCCCGGCCGGGTCTCCTAGCGCAGCGCGCCCATCACCATTTTGACGATATCCTTGATTGGCACCTCGGCCTGGATCGCCGGCAGCATCGCGAGGGCCGCGGCGGCGGCGAGGGGGAGGAGCCCCCGCGGATTCATCGGGAAGGGTCGCATGGAACGCACGAGGTTGCACGAGTTCCCGAGATCGGCGAGCGACTGGATGTCGCTGCTGCCGAGCAGCTCGCCGTCGGGCGCCGCTCTGGCGAGCCAGCGTTCGTCGAAGCGACGGATATACCGGGACGCGAGCCCGTCATACGCGAGCCGCCCGTTCCACATGGCGCGCGTCAGCTGGGGAACGAAGAACAAGAGCGGCGTCACGATGCACAGGATAAAGAAGAGCGAAATCGCGATCATGGGGATCGTGAGCTGGGAGAGCTTCACCGCACCCGCGAGGATGCGCGCGCGAAATTCGAATCCGACGCCGATGCCGAATCCAAACACGAGTGCTGCGAACGAAACGGTCACGTTGGAGAGGAATCCAAGGCCGCCCGCCTGGTCAGGATGCGCGGGCATCAGGCGCAGCGGCAGGCGTGACATGCCGAACAGGAAGCGCCACCACACGAGCACTCGCCACAGCCAGCGCAAACGCACGAGATGGAACAGCGCGAGCGAGATGTACAGGTACCAGGATCCCGCGAGCGTCAGGCGCTCGCCGTTCCGCGCCCAGGCGCCGAGGAAGGGCGAGCGCGCACTCTCGGCAAACACCTCGGCGCCGAACGAGAGCGCGATGATCACGGCGAGCGCCACGCGCGAATCCCGCATCCGCTTGGCGCGCGCCACTGCGTCGCGAAACCGGCCGAGATCCTCCTGGGCGATGAGCCCAGTGGTCTCGAATTCGGCGAGCGCGCGCAAGACGTTGCGCGCAATCGTGGGCGAGATGAGCTCGAGCAGCGGGAGGGCGACGAGCAGGCGCAGGAAGTACGGGTCGACGACCAGCTGCGGCACCGTGCCGGTGACCCCGGCGAGCACGAGCAGCGGCAGCACCGCGACCGCGAGCAGCGCCGCGACCATTCTTCCGGGGCGCGGTGGACTGCCGGGTTTGAGCCCGAGTTTCTTCTCGAGTCGGTTCAGCGGGTCGCCGGAGGTGATATCCAGCTCCGGCGCCCGCTCGACGCCCGCTCGGAGGGTAGGTTCAGCTACGCTCGCACTCACGATGCCTCCGGGACATCGCGCTGTGACGGCATCACGACGCTGCTACTGCGGCATGCTTTCCGTACCGCTGAGAATCTCGAATTCATCACGGCGGTTCTGGGCCCACGCGGCTTCGTCATGCCCCGCGGCCACCGGATTCCGTTTGCCGAGGGACGTCGTTTCGATGCGGCTGGCGTCGATGCCGTGCGTGACGAGGTATTGCTTCGCGGCTGCGGCGCGGCGCATCCCGAGCGCCATGTTGTATTGGTCAGATCCCCGCTCATCACAATGCCCCGTCACCCGAATCTTGGCATCCGCATGCTGGCCGAGAATCGCGAGTTTCTGATCCATGAGGAGCACGTCCTCCGCGCGGATGAGCGCCTTCCCGGTTTCGAAGTGCACCACGGCCGTGAGCGCCGCGCGCGCGTGCTCGCGCGCCACTTCCGCCAGCGAATCTTCCGTGCGTTTGTGCTCGGCGGCGAGGCGCTCGGCTTCGGCGAGCGAGTCCCGCCGCGCCCGTTCGACCGCCGCCGCGATGGAGTCGCTGCGCGCTTTGTCGATCGCCGCGAGCGAATCGGCATTGGGCTTCGGAGCGGGCGGCGGCGCACTCGTCTTCCCGCATGCCCCCAGGGCTGCCGCAATCCCACCTGCCACGAGCAAGAAGCAGAGCCGTTTCATGAGGAGGACTCCTTACTTATGAGATCGTGTAGCCACGCGCTTGCAGGCACGTCGTCATGGCACCCTTGACCTTGTCGATCAGCGCCTGCGCCTGCTGCTTGTTGGCGGCTGCGGCCTGCGCGCCCGCCTGTGCCTTGGCTTCCTTCTTGGCCCGGCGACCCGCGGCCGCACCCGCAACCGCACCGACGCCCGCGCCCTCGCTGGCGTTGCCGGTGATCCCACCGACGATGGCGCCGGCTGCCGCGCCCTTGGCCGCGCCTTTCACGCCAATGCCGGCGGCCGCGGAATCGACTTTTGCCTGGGCGGCCTTGGCGGCGGAATCAGGGTTGGACTTCACCGCCGCAGGGTCGATGCCGGTCTGGTCCTTGGCCCAGGCATAGCACTCCTGATCGTCCTTGGCTATGGTCGCCGCGTCCTGTCCTTTGGCCGGGTACACGATCATGCCGAGCGACTTCGCGGCGCTATTGGCAACGGACGCCGGAGGGCCGGAAGGCGGGGCGGCTGCCGGTGCCGCGGGTGGTACCGCAGGTGCGGGCGCCGCCGCCTCCTGGGCGGCGGCCGACACCGCTGCCAGCAGTGACAGCACTCCAACGACGAATCCACGACGCATAAGTCCTCCGCAAATGAGTGGGCGTGCAGAGATCGTAGAGCAGCGGTCAAATACTGACTATGGCACTTTCGTGCTATGATGCGTCGTGATTCTGAAGATCGTGCAGGCGGGTGATCCCGTGCTCCGCCGGGTGGCGGAGGCCGTCCGTCCCGAAGACATCGCCGGCGAGAATATCCAGCAGCTGATCGCGCTGATGCGCGAAACGATGCGCGACGCGCCGGGCGTCGGGCTCGCCGCGCCGCAGGTGGGCGTTTCGCTTGCGCTCGCCGTGATCGAAGTGCTCCCCGAGTATCTCACGCGACGTGGACTCTCGTCCGCCGAGCTCGCCGAGCGCGAAATGGAAGCCGTGCCGTTTCACGTGCTCGTGAATCCGCGCCTGACGGTGGTCGATGCCGCGGCGGCCGTGTGCGTCGAAGGTTGCCTGAGCGTGCGCGGCTACGCGGCCCGGGTGCCGCGGGCCCGCGCGGTGCGGGTCTCGGCGCTGGACCATCGCGGCGCGCCGGTCGAGATCTCGGCCCGAGGCTGGCATGCCCGTATTCTCCAGCACGAGATCGATCATCTCGAAGGAAAGCTCTACATCGACGTGATGGAGACGCGCTCCTTTACGACGATCGAGAACCAGGAATCGGGCAAGGTTACCTGATGTGCAGTTTAAAATGGACCGTGCACCAACGCGCATCCGACGCCGCTCGCTTCGGCATTCTCGACGTCTCTTCTCGACGCCTCTTGTCTCTCACCCGTAGTCCGGATCTCCATCATCCCACGGCGCCGGCGTCCCGATGGGTAGCGCGGGTGGCGTGACGCCGGGCGCTCCGCCTGGCGGTTGCGTGGGAGTCGCTTTTGGACCCTTACGGTTCGGTGTCGGGGCCGTGGGTCCGGTGGTGGGCGGAGCAGTTACCGGGTCCTTCCCGCTCTCGCGTGGCTTCGACTGCGCCGTGTCCGCCGGTGGCTTCGCGGGTTGGATGTCACGCTTGGTGCGCACGGTGTCCTTCACATGCCGCCCCGTGTCCCGGTCCTGCGCGTACAGTCGCCCCGCTGGAGCGGGGGATACGACTGCGACGGCCAATAGCGCGGTGACAATCGGCGGTATGCTCATTCGGCCCTCGGTACATGGATACCCGGTCGAACGAGCACTGGTGCATAATGCGCACCACGGAAGGGATAGGAAGAGACGGAAGAGACGGGGAACGGTATCTCGTTATCAATCCGTCCCTTCCCGTCTCGTTTCGTCCGTCTAATGGCTCACCCGCCACACCCGGTTGCCAAGATCGTCGCTCACGAGCAACGCGCCGTCCGGCGCGACCAGAACTGAGACGGGACGGCCCCACCGCTCGCCACTCGAAAGCGGCGTGAGGAGGGACGGCAAAGGCTTAGGCCGGCTGGGCTAAGCCGCTCGGCAGGTCGAACCGGCGCGTGGGCGTGTCGTGCACGAGTGACCGCCGCCGCACGGCGTGACGTCCACGGTATGTGCTCCGATGCCCACGGCGGTCCTCTCGAGCAAAGCGTCTCGCCTTGGCGCGTGAGCCGAACACCTGGGTCCACTGGCCGTTGCGATACACCGGCATGTAGCCGCCCGCGAGAATCTGGAACGGACGCCGTACACGCCCGAGATGATCGAACTGCGTCGCATCCGGTTTGTGAAACGCCTCGAACCAGGAGGGATACACGAAATCGGTGAGCGCCAGGCCATCGATGGTGAACTCGATCTCCTCGACCGCATCCGCGCTTTCGTACGCGTAGAACGTCCCGCCCGGCCCGGCGGCGGCAAGATTGATCGCCGGATCGACGAGCATTTCGGCCAATTCATGACTTGCCGTAACGCTCACCTTTTGGCCGGCCTCGAGCGTGGTCCGCACGAAGATCTTGGAAAGCGGCAACCCGTCGGGCGTGAGATCGTGATATCCCAGCGCGTTGGCCACGTCGGCGCTGTCGAGCAGCGCGAGCGCCCACGCACCTTTCTCGAAGCCCCGCGTCTGGACCAGCCGCGCCGGCGTCCCCCAGACCGGCACGAACAGCTCGTCCACGAATTTCTGCAATGTGGCGACGAGTGTTTCGAGCTCGAATCCCGGGGAGACGGTGGCGGCGTTGAAGCAGGCGATCGTGGGAGTCTGGCCGCGATCGAAGGCAGCGGCGAAGGGTTGAGTCATGGTGCCCCCATGTATGTCCGTCGTGGGGTAATACCCCCGGCACCGACGAATGGGGCGGTCGGTACTGCGGCGGCCGGTGCCTAGCGTCTTTTCGCGACCTTCCCTATCGCCCCGATCAGGTCACTCAGATCGTAGGGTTTCAGCACCACGGGCTGCCCGCTTTCGTCGAGGAAACGACGGGTTTCGTCGCGCGCGCGGTCGCCGGTCACGAAGATGAATCGTTTGGCCAGCTGAGGGCGGTCGTCCTGGAGCTGCTCCCATAACGCACGGCCGCCAAGGCGCGGCATCTGCAGGTCGGTGACGATCGCGTCGAATCCCTCACTGGCGGGGCCCAGCCGTTCGATCGCCTCGAGCCCGTTTTCCACGGCTACGACTTCGTGGCCCTCGCGCTCGAGCAGCAAGCGCATCGCCTGGCGATTCACCGCGTCGTCGTCCACCACGAGGATGCGGAGCTTGGGGAGCGAGGGGGCGGCGGGCGTGGTCTGCGCGAGCGGGCCGAGCACGCTTTTGGGCAAGGTCAACACCACCTCCGCGCCGCCTTCCACGCGCGGCTTCAGGCGCAGCGCCCCGCCGGTCGATTGCGCCAGCGCGCGTGCCAGCGCGAACTCGATTTCTCCGCCGCCGCCCTGGGTGAACCGGAACGGCGAAACGAGCCGCTGCTCGGCTTCGACCGACAATGGTGACCCGGAATCGGACAGCGCGATGGTGAGTGAGGGCCCCGCGTCGGTGACGGTGAGGCGGAGATTGCGCGGGGGCTGGCTGTCGCGCAGCCGGCGCAGCGAAAAATCGAGCAGCCGGGTAAAGATCTCCGTGAGCTGGGCCATGGGACAGGCGACGAGCGGCAGGTCGGGTGGGATCGTGCGCGTGATCTTGACGTTCAGCTCGCGAAACGTGACCTCGCGCTCGGCCAGCACGCCGTTCAACACGATGGTGGCGTCCGACGGCTCCGCGGCGCCGATCGGATGCTCCGCCAGCTCGAGAAAGTGCTGGGTGATTTCCGCGGCGCGCCGGACTTCTCCGTGCAACATCATGAGCGCCCGCGCGCGCTCGGGGTCGAGCGGCGAGCCATGCAGCATATCGGCCAGCGCGCCGATGGCGGCGAGGCGGTTGTTCAGGGCGTTCAAGACGTTGGCGGAGCCGTCGTCAAGCGCCACGCGTTTGACTTCGGATGGTGGAGGCGCGGGCCGCGGGGGTGCAGGCGGTGGGGGTGGCGGAGCAGGTGGCGGCTTCGCCGTGCGCTGGCGCGCAATGACGAACCCGACTACGGCGCCGATCGCCCCTCCGAACACGAATGGGACCCAGAGTTCCATGGGGCGTAAGTATTGCATATCAGCGGTGTACGGGCCAGACACCTTGCCCAACTTGCTCGTCCCTAAGCCCCCTCCTAGGTTACTGACTCACGCCCTGGTGGTGAAATTGGTAGACACGCTGTCTTGAGGGGGCAGTGGCGCAAGCCGTCCCGGTTCGAGTCCGGGCCAGGGCATTCCCGCAGTCGGCCCCGTCAGGTCAGGACGCTGGCTTTCCTCTCCCGATGAAACGCGGCGACGCCACGATTGGTCTCCGCCAACCGAGTCAGCGCGGCGACGAGCGTGGCCGCCTCCTGCGCCGGAATCACGGCGAGCACGCGATCGTCCGCGATCTCGGTGTAGGTGCGCATCCCCGTACAGCCGAGCGAGAGCGTCGTAGCGCCACGCCCGCCCGCCAATGGAATTGCCGCGCACGCCGGTCGGCCGAGCGCCCCCGCGGGCTCGGACACGGTCCAATGGGCGGAGCCGGTCGCCTCCGACAGGAGCATCGCCTGTGCCGCCGTCAGCCAGACCAGAATGAACTCCGGATCGATCGGGAAGCGGCGCAGCGGTCCGTAGACGACGCCGGCGGCGGGGCGATCCAGGTGCGGAATCCGCGCCGGCTCGTCGGCCTCGATGTATTTCGCGTTCACCATGAACCCGACGAGCTGCTTCAGCTCGTCGTTCACTTCGGGCGTCAGGTCGAAGCCCATGACCATCGCGCCGAGCGGGCAGCCGAAGTGCTGGGGCGCGGTGGCGTAGAAGACGCCGGCCTCGGCGCGGCGCCAGAAGGTGCAGGTCGATGGCACCGCGCCCTCGAATGCCGGGACACCCGCGGGGGCGCCCGCTCTGCGCGCCAGGGCGACGGGGGTGATATCGAGCTCCAGGGCGGCGGTGAGGCCGTCGGCGATGGCTGCGGTGTTCATCAAGGGAAGGCGTCCTCAGCGTTGGGGGAAGGCGTCAGGATCAACGATCGGAAGTCTAAGCGCGACGATCGCCCTCAACCACTGCGGCGGCGCAGCTCGGCGAGCATCGCCTCCGGGTAGTCGGGGCTGAGGAAGAGCACGTACCCGGCCGTGGTCGGCACGTACAGGGCGCGGTGCCGCGCGGTCAGGAAGACGAGCGCGCGCTGGCGCGATCGAGGGCGCAGCGCTGCCTCGCGGGCGAGGTCCACGACGCGGGCATCCTGGACCCGCAGCGCGCTCCAGGGCACGCGCCGCCCGTAGATGTCGCCCCGGAAGTCGAGGCCGGCGTCCGACAGGACGAAGCGTTCCCGTTGCGAGCCGTACGCCGTCATCCCCAGAAGGCCGACCACGAAGGCGAGCAGGGGGAAGATCGGCACCAGGAAATAGAGCGGCCCCACGCCGGCCGGTACGATGTGAAAGACGGTGTCCATGTCCCCCTCCGAGGCGCTTAGGCGCCGTAGTTGGCCACCACTCGAACGACCTTGCCCGCCGAGTCTACTTCCATGAACTCGCCGACGCTCGTCCCCCGCTTGGCCGCGACGGGTGATTGCAGCACGACGTCGTCCCCGTAGTGCGACAGGATCGCGTCGAGATCATGGGCGTTCCACGCCGCGATCCAGTGACTCGCGAGCCCGCGCGCTTCGGTTTCGGTGAGCATCGCTTTTGTCTCCAACGAAGTAGTGTAGCCCATCCTGGTGCCGCAGTTCCGGGGCGCGTACCTTGGCCTTGAGCCGCGTGGAGGGTCTTGCAATGTCGTTGCGCTCCAAAGGGTCTGCAATTGTGGGCCGTAGTGCGACGACCGTGGTGCTCATCCTCGCCTGCTCAACGATTTCCGAGGCGCAGCAGGCTCCTCCGGAGCGCATCGGCGTCGGCATAGCCATCACCGGCGTGGCGGGCTCGAAGCCGTGGGCGATCGCCTCGGCGCGGATCGGCATTCCGATGGCGACCAGGTTCGGACTGGACGCCGACGCCGGCGGCACTCTCGGAACGGAGCGACTCAACGAGGGCCAGGTCCCGAGCGGTGGCGCGGCCGACCTGCACGTGCGCTGGATGCACGGGGGCCGCCACGAGAGCGGCTGGAGTGGCTACCTCATGGCCGGCCCACGGGTAATCGCCGCGCACAACATCGACGCCAGCGGTCAGGTTACGAACCACGACCCGATCTGGGCGTTCGAGGCGGGCTACGGTGTGGATTGGCTAACGAAGAACGGCTGGCGCGGCGGCGTGGAGCTCGGTATCGGTGCTGGTGAACCGCTACTCGGTGTGACCGGATTCCTGTTGTGGGGACGGCACTAGCGTCACCAAGACGCCGTGGAGTACCGCGCGGCGCGGCGCAACGCTAAGTTAGGGCCGCGCCACCGTAGCTCAGTGGTAGAGCTCTCGATTCGTAATCGAGCGGTCGTCGGTTCAAATCCGACCGGTGGCTCTTAGGCCCACATCCCCTGTCACTGTCGTCTCAGCGGCGCCGCACCCCTCCCTAAGGTTCAATTTCTGACTCTGCGCCACCGGTCCAGCTTGGCGTCATGGATACGGGCAGGCTTCTCCGCTTCACAGTGCGGTGCCTCGTCGCCGCAGCCCTCGTTCCGGCGGTTGTCGCGGCGCAAACGATCGCCGCTCCCCCAACCCTCATCATCACCAACTACGATCGCATTCCCATCGGCCAGCGCGAGGGGATCGAGGGCGGCGCGTACGTCGCCCGCACTGACGACGCCAGCGCGGCATGGTTCAATCCCGCGGGTCTCGCGAAGAGCGAGAAGAGTGCCTTGAACGCCAGCGCGACCGCGTATGAGTGGGTCAGCACCAAGGTGGAAGGCCTCGGCACGACATCGGGACGCTCGCAAATCAATACCGTGGGGACGCTGCTCAGCTTCGTCGTGGGTGGGGATGTATTGCACTCCGAAAACTGGCGTCTGGGCTTCGCCATCACTTCGCCGGTGGTGTGGCAGCCCAGCGACCTCGACCTGATCATCCCGCTGCAAGGTGGCAAGGAGCGGGTGGCGTACACCACCAAAGTCAACTTGAGCGTGTTGCTCCCGGCCGGCTCCGTGGCGTACGCTCCGGGTGGCGTGTCGCACGGAAAGTTTCGGATCGGCGCCAGCGCCGGCTTTGCGATCACCTCGCTCAATCAAAACATCGCCTTGACCGACCGCCTCACGACCGCGGATACCGCGAATGCCCTGCTGCGAGGGTTTTCCGGCGCGGGCTCGGCGTGGTCGTTCGTCCTCAAGGGCGGAATGCAATGGGACCCGTCGCGGAGCGTCAGCGTGGGTGCGCGCATCGTCGCCCCGACATTCAAGCTGTTCGGGTCGACGCAGCTCGGCGCCCAGAACTCCACGTATGGACCCGGCCAATTCAGTGACCTGGTATTTCGGGACTCGGCCGGGAGCTTCGAGTATAAGCTGCCTTTGGAACTGACTGGCGGAGTCGCGCTGCGGGGGCGGCGTGGCGAGCTGGAGTTCGACGCCCACTACTACAGCGCGGTCAGCTCCTACAGCATGTACTCCAGCACGCTGCTTGGAACCCTCACCACACAAACCGGCGGCGGAGCGACGACTGTGACGCAGGTGCCCTTCTCACCCACGCTGAACAGTGCTCGTTCGGTCGTGAATCTCGCAGTTGGCGGTGGCTATCGTCTCTCGCGGGCGCTGGGTCTCCACGCTGGATTTTCCACCGATCAGTCCCCAGTGGACGTCGATACGCTAGCGACGTTTCGCAAGCTCAATCTGTCGCACTTTACCGCGGGCGTGTCGGTCACGGGAGTGAAAGGGTTGTCCGGTTCGCTTGGGGTTGCCTACTCGACGGGCAGTAACACGCGGCAAACGCTGGGCTCGACGGAAGGTGGGCAAACCACCCAGACCACGTTCACGGTCAACACATTGATGATCATGTTCGCGTTTTCGTACGCATTTGGAGCCGGCAGCGGACAACAGTAAAAGACGGCGGCCGATGAACGACCGCCGTCTCAGGTGCTACTTGCTTTCCAGCTTCCCGGGATCCTGGTAAATCATCAGGTGCGCCCAGGGCGTTCCCGCGAACATCACGTAGACGCCCGCCGGATTGGGGCGCGTCGGCAAGCCGCTCGCCGCCGGATCGACCGGCCACATGAGCATCCAGTGTGGCGGCTCCTTCACTTCCTTCGTATTCGCGGCTTTGTCCATGACGATGTCGCCGCTGGGCGTCTCGTAATGCATGCCGCCCGCGGCCATATAGCCCACGCCGGGCGCCGTGTTGGCTGGCTTCGCCAGGCCGGATCCCATCGATGTGAACCAGGTCCACGCATTCTGGTCGCCGCAGAACGGCGCGTTCGAGCCGTCGGGAATCACCGAGCAGGTGATCCCGTTCGTGCCGGCGCGCAGCTGCTTCATCTGCTTGGCCGCAGGGTCCACGCGAACGACGGCGGCGGCCGCGGCAAGGCTCGCGGGCGCGGCACTCGTGGCGAGCTTGATGTAATCGGCATCTGATGGCGCGGCTTGAGCTGCGCCGCACATCGGGAGCAACGCAGTGAGGCTCAATCCCAGCATCAGGCTCAGACGGTTGTTCATCGGGCGCTCTCCAGAGAAAGGGTGGCGAGCTACGAGAGGGGTTGGACTCCGCCTCGGTATCAGACCGCACCATCGCCATCCGCGTCACCGACCGCCGGAGTATCGGCCGCCGCCTCACCGGCCGCCTTTATCATTGACACCGCCAGTCCGGTCCGTTACCGTAGGCCCATGCTCCGGCGCTACTACTTTACGTTCTGGTTTAGCCCCTATCCTACGGGGTCGACCGGTTCGTGCGCCAGGGCGAAGCCAACGACGTAAACCAAGCCCGCGAGGACAAATGAACCGACGGCCCCGGCAGACGACCGGGGCCGTTCGCGTTTCAGGGGTGCTCGGTCGGGAAGAAGGGGAGGAGTCTCCGATGATCATCGTCTTGCGACCGCACGTGACGGACGACGAGGTGGCCCGCGTCGTCGACCAGGTGCGGCAGCTCGGCCTCACACCGCACGTCTCCCGCGGCGTCACCCGCACCATCATCGGGTGTATCGGCGACGAAGACCGGCTCCGCGAAATGCCGCTCCTCTCGATGCCGGCGGTCGACACGATCCTCCCGATCGAGAAGCCGTACAAGCTCGCCGCCCGGGAGTTCACGGCGCGCGAGACCCACGTCCGATTGGGCGGGACACTGATCGGCGACGGCGCTGTGCACGTGATCGCGGGACCGTGCTCGGTGGAGGGGCAGCCGATGCTGCTCGAGACCGCGACGGCCGTGAAGGCCGCCGGCGCTGTGGCGCTCCGCGGCGGCGCCTTCAAGCCGCGCACCTCTCCCTATTCGTTCCGCGGACTAGGCGCGGCCGCGCTCGACATGATGGTCGAGGTGCGGGCCGCGACGGGCCTGCCGGTCGTCACCGAGGTGCTCGACACGCGGCACGTCGCGCTCGTGGCCGCGCGGGCCGACTGCCTGCAGGTTGGTGCGCGCAACATGCAGAATTTCGCGCTGCTCACCGAGGTGGGCGACGCCGGCAAACCCGTACTCCTGAAACGGGGGCTTTCGGCCACGCTCGAGGATTTTCTGCTCGCGGCCGAATACATCCTGGCCCGCGGCAATCCCAACGTCATTCTCTGCGAGCGCGGCATCCGGACCTTCGAGCGGGCCCTGCGGAACACCCTCGACATCGGTGCGGTGCCCTACCTGAAGCAGGAAACCCACCTTCCGGTGCTGGTCGACCCGAGCCACGCCGCGGGCCGCCGCGACCTGGTGCCGGCGCTGGCCCTCGCCGCGGTCGCGGCTGGAGCGGACGGGCTGCTGATCGAAGTGCACCCGGATCCCGATCATGCACGGTCCGACGGCGATCAATCACTGGACCTCGTGGGATTCGGCCATCTCATGCAGCGGGTGGGCGACGTCGCGGCGGCGCTCGGCAGGCCGGGCGCGGGAGTGGGAACCAGTACCGGGGCCGTCCCGGCGCTGGCTACGCAGTCAGCGTGACGTTGAAGCCTTTCGTCTTGAGTGAGGCGACCAGGCCGGATTTCTCGACCGACCTCATGTAGGCCTCGTCGGGGCTCACTTCCTTGCGCTCGACCAGCGCGACCAGTGAGTCGTTGAGCGTGATCATCCCCAGCTGTCTCGATGTCTGAATGATCGAGGGGATCTGAAACGTCTTTCCCTCGCGAATCAGATTCGAGATCGCGGGCGTCGTGAGCAGAATCTCCCGCGCCGCTACCCGCCCGCCGGCGATTTTCTTGCACAACGTCTGGGCGACGACGCCCCGTAACGACTCCGACAGCATGACGCGAATCTGCGATTGGCGGTCGGCCGGAAACTGATCGATGATGCGGTCGACCGTGGATGCCGCCGTCGTCGTATGCAGCGTGCCGAATACCAGGTGCCCGGTCTCCGCCGTCTCGATCGCGATCGCGATGGTCTCGAGGTCGCGGAGCTCGCCGACCAGGATGATATCCGGATCCTCGCGCAGCGCCGCTCGCAATGCCGATTTGAAGCTGTCCGTGTGCACGCCCACCTGCCGCTGCGTGATCACGCATTTCTTGTTCTCGTGCACGAACTCGATCGGGTCTTCGATCGTGATGATGTGATCGGTTCGCATGCGGTTCACGAGGTCGATCATGCCGCAGAGCGTGGTCGATTTGCCGGAGCCCGTGGGGCCGGTCACCAGCACCAGGCCTTTGGTCAGGTAGCAGAGCTGCTGCACCTCCTTGCTCAACCCCAGCTGATCGACCGAGACGACCTGCATCGGGATCACGCGGAACACCGCGATGGGGCCCCTGCGATCGCGCCCCGCGTTGACGCGGAACCGGGCCAGTCCGCTGATCTCGTAGGCGAAATCGGAGTCGCCGCTCCGCTTCCACTCCTGGCGATTGCGCTCCGGCATGATGGCGAGCAGCATCTTGTCGAGCAAATCTTCCGTGACGGGCGGCCCGGATTGCCGCCGGATCTCGCCTTGAGTCCGAAACAGCGGCGGCTCGCCCACGCGCAAATGCAGATCCGATGAATTCGATTGCACCAGCTGCTTCAGCAGATCCCGCAGCGTGCGTTCTGGCACGTCGTGCTGGGGCGCGTCGAATTCCGCTGGAAATGCCCCCGCCGCGGCCGGAACGGGGGGCGAGGGAGCGTGGCGGGTCGGCGCGGGCGGCGCCGCGGGTTCGGCGGGCGTCTGGCGTGCGCCGCGGTTCACCCGCGCGGCGGGGCCGGGTTTGGTCGCGGGCGGCGTCGTGGTCTGGGTACCGGCGGGCTCGACCAGCGGCTCCGCCCGCGCCGCCGGCGCGCGGCCGGCGAGCGGGGCCACGATCGCCGTTAGCCGGCCCATCTCGGGCACGATCCGCACGCGAACCAGCCCCCGATCGGCCACGTAGTCGAACTCCGTTTCGGCGAGCTTGTCGATATGATCTGCCGAATCGGACGGCGCGACCTCCACGAGCAGCGCGTAGATGTGCTGGTCGGTGAGCGGCTGGCGGCTGACTTTGCGCGGCTTACCGCCCTTGAGCATCGTGACCGGCTCGTCGGGCAGGAGATAGAGCTGGTCGCCCTGCTCGCGCAGCAGCACGTCTACGAACGGATCGATCCGGGCGCCCATCAGTCGAGCGGGCGCGCGTACAGCACATGCGCCGGGTTGATATGGTGGGTAGCCGCGTGAGTCCAGACGGTGAAGAACGCGGCGCGGGCGCTGTTCAGATAATCGAGCAGCCGGGAGTGCTGGGGGGGGAGCTCGATGCTGGCCCAGCCGGCGAGCTCCTGGCCGCCTGCGAGGACCAGCTCGAGGCCCGCCATCTTTGCCGCGGAGAGGCGCGCCGGATCGCTGATCGGGGCCTGGCGGTCCAGGGCCACGGACACCGTATTGCTTTTTGCAATGAGCAACAGATCCTCCCCCGACTGCCCTTCGCTCTGGTCCGGCTTGAACGCAAAAAAACCTTCTTCGCGGTTGAGCATCTCGAGCACCGTCTCGGGACCGTCGTGTTGGGGCACACGTTCCATAACGAAAATGTGCCCGGGACGAGAGTCGCCTTGAGTAAGGAGGAGGCGGGCAGCGATGGTCGTAGCGGGGACCGCGAACGTGCCTGTTACGGACGACATTGCACGCTCGCGGGCGCGATGCGCCCGCATTCGATCTCCTGGTCCATCCCGCTCGCGATCGGCCCGCACGCCGTCGATTGTGCGCCTTCCGTGGCGCCCTGCTGGGTCTGGCCGCGCGCGGTCGCGCAGTTCGTACGCCCGTGGTAGTCCATGCACACCCGGCACTCGACCTTGGCGCGCGCCGTGGTCATGAAAAAGAACAACGCCGCCACGGCGAGAATGACGGCGATCGTGTACAGGGTGGAGGGTTTCATGCCGGCCCTAAGCTAAAATGACGTCCTCCCCTGTCAAACATTTGTGCCGCGACGCCGCCGCAGTTCGTCGGGCTTACAGCATCTGCCGGATCGTGGTGACGAGCTCCGTGGCTTCCACGGGCTTGGACAGGAGCTTCGCGGAGAGATCTCCCACCTGTCGCGCCAGCTCCGGCGTCACGTGTCCCGTGAGCATGATGGCATGGGTGCCCCGCGCCTCCGGCAGCTTTCGCAGCTCTTCCAGGAATTTCACGCCGTTCATCTCGGGCATCCGGTAATCCGTGATCACCACATCGGGCACCCGTCTCCGAATAAAGTCGAGCGCGTCGCGCGCGTTCGCTACCGTCAGGCACGCGTAACCCGCCCGCCGCACGATCTTGCCCACCGCGGGACGGAGCAGGGGATCGTCCTCGATAACTAACACCATCTGGCGCGGCGGTTCGGTGAGGAGGCGGCGCGCGCGCTCGATGACGTCTTCCGCCGTCGTGGCCACTCCTGATCCGCCGTTGGTTCCCTCGTCGCCGAGGGATCGCGCATCGACGTCGGCCGCGAGGACGACCGGAGTGTCGAACAGCGCGGGGTCGAGCTGGATCTGCTGCAGCACCTCGAGCCCGTGCATGTCGGACAGCTCGAGCCCCAGGACCACCAGATCGGCGCGCTCCCGCCGCAGTTGCTCGAGCGCCGCGGCTCCGGTTTCCGTCGACGTGACCCGCCATCCCTCCGCGTTCGCGCGGGCCCGCGCCAGGTGCTGCCAGTCGCGATCGCTGTGGGCGATCAGGACGAGCGGCGGCAGGACCGTGGTTCCGGGCGCGGGGCCCGCATCGGCCGCGGCGGACGGAGGCGGGGTCGCGGCGCCTGCCTCGGGTGGCGCCAGCGGCAGGCGCACGAGAAACCGTGAACCCGATCCCACTGCGCTCTCGACCCACAGCTCGCCGCCGTGGGCGCGCACGATATCGCGGGAGATCGTGAGGCCGAGTCCCGCGCCTTCGTGCTCCCGGGTGCTCGAGCTGTCGAGCTGCCGGAACGGTTCGAAGATGATCTCTCGCTGATCGTCCGGGATTCCCGGGCCGTTGTCGGCCACCTCGATGACGGCCCCATCGGCATCGCGCTTCCACGAGACGCGCGCCGCAGCGTCCCGCGGCGAGAACTTGATGGCATTGGCCAGCAGGTGGACCATGACCTGTTCGATCCGGTCGCGCATGCCGAGGACCAGGACGGGCTCGGCGGGCGGCGTGACGTCGATCCGTACCTGCTGCTCGCGCGCGAAGGTCGCCACGGCGTCGACGCTCGAGCGGATCACATCCGCGAGGTCGAGCGGCGCGACGTCGAGCTCCATGGATCGCGCGCCGCGGTGCGACACGTCCAGCAGATCGTTGACGAGCACGATCAGGCGGTCGGTGTTGCGGAGCGCGATGTCGACGAGCTCCCGCGCCGCGCTGCTCACAGCGCCGCCCTGTTCGGACAGGAGCGAGAGGGACGAGCTGATCGCCGTGACCGGCGTGCGCAGCTCGTGGCTCACGAGCGAGACAAACTGCGACTTGGCTTGCTCGACCGCCGCCTCATGGCTCACGTCGCGGTAGCTGAGGATCCACCCCGTCCGGGACCCGCGGTTCGCCGGCACCGGAGCCACCACGCGCTCATGCACGGCGGGATGGGGGAAGACAAGCTCGACCCGGTCGCGGATCGCGCGATGTTCCGCGAGTGCCCGCTCCTGCGCGTCCAACGCTTCCGGTGTCGCGAACAGGCGCAGGAACAAGCGGCGCACGTCGGCGAGCATCGCGTTCACGAGCGTCTCCTTGGGAACGCCCAGCAACGCGGCCATGGCCTCGTTGGTGCGGGCGATGCGACGCTCGTCGTTCACGAGCATGACGGCCGCGGTACTCGTGCCGACCACGGTGTCCAGCTGGTCGTGCTGCTCCTCCAACGCGTCCTGGAGCTTCGCGAGCTGCAGCGCGCACGCGATCTGCTGGGCTCCGGCGATCGCCAACCCGAGATCGTCATCCCCATATGCACCGCCCGAGTCCCGGCTGAAATTGAGCGCCCCGATGACGCGGTCTTCCAGCCGGAGCGGGACGCTGAGCGCGGATCCCCGTTCCCCGGGTTCGATCGGGATTTCCTGATTCGCCGCGAGCGCGTCCACCCGTGTGGGGACACCGGAGCGAATCACTTCCCCCGCAATGCCACGGGACAGCGCGAACGAGTCGTGCCGCTCGACCAGACCGCCCCGCGCCTTGTCGTAGAGCGCCCGCACCGAATACGTCTCACCCGAATCGTCCGCCAGGACGACACTCGCCCGCTGGAAATCGAGCACGCGTCCGAGCGCGACCAGGGCGCCGCTGAAGATCCGGTGCGTGTCGCTGCCGGGTGAGCCGAGCGCGCTGATCTCATGCAGCACCGTGAGCCGCGCCGCGAGGGAGGGTGCCGCATCATTCGATGGGGGCTTGGGACCCTCGAATCCGCCGGCCAGCTGTGCGACGCGCGCCAGGGCGGCTCGGGCGTGGCGCCGCTCCACGTCGGTCGTGGCTCCGCGGCCGATCCAGCTTCGCGCCACCGTCTCGAGCTGGGCGGCCGCCTCGCGGAACGCCTGCGCGCCGCCGCGCGCCGCCATTCCGCTCAGGTCATGCGCCGCCGCATACAGTGTTTCGGCGTGCTCTGGCCCGAACCCCGACTCGAGTTGCTGGAGCGCGCGGCGCGCGCGCTCGACGCGCTCCGGCACCCTCGCGGCGAACTCGTCCCGGGCTTCCGCCGAAACCACGGGCACCGGTCCCGGCTTGCGCGCGATTCTCATTGCGCGAGCAGGCGCCGGACGTCGGCGAGCAGCAGTTTCGGCTGAATGGGCTTGGAGGCGATCTTGGCGTTCAGGCGCATGACCTGGCGCGCCAGCTCGGCCGTCAGGTGACCGGTGAGCATGATGGCGGGGACCGCCGCAAGGGCCGCATCCTTCCGCAATTCCTCGAGCAGCGCGAGTCCGCTGACTTCCGGCATCCGGAAGTCCGTGATGATGAGATCCGGCCGGCGGGTACGCGCGATTTCCAACGCCTCCCGTCCGTTGCTGACCCCGATGCAGAGATATCCTTCTCTCCGCAAGAACTTGCTGATCGTGGGCCGGAGAATGGGATCGTCTTCCACCATCAGCACCACGGGGCGGCGCGGCTCGGCCAGCAGCTTACGCGCGCGCTCGATCACGCCCTCAACCGTAGTGACGAGCTCGAGCCCCGCTTCTTCCTCGACGGCGCTGTCCGCCTCGGCGGCGAGCACGACCGGGACGTCGAACAGCCGCGGGTCGACCTGGAGCTGCTGCAGGACCGTGAGGCCGTGGACGTCCGACAGCTCGTGAGCCAGAATCAGGAGATCGGGACGGTGCCGCTGCATGGTCACGAGCGCGGCCGCTCCGGTTGCCACGCTCGTAATCTTCCACCCCGCCGCTTCCGCCTGCGCTCCCACGAGCCGGCGCCAGTCGGCATCGCTGTGCGCGATCGTCACGCTGGGCGACTCGCGTCCGGGGGGTGCCGGGCGGACATCCGCCTCGCGCAACGGCAGCGTGGCCGCGAGGGGCAACTGCATGAAGAATCGGGAGCCTTGTCCGATTTCGCTCTCCACGCGCAGCTGCCCCCCGAGCGCCCGAACGATGTCCCGCGAGATCGTCAGGCCCAGCCCCGCGCCGCCGTGCTCGCGTGTGGTCGAGCTGTCGAGCTGGCGGAATGGCTCGAAGATGGCGTCGAGGTGCTGCGGCGCGATTCCCGCCCCGTGGTCCACCACCTCGATCGTTGCGGTGTGCTGGTCGGCGTGCCAGCGCACCAGCACGTCGGCCCCGCGCGGCGAAAACTTGATGGCATTCCCGAGCAGATTGACGATGACCTGCTCGACCCGATCGCGAACCCCGAGGACCGTTACCGGAACCGGGGGCGGCTCGAGCACGACGGTCACGTTCTGGTCGCGCGCGAATCCCGCCACCGCATCGACGCTCGCCTCGACCGCGGCCGCGAGCGCCACCGGCTCGGCGTGCAGCTCGAACCGCCCCGCCTCGAGGCGGGAAAGATCGAGCAGATCGTTGATCAGGCGGATCAATCGATCGGTATTGCGGTGCGCGATCTCGAGCAGCTCGCGGGCTTCGCCGCCGAAGCTGCCGCCCGCGCCCGAGAGCAGCAGGGAGAGTGACGTTTTCACCGACGTCATCGGCGTGCGCAATTCGTGGCTCACGATCGATACGAATTCCGACTTGGCACGCTCGACCTCGACCTCGTGACTGACGTCGCGATACAACACGATGTGCCCCATGAGCGGGCCGGGCGCGCCCGACGGGCGCACCGGGGCTACGACTCGCTGGTAGATGCCGCGGCGCGGGAACGTCAGCTCGACGCGGTCGCGCAGCGGCACATCGTGAGCCAACGCGTCTTCCTGTTGTGCGAGCGCGCCGGGTGTGACGAAGGATGAAGCGAGAAACCGATGGGCGCTCTCGAGCGGCGTGCCCAGCACGGTCTCCCGCGGAATCCCGAGGATCTGCGCCATGGCGGCGTTGGCGTGGGCCACACGCCGGTCCGCGCCCACGAACATGATCGCGGCGTCGCTGGCGTCGATGAGCGCTTCGAGCTGATCGCGTTGCGCCTGGAGCGCTGCGTGCTCCCGCGCAAGCGCCGCGCGCTGTTCGCTGATCGTGCTCAACAGCTTCGAGTAGTAGAGGGACGTCTCGATCTGGCGGCCCAGCACGACCGCCCAGTCGAGATCCTCGTCCGTGTAGACCGACTCGTCTTCGTGCCCGAAGTTGAGCGTGCCGATCACGCGATCGTTCACATGCAGCGGAACGATCATCGCGGAAATCCGCTTGTCCGCCTCGAGCAGAATCCCTTCACGCCCCGGCAGCGCGTCGACGCGAATCGGCCGGCCGGTGCGAATCGCGTCGCCGGTGATCCCCTGGTGGACCGGAAACACGGCCTGGCCCCCGATGAAGCCGCCGCGCGCCCGATCGTACAGGGTGTGCAAGGAATAGGTCGTGGGTGGGGCGCCGCTGTCGATCAGGACGACGCTCGCGCGCCGGAAATCGAGCACCCGCTGGACCTTGAGGATCGCCCCACGGAAAATCTCGTGCATGTCCGCGGCGGCGTGGATCAGCGAAGTGAGCTCGCCCACCACCGCGAGCCGGGCGGCCGGTGAGTGCAGCCGTCCGACGGGTGCAGTCGCCCGGTATTCCCGGGCCGCCGCTTCGAGCTCCACGATCGCCGAGGAGGCTGCGAGCCACTCGTCCGCCGGGACTGTGCCTCGCGCGAGCCATCCCCTCGTGAGACCTTCCAGGTCGCCGGCCACATGAGCCAGCACGTCCGCGCCGAAGCTGCCGGCGGTTCCCGTGAGCGAGTGTGCGGCGCGATACAGCGCCTCCGCGTCGGGCGAGCGGAACGCGCTCTCCAGGTGGCGCAGCGCTGCGCGCATACTGTCGATCCTCGCGCCCAAGCTGTCGGCAAACTCGGCACGAACTTGAACCAGGGGATCCACACTGGTGTCGGTCACGGCAGGTGCTCCGAGAGCTGGCGTGCAAGCTGTTGTGGATCAAAAGGTTTGAGAACAACACCAACGGCGCCAACGCGCGTCACCCGCTCCTCATCCAGCTCTTTGCGCGCCGTGAGGAGCACGACCGGGATCCCGGCTGTGGCTGGATCGGCCTTCAGGCGCTGGCACACCTCATAACCATCCATTTCCGGCATCATGACATCCACCACGATGAGGTCGAGTGCGGGGCCGTCCGGCGGGCGGGGGGACGAGGCGGTCGCCAGCGACAGCCCTGCTACCCCGGACGACGCGGTGGTAACCTTCCAACCCGCTGTAAATTCAAGGGTTAGCCGGATTAGGTTGAGCAGATCACGATCATCGTCGATTACTAACGCCCGGAGTGCGCCGGCCATAAATCCTGGCTCGGGGGAGCAGGGACGCCAATATTAGCTCTGTGAACCCCCGAATCTACATTCTGGATGACGATGTGGTGTACGCGAAGCTGGTCGCGGCCAATCTGGGGCCGCAGGGGCGCTACCGGATCGAGCTCTTTACCGACCCCGAGACCCTGCTCTCGCGTGCCACGGACCTTGTTCCCGACGCGGTCGTTACCGATCTGGTCATGCCCGGGATGTCGGGGGTGGACGTCACCCGCCGGTTGCGTGCCAAACACCCCACCCTGCCGATCTTCGTCCTGACCGGCCACGGTGAGATCGCGACCGCGATCGAGAGTCTCAAGGCGGGAGCGACCGAGTACCTCACCAAGCCGGTCAATGTCGATGAGTTGAACACGCTGCTCGCCCGCGCGCTGCGCGACCGGCCGCTGCTCGAGGCCGGTGCCTCGCTCGAGCGGGCGCGCGGCGAGGAGTTCTCGGTGGCGGCGATTCTAGGCCACCACGAGAAAGTCGAAGCCCTGCGCACGTTCGTGCGCCGGATGGCGGGGATCCCGCGACCCACGATTCTGCTGCTGGGAGAAAGCGGGACCGGGAAAAACCTCGTCGCGCAGGCGATTCATTACTCCAGCCCGCATTCGAGCGGCCGTTTCGTCGAGATCAACTGCTCCGCGTTACCGCCACAGCTCCTCGAAGCCGAGCTGTTCGGCTTCATGAAGGGCGCGTTCACGGATGCGAAAGAGCCCAAGCGGGGGTTGATCGAGCTGGCGGATGGCGGAACGTTATTCCTGGACGAGATCGCGGAGCTCGATCTCGAGCTGCAGGCCAAGCTCCTGAACGTGCTGGAAAGCCGGCGATTCCGACGCATCGGCGGCACCGAAGAGCTGGAAGTCGAGCTGCGGCTCGTGACGGCAACGAACCGTGACCTGGAGGAGCTGGTGCGCGCCGGCCGATTCCGGGCCGATCTCTATTATCGCATCGCCGTGGCGTCGCTCATTCTCCCCGCGCTCCGCGAGATCGCGAGCGATGTGCCCGTGCTCGCGGATCATTTCCGTGAATTGTTCAATCGCGAGTTCAAGAAGCATGTGGCGTCCCTCGAGCCGGCGGCGCTGGAGGTGCTGCAGCGCTGGCCCTGGCCGGGGAATGTGCGGGAGCTGCGCAACGTGATCGAGCGGGCCATGATGTTTTCGGACGGGCCCACGCTCACTCGCCGGGACTTGCCGGCGCTCGGCGATTTGCAGGTGGAGGCGCGCAAGGCCGGTGGCCGCAAGGATCACATGCGCATCCCGCGCGGGTTGACGCTGGAAGAAGCCGAGCGCGAGTATATCCGGCACACGCTCGAGGATACCGGCGGGAATATTCAGCGCGCCGCGGAGATCTTGGGGATCTCACGCAAGAATCTCTGGGAGAAACGAAAGAAACATGGCCTGCTCCCCGCGGACGACGCCGGTGCGGGCAGCGCGGCGTGATACCGGTTTGGTTACCGATCGGTAACCAACACCCAGCAGGCTCACGGCGCCCAATCATGTAAGTTCATCTCTGCAAGACACTTAGCAGTGCCAATCCCGGGCATACCGCTTGCTTCGCCCGTACTGCCGCACCCTCCGGCTGCCACCCCTATCGGCCGGAGGGATTGCCGACGACGCGCAACCGCGAGGGTGAAAGAGGCGCAGGTGCCGGCACGATCGCTCAGACGTTGGATCCTCATTGCCGTGGTGGGCGCTGGGCCATTGGTCGCGCCCACCATGGCGCGCGCCCAGGCGTTCCGTGCCGCGGCGCAGGCGGGTGCGACGAGCGGCGTCTTGACCCTCACGATCAACAAGCCTGCCGGCACGATCTCGGGCGATGTGATGATTGCCGCGATTGCCGTTCGTCCCAATACGGCGACTATCACGGCCCCGGCTGGCTGGACGCTGATCCGCCGCACCAACAACGCGAACACGAACATGAGCTCGCAGGCGACGTACCGGAAAGTCGCCGGTGCGGCCGAGCCCGCCAGCTATTCATGGACGTTCAATACCACCACCGGATCCGCTGGCGGCATTGCGACCTTTTACGGTGTCAACAGCACCACGCCGGTAGACGTCGAAAACGGACAGACAACGCCGAGCGGGACGACCCACACCGCCCCCAGCGTGACCACGACCAAGGCGTACGACATGGTGGTCACGACCCACAGCTACACGTCGGCAACAACGTGGACGCCGCCCGCGGGAATGACCGAAGCGGTCGATATCTCATCGGACCCGGTTCCGAATGCCGTCGGCATGTCGCTCGAGCTGAACTATGTCGTACAACCCGCCGCCGGAGCGACGGGCGCAAAGACCGCAACCGGTGCGAATGACGCCGACGTCGGTGTCGCGCAAACACTGGCTCTGGCTCGAAACACGACCGCGACCTGGACCGGTGCCGTCAACAACCAGTGGACCAATGCGGGGAACTGGACCGGCCTGGGCGGCACGCCGCTCGTGGGCGGGGAGGATCTCATTTTCCCCGGTGGCGCGGCCAATCTCTCGAACACCAACGGCATGGCGGCCGGGACCGGGTTCAACTCGATCACCATTTCGGGCAGCGGCTACACGCTCGCCGGCAATTCCGTCGCGCTGGGCGCCGGGGGCCTCACGGATGCGAGCGTCGCGGGAGCCAATACCGTCAGCCTCGCCATGTCCTTCGCCGCGGCGCGAACCGTTACGGTCACGGATCCCGCCACGACGCTGACAGCGAGCGGCGTTCTAAGCGGGGCGGGCGGCCTCACCAAAGACGGTTCGGGCGTGCTGGCGCTGAGCGCGGCCAACACGTACACCGGCGGAACCACCGTGAACGCCGGTGTGCTCGACGTTCGCAACAACACGGCCCTGGGCACGGGAGCGGTGGTTGTGGCCAGTGGCGCGGCGTTGCAGGTCGATGGGACCGGGTTTGCCATACCGCGGGCGCTCACCCTCAATGGGGCGGGCGTGGCCGGCGGCGGAGCATTGCGCAATCTGGCCAACAACAACACGTGGTCCGGCGCGATCACGCTCGGCAGCGCGGCGCGCATCAACTCCGATGCGGGCGTACTCACCCTATCCAACACGATCACCGGTGCCACGATGGGGCTCACGATCGGCGGCGCGGGCAACACGACTGTGAGTGGCGTCATCGGCACGACCACCGGGACGCTGACCAAGGACGGAGCGGGCACGCTCACGTTGAGCGCGGTGAACACCTACACCGGAGCAACCACCGTCAGTGCGGGCACGTTGAAGCTCGGCATCGCCAATGCCGTCAGTGCCTCGAGCGATCTGACGGTCGCGGCTCTCGCGACGTTCGATCTCAGCGGCTTCAGTGAAGCGGTAGGCTCGCTCGCGGGCGCGGGCACCGTCACCAATAGCGGTGCCGCCGCCGTGACGCTCACCGCCGGTGGCGACAACGCGAACACACTCTTCTCCGGGCTGATCCAGAACGGCACGGGGACGGTGGCGCTGACCAAGACAGGTACCGGGACGCTGACACTTTCGGGCACGAACACGTACACCGGTCTCGCGACGATTAGTGCAGGCGTGATCGATGTGCAAAGCAACGCCGCGCTCGGAGCGACGGCGACAGGCACGACCGTGACCGCCGGGGCCGCGCTGCAAGTGGACGGCGCCGGGTTGTCGATCGCCGAGCCAATCACGCTCAACGGAACCGGCATCGCGGCCGGCGGGGCGCTGCGTAACGTCATCGGCAGCAACACGTGGTCTGGTGCGATAACGCTCGCAAGCGCGACGCGTATCAACTCCGATGCTGGTACGCTGACCATATCGAACAACGTCACCGGGGCGGGGCAGGCGCTCACCCTCGGAGGGGCCGGCGCGCTCGTGGTGGGTGGAGTGATCGGGACCACGACCGGAACCGTGACGAAGGACGGAAGCGGAACCGTCACGCTGAACGGCAACAACACCTACACCGGAAACACCGTTGTCAGCGCGGGGACGCTGCTCGTGAACGGCACACAAGGCGGGAGTGCCGTGAGCTTGAACGGCGGCACGCTCGGTGGTACGGGAACGGTCGGTGCCATTACGTCGACGGCGGCGGGCGGAACGGTCGCGCCTGGACAGGGTCCCGGGATCCTGAACAGTGGCAACGTGAATCTCAGCGCGGGGGCTCCGAGCTTCGTTGTTCAACTCAACGGTACGACGCTGGGAACCGGCTACGATCAGCTCAACGTGACGGGGACCGTCAATCTGACCGGAGCAACACTGAGCGGGTCAGTGGGATTCACGGCCACGGATGGTATGACGTTCACCATCATCAACAATGATGGCGCCGATGCGATCACCGGGACATTCGCCGGTCTCGCGCAGGGCGCCACCGTGACGCTGAGCGGCCAGACGTTCAAGATCAGCTATACGGGAGGGACCGGGAACGACGTCGTGCTCACCCGAACCGCCCCGCAACTGGTCCTGGGAAACGCCGTGGTGCCGTCCGGCACGGCGCCGCCGGGCACGGACCTCGCGTACACGATGACGTTCACGAACTCCGGTTCCGCGCCGGCGCTCAGCGTGGCCTTGAGCGACTCCGTGCCCGTCAATTCCGACTTCAAGGTCGGCTCGGCGACCACCAATCTCGGCTCGACCGGGTTGACGGTCGCGTTGGCGTACTCGAACAACGGTGGAGCCACGTGGACCTACACGCCGACGAGCGGCGCGGGCGGCGCGCCAGCGGGCTACGACCGCCTGGTCACCCACGTCCGCTGGACTTTCACCGGCAGCCTGAGCCAGACCGCCCCGAACAACACCGGATCCATGGGGTTCACGGCGCGGATTCGCTAGCGACCACGTCGGGCGTTGGC